>Ga0070661_100001074_pt1 | contig 19356 bp, 14 predicted proteins | sample KBSC43metaG_FD_64663 | JGI IMG/M metagenome (GOLD analysis project Ga0070661, IMG submission 64663) | Corn rhizosphere microbial communities from Kellogg Biological Station, Michigan, USA - KBS C4-3 metaG | ecosystem: Host-associated > Plants > Roots > Rhizosphere > Soil ... | reverse complement strand
GAGCAGCTCCAGGCGATCACCGCCGAGGTCCGGGACCAGGTCCGGCTCTTCGACGCCATCTGGCGCGACGAGCTGATGCCACTGCTTCTCTCCCACGGGGTGGAGATCGTCACTCCGGACGCGCTGGACCGGGCCCAGAAGGACGCGGCACGGGAGCACTTCCGCTCGACGGTCTTCCCGGCGCTGACGCCCCTGGCCGTCGATCCCGGCCATCCCTTCCCCCACCTGCGCAACAAGTCGCTGAATCTCGCAGCGGTGTTGCACCGTGAGGGGCGGAAGCGGCGTTCGGGGGGCGGTCCGGGCGACCTGGCCGTGGTGCAGGTGCCCACGGTGCTGAGCCGGTTCGTTCCCCTCCCCGCCCCCGAGGGCCGGAGCGCGTACCTGTTCCTCGAGGACCTCATCGGGATGTTCCTCGGCGAGCTGTTCCCCGGCTTCACCGTGGAGCACCGGGCGGCTTTCCGGGTGACGCGGAACTGGGACCTGAACGTCGACGAGGAGGAATCCGAGGATCTCCTCTCCACCATCCAGGAGGAGCTGCGCCGGCGGGACCGAGGGATGGCGGTGCGGCTCGAGCTGGACCAGGGCGCCACCCTGGCGCTGGAGGCCTCGCTCCGGCAATCGCTGGGGCTGACCCACGAGGACGTCTACCGCTCGGAAGCCCCGCTCCAGCTGTCGGATCTGACGGCACTGGCCGAGCGGGACCATCGGCCCGAGCTCCGCGCAGAGCCCTTCACCCCGGCGCTGCCACCCGCCCTCCGCGACGCGGAGAGCCTCTTCCCGGTGCTGGCCCGGGGAGACATCCTCCTCCAGCACCCCTACGAGTCGTTCGATCCGGTCACCCGGTTCATCGAGGAGGCGGCGGACGACCCGAACGTCCTGGCGATCAAGCAGACGCTGTACCGCATCGCCCCCGACAGCCCCATCGCCCGGGCGCTGAGCCGCGCGGCGGAGAACGGAAAGCAGGTGGCGGCGCTGGTGGAGCTGAAGGCCCGCCTCGACGAGGCGAACAACATCGCCTGGGCACGGCGGATGGAGGAGGCCGGGGTCCACGTGGTCTACGGGCTCATCGGGCTGAAGACCCACTGCAAGATCGCCCTGGTGGTCCGCCGCGAGGGCCAGGGCATCCGCCGCTACGTCCACCTCGGGACCGGGAACTACAACGCCCTCACTGCCCGGCAGTACACCGACCTCTCCCTCTTCACCGCCCGCACCGCCGTGGCGGACGACGTGAGCGCCCTGTTCAACATGCTCACCGGCTACGCGGTGCCGCCCACCTTCAAGCGCCTGGTCGTGGCGCCGTTCGGGCTGCAGGAAAAGCTGGCCGAGCTGATCCGCCGCGAGGCGGACCGGGCACGCCGCGGCGAGGGTGCGCGCATCCTGGCCAAGGTGAACCACCTGGTCGACGCGGCGCTGATCCGCGAGCTGTACGCCGCCTCGCAGGCCGGCGTGCGGATCGACCTGCTGGTGCGGGGCATCTGCTGCCTCCGGCCGGGGCTGCAGGGAGTGTCGGAGACCATCCGGGTGCGGGCCATCACCGACCGCTTCCTCGAGCACGGGCGGGTCTTCGCCTTCGGGACGCCGGAACGGGCGGAGGTCTTCCTCTCCAGCGCCGACTGGATGACGCGCAACTTCGTACGCCGCGTGGAGGTGATGGTGCCGGTGGAGGATCCGGCCATCCGCCTGCGGCTCCTGGACGAGGTGCTGGGCATCGGGCTACGGGACGACGCCAAGGCGACGGAGCTGCAGTCGGACGGAACCTACGCCCCGGTGCAGACGGAGGACGGCCCCGCCGTCCGCAGCCAGCTGGTATTCCTCGAACGCGCGCACCGGACGGAGGCCGGCAAGGAGGCCGTGATCCGGCACATCGCCGCGCCCGAGCCGGTGCCCCCGGCCCGCTCGGCCGTGCCGCAGGGCTGACCCGACCCTTCGAGGTCCGGCGCCCCAGCCGCTTGCGCTCGTCCACACCTGCTGACAGAGACCACGGGGTGACTCTCCTCCGCGCCGCCGACGTCTCGCTCTCCTTCGGGAGCCGAACGCTCTTTCATGACCTGACGCTCGTGGTCGAGGAGGAGGAACGGGTCGGCCTGGTGGGCGTCAACGGCTCGGGGAAGTCGACCTTGCTGCGCATCCTGGCCGGCGGGCTGCGGCCCGACGCAGGCGAGCTCCAGATGCGCCGGGGCGCACGGGTCGCCTTCCTGGCGCAGGAGCCGGCGTTCGCCGAGGGTGCCACCGTCGCAGGTGAGCTCTCCGTGGCACAGGCGCCGCTCCGTGAAGCGCTGGAGCAGCACCATGCCCTGGCGCACCAGCTCGGCTCGCTCGCCGGTGAGGCGCAGGCGCGCGCGACGGCCCAGCTCGCGAGCCTCGCCGACCGCGTCGAGGTCCTCGGCGGCTGGGACACCGAGCACCACGCGCGGAGCTTGCTCGACCGGCTGGGGGTGAAGGACTGGGACCGCCCGGTGGCCCAGCTCTCCGGTGGCCTCCGCAAGCGAGTGGCCATCGCCCGGGCGCTCCTCTCCCGCCCGGATCTCCTGCTCCTGGACGAGCCGACCAACCACCTCGACGCGGACACCGTGGAGTGGCTCGAGGACGCCCTCGACGCCCTCCCCGGCTCGCTGCTGCTGGTGACCCACGACCGCTACTTCCTCGACAGCCTGGTGGACCGGATCGTCGAGATCCAGCCCGGTGGCAGGCTGGTCTCCTTCCCCGGGAACTACCAGGCCTACCTCGAGCAGAAGCTCGCCGCGGAGGACGAGGCCGCCCGCGCCGAGCACAAGCGAGGCCGGTGGATCGCCCAGGAGGTGGCGTGGCTGCGGCGCGGCCCGGAGGCACGGCGAACGAAGAGCCGCGCCCGGATCGAGCGCGCCCGGCGGCTCATGGCCGAGCCGCGGTTCCGCCGCCCGCGGGTCCCCGAGCTGCAGCTGGCCGAGGCCCCGAGGCTGGGGCACACCGTCATCGAGGCCAAGGACGTGGCGTTCGGCTGGCCGGGGAATCAGGTGTTCCGGGACGTCTCGTTGCTGGTGCAGTCCGGGGACCGGGTGGGCATCGTCGGTCCGAACGGCGCGGGGAAGACGACGCTCCTCCGGGTGCTGCTGGGCGAGCTCGCGCCGCAGCGAGGGACGGTGGTCCGCGGGCGGACGGTGCGCGTCACGCACTTCGACCAGGGCCGCGAATCGCTGGACCCCGAGCAGACCGTCTACGAGGCGGCCTCGGCCGAGGAGCAGGTCGAGCTGGGGGGGAGGACCGTCCCGCTCCGGGACTACCTCGACGACCTGCTGTTCCCGGTTCCGATGCAGCGGATGAAGGTGGCCGCGCTCTCCGGTGGCGAGCGGAACCGGCTGCTCCTCGCCCGTCTCTTCCTCCGGGGCGCGAACCTCCTCGCCCTCGACGAGCCCACCAACGATCTGGACCTCCCGACCCTCAACGTCCTGGAGCGGCTGCTGCTCGGGTTCACCGGGGCGGTCCTGCTCGTGACACACGACCGCTACTTCCTGGACAAGGTCGCGACGCGGATCGTCGCGGTGGAGGGGGACGGAACGGTCGTCTCCTGGCCCGGAAACTTCACGACCTACCGCACGCTCCGGTCTCGGGCCGGGGCCACGCTCGAGGCGCCCGAACCCAGGCGCAACCCCGCTGCTCCGGTACCCGCCTCCCCCGGACCGGGGCGGCCGAAGCGTCTGGGGTATCAGGCTCAGCGCGAGCTCGAGGGCATGGAGGCGACCATCGAGGCTGCCGAGGCGCGCCGCGCCGAGGCGGAGGCGGAGCTGCTGCGCCCCGAGGTTTACTCGGACGGACGCCGCGTCGCCGACGCGCAGGCGGCCCTGGCCTCGGCCACCGCGGAGGTGGACCGGCTGTACGCGCGGTGGGCGGAGCTGACCTCGCTCGGGTGACTGCCCGGCCGGCCGCCGACACGGTGGGGACGAGAGCACTCCCTCTCGTCGTTGCTTGCCTCGGAGTCGGAAGCGGCGCATCCGAAGGGGGCGGCAGCGGTACCCCCACCACGACAAGGAGTCCACGACATGGCACAGAACGATCCTCGGGGCATGGAAGCAGCAGGACAGAGCGGCACCACCGGATCGCGGAGCGGGACGGAAAGCAGTGGCGGCTCCGCCGGGAGCAAGACTCCAGCGACCCAGGGCACCGAGCAGAGCCGCACGGCGACGGGTGTCCCGGTCACCACGACCCCGGGTGCGTCGAGGCGCGAGGAGGACCAGCAGAAGCAGTCGGGCGGCCGGCTCGCGCGCCGCGAGGGCTGGGAGAGCGATCCGCTCGGCAGCTTCTTCGGCGGAAGCCCCTTCGCCCTGTTCCGCCGGTTGAGCGACGACATGGATCGGCTCTTCTTCGGCGGCGGCCAGGGAGTGAGCAACTTCGGCCCGTTCGCCGGGCGATTCATGCCGCACATCGACGTCGAGGAGCGGGATGACCGGATCGTGGTCCGGGCAGACCTCCCCGGCTGCCGGCCCGAGGACTTCCGGGTGGAGATCGAGGACGACGCGCTGGTGATCCACGGTGAGCGGCGGAACCAGCAAGAGGAGACCAAGGGCGGGATCCGACGTTCCGAGCGGAGCTACGGAACCTTCCGCCGCGTGATTGCCCTTCCTCCCGGCGCGAACATCGAGGCCGCCGACGCGCGATTCGACAACGGCGAGCTCGAGATCGAGATCCCGGTGCAGCAGCAGACGAAGAGTCGGCGCCTCGAGGTGCACTCGCGCGCCGAGGCGGGGCCGAGCTCGGGGACGGCCGGCGGCACGGGCACCTCGGAGACCACGCGCCACTGAGCACGGTCGCCTCGAGCGTGCGGCAGTACCGACGTGACGAGGTCCCGTGTCGCTCTCCCGTGGCACGGGGCCTTCTGCGCCGGAACACCCTGCTCTACCGGGTCCCAGGAGCGCTTCCGGATGTCCTCCGCCGCACCGCGGGAGTCCTCGACGTCTCCACGCTCCTCGCGGTGTGGCTGCCCTGCCGGCTCGCTGCGCGGGCGGACCCGGTGCCCGCCCTCGCTCCGGAGTGAGGCGATGCGGCGAGCTCGGGGTAGAGGCGCGCGGCCTCGTACGTGGGCACCCCGTGCGGACGAAGACGCCAGCCGTTCATCACCAGCGTGAGCCTCAGCTCGCCGGCCTCCCGCAGCCGGCCGGACGGGACGCCGTTTCGGGCGTCGAGCACGCCGTGGGTGAGCCGTCCGTCGAAGGACACGAATCGGTTCGGTCGAGGGCCCACCAGATCCGCCTCGAGCGGCAAGGGGACCAGCGCCGGGTTGAGAGGGTCCGGCGCCTGTCGAGTGACGGCGAGCGCGCCACCCGCGACCCGGTTCAGGAACAGGACCGAGGACAGGCGGGGATGACGCTCTGGTCCACCCGCCAGGGCGAGGCGCTCGTCGCGGTCACGGTGGAAGTCGACCCGCACGTCGTGGGTCCACATCCGCGACAGCCACCATTCGACCCCGCGGGCTCCGGATTCCCGGAAGCGTCCGGCGAGCGCGAGGATGGCGAGCTCCGGCAGGGCGGCCGGCCTGCTCTCGAGGTCGAACCAGAAGGTGGTCTGGTAGGTCCGGCGAATCCCCTTCGTTCCGAGGGCGACGACGGCCCGGCGGAGCTTCCGGAGGAGAGCCGGCGGCAGCGCGACGTCCACGACCTGGACGAGCCGCTCCGGGGACGAGCGCGACGTCGATGCCACGGGTCAGAGCAGTGCCAGGACGGCGGTCGCGAACGCCTCCGGCGCCTCCTGCGGCAGGTTGTGACCGGCGCCGGGCACGACCTCGTGCCCGCGCAGGCGAGTGAAGCGTGGCGCGGTCCCGGCGGGCCGCGAGACTCCGTCGTCGGCGCCCTCGAGGATCACCGCGGGAACGGGAATCTCCGGCTGGGCCGCGAGCCTGCGCTCGATCTCCTCGAGCGCCGGATCGCCCGCGACCAGGCCGAACCGGTGCCGGTAGGAGTGGATGACCACCTCCACGAAGTCGGGAGCGTCGAAGGAGGCGGCGGTCCGCTCGTACTCCTCGGTCGAGAACCCCCAGGTCGGCGACCAGAGGCGCCACAGCAGCCGGCACAGCTCCTTCCGGTTGCGGTCCAGCCCGCGCCGGCCTCGCTCGGAGTGGAAATAGTACTGGTACCAAAAGCGGTGCTCCGCCTCGGGATCGACCGGCTCTCCGGACCGGGCGATCGCCTGGATGTTGTACCCGTGCGCCGAGACCAGGCCCCGGACCCGCTCCGGCCAGAGCGCGGAGACGATGCATGCGGCGCGGCCGCCCCAGTCGTAGCCACCGACGACGGCCCGGTCGATCCCCAGCGCGTCCAGGAAGGCGAGGAGGTCCGCCCCGAGCGCGGCCTGCTGGCCGGAGCGCATCGTCTCCGCGGAGAGGAAGCGGGTGGGGCCGTAGCCGCGCAGGTAGGGGACGAGCACCCGGCAGCGCGCTCCCAGGCGGGCCGCCACGCCGTCGTAGGCCCGGACGTCGTAGGGAAACCCGTGGAGCAGCACCACCGGCGTCCCCTCCGGCGTCCCCGTCTCCTCGAAGCCGACCTCCAGCACCGGCGTGCGGATCCGCTTCAGCATGGGCTGCCTCCTCGGGTGGCGAACTGTGGATGGTCGAGCACCGCCTGCTCGAGCTCGGGCGTCAGCACTGCGACGCCGTGAGGCGCACGTGCGCTCGAGCGACGCCAGCGCTGGAGCCACCGGGTGCCGAGCGGGAGCTCGAGCACGCCCGGCCCGTCGCTCGCCACGGTGGTCTCCTTCTTCACCGCCGCGGCAGCTCCGGCTCCCACCCAGAATCCGGCGAGGAGCAGCGTCACCCGCGTCCGCGTCGAGGTGCTGTAGGTGGAGAGGATGCCGCCGGGAACGAGCACCCGTCGGAAACGCGCCAGCGCGTCGACGCTCCAGAGTCCGGGGTTGGCCCCCGGCGAGAAGGGATCGAAGCAGATGACGTCCTGGGGATCCTCCAGTCGCTCCAGCGCCTGGAGCGCGTCTCCTGCCAGCCAGGTCCATCGCAGGCCCGGGGCCTCGACCGAGCGTCGCTCCAGCAGGCTCTCCAGCAGCTGCCGGTGCGCCGCCTGCACCGGGAACCGCCCCGGCTCGGAGAGCACGAGCCTCAACGGACCGTCGTCCTGCTCGAGGCTGGTGAGGTGCAGCGCCCTGCCCTTCATCCGCCGGGCGCACTCGATGACCGCCAGGGCGTTGTTCGCCGCACCGAGCCCCACGTCGAGCACGCGGAGCGGCGTGGGCTCCCGCGCCTCCAGGCGTCCGGCCAGCTTGGTCTGCTCGACGTAGAGCAGCTCCGCCTCGCGCCGCGGCCCGAGGCCGGGGTGCATGATCTCTCCGGTGCGGCGGTCGCGGAGGCTGACCTCGCCGTTGCCCAGCACGACGGCCTCGAAGTCGCTCAGCCCCACAGCGCTCGCATCTCCTCGGCGAGCGCGGCGAACCGCCCGCCGAGGATCGCTTCCCGCATCCGGCCCATCAGCACCTGGTAATGCCGGAGGTTGTGAATGGAGAGCAGCCGGCTTCCGAGCGCGTGCTTTCCGCGCATCAAATGGTGGACGTACGCCCGCCCGTGCCGGACGCAGCACACGCAGTCACAGGTCGGATCGAGCGGAACCTCCTCCACCCGGTGGACCATCCGGGTGATGCGCAGGAGGCCCTGGAAGGTATAGGCGTAGCCCTGCTGGGCCATCTTGGTGGGGATGATGCAATCGAACATGTCCACTCCCCGCTCCACGGCCTCCACCAGGTCGAGCGGGGTGCCCACGCCCATCAGGTAGCGGGGTCGATCCGCCGGAAGCTGTCCCGCCACCCGGGCGGTCATCGCGTCCCGGTGAGGCTTCTCCTCCCCGACGGCGAGCCCGCCGATCGCGAAGCCGTGGAACGGGAGCCGGGTGAGGAAGGCGACGCTCGCGTCGCGCAGCTGCGGGTGGATGCCGCCCTGCACGATGCCGAAGAGGGCCTGACCGGTGTCGCGGACCTGGGCCGCCTCGAGGCTCCGGACCGCCCAGCGGTGGGTGCGCTCCATCGCCTCGCGCGCCGGCTCGAGGTCCGCCCGGGCGTCATGCACCACGTCCAGCACCATCATGATGTCCGAGCCGAGCGCCTGCTGCATGGCGATGCTGCTCTCGGGGGAGAGGAGCTGGCGGCTGTTGTCGTGGAAGCTGCGGAAGTGGGCACCGCGCTCGGTGATCTCCCGGTCCTCGGGGAGGCTGAAGATCTGGTACCCCCCGGAGTCGGTCAGCACGCATCCATCCCACCCCATGAAGGAGTGGATGCCGCCCAGCCGCTCGAAGACCTCCCGTCCGGGCCGCAGCATCAGGTGGTAGGTGTTCCCCAGCAGGATGCGCGCTCCGGCCTCCCCGGCCTCGTCGACGCTCACGTGCCGGAAGGCTGCGTGCGTGGCCACGGGCATGAACACCGGCGTCGGCACGTCACCCCGACGGGTCTGGAGCACTCCGGCCCGGGCGAGCCCGTCGGTGCGCTCGAGGGTGAATCGAAGCTCGCTCATCCTGGCCCGGAGAACCCTGCCCCAACGTGCCGGCCGCTGCCAGTGTGGACCGCCGGACCCGTCGATGATCTCCGGCACGCGCCGCGCTCGTCCCGCGCGCCGATGTCGTAGGGTGCCCCGCCCGACCGGATGGCCCCTCCTGCCCCACTCGCCGCCCTCCTTCCTTCCGAGCCGACGTCCGATCCGGACGTGCTACTCGAGCGCTTCCTGACCTGGGTCCAGGGCACCGGTCTCACCCTCTACCCGGCCCAGGAGGAGGCGCTGCTGGAGCTGATGTCCGGGAAGCACGTGCTCCTGGCGACGCCGACCGGGTCGGGCAAGTCGCTGGTGGCGGTGGCCCTCCACTTCAAGGCGCTCGCCGAGGGAAAGACCTCCTTCTACACGGTGCCGATCAAGGCGCTGGCCAACGAGAAGTTCTTCACGCTCTGCGAGCTGTTCGGCGCCGAGCGGGTGGGGATGCTCACCGGAGACGCGAGCATCAACCGCAACGCGCCCATCGTCTGCTGCACCGCCGAGGTCCTGGCGAACCTGTCGCTCCGCGAGGCCGAGCCACGCGTGGACGCCGTGGTCATGGACGAGTTCCACTACTACGGGGACAGGGACCGCGGGGTCGCCTGGCAGATCCCGCTCCTCACGCTGCCCCGGGCCACCTTCCTCCTGATGTCCGCCACGCTCGGGGACACCACCGCCATCGAGCAGAGCGTCCGGGACCTGACCGGCCGCGAGGTCGCCTCGGTCCGGAGCGGCCAGCGCCCCGTCCCGCTGGAGTACGAGTACCGGGAGACCCCGCTCCACGAGACGCTCGAGGACCTGGTCCAGGGAGGGCGGGCCCCGGTCTACCTGGTGAACTTCTCCCAGCGCGCCGCCGCCGAGCAGGCCCAGGCCCTCACCTCCGCCAACGTCACCACCCGCGAGGAGAAGGAGGCGCTGCGGGCCGGGCTCACCGACGCCCACTTCGACTCCCCGTTCGGAAAGGACATGAAGCGGCTGCTCTCGCAGGGCATCGGGCTCCACCATGCCGGGCTCCTGCCCAAGTACCGCCTTCTCTGCGAGAAGCTCGCACAGTCGGGGATGCTCAAGGTGGTCAGCGGGACCGACACCCTGGGAGTCGGGGTGAACATCCCCATCCGCACCGTCCTCTTCAGCCAGCTCAGCAAGTACGACGGCGAGAAGACGGCGCAGCTCACTGCCCGGGACTTTCACCAGATCGCCGGACGCGCCGGCCGGAAGGGCTTCGACGACAAGGGGTGGGTCGTGGCGCAGGCCCCCGAGCACGTCATCGAGAACCTGCGGCTCGGGCAGAAGGCCGCCGCGGGGAAGAAGGTCGTGCGCAAGCAGCCGCCGAAGGGATTCGTGGGGTGGGACCGGCAGACCTTCGAGAAGCTGGTGGGGAGGCAGCCCGAGCCCCTGGTCTCACGCTTCGACGTGACCCATGGCCTGCTGCTGAATCTCCTGCAGGCCGAAGCTCCGGAGCGAGGCGGCGGCTACGGGAGGCTGGTCCGCATCATCCGGCGCGCGCACGTGACCGAGACGCGGAAGAAGCAGCTCCTGGTCAAGAGCGCGGTCCTGTTCCGGACCCTGCGCGCGGCGAGCCTGATCTCCACCTTCAAGCACCCCTACGCGCGCTCGGCCGAGGTGGAGGTCGCTCCCGATCTGCAGCGGGACTTCTCGCTCCATCACACCCTGTCGCTCTACCTGCTGGACACCCTCCCCCGGCTCGACCGCGAATCGCCGGCCTACGCGATGGACGTGGTCACGATGGTGGAGTCGATCCTCGAGGACCCTTCCATCGTGCTCCTGAAGCAGCTCGACGCGCTCAAGACCGAGCGTCTCGCCGAGATGAAGGCACGGGGGGTCGAGTACGCCGAGCGGATGGAAGAGCTGGAGAAGCTCGAGTACCCGAAGCCACTCCGTGACTTCGTGTACGGCACCTTCGACGCCTTCGCGCTCAAGCATCCCTGGGTTGGGCACGCGAACATCCGGCCGAAGTCCGTGGCCCGCGACATGCTCGAGCGGTTCGCCACCTTCAACGACTACGTGCGCCAGTACGAGCTGCAGCGGAGCGAGGGCGTGCTGCTGCGCTATCTCTCCGATGCCTACAAGACGCTGGCCCAGACCGTCCCGGAGAGCTACCGGGACGAGGCGGTCGAAGAAGCGCTACAGAGCCTCCGCCGCACGGTGCGCGAAGCGGACTCGAGCCTCATCGACGAATGGGAGCGCCTCCAGCGTCCGGAGGCCGCGCCCGGCCAGCCGGCCGGAACCGGCGGGCCCGTGGGACCGACGGCACGGGAGATCTCCGCGCGGGTCCGCTCGGAGCTCCACCGGCTGCTGAAGGCCGTCGCCGAGAAGGCCTGGGACGACGCGCTCGCCTGCCTCGCGCCCGGCCACGAGTGGACGGCGGAGTTGCTCGCTTCCGAAGCCGAGCCCTACTTCGCCGCCCACGAGCGCATCGTGCTGACGCCCGAGGCCCGGCGCCCGAGCATGGCCGTGGTCCGCTCGGTTAGCCCCGGCCACTGGGAGGCCCGGCAAAAGATCCTCTCGCCGGATGGCCAGGCCGACTGGATGCTGGATTGCTCGGTCACGCTGCCGCCTGGGCCTTTGCCGGAGACGCCGCTGCTCACGTTTCATGGGCTGAGAACCTGAGCCGGCGGAGGCTGCATGCAGAGTCAGCCGGGGCCGAAGCATCCGATCGAGGAACCGATACCGCCAGACCTGCGGCGGTTCTTCGCTCGCCTGTCGAAGGCGATCGACGCCGGTGTCGAGGAGACACGGATCCCCGCGGACGATCTGCTCCAAGGAGATCGCATCTGCGGCGGTCTCGACGAGGAGGGAGGCAACACGTTCAGCTTCACGTTCTTTCCGGGAGCGCCCGCGCATCCGACCCGCGTGCAACCGACGTGGAGCTTCTCGCTCGACCGTTCCCAGCTCCAGGCCGCCGGGCTGGGGGCCCGGCCGACCATGTTCGCTACGCCGCGATCAGCGTTCCGCTCCCGCCCATGTCGGCCGGGTAGTCCTTCTGCTTCGGCAGGCCGTCATGCATGCGGAGCACGCTCTCGGCGTAGTTCACGTGGACGCCAGGCTTGAACGGAAAGTCGGGGATGGTCGCGGCGTAGACGTCCACCACGCCCCAGAGGGGATGCTCGGTGAACACGTGGCCCCCGCACCGCGTGCAGAACCGGCGAATGCTTCGCTCGGTCTTCTGGTAGCGGGCGAGGCGCTCGGCGCCGCGGGTCACCGTCACCGTGCTCGGCACCCAGAGGGTGAAGGCATTCACCGGCGCAGCCGCCCACTCCCGGCACGAGGTGCAGTGGCAGTACCCCATCGCCACCGGCTCCCCCGTGACCTGGATCTCGACGGCTCCGCAGAAACAACGGCCCTGTGTCTCCAGCTGCTTCGACATGGTGAGTCTCGTCCTTCGACAGCGGGGGAAGGAGATGCGCGTGTCCCGCTGCAGGCAGCTGGTTAAGAGCGCCTCCTCGAGGAGCCCATGACCCCTCATCCGGTCCTCACCACCCGTGATCCGACGACGCGGCGATCGACGGTCCGGCGGATGACCGGGCTTCCGGAGCTCACGACCGCGCGTCCGGCGAGGGGCGACGGCGCTCCCGAGGCACCGTCCCGGGTCAGGAGCCTCCGATGACCTCGCAGCCTCAGCCCATGCCCTGCCCTCCGGAGGACGGTCCTCCGGCCCCGGACGTCCTCTCCGACGTTCTCCGGGCGATTCGCCTCACCGGAGCGGTCTTCTTCTCCGTCGAGGCCGTCGCGCCGTGGGCGTTCGACGGCCCGGCCAGCGCCGCGGTGGAGTCGTTCCTCCGCTCCGGGGTCGACCACGTGGTCCCCTTCCACGCCATCGCCGCAGGCTCGTGCTGGGTGGGCGTTCAGGGCGAGTCGCCGGTCCAGCTCCACGCCGGTGACGTCATCGTCCTGCCGCAGAACGATCGGCACGTCGTCTCCAGCGAGCCCGGGCTCACTGGCCCACCGGTCGAGGTCCGGGTGGATCCCGCATCGAGGACGCCCCTCCCGCTCCCGGTGCACCTCGGGTCGGGGAACGGGACCCGGTGCGAGGTGATCTGCGGGTTCCTCGGCTGCGAGGTCCGGCCCTTCAACCCGCTCTTCGATGCGCTCCCTCGACGGATGCTCGTCGCGCGTGGCGCCGAGCAGGGCGCGGCGCTCGCCAGGCTCATCGAGCTCACCCGGGAGGAGCTGACCCGCTCCGGACCCGGCCGGGCGACGCTGCTCGCCAGGCTCGCCGAGGCGATGTTCGTCGAGGCGCTGCGGCGATTCATCGAGGCGTACCCCACCAAGATGGGATGGCTCGCCGGCATGGCGGATGAGCTGGTGGGTCGCTCGCTCGCCGCGCTCCACGCCCGCCCCGGCTACCTCTGGACGCTCGACGAGCTGGCGCGGCACGTCGCCACCTCGAGGTCGGTCCTCGCCGAGCGCTTCACCGGGCTGCTGGGGATGGCTCCGATGCAGTACCTCGCCCGCTGGCGCATGCAGCTCGCGGCGGAGCTCCTCGCCGGTTCGAAGGCCAGCATCGCGGAGATCAGCCATCGCCTCGGGTACGGCTCGGAGGCGGCGCTCAGCCGGGCCTTCAAGCGCATCGTCGGGGTGTCCCCGGCGCACTGGCGTCAGGGGCGGCGGCGTGACACGGGCGTGGCTGCCCGTGCCGAGGGCTAGACCACCCCGCTCCCGGGTTGCGTTCCGGAGCCGGTTGTGGTGTTGGTGGAAATCGGTCTCTGCACGCGACGCACGCGGTCATTAATGTGCGTGCCTGCAGCGGCCGGTCCGGCGCCCGCGGAGGTCCGCCTCCTCGTTCCCGGCCCCGCTGCATCCCCGTCGCGCCCGAGCACCCTGAACCGATGCCCACGCTGCAAGTCACCCAGGTCACCAAGGCCTACGGCCAGAAGCGCCTCTTCGAGGACGTCGACGTCGCCTTCTCCGAGCACCGCCGCTACGGCCTCACCGGCCCGAACGGCGCCGGCAAGACGACCTTCATGAAGATCCTCGCCGGCGAGCTCGATCCCGACACCGGGATGGTCAGCCGGCCCAAGAAGACCTCGGTCCTGAAGCAGGACCAGTTTGCCCACGAGGAGGTGCGGGTCCTGGACGTCGTGCTCCAGGGGAACCAGGTGCTGTGGTCGGTCCTTCAAGAAAAGGAGGGTCTGCTCCACAAGCCCGAGCTGACCGACGACGAAGGACACCGTCTGGCAGATCTGGAAGGCATCATCGCCGAGGAGGACGGCTACACTGCCGAGAGTGACGCCGGCGCGCTGTTGACCGGCCTGGGTGTGCCGGAGTCCGAGCACACCCGGCTGATGCGGGAGATTCCCGGCGCCTACAAGCTCCGGGTGCTCCTCGCGCAGGCGCTGTTCGGGAAGCCGCAGGCACTGCTCCTCGACGAGCCGACGAACAACCTCGACCTCGACTCCATCCGCTGGCTGGAGGGTTTCCTTCACCAGTACGAGGGCATCCTGGTCGCGATCAGCCACGACCGGCACTTCCTCAACGCGATCTGCACACACATCGCGGACATCGACTACCAGACCATCATCACCTACCCCGGCGGCTACGACGACATGGTGATGGCCAAGGCTCAGGTCCGCTCCCGGGTCGAGTCGGAGAACGCCGAGAAGCGAAAGAAGATCGCCCAGCTCCAGGACTTCGTCGCGCGCTTCTCGGCCGGCACCCGCGCCAGCCAGGTGCAGAGTCGCAAGAAGGCGATGGAGAAGCTCCAGCTCTCCGACCTGAAGCGGAGCAACATCGAGCGTCCGTTCATCAAGTTCGAGCAGAAGCGCCCCAGCGGCAAGCAGACCCTCACCGTCGAGCACCTCACCAAGCAGTGGCCGGGCGTCACCGTGTGCGAGGACTTCAACGCCCTGGTCACCCGAGGCGAGAAGATCGCCATCATCGGCCGCAACGGCGTGGGCAAGACCACGCTGTGCAAGATGCTCGTGGGCCAGCTCGAGCCCGACGAGGGCAGCGTCACCTGGGGACACGAGGCCAGCGTCGGCTACCTCGCCCAGGATCACCGGGAGGGCATCCCGAACGACACCACCGCCGCCGAGTGGCTCCACACCTTCGATCACAAGGCGGGGAACGAGGCGATCCGCGGCCTGCTGGGGCGGATGCTCTTCAAGGGCGAGGAGGGCCTGAAGCCGACCCGCGCGCTATCGGGCGGCGAGGCAGTGCGGCTCATCTTCGCCAAGCTGATGCTGACCAGGGACAACGTCCTGGTCCTCGACGAGCCCACCAACCACCTGGACCTCGAGTCGATCATCGCCCTCGGAGACGGCCTGGAGAGGTACGAGGGCACGGCCTTCGTCGTCACCCACGACCGGGACCTCATCGGGCAGTTCGCGACCCGGCTCTGGGCCTTCACCCCGGAGGGGCTGGTCGATTTCCGCGGAACCTACGACGAGTTCCTGGAGAAGATGGGCGCTGCCGCCGTGGGTACCCGAGCGGGCGCGGCGAGCGGAAAGCGGCGGTGAGCGAACGATGGACTCCCCGGGCATCGCCCGGCGACTGGAGGCGATCGAGGGCGAGGTGGTCCGCGTGCTCGCCTCCGACTCCGAGCCCGTCGCCGGCGGCTGGATGGCGGCCAACGGTCCGGGCTCGTACCTGAACAAGGCGGTCGGCCTGGGATTCGACGGCGAGCCGACCGACCAGGACGTCGCTCGCATCGAGCGCTTCTTCGCCTCCCGCGGGATCGAGCCCCGCGTCGAGCTCACCCAGTTCGCGCCGGTGTCGCTCCTGCGCCGCCTGGCCGGGGCGGGCTTCCTGCTGCAGGAGTTCGAGAACACCCTGGTGCTCCCGCTGGGAGGGCTCCGGAACCCGCGATCGTTCCTTCCGGGCGGCTGGCCGGCGGGCGTCCGGATCGAGCACGTCGATCCGCGCGACGATCGCCAGGTGGACGTCTTCGTCCGGACCAGCGCGAGCGGCTTCATCCCGCAGGGAGAGGACATCTCGGAGAAGTTCCTCCGCACCGGCACGCGCTCCGCACAAACGCGCGAGCATGACAGCTACGTCGCCTACGTCGGGGACGAGGTCGCCGGCGCGGGTGGCTGCGGCACGCGGGCCGGGGTGACCTCGCTCTTCGGCACCTCCGTCCTTCCCCGCTTCCGGCGCCGCGGCATCCAGCAGGCCCTCATGGCGGTGCGGCTGGAGCGGGCGCTCGAGCTCGGGTCGGACCTCAGCGCCATCACCTCTCACCCGGGCATTCCCACCGAGCGGAACGCGGCGCGCCTCGGCTTCCGGCTGACACACGTCCGCTCCGTGCTGGTGAAGCGCGGGGCCGATCTGGTTCCCTCCCCCTAGAGTCGACGCCGCCCCGCTGGCCGAACGCGTGCCCCCGCCTGCTGGGCGCACAGGCGACCGACGCCGAGGTGGCTCGTCCGGCAGGACGATTGTCCTCTTCCGACCAGCTGAGACGATCCGCGGGCGCACACGCGCGCGAAAGGGGTCACCGGTGAAGGCTTTCCCCTGTCTGATGTTGTTCGTGGGCACGGTCGCGCTTCCCGCGGTCGGAGCGAACGCACCCACGTCGCTCGCCGGCATCCTCGACTCCACGCTCAAGCCCACGCCCACCAATCCGGGACCGTTCAAGTCCAGCGTGACGCTCTGGAGCGCGAAGAACGAGTTCGAGGTCTTCCACGTGGTGCTGTTCGGGGGAAACCGCGGAGTCTCGATCAAGCTCCCCACGCTGACCTTGGTGGGAGGCACCGCGCAGATCCCGGGCGGAGAGGTCCGGATCTACGAGGAGCAACCCATCACCTTCACCCAGCCATCCGGGATCGAGGGCAAGTCCGGAGCGTGGCCCGATGCCCTCGTGCCCTACGGTTCAACCACGGAGGCAGGCCTTCGTCTCACCGGCAGTACCTGGCAGGAGGTGCAGAGCACCGAGACGCGTCGCAGCTTCCCGATCTCGATCGGCCGGAACTCCACGCGGAGCTTCCTGGTGGAGATCCATGTCCCGGCCGGCACGGCGACCGGCCTCTTCCATGGCGAGCTGGTGGTGACGGCGACCTCCGGACGCAGCACGGTGACCCAGACCATCCCCGTCGATCTGCACGTCCGCAGCTTCACCCTGCCATCGACCTCGTCGCTCCGGAGCAACCTCCGGCTAGGCGTCGACGAGATCTGCCGCGCCCACGGCGACGTCATCGGGTCCTTCTGCCCGGACCAGGCGGGATTTCGGCGCTGGTCGCGGCTGTATGGACGTTTCCTCCTCGATCATCGCCTTAGCTCCTGGCTGAACGATGCGCTGTCCACGCGCGCCGACGGAAGCCCGGACTACGCGACGAGCCAGGCGAGCTTCGTCGCGGCCTACCGGTCGCTGATCGACGGCACGGATCCGTACTCTCGCCTCGCCGGCGCCCGCCTGACGGCGCTCGCCTACCCCTACCTCCGGGCCACGGACGCCGATGGCGTCATCATCGCCAAGCTCCAGGCGTGGGCCGCGTTCGCGAAGGCGCAGGGCGACTGGTTCGAGCGGACGGTCTTCTACACCCAGGACGAGCCCGACTTTCAGGCCGGTGGATGGGACCGCGCCATCAAGTGGGCCAACCTGGCGCACGCCGCCGACCCGCTCTTCAAGGTGCTCCTCACCGCGCCCATCGACACCTACGCCAGCCACGCGGGGACGGCCTCGGGCGTGGCCAACGTCATCGCCCCGGTGGTCGATCACCTCGACAATCGGGCCGGCACGACGCACTACGGGAACCAGCGGCCAAACTACGACGCGTTCCTGGCCTTCGATTCCCGGAACGAGCTCTGGTCCTACCAGAGCTGTGACTCGCACTCCTGCGGGTCGACCAGTGATCCGAGCGTGTACGGATGGCCCTCGCTGGTGGTCGACGCGACGGCGGTCCAGGCCCGGGCCGAGCCGTGGATGCACTACATCTACCGGGTAACCGGCCTGCACTACTTCAACTCGGTGCTCCACCTCGCCGAGGCGTGGGACATGAACGGGATGACCGACCTCACCGGGAACGGTGACGGGACGCTGCTCTACCCCGGTACCCCGACCGCGGTGTCGGGGGGCTCGAGCCAGGGTATCGGTGGGTCGACGCACGTCCCGCTGGCCAGCACCCGCCTCAAGGCGCTTCGCGATGGGCTCGAGGACTACGAGTACTTGAAGATGTGCGAGGCGATCGGCGGGAGCACCACCGCGACGAACGCCGCCCGCGCGCTCTTCCCCATGCAGTCCGTTCCCGGAGCCGGGCCGGCCAACGAGACGGGAAGCATGTACTCGGCCACCACCTGGAATCCGGCGACGCGGACCGACGACCCGAGGGTGCTCGCCGCGGCGCTGGCGGCGCGGCGCGAGGATCTCGCCCGCTGCATCGGAGGACCGGCGGACGCGGCGCCACCGTGAGGCTCGCCGCGACCTCTCCGGCGTGGAGGTGAGGATTGGAGGGCTTGCCGCTCAGCCTGCCGGGGCGCCGATGCGCCTCCGCAGGCCACGCGCCCGAGCCTTCTCCCGCTCACCTTCCCGCGTCCTGACCGCGGTCCGGGCCGACAGCGCCTCGAGGAGGTGCTCGGTGGCGTGAGCGACCTCGTGGACCGCGCGCTCGAAGGCCGCCCGGTCGCCGGCCGACGGAGCCCGGAGCCCACTCACCTTCCTGACGAACTGAAGCGCCGCCGCCTCGATCTCCTGGGGAGTGGTGGGCGGCTCGAAGTTGTAGAGGACGCGGATGTTGCGGCACATGGGGTGCGTTCTCCTGTAACGGGATGTCGCCAGGCCCGCTCGACAGGGAGAGCACGTCCTCCGGGGTGGAGGCAAGCGCTGGTCGGGAGCGCCCCTCGACGCCTGGCGCGTCAGCTCAGAACCTTGCTCGCCCGGTCCATGAGCGACGCCACGTCCACGCCGTGCGGGCAGGCCCGGTTGGCCCCGGAGAAGTCCACCCCCGAGAGCCGCCGTGCCTCGGCCGGCAGCGCGCGGAAGCTCTCCCGCGCCAGCTCCGGTTCCTCGTAGACGTCGTGGTCAGACAGCAAGCGTCGCGCCGATCTGCACCGCGGTCCACGCGCTGGCATCCCTCCCTCAGAGCGTCGGGAGCGCGCGCCCTCGACGGAGCGGGAACGCCTCCTCGAGCCGGGCCACCTCCTCCGGGGTGAGCCGGAGCCCTGCCGCGGCGGCGTTCTCCCGGACCCGCCCCACCTTCGCCGACTTGGGGATGGCGAAGACGTGCGGGTCGCGGATGAGGAAGGCCAGCGCCACCTGATGCGGCGTCCCACCGTGTGCCCGGGCGATCTCGCCGAGCACCTTTCCTCCTCGTGACGGCGGCTGCGGGAAGTCGCCGGATCCGAACGGGCTGTATCCGACCACCGCCACGTCGTTCTCGGCGCACCAGGGGAGAACGCGGTCCTCGATGTCCCGGGCGCGCAGGTGGTACAGCACCTGATTGCACGCGATGCGGCGCGGCCCAGCGATCTCCAGCGCCTCCTCGAGGTCGTCGACGTCGAAGTTGCTCACGCCCCAGCTGCGGATCTTCCCCGCGCGGACGAGCTCCTCGAAGCCGGAGATGGTCTCCTCCAGCGCGTGCGACCCCGGCCAGTGAAGGAGATAGCAGTCGAGATGGTCGGTTCCCAGCCGCTTCAGGCTCGCCTCGCACGCCCGGATCGTTCCGCTGCGGCTGGCGTGATTGGGCATCACCTTGGAGACGAGAAAGACCTCCTCGCGCCGGCCGCCGATGGCCCGCGCCACCAGCGACTCGACCCGGCCGCCGCCGTACAGCTCCGCGGTGTCCACGTGAGTCAGGCCCTCATGGAGGCCGGCCTGCAGCGCCGCCACGGCCTCGGCAGCGGGATCGCCTTCCATCTTCCAGGTGCCCTGACCGATGACCGGAACCTGGACCCCGGTGCAGCCGAACCTGCGCCTTTCC
>Ga0070661_100001071_pt1 | contig 19391 bp, 6 predicted proteins | sample KBSC43metaG_FD_64663 | JGI IMG/M metagenome (GOLD analysis project Ga0070661, IMG submission 64663) | Corn rhizosphere microbial communities from Kellogg Biological Station, Michigan, USA - KBS C4-3 metaG | ecosystem: Host-associated > Plants > Roots > Rhizosphere > Soil ... | reverse complement strand
GTTACGGTCTGGCCACGGTCAAGCGACGAAATAGATGGTAACGTCAGAGTTGTCGTGGTTCCTTCATGTACGACGGTGCTTCCAGTTGGTTTTGCAGTTATCTCAACTCGTGCCCCATTGACGTCATCAATGACAATGGTACGTACGACATTTGTAGCGATGCGGTATCCAGCATTCGCAACAACTATCGAAATTGGGAATGTTTCAGACAAAGCAACTTGAAGTGGTGCGCTAAATTCAATGCTGAGGTTGGTGAACAGCCCAGACAGAATTGGCGCTGGATCAACAACGACAATATCCTTTTTGACTACCTCGTTCTCTCCGTACTGGTTCTTTACCTTGAGACGGACAGAAAACTTACCTGCTTCTGTAAACTTGAAACCTGGGCTCTGTGCTGTCGATTCGATTGTCCCATCATTTTTGAAGTCCCATTGCCAACTAGTTGGTGCATAACGGGATGCATCCTTGAATTGAACAAACAGCGGGGCAGTTCCAGTCAAAGGAGTAGCGGTGAAGTCCGCAATTGGAGATGTGCCAATAGGACCAGAAGGAGTGTCAATTGTTTCTCTTAGAACGTCGCTAAGAATGGTAACATTTTTGATGTCAAGAAAAATGCTGCTCGCGTCAAAAACATAACCAACAATTTGAAGCACCCCAGTGGTTGGAGGAACCAGCGTCACTTCACCAGTTTTGCCACAAAATACTGGTTTTCCAATTGCAGTGTCAGGCCAGTTCCATTGCTCATTTCTAACTAAGCCGTTTGTCTCGATGTTGCCAATCTCTGAGATATACAAGTCCTCAGTTGAAAGACCGACGACTCGAGTTTTCCAATCATCACTACGGGCCAGCTTGAACGCTTTGCCTTTAGCTGCCTGAACAAAGCTAAACTTTGGGATGTTCTCCGCTGCCATTCCAGACACGACCTCAGATTCAAACTTAATCTTCTTTGAGGAGGCGTTAATGATCGAAAGATCAGTGGCAGAAGTAACGAAAGTTCCGTCTGATTGTCGAAGTGGCTTGTTGTAGGAGTCGAGAATGAGGTTACCACCCTCAAAATTTCCCACTTCACCGACTTGAGACCCAAGCCTCATCGGAACGATGATCGCCTGAGATGAGTACGATCCAGCAAACACTCGAAGTTTTTCCAACCACTTTGAACCATTCCAGACCTTCATCTGGTGGTTTGTCGTATCGTACCAATGTTGGTCAAAGGCAGGATTGGATGGTGGCGTTGATTCTACAATTTGCGGGAAATTCGTGTAGCCACGGGTAATTGAGGCATCAAGCAGATTGATGTCCCAAAATAGGTAACGTGTGGAACCCTCGGTAAATGGGCCCCACGCATTCCTAACCGTCTTGGTTTCTTCAATGACGTATGTTGCGTTTTTGTGAGCAAAAATTACTACAGTTGGATCAGGACTAACAATGAGGTCAATGTAATCACCGTTCAGTGTTGACTTCTGTAGAAACGTAGGCGTCGCATAAACGTCAGTTTGGTATCTAGCTATTCCTTGGCGAAATGTCAGGAGCATTGGGCTTTCCTTTTTTCCCAAGATTTTTTAATCTTTTCACGGGTTTCTGCAGTTTGCTTTTTACCTTTGATTGCAGCTGCAATTTTTGCTTTATGTTCGGCGGACATTGGATCACGTTTCTTTCCAATATTTCCAAGACGAATTGATTCAATCTCTGATTCAGTTCGAGGCCTACGTTTTGATCCAGTCAGTCCCATTGAAATTGCCTTGCGATGTTCAGCACTCAATGGAACACCAAGTTTAGAATCTCTTGTACCTTCTGCTCTGGCCTTCTTTACCATTTCAAAAATGCGTGAACAAGGAATATAAACTTGACGGTACTTTGTACCACTTGTCATGAAAGCTAATGCAGCTTTCATTTTTGCCAAATGATTTCCAGATGTCATTTTGGTGAGGAGAAGATGAACAATGAAATGCTCACGGCCTGAAAGCTTTACTTTATTTTCAGGCGTATTAGCTCCACCCATGGATGTAGGAATAATATGGTGTTCTTCAACATACCCAACACGAGGCGTTGTACGAGCTGCCTCAACAATTTTGAAGTACCACCGAGAGTATTTGTTCTCGGTAAACATGGTACTCCTTTTATGAGACAGAAATTGTCAACGTATAAACGATGGTTAGTTCACGAGAACCTGTATGTTCGATAGGCGAGAAAATGATGTGAGACAACATAAGCTCACCTGCACCATTTAGAGTGGTACCGCTGGTTTCTTTCGTGAACAGCCCAAGCTCGTCGAAAAAGAACTGACCTTCCGGATCCAACGTAGCATCCGTAGTTGGATCAGCAGTCGGCGTTGCAGTGTCTGATTCATCAGTGGTCCTGTTGATCGCCTCATTTGCCGAGATCACTGCGGTGATGATCACACGCGTATTGGTTGACGGATCAGGAACACGGGTGAAAGTTACAGAGTTTCCGGAACCTACCAGCGAATCAGCTTCATCAATGACTTCAGCGTAGGTTGGATTATAAAGATTTGCAGCGTCGCCTGAGACGTTAGGTGGTCGGAAAACGATTTGCTGCGAGCTATCAATATAAGTGCCCTTGTTTCCAAGTTTGATCTTGTAAATCTGGTAGTTAGGCGTGTTGGACAACCCCCGAGCAATAGCTGTGGCCATGTTTCTCGGGTGAACTGCGTTGTCTTTATCAACGAGCACATTACCTTGATCGTCCTTGATCAGAACGTGGCCATGAACGATAGTACGAAGTGCTTCTAGCATATGTTGTATCCTCTGAGTGTGGTGGTGTTTCGGTTTATTTATCGAAATTGTCAACCAATGATGATCTTACCTTCTGTAGGCCGTGCCATCATAAATCTAAACACACCGGGGCTAACTCGCTCAACAACGTTAACTTGCACTGGTGCTGGATCTTCAGGTTTCCAAAATCTAAATGTAGGTGAAAGCGTTGCAAGTTCAAAGGGGGCACCATTGAATGAGATTTGGAACACCCTCATCGGTGTGGCTACAAACATTTGGGTGTCAAATGAATCATAGGTGGCGCCACCAGGCACTGACGTTGGTGTAGGTGGCAGAGTTCCAATGTAAGTGATGATCGCGGTTTCTTCATCAAGTTCATCAAGTAGCCCTTGATCAAGTAGATTTACGTCTAAGTGGTTTGCGTTGTTGATGACTTGAACCATCATGGATTCAGAGAATCTAGTTGCTGTGGTTCCAGCCCGGCTATCAACGATATCAAAACCCTTACCAACAACTGGATAACCAATTTCACTTGAAATCAATCCACCTGTCGTGTCTCCTGCCAAAGCGGCTCGCATGAAGTCAATCGTGTCTTGTGTGGTAGGAACCTGGTGCGTTTGTAGGAAGTTATCCCACATATCAAAAATATTTTCACGGTCTTCATCAGTGAGCGTCACGTTAGCAAGCAGCGACTCGAGGTTCAGTGGAATACCAGCGTCATAAGATCCAGTTCCATCAACTAGCTCTGCGTCATATGGCATGTTGCCAAATCCTGGCAGGAACCCACCAAATGGTCCGTCTTTAATCTGCAGATTTAACGGGTCATCCCAATTAGCGGTGATAAAGGTGCTTGTTTCCTCAGAAAATGAAACGTGAACATCATCGTGAAACATCCAATCTTCATCAAGAGCACCACCGCTAATCAGAAATTTCACGCTTTCAGTGATTCGTGCATGAACCTTATCATTCCAGCCAGTATCAGTCAAGAACAAATTGGCTTCAGCATTCAATGGGAGGTATTTTGTGTAGAACGCCTCATCCCATTCAAAGACAATAGGCTCATTAAGATTTAAGGTTTTTTGCTTTAAGGTCCCAACAGGTTCATTTGAAACTGAACTAGTGAAAACATACTTAGTTGCTGGATCTGAGAACTCGGCGATTGACGTGTCACTGTCAAACTTCTTCACCATTAATGGAATCCAACCTTGGAGCAGAGCGGTCTCAGGACTGGTGTTCGATAACGGCAGACCTCTAGTGTTCAGGTCAATAAACCGCTGGTCAATTGTTACTGGCCCCAATGGAGAGATGTCAGCGTGACCTGGTGCCATGTTCAGCTCAAGCTTGCTGAACTCTGTTTTCTCAACCACTACAACTTCGCCCTGCTTTGGTAAACGTCCAGCAGACGGTGGATTGACGATAACGATGTCTGAGCTATTCCACAGCGGGTAATCATGAGCATTTACAAATACGGTAAAGCTTTGATTTACTGCATTCAGCTTTGCGGTAAGCCACTTATCTTGGAAGGTTCCACCTGCTTCAACAAACGTCATTTCGTCGTTAGCACTTCTAACGACTGTAAATCCTTTTGTGGTTTTGTTGAAAGAGTAGGTGATGGATGGACAATCCTCGCGTACAGTCAGATCAACGCCTAAATCAACCGGCAAACCATTCACGTAGGTTTTCAAAACTGGTGGGTTGATCTTGAAACCAATTTTACCATTCCAATAGAACTTACCTACCGTGGCTGGTTGAGTCCAGCCAGTAACCGATCCATGTACCAGGTATGATGGCTTTGTATCGTACGTTTCAAATGTGAACGTATCACCTGAAGTGAATCCATCTCCTGGCATCACCGTGTAGTGGACACCAAATCCTTTGAAGCTGTGTCCTTCATATGGAGTTTGGCTAGGTGTAGAAAGAGTACAGGTTACTCCAGAAACAAGCGTCTCACCTGTCTTAGCAACAGCTGAGAGAATGTATTGATCAGCACTAGTAAATGTGAGTGTCCATGTTGCTGCAGGTGCAGTGTAGAAATCACCGCTGTGCATGATCAGGTATGGGAACCTGGTCGAGGATATGAATGCCTCTTTGACAACCGGAGGCGGGTTAAAGACCTCAAAGCTGATTGTGTCACCACCTAAAGCTCGTGTCTCTCCGGTGCTATCAGCAGACGCAGCAATAAACGGCCGAGAAGCAGATGGAATTGAGAAGCTAATTCCATGCGTTGACGACGAATACGACCCATCAATTGGAATATCGGCTACGTAGTTTGAAGTTTGAAAATCATCATCTGAATATTCTAGAACAAACTTCGCAGCGTAGTACACAAGCAATGATGCCGCTGCATTCGACGGATCAGCAAAAGTACCAATTTGACGAGCAAAATCAGGCATAGCGCGTGCTCGCCATTTTCTGCCATTGATAGCAGATTGAGAAATCTGCAGGTTCAGTCTGCTCAGGTCGTAGTCAGTAAAGCGACCATCAAAGTAGAATCCGAGGATGTCACCGGTAGGGTAGGTGCTAACGTCATCGTCATATGGATCCAAGTCATAGCCATATCCTATATCAAGGTTCTTGGCTTGAGCAGGAAGATTCTCAATGGAGATATAGTAACGCTCATTTTTTGCAAAGCTTCTAGGTCCACCTATTACTGTGAACTTAAGTCGACCATCATTAAATGGTTTCCCAACCTCCACCACCTGTTTGTAGTTCGGTTCTGCAGAGCTGGTCAAATCAAAGAAGTTATCACCGCGTGATGTCAAGATGATATCAGTGGTTGGAATTGACTGATCTAGAATCGTAACGTTACTAAGACTTCCATACGTACTCGATGTAAACTTTGGTCTACTATGAGCCAAAGGATTTGTCTTGATGATGTTCCAAGTTTCCAATGGCGCAGTTGGGCTAATCAACAGCTTCCTTGTTGGGCTTAATGTCAAGCTATCAAGGTCAGTTGGAGTAGACACCAGAGACGTGTCAAAAGAGATTCTACCATTATCGAATGGCTGACCAGGCCGAATAAAACCTGAAACGCCTGATGTAGAGCCGGTAAGCTTATAGAGAGTCAAATCATCGGCTGAGTTTTCCAATGTCCATTCCTGGACATCTGCATACATGTTTAGAACAATATTTGAAACCGCAATGTACTTAGTTTTGGTATCTACATAATCGGTTTTCCCGCTCTCACGCATTCTTGCGTCATTGCGTTCTTCAAGCGGAGCGCTCATGTCAGTGAACATGTTGAAGAACAGGGGAGAGGTCAAGTTCGAGAACTTCTGCTCATACCATTCTCTTTCATGAGGCAGAGGTACCAAGACTCCATTAGCATTTGGAATTGCCAACCATCCCAGCAAAGCCTCATAGCTTCTTGGCAGAGTATTTTGAATATTAAGAATGTTGTACAACAACGTCAACTGGGTCTCAACGTCAGTGTGCCCACCAATTGAAACTGCAGCTGCTTTAATTTCATCAAGAAGATTGTGAATTTGATTCCAAGCACTTTTAGGATTTGTCTTATCCAGCGCAAGTGCTTGAGTTGTAGTTGTTGCAATTCCAATAACACCGTCATCTGCAGTTGAGACCCATTGAGGATCGAAGACTTGAGCAGCATTGAAGGTCTGTTTAATTTGAAACTGGAAAGAACCCTTGCTGGTGAAGAAGTCAATGGACTGAATCAATGGCTCAGAAAATCCATCGTGACGAATGAAGACGTTGTTGACACCTACGCCATCAAATCCCTTTTTGGAATATGCGTAAGGAACAAGGGCTAGGTCTTTATTTTCATCTACACCTACATCAAATGTATCAATAGAAAAAGCAGGGGACACCAAACGTTTTGCTGGTGTCTCACGATACAGAGGGTTCTCAGATGAGAAATAATTGAATAATGCGTTTGGACTGATCTTTGTTTTTGAGTTCAGCCGTTCTTCTATCTTGACATTTACGTCATCATAGAAGCGATACTCTTCAACAATTTCTGTAAGCTTTGAGTGATACGGCTTGGTGTCGAGGATAAAGTCGACCAAGCTTTGAACATACACGCTATTTTTGTTCAACGCATTTTTGTTTGCCATGTCTTGTCATTCATATGTTGGTACTGCTGGAGTGCTATTCACGACCTTGATGCTATACGCCGAGATGCGAGATGTTTTGAAGATGTCTGATAGCTCATAGTTATTTGCAATGACATCTTCAAGAGCTCCGAAAAAGATTTCATTGATCTGCGCGACCTTTGCCTGATTCCATAGATCAGTCATTGTCTTGCGCGCAGTTTCTGCATCAGCAAACCACGTATCACTTGCATCTAAATCAAGGAAGGTGATGTAATCAGGTGTTACTGATGACGCGCTTTCATCAATCAACTTGGTATTTAAGATCGTGTGAATAATTGACGACCTGAGCAGTTCTGCAGGCGCAAGCGTCTGTTCAGGGCCAAATCCATAACTGGTACGAGTGCCATTTCGTTCATCATACAGTACGCGTCGCATGGATGGCACAGGATTTCCTGCAATGTCCTGTCCAACAACTGAGTCAGTTAGCTTTTTCCAAAGTGTTTCAGGAATCTTGGTCTTTTGACCAGGGCGCATGAGCGCCCATTCAGTGTGAACGTTCTTAAGGTTCAGCTCCTCTGGATCATCTCGTAGGGTAAAATTGCGCGTGAAGCGAAGCTTGAACGTGTTATCCTTTGTCACGATGTAGGACAGCCCAGAGATGGTGATTGCATCATAGGTGTACGTATCAGTGTTGAGATTTTGGAAGGTCAAGAAACTAGATGGTCCATCGCGCAGCTCTTGAGCCACTGCCTGAACAGATTGCTTTTTACCAATTGCAGGCGTCGTTTTGTTCTTCACCCAAAAGTAATAAAGATTCGAAGTAAGTGCACCCTCTGTATCACGAACTGGAAGAGCAACATACTCGTAATCCTGTTTGAATTGCTTCTGAAGTGACAGGTCATCTTTTACGTCCGGGTCAAAAGCAAGCTCAGCAGCAGTCGGCTCGTACTTACGGCTGATGACAGTTACCTTGGAACCATAATTTACAGAAGTAACTGTTAAGGTCTTTCCTGAAATTGTAAAGGCCGCCTTGAGCTGCGCAATTCCATTCACGTACACTGAAACTCGAGTGCTGTCGAAGTTTTCATCTTGAACAAACGTGACAGCGCCAGTTGAAGCAGTTTGTGTGCTGCTCAAAACCGTATTCTGCAGCAGGGTCCAATCTGACCAAGTGGTGTTGTAGCGTTCAACCACGGTGCCATCACGAAGAACAAGAGGGTCCTTGGAGTATTCAACGCCAGCCTGAATCTGTGACAGGTTTCCAGCAATTGGAACCAAGTCACCATAATATGGTCTCCATGAAGATACAGGAGGGAGGCTATCGTTGTCAAGTTGCTCTTGGGTTGGAACGTTCCATACCCTCCAGCCATAACGAGGATCATTATCTTGAAGGTCGTTTGACAGGTCAACGTCAATGCTAGGCACAATTGGAGTAATTACCACTGCGTCGTGCACCACTAGGTCTGAGCCAAGAGCGCCTTCAATTGCATCACTGAGGTCGTCAAGCCCGTATGTTCCTGAATTTTTTGCGGTGACAATGATTCTAATTCCAATTCCTGGCACGTCCGCTGTTACGTGCTCTCCAGCCAGCATGGTGAGTTGTGGATCAGTGTCTCCATCTGGCACCTCCACCTGGGTTATCATCGCTACTTCAATTTCACCGCTGTCCACCTTCATTACCTTGATGTAGGCAGTTGCAGTAGAAACTCCTTCATTGAAGGCCTCTGGCACGATCACGGTGTTCGTAGAGAAGAAGTCAAGTTCACCTGCAAAGTTGGTTGAACCAAGAACTTCGACGCTTACCGTGAAGTTGCCTGAGGACTGCGGAGTGGCCACGGTACCATCTTGGAAACGAAGTGACTTGGTAAACTTGTCTTCAATGAGGTACTCACTCAGCGGTTTTGGATCCGCTGGATCGTTGTTCCATGCACCAAGGTGCATGCCAGCGCTGATGCCATAATCTGCAAACGTTCCTTTATCAAGAATTGCAAGGCCATCTGCTAAAAGAAGTTGAGCATCAGTAGAACCACCTGGGAAAGGTGGTGTTGCTTCCCAGTCCACGTCAGTTGGAACTGGAGAGTAGGACCAGGCGATAGGACGCATCTCCCAGTTACGAACACGAGAATATGTTTGTTTATCGGCAACTTGGCCTGCGGCCTTCGTGAGAGGGTCGAGACCCGCGTCACCAGCCTGCTCAGCAGCGAGGGCGTCGTATTCTGATGGCGGCACGGTTGACTGCACCCATTCATAGACGTCAATGGTCGCGTAATCAGCGAGAGTTCCCCAGCGGCTAAGGCGTTCATCAAGACCAAAAATGTTGGAGTCGTAGTATGGCAGGTATGCAAGATTTCTTGTGTCAAACCAAACTCGACCCACTTCATTTGCTCCCCATGGACGGAGAGGATCGTAGGTGTTGTTGTTCGCTACTTGTTTCGAGTAGTTGTAACGAGCAGGGTTGATATTGGAGATGATGTTGATGCTCTCCATCGCCGTTGGTGTGTGTTGACCTGCAGCAGGGTGCCACATCGGAATTTCAACTACAAGTTCGTTGTCAACGTAGTTGAACAACTTTACTGGATTGAAACGTGGACGCGCCGGGCCCTTACCAATCACTATGATTGGATTTGTTGTACTTGAAGCAACAGTTGTCTTGATCGTGGTTGCATTGATCTGGATGAAGTTACCAGGCACGAGGGCATCAGCAACGAAGGGTAGTTCGTAAACATCTCCCACGTTAGCGTTAGTGATCGTGAACGTGCCAACGGTCTCAGCAGCAAACTGCACATTTTGATTCATGTCATCGATCGAGAACCAGCGTGACTCGTCAAAGCTGTCAACGCGGTCAAACCCGGCATCAGAGAGGGTATCATTGTCAAACTGAAGACGGGTGAACTGAGTCAGTGCATCGTTCACAGTTAGCTTCAGCTCAGGGAACGCACGTTGACGAGCATCTCCATATTCGGCGAGCTTATATGCCCAGTACTCGTCGATCTTGGCATCTTCAAATCGGTTGTTGTTTAGGTACGCGTCGATTGAAAGGTTTGTGCCTTTCGCTTGAATGAGTCCACGCCAGAAATTAAACTGGGTCTTTTCAGAAATGTCTAGGTTGTCAAAGTACTCCTTGCTTGAAAATCCTAGAAGGGCTAGAGCGTGACGAGTTGTGACCTCGTTTTCGTAAACGTGGTTTGCATCGTACAACTGCGCAATGTTGTCAGTAGAGGCCTGCAGGTTCTGGTGAACTTCATTTCCAACTAGGAAGTGCCCGCCAAATTCAGGGCGCATCGTGGTGGTTGCCTGCTTTCTTCCATTGAACTTATAGGTTACAACGCGAGCTCCTGAGAAAGGATCGTAGAGAAGTCCAGATTCAGTTGAAGGCTGAGAGAAGTTGTTGAAGATAAACAGGTGCTCGAACTCATCGATCTGTACGTGAGCCGAGAACATAGGTGCCGTGGCACCAAAGGACGACTGAGTGTTGCCACGTGTGACATCGAGGTCAGCCTTTTGGAACTTTACACCCACCATGTCGAAGGCCCCTGGGTGTCCCGTAATGTCAAACAGAGGCGTGTCGATGAACTCTGAAAGCAGGCCTGTTTTCTGGTTAAACCACGCACGGTCAATGAACGGGTTCACCACGTGTCCTTGACCAAGCTTCAGACCTGCGTAGCAACGATCGATGAACTTTTCAATCTCAAGTTGGAAGTTACGCTTGCGTCCAGTCTCTGCATCAACGTTTCCTTCCTTGTTGAACTCCCAACCCTGGTCCTCAAGGTAACGAGAGTAGCCGAACAGAAAGTTAACAACGTTTTGAATTCCTGTAATCGTTAATGGCAGGTGAGTTGTCACCACGTTTGAAATGGTCGTAGGCTGGTACCACACCAGGTCAGTGTGCTCACTACTCAACGCGTTGAAGTCAATCGACTCATTTGTCATAGCGTAGTAGGTGATTGACGTGTAGCGCGGGTTGTAACCGTCAATGCTAAAGATCCAATCCTTTCCATCTTCAACGGGAGCGAGAGCTCCGTTCATTGGAACAGTCTTCTCGTAATTGATTAGGCTGATACGCAGCGCCTGCACCCACTCGTTTCGAGCAATCTGATTCTTTTTAAAGATCAGATCAAATGCTGATGTCGAGAGAGTTTCGGAGTCAGTGTACACCTGCAAATCGTCTGTCGCCACGAGGCCACCAGCACGGTACCCCATGTTGACATCCCACTCACGGAAAGCTGAAACAGCAAAGCTTGACGAGGTGTCAATCGACGTCTCACGAAGCGCGTGAGTGAAGACTTGCCCAAATCCTAGAATTATGTTTGTAGTCGCCGGCACAAAGATTGCGGAGACGCCGTTAATCTCAAATCGATCACCAATTCTAAATGGCTTGCCTTCATCGTCAATGGTAAAAGTTAGACCACCAATGGTTGCCTGTGTTCCTTCATCAACGTAGCCAAGAACCTCTCCATCTCGAGAAACAGTAAAATTTTGAATCCTCTTTCCATCCTTAACGGTGTAGGCGTTATACGTAACAACCGCCTTTCCTGTTCCCGTAACGCTTAGAGCTGAACGTTGAATGGAATCAAGTGGATCACCATGAAGGCGGAACCGCTTGTGTCCTGGCATGTTTAGATCAATGCCATCATATAGAATTCCATCTACCTCAACCCAATTAAATCCCCATGCAAACCCAAGGAAAGCAAGTGGATCATAGCGGAACAGCGCCCGCGCAAGTGAGTACTTGAAGCTTAGCCCTCGACGCCATATGGTTTCAACCGGAGAGCCTTCACCGAATTCATAGCCTAGAGAAGCTCCAGGAGGAATGAAGTTTGTAATGGCGTCTGCTGCCATCGGGTGACTAGGAGAAACATATGGAGGGAACAGTTCATCCGTGTGGGCATTCACGCTAATCTTAAGACCTGGGCGTGCCGCCTTAATGTCGTCCCAAAGCTGTGTGCTCCATGTTCTGACTTGCTTAAAAACTTCTCCTATTGTTCTAATCCAAACAGATCCTTTATACGATCCTCCGGTGATAGTCACAAGGTCTGACGCATCTGCACGAATCCAGCCATTCGTGCCAACGATCCAAAGGCCGTTGTTTTGAGAGCTGGCTTCATTTTGAAGCAGCACCACGTTTCCATTTCCCAGTGAAACCCCGTCAATTGTTTGAAGACCAAACAGCGGTGTAATCCCTGGTGTCGTTTTAACTGCGTTCACCCTAATTGGGGTGTCTGACACATCTTCAGGACGAATAAATGGCGTATATGCAGCTTGTTGATCTACACTCAGGCTTTCCCACCAAGTTGCCTGATCATTGAATCCAAGAAGCTTCCATGGTTCAAGGTTAGGACGTTCAGTTGGAATTACACCGGATATCATGGATTGATGAGCCTTAAGCACATTGTACCACCTTGCGGGCACATCACCATCAGGCATGGCTGGGTAATTTTCCTTAAATGACTTCGAGTAGTTCCAAGTGAACGCATCACTTGACACGTAGTCAGGTGCAAGAGGATCCACGCCATTCATTGCGGCATAGATGAATAGCTCTTTCTTAAGCTGCTCAGTGAACTCATTGTCATCAGCCAAAGTGGTGAAGTCGTATTTCCGGGCATTTGGATTGATGCCATTGTAAAGACGAGTCTCCGCAAGCAGAATCAACGAGTTCAAAACATCGTCATTGTAGATGGGAGATTCATGCCCATCGTGGTGAACTAGAACTGTTTCTCCAAGCGCCGTGTCAAAGATAATTGATGGCTGAACAAGCTCAGCCATTCCAAGCTGCGGAAGCGTTGCAGGAAAACCTGCCAATGGAGATGTTGAATCGTAAAGAACGGTTCTAACGTCGTTGTCCTTGGCCCTAATTGACAGGATAAAATCAAGTAGGTCATTCAATTGATCGTAGGTCGTGACTTCACCATGCTGCAGTGTGTACTCAACGATGTTCTGATCATAGATGTCGCGAATCAAATTCAGGGCAGTTTCATATTGACGCTGCGCCAGGTCAATAATTGAGATTGGTGTCATGTCGCGCTGCATGAGCAGCGACATGAGCAACGTCTGCTGCTCGCTCCACAACTTGATTGAGCCGCCAAATGCATAGTCAACTGGTTGGCCTGAAATCTGATTTGCTAGAATTTCACGGAAATGGGAGTACAGAACTCCTTCGGTAATTGGAGCACGGCTTTCATTGTAGGGGTTGTTGTAAAACATTCTTGGAATCTGCCAAGCCCCTTCACCATTTACGTCTAGCACTGGTCCACCGAAGCGATCGTAGATATCTCCTTTGCTGTCTCGATACACGTACCTCGGTGATTCAAGGTTCCCTACTCGGAAAATAAATGTATCGCCTGGGCTAAATGGAACACTGCCTGACTTGATCGTAAACGTGAGCTCGCCATTGTTATAGGGTGTGTCCACTGACACCACGTCAAATGGTACAGGCATCACAGGCGTTTTTGATCCCTTGATACTAAACGTGGTGTCAGTCAGTGCAGTTAGCGTCCACACCTGTTGCTGTGTAAATCCAAGCGCAGTCAGTCCATCAACGGTTCCGTTGCCATCACCAATTTTAGTAACGTCGACAACGGTAGGCTCATCATATCCTGGGTGCCAAATGGATTCAATCTTGTCTCCACGCTTGACAAACAGGAGCTGGCCATTGTCATCGACCATGCCATGATTGAAAATAAAATCGGCTGATTCATTCGTGCTCAAGAGCACTCTGCGTTGAAGCTTTACGTCAAGGTCAACTGTTGGGTCTTCTTCATAATAGAAGACCGAGCTCACCAAACCTGAGTGGGTTCCATCATAACGATACAGATCAAATAAAGGGAGTTGGCCAAATTCAGTTTTGATTTGACGGTAGTATGTTCCCTTATCTGAAGGCCGTCCATTTTGAACATAGCTGTTCAGCTGGAGGTCACCAGAGTACTCAATGATTGGACGAACTGCTTGAATAACATCAGAGCGAGATAGCCCGAGATCACCTAGGTTATCACCTAGCACCCAGAAGTTTCCTTCTTGCCAAGGATTCGTGTTGCTGACGTAGCCATTAGCAGGTCTTGGTTCTGCTTGGAAACCAAATCCTCCTCCGCCTGCCACTGACACGTACATGATTCCGCGGTTTTTATCGTAGACTCGTGCACCAGCCACGCGCGTGCTTCCATCGAAGTCCCTTGCTCTAGACCAAGGTCCGCTTGAAACAACATAGATGCCATCATCAACGACTGAGTTATTTTTGATCAGCACCCGATCACCAGCGCGAAGCGTTACTCCATCAATCGTCTGGTACTCATTAAGTGCCTTAACGCGAACAATTTTTCCTTTAACACCTGATGACCCTGAAAAAGACACAATGTAGTTGCGCGTCAAGAACTCAACCGCGATTGTGAACGTATCTCCTGCTTCAAAACTTGCTAGGCCAATGTTGTTGCCATATTGGTCATAGATTTGATCACGAGTAATGTCAAATTCGACCAACTTTACAACGCTTGACCCACTCTGCACGAGGTACTCAAAATGATCTGAATTTGTTTTAAGCGTAAAGGACGAGGTAACTGGAGTGTACTCTCCAAGACTGCCAACAGGCGTAATTGTAAAATCAACTGGGCTCGTGAATGTAACAATAAAGCTGAGCTGATTAAATCCAGATCCAGTGAGGACCGTGTTCTTCGTGGATGCTGCAACAACGTTCAACTTGTTTAGGTCAGCTGGCGATGGAGCCGCAATCGTGTAATATTCAGGCTCAAGGTCAGGGTTCCATGGCATGCTTGGAACAGCGGGAACCGCCTTCGCCACCCAGTAATAGTTGAAGAAGTTCGTGAACTTGTCTAGGTCAATAGGCGGCAGGAAGTTGTTTCCCTTAGAATACAACCACTGGAGGTTGTCACCTGAGATGCCTATGGCCTCTGCCTTCTTGATCAAGTCCTCAACCGTGAAGGCGTAGCGTTCTGCACCCAGTGTAAAGTTGAAGACTGGAATAATCGAATTGACGTCACGTTCTACGCTAAACTGAGGAACACGTGGAGAGCGATCATCTGGGCTTGAGGGCTTCCGACCTACGTAGCCGTACAGCGGCACGCTCTCATCATGAGTGAGGAACCTGTTGAACAGGTTGTCCATCAGCCCAGTAATGACTGGGTTCCGCAGGTTCTGCGGAATGTACTTCGTGAGGGAGTTGTAAGGAAGCTTGAAGTCTGAGTTCTGTGTCATGGTCTTAGCTGATCAAGTGATCAGCTATTTATGACCATGACATTTTCTTCACCGGGGCGTTTTCAGGCTGCGGCTGATACCAAATTCTTTGATCAAACGCTCGTATTCAAGTTTTCCACGGTACTGGCGATCGACTCCTTCGGTCACCTTCAACTGCGGTAGCATCTCGTCTACTTCTACAACGAATGAGTCACGAGATTTGCGCATGAACGGTTCAATGAGTTCGTTCGTTTCAACGTTGTAACAGATCGCCGTCTTTGGACCAGTGAAAACCATACGGTCAGTAGGTTCATTGCTGTTAGAGGCCATGAGGCCCTTTTCATTGAATTTGTAAATTTTGAGTTTCATGAGACTCTCCGTGCTGTGGGGCGAAAGAAAGGTTGATGAAAACATTTTATCACAAATTAAAGTTAATGTACATCACTAGATGTAAGTGTACATTTGCCGAAAAGCAATGTATAATATAATGTTATAAAGTATTTTTGGAGTGCGATTATGAACACCTTTTACCAGACTGCGCAGCAAGGCATCTATGACGCCGAGCTGGACTTCAACGAGAATTGGATTGAGTACAATGCCGATTCCAGTGAAATTGAGTTACGTACCCTTATCGCTGCTAGCGTCGATGCAACGCAAGAGTACATCGACGCATATGTCAAGCGCCTCAATGAGCTCGTAGGCAAGAAGTAATCACTTTGATTGTCTAATCACCACTGAAGTCAGGGCTTCGACAACTTCAATGTCAGAGAGCTCTGCAGCCGACTGGAGAATTTCGTCGAAGCCGGCCTCAACCGTAAACAATGAACCAAATGAGTTCGTTGAGTAGACAGGCACAAGCACAACAGATGCAATATCGGCAGGCAGGCGCTGGTGAATCAGCGAGATCAACTTTGTAGCGTAGAACGTATCCCCGAAATCCCACCCATCAATGTCAAAGAACGTGTTAATTACGTTCAAAATCTCTTCCTTGATTCGCTCGTTGGTCAGAGTTCCCGACTGAGAACGCACTACCTTGAACCGTGCGCGAAGCTGCGGTTCAGCGAGACTACCAAATAGAAGACGTATTTTTCCTGGATGCAGCACCACCGTGTCTGACAACATCTTGTTATTCAGAAGGTAACCGTATGCATTTCTTAGCTCAAGCGGGGTCGGAGCTGTAGGAGCGTAAACGGAAGCGCCACGAACGTAGTTGATCACGTTATCGTAATATCCACGTGTCATCAGGTATGCATCGTGAATGTTGGTTACCGATGGGTCAATGATGTTCGTATATGGCGAGAAGTGCTGCCACATGAAATCAAGACCAGTTTCTCCACCTGCTCTCAGCACAGGCATGCGCTGCCGACGCCCATATGTCAACGTGCTGTCGACAAATGAGCCAGGCGACCAAGTGGCGTTTTTAGCCTTGGTTAGATTATAGGCATCTGTAGCAGGAATGATGTATGATGGGTTGGACGTGAGGAAGTACTCATAGCTTCCAGCTGAGAAGGTCTCGAACTGAAGAAGTCGGTCAGGAACCAAGTCACCGCTGTCATCTTCTTGAAGTAGATCAGATGGCACCACCTCGAGGCTGTGCAGGTCGACTACACCATCTTGATCTTTGATAGCTCCAATAACGTCATATGTTTGGCTTTTTCCAAGCACATTAGGCGTATCACTTGAATCAAGGTTTGAACGAAGTACCTTGATGTTGTCATAGACACGGTTCTTCGTGTCGTTATCAATAATTTGGCTGACTGAGTTGAACCAAAACTTGGTGTTCGGAGATGTCACGCTCAAGCGCAGAGTACGGTTGTGAACCTCGTATCCAATGACGTTGTTCGACGGAGCTTGACGCAGTTTGTGAACGAAGATGATCCACCCATGTTGGCGCAAGGCCTTTGTGGTGTCATCAGTTGTGAAGAGCAGCTCATCGCCATCTTTGATCTGTCCACCACTATAATGTGGCAGATCTTGAGTACCCATAACTTCCCACCAACCATTCAGGTTTAAAGCTGCGCGAAGAGCAGGACGCGCCTGGAAGGAAAGAAGAGGAACAGCTTCACTCCAAACATTCGCTGATGCTATGCCTGGAGGCGAGCCTGGGTTCCCTGTATCATCACTCGTTATATCAACTTGTCCTATTACGAACATGTTCGATGTAGGAGTGAAATTTACCCACGTTGCATTGTTGTCATACTGCCACGTTCCGTCGCTAAGTTGACGTGTAGAGAAGAATACGGCAGGCGCAACAGTTGTGCTGACCAAGGTGCCACCACGGTCCCACACGATGAAGCCATGGCTGTTCTTGCTTTGCGTAAACAGCGGTCCATGTGGAACTACCGTTGCAACGTTGTTGATAAGAATTGAGCCATCAACGTCAGCAGCCACACCATTAGTGAAGCCATGGATGTAGGCCTCATTGTAGTTTTGAGCATTAAAATCTGATCGATTTATAATGATGCCGAGTTGCTTCACGCTATTTTCAGGAAAGGCCTTGGTGTCCAGAATAAACGCATCACCGGGTTCAAGTGATTCTGATGTCACCTTAAAGAAGTCAAACGATGAGGATGATCCCTCTGCCGTGAGCTGATAGGTTTCATTGATCGTTGCAGATGGAAGGGTGCCACGTAAAGCGCTGCGAACGTACAAAGATTGTCCATCGGCTGCCACCTCAATTGTCCAAACATCAGTAGGCTGTGAGGAAGGATATGTAAAGGTCTCAATTGACCCAACACCAATCTTCGCGCTGTAACGGTGATAACGAAGTGCAAAGTCATCCTGCTCTGCAATCGGCTGAAGGCCAGAGCCAATATCTCCCGGTGGAAACTTATTCACGCCGTCAATTGTACGTGGAACAGTTGCCGCGTAGATGCGCGAATCGTCTTTGGGATAGAGGTCAGGATCAGGAATGCGCGCAAGAATTGAACCATTTGTGTCTTGTACGTATTCAATTGGTTCGCCGTACCAGTGGCGGTCAATCAAACCCTGAATCGTGGTTTTCTCTTTCAGGGAACCGTCCAAGCCTGATGAACCAAGCATTGTTGAAACTGGTCCTCCATCATACTGAAAGTACTTGTTACCTCGGTTGTCCTCGATAAACTTGCGGCGAGGAGAACTGACCACGCCTTTGGTAAGAGGGTCAGTTGCAGAAATGTGGAGCATCATGTTGATGACGCCACTGGAATTGAGCAGAGGCTCAATCACGGAGTCAATAAGCGCTTGACCAGAAACAGAAGTGGTTTGAGATTCGATGCCAAGCGTATACCGCATTGACGCGTCATCACCAAAGATCTTTACATTTTCGTAGGTGCCTGATGCATCATTCCAGTCAATGTACTTTGGCTGACCAGCAAAGGTGCGGTTAATTGTCTTAGCACGAAGAATTGTCGGGTCCTTGAGGAGGTACGTGTTGTAGTCCTGCCCATTGACCATGCGGTTCTGCGCGTAGTACGTCGATGGGGCAGAACGACGAATGTGCTCAATTGTTTCTGTGCCTGCACCGTTTTGCAGGGTGGTGGTTAAGCTGAACGTCATCGTGCAGCTCTCGGTGTTTCCTAGAACTGACGTGTACGTAAACCCAAAAACCTCCCCAGCAACCTTATTTTTCTGAATGACGATGGAGCGGTTTGCTGACTGACGCATCCAGAAACGGAACAGACCTTGAGGCATGTCAGAGAAGTCGCCATCACCAAAGATCACGGTGATCTGGTCGTTCTCACGGGTGTCTACCTCAAATTTCTTACGTGTATCGCGAACGCCATTGAACACCAAGTTCTGTTCCGAGATGGTTTCAACTTGCGTCCAACGCTCAGCAACCGCGTCGTTCTCAATCTTTTGCACCCACACGTCGGTGTGATTCACATTGATGGAATCAAAGTCAATCCGACGATCAGGAAGCTTGTCTTGAATATCGTAATCAATCCTTGTCAAGGTTCCCTGCTTGACGTAACCCAGGAAGCCTGTGTAGTCAGAGCCATCGCCAATTCCGTCATTTGAGTAGATGATTGACATGGCAGAGTTGAGGTCAGGCTCCCGCTCAAATGGACCATTTGCATCAATGTCCGCAGGAACAATTTCCATTGGGTATGAATCTTGACCAGCTGCTGCCGTAAATGGAAAAACTCCGTTGCGGAGAGCCGCAGGGTCGTTACGCAGCGAGTAGAGGTCCATCACGACGTCGCCAATTTGGAACGTCTTTGATGGCTGACCAAACCTGGTGTTGAGAACACGGTTCATCACTAGGATGAACTGCTCCTTCCAGTTCGCGTTGTTTGGGTCATTCCAAGTAATCGTTAGACCTGCGAGGTCGACACCTCGGCTGTCAAGCAGGCGCTCAGTTGTAGACACGCTATTGATCTTGACCATTCCACGAACTGGAATGTTGCGCGTCGCCTTGTACGAGATCAGCTTAGCAAGACGAAGG
>Ga0070661_100001067_pt1 | contig 19445 bp, 16 predicted proteins | sample KBSC43metaG_FD_64663 | JGI IMG/M metagenome (GOLD analysis project Ga0070661, IMG submission 64663) | Corn rhizosphere microbial communities from Kellogg Biological Station, Michigan, USA - KBS C4-3 metaG | ecosystem: Host-associated > Plants > Roots > Rhizosphere > Soil ... | reverse complement strand
TCGCACTTCGCGGCGAGGCCGGCGGCGACGACGTTCTTCGCGACGTAGCGGCCCATGTAGGCGGCGCTGCGATCGACCTTCGACGGATCCTTGCCCGAAAACGCGCCGCCACCGTGACGGCCGCTGCCGCCGTAGCTATCGACGATGATCTTGCGACCGGTGAGGCCCGTGTCGCCCTGGGGTCCGCCAATGACGAAGCGACCGGTCGGGTTGATGAGGAATTCCGTGTCGGTGAGCATCGCCTTCGGCAGCACCTTCTTGATGACCTTTTCGATGCAGAACGCCTCGATCTCGGCGTGCTCGACGCCCTCGGCGTGCTGCGTGGAGATGACGACGTTCTTGATGCCGACCGGCTTGCCGTCCTCGTAAATCACGGAGACCTGGCTCTTCGCGTCCGGGCGCAACCACTTCACCTTGCCGCTCTTGCGGATGCGGGTGAGTTCGCGGCCGAGACGATGGGCATACATCACCGCCGCGGGCATCAGCTCGGGCGTTTCGTTGCAAGCGTAACCGAACATCAGGCCCTGGTCGCCCGCACCCTGCTCGGCGGTCTTTTTGCCCTTCGCCTTTTTCGAATCCACGCCCTGCGCGATGTCGGGCGACTGCGCGGTGAGGAGGTTCGTAATGAACACCTTGTCGGCATGAAAGACGTCGTCGTCGTTCACGTATCCGATCTCGCGAATGGCCGCGCGGACGATCGCCTCGTAATCGAGCTTCGCCTTCGTGGTGATCTCGCCGCCGATCACGACGACGTTGCTCTTCACGAACGTTTCGCAGGCCACGCGGCTGAATTTGTCCTGCGCCAGGCAGGCGTCGAGGATGGCATCGGAAATGGTGTCGGCAACCTTGTCAGGATGACCTTCACCGACGGATTCGGACGAAAAAATATAACGGCGGGACATGGGAGTATTGAAGAGACGTATGAAGTTATGTTAATATTTTGATGAGTCAAATGGCGTCAATTCTAAAATCCTTTCGCGTGTTGTCGGATCCGACGCGTTTGCGGCTGCTGCGGCTGCTGCGCGAGGAGGAGCTGACCGTCGCCGAGCTGCAGGAAATTCTCGCGATGGGGCAGAGCCGGATTTCGGCCAGCCTGGCGCTGCTCAAGCGCGAAGGCCTCGTGGTGGATCGCCGCGTGGGCAAAAACATTTTTTACCGGGCGGACCTCGCGGAGGATTCGCCGCTGGCGGGGCTGCTGCCGCTGGCGGGCGACGAAATTCCCGAGTCGAAGCGCGACCTCTCGGCGCTGGCGCTCACGTTGCGGAAGCGCAAGGACCGCGCGGCGGAGTATTTCAACCGGCTCGCGGGTAAATTTGGACGCACCTACATTCCGGGCCGCTCGTGGCAGGCGCTCGCGCATGGGCTGCTCCAGCTTTTGCCGCCGATGGTGATCGCGGACCTCGGCGCGGGCGAAGGTACGCTTTCGCAACTCCTCGCGCGGCACGCGGAGCGGGTGATCGCGGTGGACAGCTCGGAAAAAATGGTGGAATTCGGCGCCGGCGTCGCGCGCGAGAATGGCTTCACGAACCTGGAATACCGGCTCGGCGATATCGAAGCGCCGCCGATCGACGACGCAGCGGTGGATGTCGCGCTCTTCAGTCAGGCGCTGCACCACGCCGCGCGGCCACCGCGGGCGGTGGCCGAGGCGTTTCGGATTCTGAAGCCGGGCGGGCGAATCTTGATCCTCGATCTCGCGAGCCACAATTACGAGCAGGCGCGGGAACTCTACGCGCATGTCTGGCTGGGATTTTCCGAGGTGGAACTCGACCAGATGCTCGCGGGCGCGGGCTTCGAGCGCATCGAGCTCTCCACCGTGTCGCGCGAGAAACAGGCCCCGCATTTCCAGACGATTCTCGCCACGGCGGTGAAGCCGTAAGAAATTTTTTGTCACCTTCCGCCGCGGCCGGGCACTGGAAGACAAATGAACAACATCGCATCCACCGACGCCGAGCTCGTCGCCGCCACCCTGGGCGGAAATCGCCAGGCGTTCGGCGCCCTCGTCGAGCGTCACCAGCAGTTCGTCTGCGCCCTCGCCTACGCCCGCACCGGCTCGGTCGCCGCCTCCGAGGACATCGCGCAGGAGACCTTCGTCGCCGCCTGGAAAAATCTCGCCCGCCTCCGCGCGCCGGAGAATTTTCGCGGCTGGCTCAGCGGCACGGCGCGCCATCTTGCGGCGCGATTTCACCGCGGGCGACAGTCCACGGATTCGCTTTCCGAAGAGATCGCCGCCGCCGGCCCGGGTCCGAGCGAGGAAGCAATGACGCGCGAGGAGGAGGCGATGCTGTGGGCGACGCTCGAGCAATTGCCGGAAAATTTTCGCGAGCCGCTCGTGCTGTTTTATCGCGGCGGACAATCCGTGCAGGAAATCGCCGCCGCGCTGGAAATCTCCGAGGACGCCGCGAAGCAGCGCCTCTCCCGCGGGCGCGCCCTGTTGCAGGAGACCGTGCGCGCGCAGGTGGAGTCGGCGCTCGAGCATTCGCGACCCGGGGCCGCTTTCACCATCGCCGTGCTCGCGGCGATCCCGGCGCTCACCACGACGGCGCAGGCCGCGGGCACGGGGCTGGCTGTGGCCAAGGGTGCCGGCACGCTCGCGGCCTCGGGCCTCTTCAGCATGTTGGGAGGATTGGTCATCGGGCTCTCGGGCGCGTGGTTCGGAATGAAGTGCTCGTTGGATCGCGCCGAGTCGGAGCGCGAGCGGCGATTCATTGGGCGCGCCACATGGTGGACAATGGCCACGATCTCTTTCTTCATGGCCGGGTTGCTGGCCCTCGCTCTTCTGGCGGGGCCGATGGAAGTCTCGTGGCCAAAGCTCTGGATCGGTCTGATGGCCCTGGTTTGCCTTGGCTTCGTCGGCAGTATCTTCCTCTTCGGTTTTTTGAATACCCGCGCCCATCAGCGCATCCGGGAGGAGGAACGCTTGAAGCGCGGCGCTCCAGCCTGGGCGGCGGCGGATCCGACTCTCTTCGAGTATCGCAGTCGGCGGGAATTTCTCGGGTTGCCCCTCGTTCATGTCCGGCTGGGAGGCTGCTCGATGAACGTGGTGAAAGGCTGGGTGGCCTACGGGACCATTGCGATCTCACCGTTTATTGCTTGCGGAGGAGTTGCGATCGGACCGATTGCCATGGGCGGGCTCGCCGTCGGACTACTGACCACCGCGGGCATCGGTCTCGGCCTCTTTTCTTTCTCCGCGCTCGCCCTCGGCGGCGTGGTAATGGGCGGGCTTGCCATCGGGTGGATCGCCATTGGCGGCGCGGCTTGGGGCTGGCTGGCCGCATTCGGCGGACAGGCTTGGGCGGGAATTTACGGCTTGGGGCGCCACGTCTCCGCGCCGCACGCCAACGACGCGGCGGCGAAGGCGTTTTTCCACGATCACGGGATCATGCAGGTGGCCGGGTGGATTGCGGACCACGGCTGGTGGGCGCAACTGGCGGTCTTCGGACCAATAATGCTGATGCTCGTTTGGGTGCGCCGCCTCCGCCGGCGGCAGAAGTTCGGGAACGCCGCGTTAATTTTGCTGCTGCCGCTTTTCGGGCTTTCGGGCGCGCCGAAAAAAGTCGAACAAGGGGCCATGGAAATTGCGGTGAAGACGGTGCCGGAGACGCTTTTCTTTTGCGTGGCGGAGGAAGTGGCGCAGGCGGAAATTCCCGCGTTCGCGGAGCGGGCGGTCGGGCCACTTTTCGAGGCGCTTGGAGCGCGGGGGCAACATCCGATCGGCGACCTTCATTTCATCTGCCCGCAATGGATGGGGCCGGAAGCGAAGAGCCGCATCGTGTTTGCGGTCCCGGTCGCGGCGGAATTTCCCGTCGAAGCCCCTTATTATCTCTGGCGGTCGCCGGCTTTCAAATGCGCGTGGATCGAATATCAGGGCCCGATGTCGGGCATCAAGGAGGCGTGGGGCCACTTCGGCGCTGCCGTCGAGCAGACCTCCCACCGGCCGGTCGGCTCATGGCGTGAAGTCTATGTCCACTGGGTCGCTCCGGAGTCCGCCGAGGACCGCACGGAGCTCCAGATGGGCATCGAGTGACGCGACGCTAGTTGCCGGCGGGCTTCGGCGCGGCGTCGTCGAGGCCGCCGAGATTCAGGAACGGCAGGACGCCGCTGCCCTGGATGCGGGGCAGGACGCCATCCCATTTCTCGACGGAGCGGAGCTGGATGATCTCGGGGCTGGTGCGGAGGGATTCGGCCTCGCGTTTGATGGCGTCGGCGCGGGCCTTCGATTGGGCCTCGATGCTGTAGGCCTCGGCGTCGGCGGCGAGCTGGCGTTCGGCGGCGGAGGCTTCGGCCTGGGTGACGCGCATGATTTTTTCGTTCTTGGCGCGGAGGGCTTCCTGTTCGGCCTTCACCTTGGCTTCGATGGCGCGGTTGAATTCCTCGCTGAACGCGAAGTCCGTGATCGCGACGTTGGCGAGCTGGACGGCGTTGCCGATGCCCTTTTCCTGCAGCGTGGTGTCGATGAAGGTCGTGATCGCCTGCTGGATGGTTTGTTTGACGACGGCGCGTTTGGTGACGAGTTCCTCGGCGGTGTATTGGGCGGTGACGGCCTTGACGGACTCCTGGATCGCCGGCTCGACGAGGGCGGCGGCGACCTGCGCGGTGCTGCCGATGCGCTGGTAAACGAGCGGCGCGAGCGCGCCGTTGAGCGAGAAAGCGACGTTCACTTCGGCCGAGACGGTCTGGAGATCCTTCGACGCGGCGGTGGCCTTCGCATTGATGTAGAGCAGGCGCATGTCGATCTGATCGACTTCATCGACGAAGGGGCGCTTGAAGTGCAAGCCCTCCGCGAGCGGCTCGGGCTGGACGGCGCCGAAGCGCTTGACCACGCCGACATGGCCCGCCTCGACGACGACGAACATGCTGCTGAGCAGGACAAGGACGATGACCGCCAGGACGGCGATTGGGACGAGGGCTTTGACGAGCGCGTTCATGGATTAGATATGGGTGAGGACGTGGTTTTTGGGGAAGCGGACCTTGGCCCGGGCGGCGGATTTGTCGTCGGCGGAGCGGTAACCCGCGGGGCAGGCGACGACCGTGAAGTAGCCGGTGCCTTCGAGGCCGAGGGCCTTGTCGTAGGCGGCGGGATCGAGGCCTTCCATCGGGCAGGTGTCCACGCCGAGCAACGCGGCGGCCGCCATGAACTGGCCGAGGGCGATATAGACCTGGCGCGTGGACCAGGAGCGGATTTCGAGGCCGAACGGTGGATTTTCCACGAAGCCGGCTACGACTTTTTCAAAGCCGGCGAGAGCCTCCGGCGGCGCGCCCTGCACTTCGGCGGTGCGGGCAATGTGGCGACGAATGTCCTCCGGCGTAAGCGGGTGCTTCACCGTGAAAACCACGATGTGCGAGGCGTCGGCGAGCTGGCGCTGGCCCCACGAGAGCGGAACGAGCGAGTCCTTTACCGCCTGATCGGTGATGACGAGAAATTTCCAAGGTTGGAGGCCGAAGGACGAGGGCGCGAGCACGAGGGCCTCCTCGAGGGTCGTCCAGGTGGCGTCGTCGATCTTTCGAGTGGGATCGAATTGCTTCGTCGCGTAGCGCCAGTTGAGCGCAGCAATGAGGTCGGTGAATTCCAAGCGCTTCATGGCAGGGACTGGAGCGTGACCGGCGGCGGGCGGCAAGCGCAAAGCGGCGGGCGCGGTTGACTTCGCGACGGGGGAATTCTATCAGTAACGGGAAGTTATGAGGCGGATATTCAGTCTCTCCGGCCTGCTCTGTTTCTTCGCGGGCAACGCCGCCGCGCTGACCATTCAGCTCGATTATACCTACGACAACGGCTACTTCGCCGGGAACGCTCCTGCGAAGGCCGCGCTCGAACAGGCCGCCGCGGACCTCAGCGCCGCGCTCACATTCTCCCTGACGGCGGCGACGGATGCCTTCTCCGGCACGAACGGCCCGGCGACGGTGAATATCGGGTGGGACCTGCTCACCAAGGATCCGTCGGACCTCTCGGTCAACGAAGTGATCCCCACGTTTTCGATCCCCGAAGGTACGTTTCGGATCTATGTCGGGGCCACGACCGGCCTTCCGGGCGGCGGCGATACGCTTGGGATAGGCGCGCCGGTTTCGAAGCAGTTTGTAATTGCCCCCGAGGCTGGCGTCGGCACAGACGCTCAATACGAGGCTGCCCTTCAGAACGCGGTGAGTTTTTCGAATGCCGCCCTTTCGCGCGGCAGCGGTCCTCGCGAAACGATAATCACTAGCGACACTAATTTCGGCGCGCCTCCCAATAATGTGACGTTCTACTTCGGGCCCGTGGCCGGCTTCCTCACGTTCGACACGGCGGAAACGTGGCATTTCGATCACACGACGGCGGTTGGCGGCACGGAATTCGATTTTTACACGGTGATGCTGCATGAGATGATGCATTGCCTGGGATTTGGGAACTCGACGACGTGGACGTCCATGGTGTCGGGCGCGGATTGGTCGGGCGCGCATGTCGTTGCACTGAAAGGCAGCGGCACCGGCATCATCCATCAATTTTACAACAACGATTCGTCGAAGCCGGACGGAAACCACATCGCGATCGGCGAGATGAGCACCACCGTCGTGGGCGGCCTGTCGCAGGAGGCCGTGATGACGCCCTCGCTGGCCATGGGCGAGCGCCGCAAGCTCACCGTGCTCGACGTCGCGTTCCTGCTGGACATTGGTTACGACAATTTCGCGCCGCTTCCCACGCCGACTCCCGAACCGCCCTCCACTCCCACGTCGACTCCGGCGGCCGTTCCTCCGGCTGCGCCCATCGTTTCCGGGCCGAAGAAAATCACGACGACCCAGTCCACGGTTAAAATTAGCGGATTCCTCACCGCGGTCGGGGCTCACGTCGAATTTGCCGTCGGCTCGAAAGGAAAATTCGTGAAGGCCAAGGGAACCGGAAAATGGAATTTCACGGCGAAGCTCCTCCCGGGCAAGAATCTCATCCTGATCGTCGCCGTGGATTCCACGACGGGACTGAAATCGGCGGTGAAAAAGATCACCGTCCTTCGGAAATAATCCCGCCTCAGCCCTTCCGCGCGCGGCGGGCGTCGATGAACGACTTCACGCACAGCGCGACAAAGACCACGCTGATCACGCCCATCGCGAGCTGCTCGACCTGCGGCGGGTGGCCCGCCATCAATTTTGGGAAAGCCTTCAATGCCATCCCAAGGCCGCCGAGCGCACCGATCAGGCCGAGGAGCGCGGCGACGTGCATGACGTGCATGCGCAATTTCGGAACGGTGATGCCGGCCGCCCCGCAGAGGAAAATCACGAGGCCGAGGTAGGTGGGAATGAGGGCCGTGTAGTGCGTGGCGCCCGTGCCGAGGAAGAAGCCACCGCCGAGGGCGACGAGCAGGAAACCGAAGATGATCGAGAGCGCGGGCATGTTCATGAGGCCCGCACTATTAAGCGGTTGGCAGGTCGAGATCAATGCTCACCGGGCAATGATCGCTGCCGAGCACGTCGGGGTGAATCGCGGCGGCGCGCAGCGCGGGCCGGAGCGCGGCCGAGATGAGGAAGTAGTCGATGCGCCAGCCGACGTTTCGCGCGCGGGCAGTGCCCATCTGGCTCCACCACGAGTAGTGGCCGCCGCCTTTTTCGAATTCGCGAAACGTGTCGAGAAAGCCGGCCGCGACAAAGGCGTCGAAGCCCGCACGTTCCTCCTTCGTGAAGCCATGCGTGTTTTCGTTGCCCTTTGGCCGCGCGAGATCGAGCGGCGTGTGCGCGACGTTAAGATCGCCGCACCAGACGACGGGCTTCGTTTGCGCCAGGCCCTTCAAATACGCGAGGAAATCGCGGTCCCACGCCTGCCGGTAGGGCAGCCGCGAGAGGTCGCGCTTCGAGTTCGGCACATAGACGTTCACGAGGTAAAACGAGGCGAATTCCGCCGTGATCACGCGGCCCTCGCGGTCGTGCGCCTCGTGGCCGATGCCGTAGGTAATGGAAAGCGGCGGCGTCTTCGTGAAAATGGCGGTGCCGGAGTAGCCGGGCTTTTCGGCGGCGTTCCAGATGCGCTCGTAGTCGCCGCGCCATTCGATGTGCGCGAGCTGGTCGGGGCGGGCCTTGGTTTCCTGCAGGCACACGATATCGGCGCCGTCGCGCTCGAGCCAGTCGGCAAAGCCCTTGTTCTGCACGGCGCGGATGCCGTTGACGTTCCAGCTGACGAGGCGCATGGGCTCAGTGCGGTTGGACGAGGCGGAAATTCGCGCGCACGGCATGGTGGTCCGAGCAGAGCGTGGGGACGACTTCGACGTGCTCGACCTTGAGGCCGTCGTTGTAAAAGAGATGGTCCATCACGTAGGGCCGGCGGCGCCAGGTCGCCTCGGAATTCTGCGCGGTGCGGTAGCCGATGTCGCGGAATTGTTCGACGAGACCCTCGCCCGGCGCGCAGTTGAAATCGCCGGCGAGCAGTGTCGGGCCGGTCGAGTGCCGGACGGCCTCTTCAACGAGGTGACGCTGTTCGGGATATTCGTTGCTCGCGCCGTTGATCATGAAAAACGCCTGCAGGTGCGTGTTGAAAAGCTGCACGGTGCGGCCGGCGATGCGGGCCTTCGCACCGATGAGCTGGCGGTGGGATGGCGCGACCTTGCGGCCCTCGAATTCGAACTCGAGCGGGGCGGGCGGCAGATCGACACTGGTGAAATCGACGAGCGGCATCTTTGCGAAAATCGCCAGCGCGACGCCGAAGGGCAACTCGTCGGGATTCACCCGCGGATAGGCAAAGACGGCGTGATATTCGTGCAGCGCTTCGTGGATGCGCGTGAAGTTCGGCGGCGGGTCGATCTGGTGGCCGCCGGGCTGCGCCTGCTCGACTTCCTGCAGCAGGATGACGTCGGTGTCCGCGGCGCGGAGAAAGGAGATGGTGTCGTCCAGGCGGATCGGCGCGAGGTCCGGCTGCACCGGCTCCCAGCCTTGCCCGAACTGCATGTTGAAGGTCAGTGCGGAAAATTTCACGTTCGGGAAAGCATGGCGGCCCGCGCGGCTTGCCAACGCGGAAGTGGCGTCTGTATAAACGCCGAAACCAATCCTTGCAACATGCACAAACTCGTCCTCATTCGCCACGGCGAAAGCACCTGGAACAAAGAAAATCGCTTCACCGGCTGGCATGATGTGGACCTCACCGAGGAGGGCCGCGCGCAGGCCAAACGCGGCGGCGAAGTGCTCAAGGCCGAGGGCTTTTCCTTCGATCTCGCCTACGTGTCCACGCTCAAGCGCGCGCTCCGCACGCTCTGGATCGTCCTCGACGAACTCGACGAACTTTGGATTCCGGTCGAGAAAAGCTGGCGGTTGAACGAGCGCCACTACGGCGCGCTCCAAGGGCTCAACAAGGGCGAGACCGCCGCGAAATTTGGCGACGAGCAGGTGAAAATCTGGCGCCGCAGCTACGACATCCCGCCACCCGCGCTCGAGGAGAGCGACGAGCGTTTTCCGGGGCACGATCCACGCTACGCCGGCGTGCCGAAGAGCGAGCTGCCGCTCACCGAGTGCCTCAAGGACACCGTGGCGCGCTTCCTCCCGCTCTGGCAGGAGACCATTGCCCCGCAGGTGAAGGCCGGCAAGAAGGTCATCATCGCCGCCCACGGCAACAGCCTTCGCGCGCTCGTCAAGTATCTCGACAACATGACCGAGGAGGAAATTCTCGAGCTCAACATCCCGACCGGCATCCCGCTCGTTTACGAGCTCGACGACGACCTCAAGCCGATCAAGCACTACTACCTCGGCGACCAGGAAGCGATTGCCGCCGCCGCGGCCGCCGTCGCGGCGCAGGGCAAGGCGAAGTAAACGCCGGCCGAAGAAAAACCGAACGCAGCCGCGAGGCGCCGAAAGATTTACCGGCTCGTATCCGGGCCCCGAAGCCGCTCGCGCCCCCCGAATTCCAGGCCGCGATATCGCACTCCGGGGCCCCGGATCGAGGCCCTCGGCGGTTGACGACGGAAAATCCGCTCAACCCTTGCCAAGCCGAAAATGAATCGGTAATCGGATAGCTCGCAACGCTCCCGGGCACACTTCGTGCCGCGGTGAGCCAGCGGCACGACGAATGAACATCCACGAATTTCAGGCCAAGCAACTCTTCGAAAAATACGGCGTCGCCACGCCCAAGGGCTTTCCCGCCACCACCGCCGCCGAGGCGAAGGAGGCCGCCGCCAAACTCGGCGTCAGCAATCTCGTCGTGAAGGCGCAGATCCATGCCGGCGGTCGAGGCAAGGGCACCTTCACGAACGGCTTCAAGGGCGGCGTGCAGCTCGTCGAGAGCGCCGAGGCCGCCGAGGAAATCGCCGGCAAAATGCTCGGCCAGACGCTCGTCACCCACCAGACCGGTCCCGACGGCCGCGTGGTAAACACCGTCCTCATCGCCGAGAGCGTCGAGATCGAGAAGGAATTCTACTTCGCGATCCTCGTGGACCGCGCCATCTCCGGCCCGATCATCATTGCCAGCACCGAAGGCGGCGTGGAGATCGAAAAGGTCGCCGAGGAAACACCCGAAAAAATCCTCCGCGAGCCCGTCGATCCCACCCTTGGGCTTCAGGCCTACCAGGCCCGCAAGATCGCGAAGCAGCTCGGCTTCACCTCCGAGCAAATGCCGAAAGCGGCCAAGATTTTCCTCGCGATCTACAAGCTCTTCATCGCCACCGATTGCTCGATGGTGGAGGTGAACCCGCTCGTCATCACGAAGACCGGCGACGTGCTCGCGCTCGACGCGAAGTTCGGCTTCGACGACAACGCCCTCTACCGCCATCCCGACATCGTCGCAATGCGCGATATCGGCGAGGAGGATCCGCGGGAAGTCGCGGCCTCCGAGTATGGCCTCAACTACATCGGCCTCGACGGCAATATCGCCTGCCTCGTGAACGGCGCCGGCCTCGCGATGGCTACGATGGACATCATCCAATACGCGGGCGGCAGCCCGGCGAACTTCCTCGACGTCGGCGGCGGCGCGAGCAAGGAGCAGGTGACGGCGGCCTTCCGCATCATCCTTGGCGACGCGAACGTCAAGGGCATCCTCGTCAACATTTTCGGCGGCATCATGGACTGCAACATCATCGCCACCGGCATCGTCGAGGCCGCCCGCGAGACACACCTTTCCATCCCGCTCGTCGTGCGCCTGGAAGGCAACAACGTCGCCGCCGGCAAGAAGACTCTCGCCGAAAGCGGCCTCACCCTGATCTCCGGCGACGACATCCTCGACGCCGCCCGCAAGATCGTTGCCGCCGTCAAGGCCGCCTAAACCCCCGGGAAGCCCACGCCGTGGTCATCAACGAAATCGCCTTCACCGTTTACGCCGTGACCGACATGGCTCGGTCGCGCGCGTTTTACGAAGGCGTGCTCGGGCTGGTTCCCGCGACCGCCTACGACATGCCGAATGGCTCGTCCTGGGTGGAATACGAAATCGCCGGCGGGGCCTTTGCCCTCGGCAAATACGACGATTTTCAGCCGAGTTCCGCCGGCGCCAGCGTGGCCTTCGAGATGGAGAACTTCGACGCCGCGATCTTGGAGCTCCGCGCCGCCGGCGTCCCCTTCAAAATGGAGCCGATGGAAACCCCCGTCTGTCACATGGCGATGGTCCTCGACCCCGACGGCAGCTCCGTCTGCATTCACAAACGCAAGCCCGGCCACGGCTAATCCAAATCTCAAATCCAAAGTCCAAAATTTCATGGCCATCCTCGTCACACCGGAAACCAAAATTCTCGTTCAAGGCATCACCGGCAGCTTCGGCGCCCGTCACGCCCAGCTCACCCGCGACTACGGCAGCCAGCTCGTCGCCGGCGTGACGCCCGGCAAGGGCGGCCAGCTCTTCGCGGGCAAGGTCCCGATTTTTGACACCGTCGCGGAAGCCGTTGCCCAGACGGGCGCCACCGTCTCGGCGATTTTCGTGCCGCCGCCCTTTGCAGCCGACGCCATTCTCGAGGGAGTCGATGCCGGTCTCGACCTCGTGGTCTGCATCACGGAAGGCATCCCGGTGAACGACATGGTGAAAGTGAAGCACGCCATGCGCGGCTCGAAGACCCGCCTCATCGGCCCGAACTGCCCCGGCCTCGTCACCCCCGGCACGGGCGAGGGATCCCATGGCGGCTGCCGCATCGGCATCGCGCCCGGTTACATTCACAAGAAAGGCAACGTCGGCGTCGTTTCACGCTCCGGCACATTGACTTACGAAGCGGTCTGGCAGCTCACGACGCGCGGTTACGGCCAGAGCACCTGCGTCGGCATCGGCGGCGATCCCGTGAACGGCACCTCGCATCTCGACGTGCTGAAAATGTTCAACGACGACCCCGAGACCGAGTCGATCATCATGATCGGCGAAATCGGCGGCACCGCCGAGGAGGAAGCCGCCGCCTGGGCCAAGGAATATTGCAAGAAGCCCATTGCCGCCTTCATCGCCGGCGCCACCGCGCCTCCCGGCCGCCGCATGGGCCACGCCGGCGCGATCGTCAGCGGGGGCAAAGGCACCGCCGCCGCGAAGATTGCCGCCCTGGAAGACGCCGGCATCGCCGTTTCGCCCACGCCCGCCGAGATGGCCGACACGCTGATCGCCCGGCTGAAAGGCTCGAACTAAACAGGATGGGCCGGATTCAGAGGATTTCCGGGATGAAGTGGTAGAGAAACTCAAAAGCCTCGTCTCTTCCTGTGAATCCAGCTAATCCAGAATAATCCTGTTTAGTTCGATTCACTCAATCTCAACGAAAAAACGCATATGCCTGTAACCGCCAAAGGACTCGAAGGAATCATTGCCAACTCCACTGCGCTCAGTGACGTGCGCGGCGCGGAAGGCGTCCTCATCTACGCCGGTTACGATATCAACGAGCTTGCCGGAAAGGTGAGCTACGAGGAAATCGTCCACCTCCTCTGGCACGGGCATTTGCCGAATCGCGCGGAACTCGAGGACCTCACGAAAAACCTCCGCAGCCAGCGCGAGCTGCCGCAGGGCGTCATCGACTTCATCAAGGGCGCGCCGAAAACGGCGAATCCGATGGACGTCATCCGCACGGGCGTCTCGATGCTCGGGCTTTACGACTCCAGCCTCGGCGAGGACATCAAGCTCGATGAAAATCGCCAGCGCGCCGTGAGCATTACCGCGAAGATCGGCGTGATCGCCGCCTACTTCCATCGCTCGCGCCAGGGGCTCGATTTGCCGCCCGTCCGCACGGACCTCAGTGAAGCCGGCCATTTTCTCTACCTGCTCAACGGCGAAACGCCTTCCCAGGACGCGACCGACACCCTCGACATCGCCTACGTCCTGCACGCCGATCACGGGATGAATGCCTCGACGTTTTCCGCCCGCGTGACGGTTGCCACACTCAGCGACATCTACTCCGCGATCACCTCCGCCATCGGCACGCTTAAGGGCCCGCTCCACGGCGGCGCCAACGAAGGCGTGATCCACATGCTCAAGGAGATCGGCGACGAGGACAAGGTCGATGCCTGGGTCGAGGACGCCCTCGCCCAAAAGAAGAAAATCATGGGCATCGGCCACCGCGTTTACAAGGTGCTCGATCCCCGCGCGCCGCATCTCCGCGCCATGGCGATCAAGCTCAGCACCGAGCTCGGCGAGCCGAAATGGATCCACATGAGCGAGCGCATCGCCGCCATCATGAAGGAGCGCAAGGGCCTCAACGCCAACGTCGATTTCTATTCCGCGACGGTTTACTACTCGCTCGGCATTCCGACCGACATGTTCACGCCGATCTTCGCGATTGCGCGCACCTCGGGCTGGACCGGCCACGTGCTCGAGCAGCTCGCCGACAACCGTCTCTACCGTCCGCTCAGCGAATACGTCGGGCCGGAAGTTGGCAAGACGGTCGTCCCGATCGACGAGCGCTAAACGCGCATCACCTTTCGGGATACGACCGCGCGCCCGGTCGTGACGGTGAATGGCCGCAACCCGCGCACGATTTGGGAGCGCCGCGCCGCCGTGCGGCGGGTCACTTATCGCGTGAACAACCGTCCATCACAGGCGACGCAAATCGGTGGGCGCGATACGCGTAAGCCACACGTCCGGCACGATAAAAAAGACGGTGGCCTCCGCAAATGCCCATCCCCCCGCGATCCAAAGAGCGCGACGGTCGGCAGTGCTTGGATTTTCAGGGTGCAAAGTCCCTCGATACCAAGGATAAAGGCTGCACTGCGTCAACTCCCATGAACCCCTCTCTCCTTTCGGACGACGACTACTACCCACTCATCGAAGCCCGGCATTGCGATCCGTTCCGAATTCTCGGCATTCGCGGCGCGGAAGGCGAAGCGATCGCGCGCGTTTTCCGGCCCGACGCGGCGGGAGTGACCCTCGTCGAAGAGGGTGGTATCGGGCGCCGTTTCGACCTCGTCAAAAAGGATTACATCGGCGTGTTCGAGCGGGAGTTCGGCGCGGAAGCCCCGCCCCTGCGCTATCGCTGCGAATACACCGGCCACGATGGCGCGACGTGGACGCAGCTCGATCCGTATGCGTTCCCGCCCGTGCTCGGCGAGATCGACATCTACCTCTTCAACGAAGGCACGCACTACGACATCTACAAAAAGATTGGCGCGCACATGATCGAGCTCGAAGGCGTGCGCGGCGTGCATTTCTCCGTCTGGGCGCCGAATGCGCAGCGCGTGAGCGTCGTCGGCGATTTCAACCACTGGGACGGACGCGTCCATCCGATGCGCAAGATGGTGCCCGCCGGCATTTGGGAAATTTTCATTCCCGAGGCGCCGGAAGGTTCACACTACAAATTCGAAATTCGCGGGCCGCACGGCGACGTGTTTTTGAAGACGGACCCGATGGCGCTCTACGCGCAGCACGGCACGCAAACGGGCTGCATTGTCTTCGATCTTAACCGCTACACCTGGGCGGACGACGAATGGATGGCCGCCCGCGCGGAACACGACGCGATCCATTCTCCGATGAGCATCTACGAGGTGCATCTCGGCTCCTGGCAGCACGTTTGGGAGGAGGGCGACCGCTCCCTCAGCTATCACGAGCTCGGTGAACGCCTCATTCCCTACGTCAAGGAAATGGGCTTCACCCACATCGAGCTCATGCCCGTGGCGGAGCATCCGTTCGATGGCTCGTGGGGCTACCAGGTCGTCAACTACTACGCGCCGACGAGTCGTTTCGGAAACCCCGACGACTTCCGCGCCTTCGTCGATAAATGCCACCAGGCCGGGATCGGCGTCATCCTCGACTGGGTGCCCGGACATTTCCCGAAGGACGCCCACGGCCTCGCGAAATTCGATGGCACCTGCCTCTACGAGCACCCCGACTGGCGCATTGGCGAGCACAAGGAATGGGGCACGCTGGTCTTCAACTACGCGAGCAACGAGGTCTGCAATTTCCTCATCGGCAACGCCCTCTTCTGGCTGGACGAATACCATCTCGACGGCCTCCGCGTGGACGCCGTCGCCTCAATGATCTACCTCGATTACTCGCGCAAGGCCGGCGAGTGGGTGCCGAATTGCTTCGGCGGGCGCGAGCACCTCGACGCGATCAACTTCCTGAAAAAATTCAACGAGGTCTGCTACGGCCGCCATCCCGGCATCATGACCATCGCCGAGGAGTCCACCTCGTGGGGCGGCGTTTCCCGGCCGACCTACGCCGGCGGACTCGGCTTCGGCTTCAAGTGGAACATGGGCTGGATGAACGATTCGCTGCGCTACATCGCGCGCGATCCGATCTATCGCCGGCACCATCAGGGCGACATCACGTTCTCGATGCTCTACGCGTTTTCCGAGCAGTTCATCCTCGTGCTCAGCCACGACGAAGTCGTTCACGGCAAGGGCTCGATGATGCAAAAGATGCCCGGCGACGATTGGCAGAAATTCGCGAATCTCCGCATGTTCCTCGGCTGGATGTGGGCGCACCCCGGCAAGAAGCTCATCTTCCAGGGCATCGAGTTCGGCCAATGGTCGGAGTGGAACCACGGCCGCAGCCTTGACTGGCACCTCACGCAATACGGCCCGCACGCCGGCATCACCCGCCTCGTCCAGCACCTGAACTGGCTCTACACCAGCGAGCCGGCGTTCTGGGAGCACGACGACTCCTACGAGGGCTACGAGTGGATCGATTTCAACGACGCCGACAACACCGTCTGGTCCTTCATGCGCAAGGCCACGTCGGGCGCCACCATCGTGGTTGCGGTGAATGCCACTCCCGTCGTCCGCGGCGGCTATCGTCTCGGCGTGAACGCCCCCGGCTGGTATGAGGAAGTGCTCAACACGGACGGCGAAACCTACGGCGGCAGCAACGTCGGCAACTACGGCGGCCGTCACGCCGAGCCCATTTCCTGGCAGGGGAAGCCGCATTCCATTCAGGTCGATCTCCCGCCGCTTGCCGTGGTCGCCTTTAAACACTGCGGCTGAAAATTTGTTGCTAAGTTCCGCCAACTCCCGCCGGAAATCCATTGACGCTCCCCGGCCGGAATGCGTAATTGTGCCACTCCCATTCCAGATCATGAAACTTGCCCGTAAAGCCTCCGCCTTCACCCTCATCGAGCTCCTCGTCGTTATTTCCATCATCGGAATCCTGGCGACCATCGCCATCCCGGCGATCAACAAGGCCCTCGTCGCCGGTCAGATGACCGGAACGCTCGCCAACGCCCGCTCGCTCCAGACCGCCACCACGATGATGTCGCTGGATACGGCCAATTCTGGTGAAGGCCTCTCCTGGACCTCGACGAACAGCCCGACGGGAACTTCCACGCCGGTCAGCTTGTCAACCTTCCTCACCGCGCTGACGTCGAACAATTACCTTTCCGTGGCCGAGCTGCGGAAACTCCTGACCGCGCCGAATATCGCGCCCCAAGGCAACAATTTCACCTCGGGCACCATCGCCTTCAACTTCTTCCAGGTCGATTCCAACTCGCCTTCCGATCAGCCCTTCGTTGTGACGGCCAACATGGATAAGCCCAAATCGCCGCTCAATCCGAAAAAGTCGCCCTACGGCAACAAGGGCTTCGTTTACTTCACCAAAGGTGGTGACGGTGGCGCGAAGACCCGTCCGGCCGACGCCACGAGCACGAACATTTTCCCGTCGAGCGATGCGACCAACACTTATAACATGAACTTCATCAATTAGCTTTCGGCTCGATCTTTTCCAACGCCCTTCCCCGAATCTTCGAGGAAGGGCGTTTTTCTTTGCATGCTAGGCAATCCGCAGCTTCAGACCAATTTTCAGCGCCCGGTGCGCGATTTCCTTCGCTCGGACTTCGCGACGGTGCGGGACGACTGGACGGTGGAGCGCGCGCTGACGGAGATTCGCACGCACGGGCTCGATGGCGGCTTCATCTATTTCTACGTCACCGACGCCGCGGGGAAACTGCTGGGCGTGCTGCCCACGCGGCGTTTGCTCACGGAGTCGCTTGAGCGCCCCGTGCGGGAGGTGATGCTGCCACGCGTCGTCGCCGTGCCGGCCACCGCCACGCTGCTTGATGCCTGCGAGTTCTTCGTGCTCTACAAATTCTACGCGCTGCCGGTCGTGGACGCCGAACGGCGCATTCTCGGCGTGGTGGATGTCGGCATTTTCACCGAGGAAGTCCTCAACATGGACGACAACGAGGGGCGCAACGACATCTTCCAGACGCTCGGCTTTCACGTCGAGGAACTGCGCAACGCCGACGCCGGGAAAGCCTTCCGCTTTCGTTTCCCGTGGCTGCTGGCCACCATCACCGTGGGTTCGCTGTGCGCGCTGCTGACGGGCGCGTTTGCGGAGACGCTCCAGCAGCGCATCGCCCTGGCCTTCTTCATGACGCTGGTGCTGGGCCTCGGCGAGAGCGTCGGCGCGCAATCGATGGCCGTCACCCTGCAGGTCTTGCATTCCGTCCGGCCCACCTTCGGCTGGCTGCTCGTGGCGCTGCGCAAGGAACTCCTCACCGCCGCGCTCCTCGGCGCCGCCTGCGGCAGTCTGGTCTTTTTCGTGGTCTGGATCTGGCAGCACGATTCACTCACGGCCCTTTCGATCGCGTCGAGCATCTTCGGAGTGATGATCACCGCTTCGCTGCTTGGTCTCCTCGTGCCGACGCTATTACGCATGCTCAAGCTGGACCCGAAGATCGCCTCTGGCCCGCTCACCCTCGCCGCCGTCGATTTCTGCACGCTCGCGTGGTATTTCGGGATCGCGACTCTCTTGCTCGGCCGATGAAAAGCGTCCTTCTGCTCGTATTTGCGCTGCTTGTCGCGGGTTGCGTCTCCAAAAAGACGGACGTCCTCGTCGTCGGCATGGACTTGAGCTATCCGCCGTTCGAGACGATCGACAAATCCGGCCGGCCCGCCGGGGCCAGCGTGGAGCTCGCCCAAGCGCTGGCCGACTTCCTCCATCGCCCGCTGCGGATCGAAAACATCCCCTTCGTCGGCCTCGTGCCCGCGCTGAAATCCCGCCGGATCGACGTGGTGATTTCCTCGATGAGCGATACACCGGAGCGGCGGAAATCCATCGCGTTTTCCGATCCTTACGTGACCATCGGCCTCGCTCTCCTCGCCGGAAAAAATTCTTCGTTGCGCGCCGCCGCCGATCTGGACCAACCCGGCCGCACGCTGGCCGTGCGCCAGGGCACGACCGGCGAAGTCTGGGCGCGGGCAAACCTTCACCACGCCCGTATCCTCGCCCTCGACAAGGAATCCTCCGCCGTGCTGGAGGTCCTGCAAGGCCGCGCCGATGCGTTTCTCTACGATCAGATGTCCGTCTGGCAAAATTGGAAGCAGCATCCCGACGCGACTCGCGCCTTATTGGAACCGGTGCAGCGCGAGCACTGGGCCGTCGGGCTGAGGCAGGGAGACGACGCGTTGCGCGAGCAGGTAAACGCCTTTCTGCGCGACTACCGCGCGACGGGCGGCTTCGAGCGCCTGGGCGACCGCTATCTCGGCGAGCAGAAGGCCGATTTCCGCGCGCGGGGCGTGACGTTTTATTTTTGATCGCCGATGGCGCGGAACCAATCGGCGTCACCCGCCGTCCAAAGCAGGCCTTCCGGCGCCGACTCCACGGACGCGACCGCGCGGTGCAACAGCGCGACGGGAGACGTGCCGCCGGATTTCCCCGGAGCCAGCGTGAAGACGTGGAGCGCATGCCGGGCGCGGGTGAGTCCGACATACCACACGCAGAGTTCATCGTAGGCGGCGTCGCGGCGCTGCTGCTCGTGCGCACGGGCGAGAACGGCGTCCATTCCCGCCACGACAGAGGTCGGACGATGCAGCAGCCATTCAGTGGCGAGCCGTTCGCCGCGCCACGCGAGGAAGGATTCGGTGGGCGCGCCATCCATTCGGGTTGTGTCGAAGACCGGCAACAGGACCACATCGAAGCCGAGTCCCTTCGAGCGATGAATCGTCAAAATTTGCACGTTGCCGGATGAAGCCGTCTCGCGCCGGGCGTGGCTCGTCGCAAGCCGCAAAAAGCCGTCCAGTCCGTCGCGGCCGGTCGCATCGTGAGTGCGTGCGAGCTCGAAGAGCAGTCGGAGCCGTTGCCGGCTGAAGGCGTCGGTGGGAGCGCCTTCCGGCAGACGGTCGATCAC
>Ga0070661_100001041_pt1 | contig 19623 bp, 24 predicted proteins | sample KBSC43metaG_FD_64663 | JGI IMG/M metagenome (GOLD analysis project Ga0070661, IMG submission 64663) | Corn rhizosphere microbial communities from Kellogg Biological Station, Michigan, USA - KBS C4-3 metaG | ecosystem: Host-associated > Plants > Roots > Rhizosphere > Soil ... | reverse complement strand
AAACCCGCTCAACCGTCCAACATCACACCTCCGGTCTTCAGGAAGAAGTGGCAAAATGTTCTCCTGGCAGTCTTGAAATATGGGTTGATCTGCTATGTGATAATTGTCAATACCCAACAATCCTTGTCAGCAATGAAAGAATATGGCGATGCCTCACCGAAACCGCCCTTGTATGGTATTTATAATATTGAAACTTTCGTTCGAAACAGGGATACTGTTCTGTCTCTGACAACTGATACTACTCGGTGGCGTCAATTAATGGTGAGCTATCCGGGATATGCATTCATAAAAACGATGAACGACAGTACCAAAGGTTTCGCCTTTAACGCTGATACAGTATCGAAAAAAATCGAAATGTTCAGTTACAGCGATACTACAAAGAGATCGAGCTTTGTCTACAGCGTACCGAAGGAGAATGTCTTACTGTTTATGGGAAAGGTAAATGACGACTCAGTAGAGATCGAGATGAAAAAATATGATTTGAATAAATTTCGCCTCGTCAGCCGGGGTTTTCATTGGGTAAATGAATACCCGTTTAACAGGTAGCTTATTCCAATTTGGCTATAAGAATAAATAAATTCTGTTTCCCGTCGGGTCCCAGCAGGGGGTGCGCTGAAAATATCCTCTTAGCTTAATCGCCTTTGATCACCTTCTTTACTATTTTTGAGTCGCCAAAATTTATTTCCAACATGTAAACGCCGGCTGCGTAGTTTGATAAATTGAACGAGAATTCATTGATGCCTCTTACGACATTTACTCCCGCTTGCTCTACTATTTTTGACCCGGATGAGTTATAAATGGTCACGTGTACTTTCCCGGCCTGACCGGAGTTGATCATCGTTATAAATTTTCCCGCAAAGGGATTGGGAGAAACGGTCACATTCTGTATTAAATTTTGCTTTACCTCAGCGATCGTTACAGCTTCCGTGCTATTTGCTTCAATCCGGGCAATAAATTTTGAGCCATTCAATGCTTTAAAACCAGGATATAAAACAACCTGGTCATGCGCCGTGAAATATACCGTAGATTTGCTTTCTGTAATTGTAGTATTACACTCTTTAGCTGCTGTTAACACAGATGATCCGTGTAATGACGTTCCTGTTAATGGGTAGTCACCACATGCATTTGTATAGGATGATTGCGATTGAATCCCACTTGCATTTTTATTTTGCGCAAACACACCGCTGCTAGTGAGTAGCATTAACATAACCAGGAATCGCCGCGCATATTTGGCGATATATCTTATGATCTTTTTCATGCCAATTTCGTTTAGTTGAAAAACTCATTTCTTAAGTGCTTCGATTTCTTCCTGCAACTTCTTGTTATCCTTATTTAGCTGGATAACATATAAAGTAAGTTCTTCGATCTTTTCCATCATCGCTTTATTCATTTCGGCGAGGCTCAAACCTTCTTTTTCAACAACACTTGCAGGCGTAATGCCGGGCAGATGTTTATTCGTGTTAATGTAATTTTCTAATTGCTCGAGTGATCTCAGTTCGTAATCCTTTTCAAACACATAGTCGCACCACCCTGTTTCAACACGCACCTCTTTAGCACGAATTGTCCCGCATACCTCCAGCTTATACGCAGGGCTTGCCACACCTATTCCCACATTACCATTGGACAGGTTGATCGACATTCTGCTTGTACCCGCGCCCAGGAAATCGAACTGATCTCCGTTATCAGAATACTGTAAACCCCACGTTGGAAAACCCGGTGAATGAGCGATGATCATTCGAGGTGAATTAGTCGTTCCGGAAGTAAACATGTAGATCATTGGATTTGGCGTGGTACCGGGATTTGCAAATTGAATGGATTGTGTGCCTGCAGTAAATGTAAGGTTACCTGCTAATATTTCATCGCCTGTTACTGTAAGAACGCCAGTCAATGTTTCATTTCCCATTAATGCGAGATTGCCATCTAATCTCTGATCGCCGACTATGTGCAGCTTTGAGGCAGGTGTCGCGGTTCCTATACCAATGTTACCGGTATTAAAATAAATATTGCTTCCTGAAGCTTTCCATTGAGAAGAAGCGGATGCAGCCGTCGATTGCGTTGTTCCATCCGGAAAAGTAACGGTATTAGTATACACATTCTGCCATCGCTTTGTACTTGTACCCAGCGTGATCGAATTATTCACCCCTGGAACCAGGCTTGCATTGATCGAAGTAGCAGCGAGGTTCGACAAAGCGGCATTTATTCCAATAGCCTTCCATCCATTATTGTAATAATAAAATCCAGGAGCGTTATTCGTTTGATAGATCAGCATACCATTTACTGCAGCAGAAACTGCAATGGCATCTCTTTGTGCCATTGTCATACGCGGTATCAATATCCCTTTTGTTGTCGATTTTATATCCAGCAGGGCTGCTGCGGCGGGAGCTGTGTTGCCAATACCAACATTTCCTGTGTTAAAAGAAATATTACCGCCGGCAGGGACCCATGGACTTACCGGCAGCCATCCGTTATTATAATAGTAAAAACCAGGGGACATGTTCGTTTGATATATCAGCAAGCCATTTACTGCAGCGGATACAGGTATTGCGTTTCTCTGTGCTATCATCAAACGGGGAATCAACACTCCTTTTGTGGTTGATTTTACTTCCAATAGCGCTGACGGATTCGGCATCATAGTGCCAATGCCAACATTCCCGGTAGCAGGGAATGTATTTTGAGCCGAAGGACGTAATTGAAAAAAGACTGCAAAGGATAAAAGGCATGCCATGCAGGGCAGCAGTTTTAGATTTTTTTTCATAAAAAAAATTTACCGGTTAAGTATGTATGAGGTAGGCAGGTCTTTTTTTGTGAGATAGCCAGGAAAATCAGAAGCTAACATTTCGCAACTCTAATAGCAAATTGAATTTAATGATTTTTTTTCATTGTAGGATGGCCTGAAAGTGGAATTTGGGTTAGTTTTAAAGCCGAGGCTTTTTTGAAAAAAAGATCGCAGGTTAAACTGAACTTGCCTCTGTGTCTCTATTTTTGCCGATCAGAATATCATTCTCAATCCTGACTAATGATCACCAGCGCAGACATCATAAAAAAAGCATGGGAGGAATATGATCCCACCAAGATCATTTCCAAGGTCATTGATATCAGTGTGAAAGTTTCAACCAACTATGTATTTCATGTGTGGTTTGAAGATGGCGACATGATCGTAGCGAAGCTTTCCTATTTTGGTAAGTATGAGCATTTCAAAGAAGATCATCGCATCATTCACTCTTTAGCAAACAACCTCCTCTATCCTTTCGATACTTTGCTAGCAAAATCGCTTTTAAAAAATAACCGCGTCTATACTTACCGGTATAAACGTAAAAAACTGGATGCCTGGGTTGTGTTTTATAATCCGGTAAGAGTAATAGACCGGATGCCGCGGCAACTGGAAGAATTTCATATCCGCAAGTTTGGTCAGCAGATCGCAAAATTTCACCTCGCGTGTTCCAAGTTGCGAAACGTGCTACCGAAATCATCAAAAACACTCCGCACCGATATTCACACGTTAATGGAAAGACTGGAAAAAGATGAAAAAGCATTCGGTGGCAAAGCAAAGGCAGAAGTCTTGAGGTATCATTGTGAGCAATTCTTAAAATACCGCGCGAAATACAATGTTCGCTCTTTTGAGATCATTCCTGTTTTCATTGACTGGAACATTGGAAATTTTTCTGTCACTAAAAAGTTCGAACTCTTTTCAAGGTGGGACTATGACTGGTTTCGCATGAGCTATCGCATGATGGATTTTTATTTCTTTAGCCGCGTTGTATCCGATGCCGGTGACCGTACCGTTTTTAGTTACAGGATCGATACAATGATGGAAGACCGGTTCATCCTTTTCCTGGAAGAGTATCATAAAGTAAATCCACTCACGGCAAATGAATTAAGATTTATGCGTGAAGCCTATCGTTTCTTTATTTTAAATTATGTGATCAAAGACGGCAATTACTTCTTTAGTGAGCAATACGCAAAAAAGCTGCAGGCTGAGGCATTTGATATCTACTTACCCTCTGTAGACACAGATTTCAATGCAGAAAAACTTATAGATGCATTGAAGATTAAGGAAGTCGAGAAAGTCTAGCCGTCTATTTAAATCGCCTTATTGTCCAATCTGTGGTATCTCATTTGTTATAGTTGTGTAATTATACCTGTAACCTGTCCTTCATGCAAGGACTGCTAAAAGAAAAGAAATGGGAAAGCTACTTGTATACAATTTTGTATCCGCTAATGGATACTTTAAAGGCCCGAACGAGGATATCAGCTGGGCTCATCAAAATCCATCACAAGAAGAAAGCGATTTTGCCGCAGAAAATGCACAAGGCGGTGCTGTACTTCTTTTTGGCCGGAAAACATATGAGATGATGAAGAGTTATTGGCCCACTCCGGAAGCAAAGAAAAATAATGCCGGCGTTGCAGAGGGAATGAATAAAGCAGAGAAAATTGTTTTTTCCAGGACACTAAAGAAGGCTGATTGGAATAACACAACAATAGTCTCCGATAATCTTGAACAAGAAGTGAAGAAACTAAAACAATCAGAAAAAACTATTACAGTACTTGGTAGTGGAACTATCGTCAACCAACTTGCGGAGGCAGGCCTTGTTGATGAATTCCAGGTCATGATCCACCCTGTCGCTATTGGCAATGGCACCACATTCTTAAAAGACGTTCATAAGAAAGTTGATTTGGCGTTGACAAAAACACGATCGTTCAAAAGCGGAAATGTTCTTCTTTGTTACGAGCCCAGAAAAAATTAGAGCGACATGTATCGCTTGGCAATAATGGCATGTCGCATGACATTGTAAGAACTGCCCGACATTTTTTACCTTTATTAGCGAGCATAAGCATTGCGTTCACTTAAACAGGTGTATGAGAATTTCGACCCTGATCATTGTCCTACTGTTGGTTTTGACAAGCGGTTCAATCGGACAGGTACCTGATTTTTCAAAGGTTCCCAATATGTTTGAAGGGGACAGCCTCAGCATTACAAATCTGATCACCAATGGAATAAAGATCACAAGGGGAAAGGCAATTTGCTGGTTCCCGAAGGATTCTCTTTCCAGGCAGCAGATGGACCTCATTGCGGATACGATCAATGTTGGAATCACTGCTGCCGAAAAGTTTATCAATGCACCATTGCCCTGGCAGGCTCATCTAATAAACGAACCCTATGTTTTCTACTTTCGGCTCGACAGTTTTATATCACATGCATCACTGTATGGGTTTGTATCGATTCCATTTTATCGGATCAAAAAAGGACGAGCTCCCTGGCTCCACGAAGCCATGCATGAAATGCTTTATTCAAAAGCCGACAAATGGTTCACTCCTGCAATGGATGAAAAATTCTCAAATGAGAACATGCCCCTTTGGTTTCATGAAGGGTTGCCCGATTACATTGCAACACAGGTTTCGCGTCAAAATGGTTTGGCATTTTTCGACGTGTTTTCAAATAGTACTGTAACAAATACGGATAGTCTTTTTCTTGATAATATGACATCCGGGAACGCTTCATACATTATTTCATATATTGGAGCGAAGGGAGTGATGCCCGAGCTGTTTTTAAAAAACAGGATGGACTATGCACCCGGTTTTTATCACGGCTCCTGCTCCTTCATCCAGTTCATACGCGATAACTATGGCCTGGATGTATTGCTGGCGGCTATGTCTTCATCGCCAAAGGAACAGGAAAGTATAGAGCTGGCAACTGGTAAATCTCTTGGCGCGCTAAAAAAAGAATGGTTAGAGAAACTAAAAATAAAACAATAGGTCTGCCTGTTCACCCCTGCGATCATTTGCCCGCCGCAATTTCATTGAAGATTTCTGTCAGCAGTTGATTAAACTCTCCTGGCTTTTCTATCATGGGATAATGGCCGGTTCCACGAATGATCTTTTCTTTAAATCCAGCCTTACAATATTTCTCCATGACCAGCTTATTTACCGGCGCATAATCGCTGGTTATAACATGAACGGGCAAATTGACCCTGCTTAATCTCTCTCCTTCCGTTAGTGACGAGTGTATCATGGCTTCGATAGTTTTTATTGATACAGCCGTATCGGTTTCCAGTACATCTTTCACCAGTTTCTTCATAATCGCGCTATCCGGATATTGTGGAGGAAACAAACCGGAATAACAATAAGTGGTAACAACAGAATCATAACGACTATGAAGTATTTGCAAAAAGCCATTGATACCATCCTGTTCCTCTTTGCTGCGTGTTGCAGTAATATTTTTAAAATTATCTATTCCCACCAGGCCAATGATCTTTGAAGGAATGCTGTCCGCTACAGCCGCAATTACATCTCCACTCATGGAATGACCGACAAGTATCACCTTATCTGCTTTCAGTGCATTGATCACTGCAATCACATCATTAGCATAATCATATACTGTCCAACTATCGCGGTTTCTACCACTTTGCCCATGCCCGCCAAGATCAAGCGCAACTGTTGCATATCTTTTGCTGAAAAGTTCTTGCTGCGATTGCCAGTATTCTTTACTGATCGCCCAGCCATGTACAAAAACGATCATAGTATCACCTGACCCTTTCAGGTTATAAGCAATGGCCACATCGCCACTTTTGACCGGGACATGTTCGGCGATCTTTTTTTCATTTGATGTGCATGCACAGAAAAGAACAATCGGCACAATAGAAAAATATTTCATCGAAAATTTTTTGGTATTCAAATATACAGGCAAAACTTTGTGCCTAACGATGCCTCGCGGCCTCTATGGATGCTATAAATTGAAAACACCCCTATGGATTTTTCTCCAAAACGAATAATATGTCTGACCGAAGAGACGGTTGAAACACTCTACCTTCTCGGCGAACAGGACAGGATCGTCGGCGTTTCGGGATTCTCAGTCCGGCCTCCACAGGTCCGCAAACAAAAGCCTATCATATCGACCTTTACTGATGCAGACATCGACAAAATTATGGCATTGAAACCCGACCTGGTGATCGGGTTTTCAGACATACAATCGGTGATCTCAAAAGAATTGATCGCAAGGGGTATCACCGTTTGGGTAAACAATTATAGAACCGTAGACGGTATTTTCAACATGATCGGCCAATTGGGAAGTTTAGTCGGCAAAAGTGACAAAGCAAAAAGTCTCATTGATCAGTATAGAAAAAAGATTGACGAGATCAATAAAGAAGCCAGAGAAGAGAACGCAAGCCAAAAGTATATTTTGAAGAATGGCATGACCCACTAATATCAGGCATTTGCTGGGTAAGTGAACTGATCGAACTGGCGGGTGGCATTGATATTTACAAAGAAAAACAAAATGCTTCTTTAGCGAAAGACAGGATCATTGCAAATAACAATGAAGTAGTAGAACGTAATCCTGATGTCATCATTGTGTCCTGGTGCGGAAAGAAATTTAAAAAAGAAAGACTGGTTTTTAGGGAAAACTGGAATAAGATCAATGCGGTGAAAAACGATTTGATTTTTGAGGTCAAGTCACCGATCATTTTACAACCCGGTCCAGCCGCCTTTATGGAAGGAATAAAAGCTATCGCTAACATCATTAATGCCTGCACCACTTTCAAAACTAATGTGACCTATTCCGGCGGCCAAAAAACTTTAGCGATGGCTGTATCCATCACTAAAGTTTAAACATCTTGCAATTACTCTGTAACCGGTTCCCAGGCTGTTTTGCTTGTTGCATTTACCTGCATTGCCCCGTTTGACGATAGTGTGACATTCTTCAATCTGTAAAGTCCGGGACGAAAACAATTGGGGATACTAAGATCCGCTACCTTAGCTTCTGCCGGCAAATATCCGCCATCCCCTTCACTCAGGGTTTGAAGTACTTCAATAGACTTCATAGGGCAGAAATACATTATCATACGGCCATAACTCATTTCAAGCCGTACAGGGGACAGATTCGCCGTAACGGTTTGGCCATGCGTCATTTTCTCTTCCCGCATTCTTTGTTGCAACACATTTGATTGCGAATAAGCCGTAATTCCCACCGGCGTAGATTTCGTTCCCACGGGTGTGTCCGCACTCCTCTTCCCTCCGAAAAGGGATTCAAAAACGCTTTTCATAGTGCTAATTTTTTTTGAGTTTAAAAAAATTGTTTCAGGCTATTTTCCTTTTGGATACCTCAATATTTTTGCTACCATTATCATACCAGCTTCGTTCTAAAAAACAGGCGAAGCTTGACCTTCGGATAATTTAACGGCCTTTATTTTTTCTCCCACCGGCGGCCCGGAGAAAAAAGTGCAACAAAACGACTTGGGGGCCGCTTGTGGTAAAGCACAATTCGTAAATTCACAAATCAATCGGGTCACCTGTCATGACAGAGAAGCAACCAAAAAAAACAAGTGGATTCAAAAAGTTCCTCCGCTGGTTATTGGCTATTGGCTTACTGGCTGCAGCTTTTGCCTTTTGGTGGAAATACTACTTTGTATTTGGTGAAGGAGTGAAATCGGGCGAATTAAATTATGTAGTAAAGAAGGGCAATCTTTTTAAAACTTATGAAGGCAAATTGATCCAGGCAGGTTTTCGATCAAAAACTGCGGGAGGCATACAGTCCTACGAATTCGAGTTTTCCGTGACGGACGACAGCATTGCCAATATACTCATGAACAATAGTGGGAACTATTTCGATCTTCATTACAAAGAATATAAAGGAGCGATTCCCTGGAGAGGTTACAGTCCGTTTATCGTGGATAAAATTATTTCGATGAAGCCAGGGGTGAAATAATATTTATAGAAACCAAGTCGATCCTTTTTTTGAATTCCCGGAGATCTCGATCAGCAATAAAACATGAGTTGCAGACCAATTTTTAGTTTCTTTCTTCTATCAGCATTCATGCTGCAGATCGCTAAAGCGCAATCTATCCAGGAAAAAATGACTCAAAAACATCCTACCTGCCAGGATGTTTTCTTAAATGCAATGAATATCATGCCCGAATTGTACCGGGCTAGATCTTTTGATTCTCTTCACACGGCCCTGGTGATCTGGAGAGCCGCTTGCGGTAAAATTCCCGAAGTGGAGTGCACCGCATTATTACTTTCCATTGAGGAATCAACATTTGATGATAAAAGGATGGACAGCTCAACAATTGATCTCCTCGTAAATTACTCCTACGGTTTCAGCCATAGGGATAAGCCGAATGTACCCGAAGGAGAAAGATCCTTTTTTAATTTTAGTTCGACGTGGGCCAGGTTGTTGTTGAACGAAAGACGGATCGATAACAACGAAAAATTCATTTGCCAGGCACTTGCGGGCGAGATCAAGAATCCTGTGAAAGAAATAAGGAATAATCCAGTGATGTACTCATCATTCGCGAATCTTCTACGGGAAAATGAAGAGGCGCAAAGAAATGGATTTCGAACTAACTACGCATTTCTTGGCGGCATTTGGATCCCGACGGGGAATTTGACGCTCCTGGGCAATCATCCCTCCTTTGGCTTTCAATTGGGAGCGAGGAACAACAGCAATCAACTTGACATCACTCTCCAATTTCGCTTTTCTAACAGTGCCAATTACTATACAATTAAGCGTAACAATGCCTTTTACGATATAAATAATTATTTCGGAGGGTATGTTGGACTTGATTATATCTATTACTTTGTAAACAAATTAAATTTCGATCTAGGTTTGCTTGGGGGTATGGGTTATGATGGATTTGATATTACAAGCTCAAATTATAACTACGAGGGGATGAAACCTTTGTCAATCGGATCTTTTAATGCCAATGGGGGTTTTAAGCTTAACTACTATCTTACCACGTCATTTTACATCGGTCTGCAAGGGCGATATAATTTTATTAACTACGTGAATCATGGTGGAACCAATATGAGTGGAGATGCGTTTTCTGTAGACCTTATCGTAGGCGGGAATAAGAAAGTAAAAAGATAACTGAAATCTATAGCAGAAAAAATTAGTCAATCACTAATCTGAGATTATATGTTGCAGGAAAAACCAAGCCGCGAAGATTTGTTGCGAGCCGCACTTGATCATGAAACTGTCACGACAGTCGATATCAAGAAAGTTTTCGTTCCCAAAGCGGTGGCTGTGGGTAAACATTTGCATCCATGCCCGGTTGTTGGTTACATTGTAGCCGGTAAGGTGTTATTCCAGGTAGAAGGAGAAGAGAAGAAAATATTGAACCAGGGTGACGCGTTCTACGAACCAAAAAATAAAACGATTTTACATTTCGACAATGCCTCCACAGAGGAGCCGCTCATTTTTATAGCATTCTATTTGAAAGAAGCCGGGGAAGATTTGATCAAAATGTTAGATTGAATGTTTCGCTTGCGTTTCAGCCGTTGAAAAACGATCATTGAGTTGGATACCCTTTGTTGATCCAATCGATTTTAATGTTATCGGGCAAGTCGAGAAGTTTGTAATTGGTAAACTTCATGTCCTTTAATAACTGAATGGCGGGTCTGACGTTTGGACAATGTTCGTAAGGACAACATCCGCAATAGATAATTATACTTGTGTCCTTTGGAAGGTTCTCCAGTTCCTGTTTGAACTTTTTCATATTCTGCTGTTCCTTGATCATACCCATGCCCCTGGAATGCGGAATAATTGCACCTGGCCCAACGCTGAATATCACAGCAACTTCTTTATTGTCCTTAAGCGTCGCCGCCAGGTCAGATGGTTGAAGCAATTGATCGTTTGTCCAATTGACGGGATTCTGTGCAAACGTCGTGCGCCAACTAAATAAACCGGAAAGAATTAAGATCAATGCAAGCTTTATTGTTTTCGTGGGGTTCATTGGAAGAATTTGATGTAAAAATAAAAGAAATGATATTGGTTGCGCCACGTTTTTTAAATATGGCACAGCATTCTTGATCATCATCAGCGCCCTTGGTCAAAAGCCTCGTCCTACAAAGGCTCTTCTCAGTAGGGCCATAATGAGTGTAAATACTGCCGAACCGATGATTGCCCACAAAACAGGAAAAGGCTTGTGATCAATGGTGATCTCAAAAAGCCTTGGCAAACCCATCCTGCCTGCTATCCATAAGCCGATCCAGGCGCCTATGAAACCAACAACGATAGACACAAGACATCCGCCTAAACTATACCCGGCCAAAGATTGGCCAATTCCACCGCATATTGCTGCGATCAGTAAAAGAACTAGTAGTCCTACAAGTGTCATGGCTCAAAATTTTAATTAAATATAAATTTTTTTTGCGTTGGTGGCAGCGATCAGGGCTTTGTATATGGCGAACAAAGGAAATGCGGTTGTATGTGCTTACGCATCTTCATAATGACAGCACATTAACAAACCGTTGTAAAGAAATACTTGCCTGTTCCTATACTTTTATGGAAGCATGAAGAAACTAACGCTTATTTGTGTCTTGTTGTTTTCTTTTTTAGTCGATTATTCACAGCAAGCTATTTTAGTGTTTAAGAAAAGAAATATAACAGTGGAGAGTTTTTGGGTTGGTTCAACAATCGCTTTTCAATTAAGAGATAAGCAATGGCAAAAAGGTGAGATCACCGGCATAAGGAATGATTCATTCTTCATCCGCCCAGGCGTGGTCCAATATAATCTGTTGAATACTGATACATTTTATTATAATATTGCGGGCTATGCTGTTTCCGACATTTATGCGATGCCCAAAAGAGGAGTTCTTATTGATTATAAAGACGGCGAATTCCAAATATCCAGAACAGGCGGACATCAACATTGGTATTGGATAAAGAGTGGTTGGATATTCCGGGTGGCTGGTGCCGGTTACGCCGGCCTCATTGTCGCAAACAGTCTGATCGACAACGATCTTTCCATCTCAGACAGCAAGACGCAGCTTGGTATTGCTGCCGGTGTTTTCCTGTTTGGAGTTCTTTTAAAAAAAGTATACAAGCTAACCTTGCGAACCGGGAAAAAATACCATTTAGAAACTTTTCAACTTCGATGATTAAAAAATGATGGTTCACCAACACTCCGAACAAAAGAATTGATAACAGACGGCGTCAAATTTTGCAATGATCAATATGGACAAGTCTCCGCACATTCTGAATACGTCATCAAACCTCTTAGGTATTTGTTTTCTCCTTTTGACATCACTGAAAGTATTGGGCAAATCTCAGCAAACGGTAATTGATGATATTACTTTTGTCGCCATCATTTTATTCATGCTAAGTTGCCTGCTGTCATTTTTATCGATGCGAAGGGCGGCCAGGCAAAGCAAAAACCTTGAAAAAATAGCCGACTACGTTTTTTTAACGGGCTTGTCAGTTCTCTTTATCACGGCGATACTTTTCTCATTCAACATAATAAGATGATCGCAATGAGAAACAATGATGTCTTAAAAACTTCTATTTAGTACTGCCGCAAGGAGTACATATGTTCTTAGTTTGGTTTGAAATTGTTCCTGCCCCTGCTGAATTTCCTGCTGATGTATTTGCTCATTGAAAGAAATGTTTTGAATCTCTCTTTCTTTCTCCTGATTAAACAATTTATTGTTCAGCGCAACACTTAATTCGAGATATTGTATAGTACTGTCTCTTTCGTTTTTTGCTTTGTACATTTCTACCAAAATATTAGTGGCTTCCAATACCCCTTTTTGATAAGAGGTAGCCCTCCTTTTTGAAGGACTTCGCTGGCATAATAGATACCGGAGTCTGGCTTGCCCATTGTTTTGTAAAGGGTAGCCAAACTATTGTAAATGTCAACAATGTCCTTTTTAATATTAGCTGCAACTGTTAACTGCAAAGCGTTTCGATAATTCGTTAAAGCAGTATCATAATGCCCTCTCTTTGTGTGAATGTTTCCGAGCAAAGTATAAAGGAACCCCCATTTGCCTCCGGTTTCTTTTAAGTCCAGCGCACGGGCTTTTTGCGTATAGACAAGTGCCGAATCCAATTGATCCTGCTTTTCATAAATGGAGGCAGTAACGGCAAAAGGAATTCTGAGCGAAAGGTGCAATGAATTATACACCGGTATACCCCTGTGCATATATATCCATGCATTTTTATAACCCCCTATATCACGATAAATAACTGCCAATGTCAAATGCAACCAGCCTATTTGCTCCCAATTCATCAAATCTTCATATTGATGTAAAGACTTTAATGCCAACTGTAAGGAATTGCTAAAATCCCCAATCGCCCATAAGCACCAGGCCCATGATTGATTAGCATTTGCTACCCCTTCTTTATAATTTAAGTTTTGTGCCAACAACAAGCATTGCCGACTATACGAAAGGCCTTTTTCAGGTTGGTTAAAGGCATACCTGAAAGACAATTCCGCCAATAATTTAACCTTCAACGTATCTTCTTTTGTTTTTAGCAGCGCCAGTTCTAAAGAATCGGTACTCATGCCGAGTTTCCGCCGGGCTTTTTGTTTATATCCTCTCCTCAACCCAGTAAATTATGTAACCTATTCCTGGAATAGTGTAACAATTCTTAATAAAAATGATAGTACTTTCAAGAAGATGTCCAATTCAAAACTAATTTTGTTCGGTTTTATTATTTGCTGGTTTTTTATAAACAGCTCGTGCAAAAAATCTTCAACAGGATATACAATTCCTCCGGGCAACCCTAATAATGAAGTGAAGGCCACAGTTTCAATTAACGGAGGTCCGGCAAGTTCTTCAACAGCAACAGGAAATAGCACCATTTTTGTAAAAAGGTTTGATCCTAATGGAGATACTGTTATTACCATTGTTGGGGGCGGCAATCAAGGACAAATAAATATTACCTTAGTCAATACAAACTTTTCGGGTACCTACATATTTGAAAATAATTCCAACTCAAAGCAGTACGCACTCTGCTATTTTAATATTGGTAACGCGCTTACTGGACCATATGAATTTTATATTGCAACAACTGGCAGTCGACCTGGAACTATAACAATAGATACCCTGACGTCAACCTCTATCAAAGGATCATTTACGTCTGATTGTGTAGGTGCAGGCGGAACTATAATAATCACAGATGGAAGTTTTAAGGGCGAGTTTTGAAAATTCTTAACCCAGCTTATTTTCAAAAAAGTTTAAATGTAATTCACGTCGACTGACTAAGAACTTTCCATTCCTTCTAAAACTAATTATAGAGTCTGTGGAGACTATTATTTTTTTACCATCAAAACTTAAAAAAATGAGAACAAAAAAAATTGGAACCATTGCGCTCTTATCTGCTATCTTTTCGTTTGCCATGATATTTTGCGGCTGCAAAAAAGATATTCAATCTCAGGAAAATGAAATATTGGCCAACTCTGCCAGGAACACTAAGGAAGAAGCTCCTGCTGTGACGGTTCATGCAGGACAATCTATCCAGGCAGCAGTAGATGTAGCCAGCCCCGGTTCCATTATTAAAATTGAAGCGGGTACTTACAATGAATCCTTAGTTGTAGATAAAGCAAACATGCAATTGGTCGGCACTGACGATGGGGTTATCATTCAAAATCCGGGTGACGAAGAAAATGGCATAAGTGTAACCGACGCTGGTGATGGATTTGTCTTAAAAAATGTCACGGTCAGGAATTTTAAAGAGAACGGAGTGCTTCTTCAACATGTTGACAATTTTCTTTTATCACATGTCACGGCAACCAACAATGGAGAGTATGGATTGTTTCCCGTATTCTGCAATGGCGGTGTAATAGAGCATTGCACTGCATCAGGTCATACTGACACCGGCATTTATGTTGGACAGTCAAGTAATGTTGAAATGAATTTCAATACGGTCTTTGCCAATGTTCAGGGATTGGAAATTGAAAACAGTACAAATGTAACTGCAAGCAAAAACCAATGCTATGATAACTCGGCGGGAGTGCTGGTATCATTTCTGCCTGGTTTGACGGTCACAACTTCGATGAATATCACTGTCAGCAACAATCATGTTTACAATAACAACCATGTAAATTTTTCTAATCCCGATGGAGGCTTTGAAAACTTTACTCCTTCCGGAACAGGAATTCTTGTTCTTGCAGGCACTGAAATAACCGTGACGGACAATAATGTTAGCGGCAATAATACAGATGGCATTGCCGTGATTAGCGGGTATACACTTGCCAGCTTAACAGGCATAACAGCATTTATTACAGTCATTGATCCTGTGCCGCATGGTTATAAAATTGTAAGCAATGTTCTTCATAATAATGGAACTGCGCCGGCACCCATTCCGTTACCGGCTGTGGATCTGTTGTGGGACGGCCCTGTATGGGGAGGGGCAGCAACCAATGTGTGCTGGGAAAAGAATATTTATAGCACAAGTTTTCCATCATCTTTACCCTCATGTAATTAGACTTGAGAGGATCGACTAAAAATATAGCCGTTATTCAACAGCAGTGTTTTTACCGATGATTGTTACGGAATGTGCACGCGCCGATTAAATTGACCACCTCAGGCCGAGGCAAATTGACCACCTGTTTTGCTGGCGAAGATTAGTAGGTTCAGGTGTGTTAGCGGTTAATAATTTCAATTTCCTTTTTTGTGGTGCAACAAGACAAATTTAATTAACAAGTTCATTAGAGTCTGTTCTTTTTTTTCTCATCGATTCTCCCTTTAGCTCGAGCCGGTGTGCGTTATGGATAATTCGATCGAGGATTGCGTCGGCAATAGTTTTCTCGCCGATAATGTCATACCATTTATTTACGGGAACCTGGGAGGTCACGATCAAGGCGCCTTTGCCGTGGCGGTCTTCTATAAGTTCCATTAGTGCCAAGCGGCTCGGGGGATCAAAAGGCTGTATCCCGAAGTCGTCCAGTATCAGCAGGTGCTGACGTTCTATTCTACTGAGCTCTTTGAGGTATGAACCATCTGCTTTACTCATTTTGAGCTTCGTGAACAGTTTGGGGACATTGTAATAAACAGCTTTGTATCCCATGCTGCAGGCATGATAGCCGAGTGCTGATGCGATATAGCTTTTACCGATACCGGTGCTGCCGGTAATAAGTATGCACTCTGCTTTGTCGATAAAACTGCAATCAGCAAAACGCATGATCTGGTTTTTATCAATATTACGGCCTTTATCGTAATGCAGATCTTCCAGGGCGGCCCTATAGCGGAACCGGGCGTTTTTTATTTTATGCTCGATGTTTCGTTGCTGTCGTTCATCCCACTCAGCATCTATAAGGTGAGTTACGATTTCATCGGGAGTATACGTTTCCCCGGTATCTGTGTTCAGGTCCGTTTTGAAAGCCCGGTACATACCAAGCAGCTTCATTTTTCGCATTTTGTCCAGTGTTGCTTCATTCATTGTTTGTAGTTTTTATTGTTTGAGTTATTGATAATAATTTTCTCCGCGGATGTTGTCATGAAAAGGCATTTGTAACTGGTCAGTTTCATCCGGCACGTCACGCAGATCCAGTTCCCTTTCCAGTATCTTTTGTATTGTTTTATAATTATAAGCTCCATAGCCAAGAGCCCGCTGGCATGCTTTTATCAGCCGTTCGTGACCTACTTTTTTTGCAAACCCCAATATGCCAAGACAGGATTTGTAAGCTTGCTCAGGATGTTGTTTCCGGTCCAGTACTTTTAGCACATATAGCCGCACATCTTCGTGTATGCTGGCTGCCCATTATAGAAAACGATCCGGTACTGGCAGGGGCTCTTTATCCGCTCATGAAGGGCAATACGCTCGTAGTTATAAAAAATCTCTACGCTGTGACGCGAGTATAGCAGCTTTACTTTCTTACCAATAAATCTATAGGGAACACTGTAGTAATGTTTATCAGCCTTCGATGACAGAAATGGTACCAGATCTAAAAATGTTTACCGGCGTAAACCAGCTTCCAAACTTTCTGTCTTGATTAATTTCCTTATCGATCAACCAGCTGCCTGAATTTCTTTGATGCCTGCTGAAGACTATTTCAATATCCTTTTTAAGATGACTTAGAAACTTGTTCTTGTAGGTGTCGTGCTTGTGAAGAGCGGAAAAGGTTGAGGAATAAAATTCATTCCATTCCTGGTTTTGTTTACATATTTGTTCGCTTGCCTCTTCCTGGTTTTTCCAGTTTGCAGATAACTTTTCTTTTGCCTGGCTCAACCGGCTTCTAACTGTGCCCACAGGTACTGACAGGATGTTAGCAATCTCTTGATAAGACTGAAACTCCGAAAAATATCTGAGTAATAGAGTGCCATGTAAAACTTCAGGAAGTTTTGCCAGAGCTGAATGCAGTCGTGCCTGTGAATACAGTTGATCAAATTGTCAACTCGTTTCACTCGCAAAGCATTTTTCGTCTAAAGGCCGGTTGTTGTTTTCTCTCCTCAGGCTGCGATAACAATTACGAATTAGTATTTTTCTTATCCAACCGCCAAATGCTGTACCATCTTTTAAACTTCCGAGTTTGAGATACGCTGTTATAAAAGTATTCTGTACCGCATCCTTTGCTAGTGCTGTATTTCCGCAAATTTGCAGCGCTATCGAATAAAGTGCAGGGTAATACCGTCCGTACAAGAAATTCCAGGCCTGGTTGTCACCTGCCTTTGCATCGATTACCCATTGTTCCAGGGAAGACATTGTCGCTTTATTGAAATTTCAGTCGTTAATTTTGCTCTCCTAAAGTTACAAGTTGCTAAAACAATCTCCACCTCAATTCATTTCACCATGAGCGCGATAAAATTTAATCCAAGATGGAAAGAAGAACTCGTAGCGGTCAGTGATGAAGGAGTATTGATCCTCGAAATAGCAATGGGCACACTCCACGTTTATTTTCCCGGCGAAAAATTGTGGCTGGCTTCTGTGCCCGATTGGGCCAAAGAAAAGTGGCAGATTTACCTGGAAGCTTGTACGGATTGGTGTAAGGAAAACCGGATTCCAATATCTGTTGTGGATAATACTTTTGTTTATGAAGAAAAAAGCGATGGGTGATATGGGAACAATTGAAAGCGAAAGAATTTTTCTCAGGCCATTTACACTCGAAGATAGTGGCTTCATTTTAGAATTGCTAAATACAGAAGGATGGATCAGGTATATCGGGGACCGCAATGTAAAAACGATCGAACAGGCAGAAAACTATTTACTGAATGGTCCTTTGAAAAGTTATGAAGCGAATGGCTTTGGTTTAAGCCTCGCGGAACTAAAGGCCGATCGAACGCCTCTCGGTATGTGCGGCCTTCTTAAAAGAGATTACCTTGATCACTTGGATATTGGCTTTGCATTTTTACCAGAGTATACAGGCAAAGGATACGCTTATGAGATCTTGAAAGAACTTATAAGATATGCGCAGCAGGAACTTCAACTGGAAAAAATTTTAGCGATCACTGTTCCGGAAAATTATCCTTCCATTAAACTTTTGGAAAAGCTTGCTTTCAGGTATGAGAAAAATTTTATTTCTCCCGATACAAATGAAGAACTTTGCCTCTATTCTAGCCATTGAGAATATGAGCCCCTTAATGAAATTCATTTCTCCTTAACTTCATTTTATGCAAATTTGATATCATGAATACCGCCACCTGTTTTATTAGCAAAAAAAAACTTCCAGTAACTGAATTATACAAAGGTCGTTTCCTTAAGAAAGAGATCCTTGACCTGGTAAAAAAAGATCATCCTGATTTTAACGAAGCAGAATATATATCGATCGAGAGCCTGAATGAATACAGGAAAAAATACATGGCGAGCCTGCTAAAGCAGGAAAATGTCGAGATCAGTGAAATGGAAAAGCAGGTGATCGATAGCATTGCAAAAAATGAATTGCTTTCAAAGGACCTTGAAGAAGAATTAAGTAAAGATTTAACCCCGGCCCAACGCATTGCAGACAGGATCGCCAGTTTTGGCGGAAGCTGGATATTCATACTCTTTTTCTTTTCGTTCTTGTTTCTTTGGATGAGTGTAAATGTCTTTATCCTTATTAAACGACCATTTGACCCTTATCCATTTATTTTACTCAATCTTATTTTATCCTGTTTGGCAGCTATCCAGGCACCCGTTATTATGATGAGTCAAAACCGGAAGGAAGAGAAGGACAGGAAGAGATCGCAGAATGATTATAAGGTCAACCTGAAAGCTGAGCTGGAGATAAAATTGTTGCACGAAAAAATTGACCACATGATCATTCATCAAAACCAGCGCTTGCTGGAAATTCAACAGCTGCAGACTGACTATCTCGACGATATTCTGAAAGCGCTAAACATCAACAAACACCGGTCATGATCACTCAAACTCCGTGGTTCGAAAGAAAATTTGATCTCAATTTTCCTGTTGGTTTATTTCCAGTTATTGTTGTAAGGCTGGAAGGAGCATTGCCGAGGGTAGCGGCAATGACAAAAGGCATGGATGAAAAGGTGTTGACCAGGAAACCAGATAATGAATGGTCGGTAAAGGAGCAAGTGGGACACTTGTACGATCTCGAAGAATTATGGTATGGCCGCATCGATGATTTTTTGTCGGGCCAGGAAGTATTAAGGGCTGCCGATCTCCGAAATACAAAAACCCATGAAGCGGATCACAACAGAGAGACGATTGAAGAATTACTGACTCAATTTTTTTCGGTGAGAAATAAATTGATCGCTCGAATAAAAGATATAGATGAAACGACCGCCTCTCTTACATCTTTGCATCCGCGACTAAAGACTCCGATGAGACTCATTGATCACTTGTTTTTTATCGCCGAACACGACGACCATCACCTTACAAAGATCAGGGAGCTGTTGCGTGAGACGTGAATCGTCAAACGTGAAACGTGAAACGTCAAACATGGATGGTCGTTCACCATTGGTAACAGG
>Ga0070661_100001038_pt1 | contig 19639 bp, 11 predicted proteins | sample KBSC43metaG_FD_64663 | JGI IMG/M metagenome (GOLD analysis project Ga0070661, IMG submission 64663) | Corn rhizosphere microbial communities from Kellogg Biological Station, Michigan, USA - KBS C4-3 metaG | ecosystem: Host-associated > Plants > Roots > Rhizosphere > Soil ... | reverse complement strand
CTCCGGGTTCGGAGCGCTGAGAACACCGCCCGACGAGTCTGCTGGGAAGTAGAGCTGTCCGTTGGTGTCGAACATCCGGTCCTGGAGGACGATCGGCACCACCTCGGTCACCCCCGGGAAGCCTGCCGGCAAACTCTGCGCGGGGTCGACGATGTAGTAGCCGCCGGCGATACCCGCGTAGACGTTGAGGCGCGTCGCACCCAGCGTGTGGTCGTGGAACCAGATGGGCGCCGCCTGCTGGGTGTTCGGGTACGCGTAGACCGCCTCGTTGGTCGTCGGGATTGGGGGGTTACCTTTCGTGTAGTAGCCATGGCCGAAGATCGGCGGCAGGTTCCCGAAGAAATTCGTGAACCAGGAATCCGGTCCACCATCGACCTCCGCTGGGACCTCGCCGCCATGGAGGTGCGCGGCGACGGGGATGGGACCCGCATAGTTCTTCGCGCAGTCGCTGCCGAACGCCGGGATGCCACCCGTCATCTGACAGTTGTTCTGCTCGCCGCCGAGCGGGTCGGCCCAGTGAAGGGTCTGATCGGTCGAGTACCGGTAGGCGAGGACGTTGGTCGTGGCCGCCGTCCCGAGCTGGTTCCTGAAGGTGATCTCCGTGGGCTTCCCCCGGAAATTCACCAGCACCGGGCCGAGGTAGCTCTCCGCCACCCCCGATGGACAGGTCGGGCCCGGGAAGTAGCCCCACACCCAGGTCTCCGGCGCGACGCCCGGAGTGATGGTTCCAGGGGGGAGGACGCGTGACCTGAACTCGCAGATCGAGAGGGTCAGTGTTCCTCCCGCCTGCGGGGAGTTGGCGACGATGGCCTGGATCCCCGTCAACCGGTCGGCAGACAGGGTGGGAAGTGGCTGGACGAACTGAGGAATGGCGGAGCCCGGCAGGAGGACCTGCGGGTTCAACTGCGGATTCTGGGCGTAGCTCCCCGTGCTCGTCGCCAGCGCGGCGAGGACGAGGAGGTGCCCCGGACGCGGGACGCGCATCGTGGCCTCCTTGTGGTTGAGCGCTCCGCCCCGCCGAAATGGTTCCTCTGCCGTGGTGGTGGCTGGGAGGGAGCCTGCCGGCCGATTGCATCACCCGTGCCGCGGTACATGAATCTGGTGTCAGGTGTGTGGTCGGACCGAAGCGCGTGTCGGCACGCAGCATCTGCGCGCAGAGGATTCCGTCACGTCGAAGTTTTCGCGAGGCCGCGGAAAGTCATCCGCGCGAACGGGGCGCGCATCAGGCGCGCTAAGGCGATCCCTCGGCGGAGACTACTTCCAGGCGACGAGCGCCTTCGCGACCTCCTTCTCCTCGAAGAAGTTCTCCGAGCCATTTCCCAACGTCTGGGCCCGCTGGGCCGCCGCGAGCGCCTCGGACTTCTTCCCCGCCGCGTGGAGGAGCTGGGCCTTCGTCCAGACGTTGTTCCACTGCTCCTTGAGCTGGATGGAGCGGTCAGCCAGCTGCATCGCGAGCGCGGGCTCGATCCTCGCGCCGAAAAGATAGCGCGCCGCGGCGTTGTAGGGCCTCCAGTCGTCGCCCTGGACAGCGCGGATCTGAGCCAGCGCCCTCTCGCGGGTGCCGGTGGTGAACTTCACCGCCACCCGCTTCTTCTCCCACTCCATGGCCAGGGTGCCCTTCTCGTCGTCGAAGTCGAGGATGGAGAAGGCGAGCCTCTCTCGGAGCGGGATGGTGGTGGCGGTCGCGGGCACGCGGAGCGCGTCCTCGCTCTGCTTGTACTCGTCCGTGCCCCACAGCTCGGTGCTCTTGCTGAGGATGAAGGTCCAGCCCGACTTGTGCGGGAGCAGCGCCAGGCAGTAGGCACCCGCGGGAACCGGCTTGCCCTCGATGGAGACCGGGGTGGAGAAGGTCACCTTGCTGCACTCGTTGGCACCGGCCCGCCAGACCTCGCCGAAGGGCACCACCTCGCCCCAGATCTTCCGGCCCTTCACCGTCGGGCTCGAGTACGCGACGGAGATGTCGGTCAGGCCGACGGTCTGGGTCACCGAGGCCTTGGGGCTCGGACGCGGAAGGTCGAGCTTCGGCGCGTTCTGGGCGAGAGCGGCGCCGGTCAGGGCGGAGAGGCCGAGGGTCAGGACGGCGTGACGGATGCTTCGCAGCAAGAGATGCCTCCCGGGGCGGACATGAAGGGCGCGGAGCATACCGGACAACCTCCGCCGTCGCGCTCATTGCCGTCGCACCGTCATGGGTGTCGGGGCGGCAGTCGGTGGCAGCGGGCGGGGGGCTACCGGATGTCGTCCGTACGCTGCGTGGGTCTGGCGTCCGGGCCCTGGGCGGGTACGCTCCCGGCCCCCGGGGAGGTATTTCCTGCCGACGCTCACGGTCCTCGCCGTCTCGATGCTGTCCACGACGCCGGCGCATCCCGGCGTGGAAGCCGCGCTGACCGAGCTGAATCGCCGCGTGGAGTTCGAGCGGGTGGCGATCTCCCCCGATGCCCAGCGCCTGGCCTGGGTGGAGGCGGCGCCGACTCCCGCCGGACCATCGGGCCGGCTGAAGATCGTCCGGCTCGCCGACCGCAGCGGCGGTGCCCCGGTGCGCATCACCGCTGCCCACGACGGCGCGGACCACGAGGAGGACGAGCCGGTCTTCTCCCCTGACGGGAAGCGCCTCGCCTTTCTCTCCGACGCCGAGAGGGCCGGACAGCCGCAGCTCTACCTCGCCGACGTGGCGAGCGGCGCCATTCGCAAGCTCACCCAGGCCGCCGGGCATCTGGAGCGGCCACGCTGGTCGCCGGACGGCAAGCTGCTGGCGGTCCTCTACCTGGAAGGCGCGGCGGATGCGCGCGGTCCGACCGAGGCCTCGGTCCGGGAGACCGGGGTCATCGGCTCCGTGGTTCGCGAGCAGCGCATCGCGCTCGTGTCCGTGGACGGGGGCGCTCTGTCGCCGGTGTCGCCCGACGACCTGTTCGTCTACGAGTACGACTGGAGCCCCGACGCCACCGCGTTTGCCGCCACCGGCGCGCACGGATCGGGCGACGACAACTGGTGGACCGCCGAGCTGTTGCTCATCCCTGCCTCGGGTGGGGTGGCGCGGGTGCTCCATCATCCGGCGCTGCAGATCTGCGAACCCACCTGGAGCCCGGACGGGAAGCGCATCGCCTTCATCGAGGGCCTGATGAGCGACTTCGAGTCGAACGGGGGCGACGTGCTGGTCGTTCCGGCAGCCGGGGGCAAGGCCCGCGACGTGACGCCGGGCATGCGCGCGTCCGCGGCCCAGCTGTCGTGGACGGGGCAGGCGGGCTTGCTCGCGGTGGCCATCGTGGGCGGAGACACCGCGTTCCTCCGCATCGATGCCGACCGGCCCGGCGCGCCGGTGACGCTCTGGCGCGGATCCGAGCACCTGGTCGCGCGGAGGCACACCTCGGCTGCCTTCTCGGCAGACGCAGCCACGATTGCGATGTCGCGGGAGACCGGGCTGAAGCCGCCGGAGGTGTGGGTGGGTCCCATCGGGCGCTGGACACAACGCACGCAGGCCAACACCCTCTTGAAGAGCCCCGCGGCCCGGGTGGAGAGCATCACCTGGAAGAGCGACCGGTGGGAGATCCAGGGATGGCTCTACCTTCCGCCCGAGGAGGTCTGGCCCGGAAAGCGGCCCCTGGTGGTGGACGTGCACGGCGGACCCGCCGGGGCGGCCAAGAACACCTTCGATGAAGAGCTGCTGGTGCTGGTCAGCCAGGGCTACGCGGTGCTCGTTCCCAACCCCCGCGGCAGCTTCGGGCACGGCGAGGCGTTCACCCGCGCCAACGTGAAGGACTTCGGGCACGGAGATCTCCGGGACATCCTCGCCGGCATGGATGCAGCGGCACGCAGCGGCCGCGTGGACGTCGGGCGGGTCGGTATCCGCGGCCACAGCTACGGCGGCTACATGGCGATGTTCGCGGTCACGCAGACCCGGCGCTTCAAGGCGGCCATGGCCAGCGCCGGCATCTCCAACTGGCTGAGCTACACCGGGCAGAACAAGATCGATCAGTGGATGCTGCCGTACTTCGGCGCGACCGTGTACGCCGACCCGCGGGTCTACGCCCGGAGCTCTCCGATGGAGTTCATCACCCGGGTGAAGACGCCGACCCTGGTGCTGGTGGGCGAGCGAGACGCCGAGTGCCCGGCCCCCCAGAGCTACGAGTTCTGGAAGGGCCTGAAGACGCTCGGCGTTCCCACCGAGCTGGTGGTGTACGCCAACGAGGGTCACAAGCTTCGCGACCCGGCACACGTGCTCGACGCCAGGCGACGCGAGGTGGCCTGGTTCGACCGCTTCCTCGGCAATCCCCGGCAGGCCGAGGCGCGCTGACGGAGCCCCCGTCGACCGCGCTGCCCGGTCTCCTCTATCCTGCGGCCGCCGAGCGCATGTCCGACCTTCCTCACAACCGAATCGACGACGTCCGGATTGCACGTCTCCGGCCGGTCCTTCCGCCCGCCATCCTCATCGAGCAGCTCCCGCTCGGACCAGACGGAGAGAGCTTCGTCTACTCGGCCCGTCGGGAGGTCAGCGCCATCCTCCACGGCATGGACGACCGCATGCTGGTGGTGGTCGGCCCGTGCTCGATCCACGACGTGGATGCCGCCCGGGCCTACGCCGAGCGCCTGGCCGGGCTGGAGCCCCGGGTGTCCGATGCGCTGCTCCTGGTGATGCGGGTGTACTTCGAGAAGCCGCGCACCCGCGTGGGCTGGAAGGGGCTGATCAACGACCCGCACCTCGACGGGAGCTTCCGCATCAACGAGGGGTTGACCCTGGCCCGTGGGCTGCTGGTGGGCCTCGCGGCGCAGCGCGTGCGTGCCGGCTGCGAGTTCCTGGACACCATCACCCCCCAGTTCCTGGCGGACACGGTTTCCTGGGGGGCGATCGGGGCGCGCACCACCGAGAGCCAGGTGCACCGCGAGCTCGCCTCCGGCCTCTCCATGCCGGTGGGCTTCAAGAACGGCACCGACGGGAACGTGAAGATTGCCATCGACGCGGTGACCGCCTCCGGCCACCCTCACTGCTTCCTCTCGGTCACCAAGCAGGGGCTGGCGGCCATCGTGGAGACCAAGGGGAATCCGGACACGCATCTGATACTCCGCGGGGCGAGCAGCGGTCCGAACTACGACGCCGGGTCGGTCGCCGCCGCCTGTGCCGGACTCCGCGAGGCGGGCCAGCGTCCGCGGGTGATGGTGGACTGCTCGCACGGCAACAGCGGGAAGGACCCGCGGCGGCAGGTCGCCGTCGCCGGTGAGCTCGCTCGCCGCCGGGCCGAGGGCGATGCGGCGGTGTTCGGGGTGATGCTGGAGAGTCACCTGGTCGAGGGCCGGCAGGCGCCGGGCCCGCGGACCCAGCTGACCTACGGCCAGAGCATCACCGATGCCTGCCTGGGCTGGGACGCGACGGAGGAGGTCCTGCACGGGCTCGCCGAGGCGGTCCGCACCGGACGCGCGGCGGCCTCGGGGCCGCGTGCCGCCGTCTGATCTGCTGGCGCTCCTGACTACTTGAAGTGCGCGGCGGTGGAAGAGACGTTGGTCCCGTTGTTGCCGTTGGCCACGTCGATGTTCCAGTGCTGCGTCGACCGGTCCGTGTGGAAGACGTGGGCCCGAAAGTCCGCGTTGTCCATGGTGTCGAGGTCGGTCTCCCCCGTGTAGTGAACGAAGTCGAAGATCGCTCCGACCGGGCAGCCTGGCGCGAGGCCGGCCGCGGGACCCTGCCCGAAGCTGGTGGCGGTGATGGTGAGCCCTGGCGCCGAGGCCGGGGTGATCACCGGGGAGTCGAAGACGTCGCTCCCGTTCGGGTCGTCATACTGGGTCTTGTAGGCGAACCCGTCGTACGACGAGGCCGAGGCGCCGGCGACGTCGTACAGGAGATAGGTCACACCCCCGCCCCGGCCTCCGGTGAGGTTGATGGTCAGCTCCAGGGTCGGGCCCGTCCGTGCCGGACCCTGGGCGATCCAGAACTGAGGCACGGTGTCGTCCGGCTCGAGGTGCAGGTAGCTGTTCCCCATGCTGTCCGTGACCGAGGACACCGGGATGATGTTGGTTTCCTGCATGGTCAGGACGACCAGGTTCCCGCTGGACGGGAACTGCAGGCGCCAGGCGCCCACGTCCGGGCTCTGGTTGGTGAGGTGAGAGAGGTGGACGATCCGCATTCCGGGCGGCGGTGGAGTTCCCGCTCCTGGTGAGGCCTTCAGCGCCACGGCCACCCCGACGTACTGGTCCCCTCCGCCGTCGAGGTGGGCGACGGTCATGGCCGGAGTGATCGGCCCGGCGGTGGTCTGCAGCTGGTGCTGCGAGGCGTGCGGGAAGGGGGGCGCGCTCGTCGGAGCGGCGACGTCCGCGTCGAGCAGGGTCGCGCCGGAGCCGGCGGTGAAGCGGCTGGCCTGGGTCGCGTCCCCCGAGGCCCCCGACGCGTCGGCGAAGTACGACCAGATCAGGTTCCCACCGTTCACGTCGTTGTTCCCCGGGCTGAACGTCCCCGCCGAGAGACCGGGCTGACGCGCGGAACTGTGCGAGGTGCCGCTCACCGTCGCGGTGGTGGCCACTCCGTGGAACTCGGAGACGGTGTACTGGAAGACGGTGTTGTCGATCGGTCGGCTGAACGAGACGGTGAGGGTGGTGATCCCCGGGCGGGCGTTGGGCAGGACGAAGATGGCCGCGGCGAGGTCGCCGTCGGGGTCGGTGCCCATCACCGTCGGCGTCGCGGGCCAGGGGTTCCCCTGGTCGTCCCTCACCGTGACCACCTGGCCAGCCGGCGATCCGAAGGAGACCCCGAGGATGAGCACGTTGCCCGAGCCCACGGAGTTCGGGAGGGTGAATCGGAAGTCGTTGGCCGTCAGCCCGCGCCCGAGGATGTTCGTTGAGGAGGAGACGTGCTGCACCAGCATCGGCGGGCCGGTCGGGGCGGGGCCGCAGGCGACGGTGACGCTGGTGACGTTGGCGCTGGAGGCCGTGCCCGAGCCGCCGGAGACGCTGCAGGTCTGTCCGGAGGGCTGGGTGCGGACCGTGACCGAGTAGGTGCTTCCGGAGGTGAGCGCGGTGGCGAAGGTGAAGGAGCCGTTCGCGGTGACCGCGAGGTCGTCTGCTCCGTTGTTGCGGAGCACGAGGCCGGTGCCGGTCAGGCCGCTGACGGTGCCGCCGATGGTGTACCGGGGCGGCGGGTTGGTGGTGCAGCTCACGACGACGCTGGTGACGTTGGCATTGGGCACCGTGCCCGAGCCGCCGGAGATGGTGCAGGTCTGTCCGGAGGGCTGGGTGCGGACGGTGACCGAGTAGCTACTGCCGGAAGTGAGCGCGGTGGCGAAGGTGAAGGAGCCGTTGGCGGTGACCGCGAGGTCGTCCGCTCCGTTGTTGCGAAGGACGAGACCGGTGCCGGTCAGGCCGCTGACGCTGCCGCCGATCGTGTACCGATTGACGATGCAGCTCACGGTGACGCTGGTGACGTTGGCGCTGGAGATGGTGCCCGAGCCGCCGGAGACGGTACAGGTCTGCCCCGAAGGGTGGGTGCGGACCGTGACCGAGTAGCTGCTTCCCGAGGTGAGGGCGGTGGCGAAGGTGAAGGAGCCGTTCGCGGTGACTGCGAGATCGTCTGCCCCGTTGTTTCGAAGCACGAGCCCCGCGCCCGACAGGCCGCTGACGGTGCCGCCGATGGTGTACCGGGGCGGCGGGTTGGTGGTGCAGCTCACGGTGACGCTGGTGACGTTGGCGCTGGAGACCGTGCCCGAGCCGCCGGAGACGGTGCAGGTCTGTCCGGAGGGCTGGGTGCGGACCGTGACCGAGTAGGCGCTCCCGGAGGGGAGCGGCGTGCCGAAGGTGAAGGTTCCGTTCGTGGTCACGGCAAGGTCGTCGCCGCCGTTGTTCCGGAGCACCAGCCCCGGCCCGGCGAGGCCGGTCACCGTCCCCCCCACCGTGTATCTCGGCACCGGGTTGGTCGCGCAGGTCACCGCCACGTTGGTGACGTCGACGTCGCCCACCGTTCCCGAGCCCTTGGAGACGGTGCAGGTCTGCGACGGTCCCGTGGGCTGCCCGGCAACGGAGACCAGATACCCGGAGCCCGCGGTCAACGAGGTGGGAAAGGTGAAGAGGCCGTTGCCGGTGATGGACAGATCGTCCGCGCCGTTGTTCCGGAGCACCAGGCCGGCGCCGGACAGGCCGGTGACCGTGCCGCCGATGGAGTGACGGGGCAGGGCATCGGACACGCAGGTGACCGTGACCTCGGTGACATCCACGTCTGCGATGACGCCGGATCCGTTCGCGACCGTGCAGTTCTGCCCTGCCGGCTGAACCAGCACGCTGACCGCATAGCGATCTCCCCGGTCGAGGGCGGTGGGAAAGGTGAACGGCCCGCTGGAGGCGATGGCGAGGTTGTCTCCCCCGTTGTTCTGGAGCACGAGGCCCGGTCCGGTGAGGCCGCCGACCGATCCACCAACCGTGTGCGTGGGGAGCGGCTCGCTGGTGCAGGTGACCGTGATGCTGGTGACGTTTGCCGTGCCCACCGTCCCCGCGCCGCCGGAGACGGTGCAGGTCTGACCCGAGGGCTGTGTGGACACGGTCGCCGCGTAGGCGCTGCCGGTCGGGAGCGCGGTGGGAAAGGTGAAGGGGCCCGCCACGGCGACGGGAAGGAGGTCACCTCCGTTGTTCCGCAGGACGAGACCGTCCCCGGTGAGCCCGTCGACACTCCCGCCGACCGTGAACGTCGCCGGGGCGCAGACCTGCGCGGGGCCGCAGACCAGCCCCGTGCCGCAGGACGATCCGCCGCAGCAACGCTCGTCGCGCCCGCCGCACTGGCCGTCCGCGCTGACGCCGAGGCAGCCGGAGCCGGCCAGGACCGCGAGCACGATGAGCGCACTCCGCCAGCTGCCTCTCGCCACAGCCACCCCCGGCTCCCCGAAACGGCGGGAGGGTAGTTCGCCCACCGGGCAGGCGTGAGTGGCAGGATCGAAGATCGCCGGCTCGGTCCAGGAGGACCCACCCCGGAAAGAGCATGACGAGATCATTTCAGCTGGGTGGAATGCCTTGCCGATGACGGGGATCGGGCCCCATCGCACGCCTGCCGCGGCCGGAGAGGCCTCCGGGCCCAGCCGGCGCCTCTACGGGGTGATCAGGCGGGTGCTGGGGTTCTCCCTTCGCTGTTTCTACCGGATCGAGCGCGCCGGCCCAGCCTTGCCCGACGGGCCGTTGCTGCTGGTGGGCAACCACCCCAATGCACTCGTCGATCCGGGGCTGATGATCGCGGTCTCCCTGCGTCCGCTCACCTTCCTGGCCAAGGAGCCCATCTTCCGGATGCCGGCGCTCGGAGCACTGGTCCGCGCGCTGGGGGCGCTCCCGGTGGTGCGCGCGCAGGACGACCCTTCCCGGATGCGCGAGAACGTCGAGGCGCTCGGGGCGGCGGCCCGCGGGCTCGCCGGAGGGCGGGCCATCGCCCTCTTCCCCGAAGGACGGAGCCACTCCGAGCCGTCGCTGGGTGCGCTGAAGACCGGTGCTGCGCGCCTGGCGCTCCAGGCCGGAGTGCCGGTGCGCATCGTCCCGGTGGGGCTCACCTACGGGGAGAAGGGCCGTTTCCGGAGCGCGGTTCGGGTCGAGTTCGGACCCGCGCTCGAGGTGTCGCCGGGCCCGGCGGAACCCGCGATGGTCCGTGCGCTCACCGAGCGGATCGCGGTGGCCCTGCGAACGCACACGCTGGACCTCGCCGCCTGGGAGGACCTTCGACTGGTCGAGGCCGCCGACGCCCTCTACGTCCTGGCCACCGACGCGCCGGCGCGGGACCCCGAACGGCAACGCCTGTTCGCCAGGGGCCTGGCGCTCCTCCGTGCCGAGCAGCCCGAGCGCGCCGAGGAGCTCACCCGGGAAGTGCTCGCCCTGCAGCGGAGGCTCGCGCTGACCCGCGCCGAGGCGGCAGATCTCGGCATCCGCTACCGGCCCTGGACGGTGCTCCGGTTCGTGCTCCGGAACCTGGTCGCGCTCGTGCTCGGGCTACCGCTCGCCGTGCTCGGGGTGGCGGTCTTCGCCTTGCCCGTCCTCGCCACACGCCTGGCGCTCCGGATCACCGGCACCGCGCCGGACATGGTGGCGACGGTGAAGCTCCTCACGGCCCTGGTGCTCGGCCCGGTCTACGTCGCCGCGCTCGCGGTTGGCGCGGGGTTCTGGCTCGGACCCTGGTGGGGAGTGGCCCTCGCCGTGGTGGCACTGCCCCTGGCGCTGTTCACCCGGCGCTTCCTCGCGCGGAGGGCGGAAGCGGTCCGGGACGCACGGCTGTTCTTCGTCCTCGGGAATCGCTCGGCGCGGAAGCAGCAGCTGCTCGGTGAAGCCCGGGCCCTCGCGGCGCGGGTGACGGCGCTGGCGGATGAGCTGTTGCCACGCCTGACGGCGTGAGCTGCGGTCCTCGCCGGTCGGTCACTGCTGCGGCTTGCCCGCCTCGAGGCGTGTCGCGCGTTGAGGAGAAATCGGCCTCTCCTTGCGGGCGCCGCCGTGCGATGTTCCGCACCGTGGGCCAGATGCGCTGGTTCGTGCGCGGCGACATCGACGGGTTCTTCGGCCTCGCGCTGGACAACCTGGTGCAGCTGCTGGTGCTCTCCGAGCTGTGCCGGACCGTGCTGGGGTTCCCCGACGCGCTGGTCTACGGCCGCATCCTCCCCGGTGCCGCGGTCTCGCTGCTGGTCGGGAACCTCTTCTACGCCTGGCAGGCGATGCGGCTCGCGCGCTCCACCGGCCGGGAAGACGTGTGCGCGCTGCCCTACGGCATCAACACCGTCTCGCTCTTCGCCCACGTCTTCCTGGTGATGCTCCCGGCGAAGCTGGCAGCGGAGGCCGCGGGCCTGCCGGATCCGGCTCTGGTGGCGTGGCACGCCGGCCTGGTGGCTTGCTTCGGGTCCGGTGCCATCGAGCTCCTGGGGAGCACGGTGTCCGAGCGCATCCGGAGATCCACTCCGCGCGCGGCCCTGCTCTCCACGCTGGCCGGCATCGCCCTGACCTTCATCGCCATCGGCTTCCTGTTCCGGACCTACGCCCGGCCCATCATCGGGCTGGGCACGCTGGCGATCATCCTCCTGGTCTACTTCGGCCGGGTTCGCTTCCGCGGCGGCTTGCCGGGAGGGCTGGTGGCGATCGCGCTCGGCACGTGCTTCGCCTGGCTCAGCGGGCTCGCTCCTGCGGGGAGCACGCCGCCCGGACCCAGTCTCCATGCGCCGATCCCGGTGCTCGGCGCCCTGGTCGACGGGTTCGCTGGCGGATACTGGGCCAGCTACTTCTCGGTCATCCTCCCGATGGGCCTCTTCGCGACCGTGGGCTCGATCGAGAACATCGAGTCGGCCCGCGCAGCGGGCGACGAGTACCCCGCCGGGATCTCCCTCGCGGTGAACGGCCTGGGAACGCTCGCCGCCTGCGCCTTCGGGTCGTGCTTTCCGACCACCCTCTACATCGGACATCCGGGGTGGAAGGCGCTGGGCGCGCGTGCCGGGTACTCGGTGCTCAATGGCGCGTTCATGACCCTCATCTGCCTCACCGGAACGGTGCAGTGGATCGCCTGGGCAGTTCCCATCGATGCAGGGATGGCGATCGTCCTGTGGATCGGCATCGTGATGGGTGCGCAGGCCTTCCAGGTGACGCCGCGAGCGCACGCGCCGGCGGTGGTGGTGGGCCTGTTGCCGAGCCTCGCCGCCTGGGGCGTGTACATGGCCAAGTCCGGGCTGCACGCCGCGGGGCTGGGAGCTCCCGGTGGTCCGCCGTTTTCCGCGGACCTGCTCACTCGCTTCCTCCGGGCCGACCTGTGGATGGACGGCGCCCTCCGGCTCGAGCAGGGGTTCATCCTCAGCAGCGTCCTGCTCGCCGCGGCGACGGTGGGAGTCATCGAGCGCCGCTTCCGCCAGGCGGCGCTGTGGTGCCTGGGCGGCGCGGTGCTCTCCGCGGTGGGGCTGATTCACTCTTACCGCTGGACGGCGGCGGACACCGTGCTCTCGCTCACCCCCGCCTGGCCGTGGACCATCGGCTACGCGGTCATGGCGGCCTGCTTCGCGCTCGCTCCCTGGCTGACCTTGCCGGTGGACGACGCATCCGCGGGACACTGAGCCTGGCGCGACAGGGGTCGCAATCGGAGCGGGACGCCGGACCCGCGAAGGTTCCGGCGTCCCGGCCACGGATCAGTCGTGGTGGTGGCCGTGCCCGTGCTTCTTCGGCGCGAAGGGCGCGATGTCGACCACCAGGCCCATCGCGTTGTACCCGGCGTGGTTCGGGTGCAGGTAGTCCCAGGGCAGCTGGGTGAACTGGCTGTTCGGAAGATAGGGCTCCTTCATGTTCCCGGTGGCCGGGTCGAGCGTGGCCACGTCGAACTCCACCACCCCATCGAAGAGGCCCGAGTGCCGGATGAAGTCGTTGAGCACCTGCCGACCCGCCTCCGCCACGGGCCCGTTGTCTCCGGTGGGGAAGGGCACTCCGAAGACGCCCAGCGCCGAGACGATCGTGCCGCCGTACACCTTCACGCCCGCGGCGTGGAGGCGGCTCACCACGTCCTTGTAGCCGGCGATGATGTCGTCCGTGGGATGGAGGCCACCGAGGTCGTTGATCCCCTCCAGCCAGATGACGTCGGTCAGGCCCGACAGACCCAGCACGTCCCGGTCGAGGCGGTCCACCGCCGCTGGACCCGAGGCGCCGGGGTTGACCGGGTTCACCACCCGGTTCCCGCCGATGGCCTCGTTCACGATGCTCACCTTGTTCCCGTAGGCGTTGTGCAGCCTCCGGGAGAGCACGTTCATCCATCGGTCGTTGATGTTCAGCGTGGTGTGCGTCCCGTCGGTGATCGAATCGCCGAAGGCGCAGATGACGACGGTGTCCTTGGATGCCTTCACGTCCAGCGTCTCCACGAAGAACCAGGACGTCGTGGTGTACTCGAAGGCGAACGCGTCCTCGTCCCAGGTTTGATCCCCGCTTCCCTGGGGAGTGATGAAGGAGGTCTGGTTCGCTCCCGAGTGGAAGGTCATCGGTCCGCTGTCACCCAGGACCGCGTAGCTGATCGCGAGATTCCGGCCCTGGACGTCCCGGTCGTCCGCATCGTGGACGAACCAAAGCCGGACCGGGTCGCTCCAGACTCGCTCGCCGGCAGGGATCGTCACCGAGCCATGCCCGCCGAAGGTCACGGCGGTGAGCGTGTCCTTGACCACGTTGGCCGAGTATTCCTGAAGGCCCACGGTCACACTCCTGAAGGTGACCGGCTTCGTCCCGAAGACGTTCGAGAAGCGGATCCGGATCGTCCTCCCCCAGAGGTCCGGCTTCACGATCGACCGAAAGGTCTGGTCGACCGCCGACGCTCCGGTGGGGCTGGTCGCGTTGGGGAAGGGGAAGGCGAGGTCAGGCTGAATGTTCGCCGCCCGGTAGTGGATGTCCTGGCCAGGCTGAAGCACGAACGGCTGAGGCGGGGCTGCGTAGGTGAAGGCTGCTCCCGGTGACGTCGCCCAGGACGCCACCCACTTCTTTCCACCCTCGCCCCGATCGCCGCGGTCCCAATCGTCGCCGGCTCGAACCGGTAGGCCGAGCGCGAGTAGCAGTAGAAGCAGGAGCCTGCGCGTGAGCATCGAGTTCCCTCCGTGGTGTCGGGGCCGTGCTGCGCCGGATGCGATCGGGCCCCGGATGTGATGCCGGCGCGGCGGGCGAGAGTTCTCGTCCCGCGTCCGGTCCACAAGTCGAGCCGCGTCAGGTCGGCGCGCCTGCACGCTCACCACGCTGGCTTTCGATCAATGTGACAATTGTTGACGAAGCAACGGCGATGTAGCTCGCCGTTCCGATGGTGGCTCAGCTCATTCTTCTCGGCCGCGGTGGGTCCCAGCGAGAAGTGGGCGTCGTCGTGGTCGAGCTCAGGGGGACGGACCGTCCTCCGCGGCACGGCGGGCCCGTGGGCCCGGCCGGCGGCCTTCGCGCGCGGCGTGCGGGCGCGCTCCGCCTGGCAGTCCTCGGGCGTCTGGAATCCGGAGCGAAGGAATGCGAGGGTGCCCGGCTCCGATGTCCGGCCCGTCGCCGCTCACGTCTCCTGATCAGCTTCTCGAGGACCTCAACCCACCCCAGCGTGAAGCCGTCCTCCACGGGGAGGGGCCGCTGCTCGTCCTGGCCGGCGCCGGCTCGGGCAAGACCCGCGTCATCACCCGCCGCGTGGCCCACCTGGTGCTCGCCCGCCGGGTCGCTCCCTGGCGGGTCCTCGCGGTCACCTTCACCAACAAGGCGGCGCGGGAGATGCGCGAGCGGCTGGAGGCCCTGCTCGGTCCCTGGGCTTCCGACCTGAACGTGGCCACGTTCCACTCCGCGGCGGCGATCATCCTCCGGCGCGAGGCGGAAAAGGTCGGCCTCACCCGCTCCTTCGTCATCTACGATGAGACGGACCAGCTCCAGCTGGTCAAGCGCGCGATGCGGGAGGAGCGGGTGGACCCGGTGCTCAACCCGCGGGACGTGCTCCGGCGCATCGACGTGGAGAAGAACGCGGGGCGCGGACCGGACGTCGAGCGGGTCTCGCCTGACGACTACCGGGGCCTGGCGGTCCAGCGTGCGTACCGCGCCTACCAGAAGCTGCTCCGGGCGGCGAACGCGGTGGACTTCGGAGACCTGCTGCTCCACCTCGTGGAGCTGCTCCGGAAGGACGGCGAGGCGCTGGAGAAGTACCGGGCGCGTTTCCAGCACGTGCTGGTGGACGAGTTCCAGGACACCAACCCGGTGCAGTACGAGCTGCTGCAGCTCGTGGCCCCCCCGCCGGGTTCGAACCTGGTGGTGGTGGGCGACGACGACCAGTCCATCTACCGGTGGCGAGGCGCCGAGGTGAGCAACATCCTCGAGTTCCCGGAGTTCTACCGCGGCGCCCGGGTGGTGAAGCTCGAGCAGAACTACCGCAGCGACGGCCACATCCTCGACGCGGCCAACGCGGTCATCGCCCAGAACCCGCGGCGCATGCCCAAGCGCCTGTGGACCGACCGGCCCAAGGGCGAGCAGCTGCACCTTCTGATCTCCCGGGACGAGCGGGAGGAGGCGCACGAGGTCGCCCGGCGGATCCATGCGCTGCACCGGGAGGACTTCGTCTCCTACGACCAGATCGCCGTGTTCTTCCGGGTCAACGCGCAGAGCCGCGTGCTGGAGGAGGCGCTGCGCCTGGCGCGCGTCCCCTACACGCTGGTGAGCGGCCGGAGCTTCTACGAGCGGGCGGAGATCAAGGACGCCGCCTCGTACCTCCGTCTCATGGCGAACCCGCGCTCGGACGCCGACCTCCTCCGGGTGATCAACGTCCCCGCCCGGGCCATCGGCGACACCACACAGGAGCGGCTCAGCGCCTGGGCGGCCGACCAGGGCCTGTCGCTCTGGGAGGCGCTGGACCGGGTGGAGTCGATTCCCACGCTCCAGCCCACCGCCCAGAAGCGCCTCCGCGGTTTCCGCGCGCTGCTGGAGCCGCTGGTGCAGTTCGCGGTCGAGGCGCCGTCCGCGGCGGCGGCCCTGGAGCGAATGCTCCAGGAGACCCGGCTGGTCGAGTCGCTGGTGGAAGCCGGCGACGACGAGTCGCTCGGCCGCGCCGAGAACCTCCGGGAGTTCGTGGGCGCCGCCCAGGAGTTCGACCTCCAGCGAGCAGCGCGTCCTCCGCCCGGACCCGAGGCGCTGGAGGTCGAGGCTCCGCCGCTCCAGGCCTTCCTGGAGCAGATCAGCCTGGTGGCCGAGGCCGATGCGGAGGCGGGCGAGGGCCGGGTCTCGCTGATGACGCTGCACGCGGCGAAGGGGCTGGAGTTCGACGCGGTGTTCCTTCCCGGGATGGAGGATGGCGTCTTCCCGCACCAGCGGGCGCTGGACGAGTTCGGCGACGAGGAGGAGATGGGTGAGGAGCGACGGCTCTGCTACGTCGGCTTCACCCGGGCGCGGAAGCGGCTGCTGCTCTCGCTGGCCCAGGCGCGATCCCTCTTCGGCGAGCTGCGCTTCAACCCGCCCTCGCGCTTCCTCCGCGAGGTTCCGAAGGAGCTGTTCGACTTCCAGCCCGAGCTGCGCGCGCCGCCTCCCGAGCCATCCTACGGTCGGGCCGAGCGCCGGCCTCGCCACGACGACACCGGGCCGCGGATCGACCGGAGCTACGCTCAGGACGCAGCGTACATGGAGGACGGCTCGGTCATCGGCATGCGCGTCCGCCACGCCCAGTTCGGCGAGGGCGAGGTGATGGCCTGCGATGGCTCGGGACCGAACGCGAAGCTGACCGTCCGCTTCCGCACCGTGGGGCTGAAGCGGGTCATCGCCCGGTTCCTCCAGCCGGCCTGAGCCTCATCGCTGCCGCGCCGGTGCGCCCTTCCTCAGGCGTCCCCCTGGACGGAGGGATGAGCTGGCGACTCGCCGTGCGCGCTCAGCCGGTCGGCGGCGAGATCCTGCCGCTCCACAGCGCGGCCTCCCGGTGGAGCAGCTCGGTCAGAAAGTCCATCGTCGCGCGGACCCGGGCCACGCGGACCAGGTCCGGGTGCACCACTAGCGTGATGTCCCGCTCGCCGATGATCTCCGGAGTGATGCGAACGAGCCCGCTCTCCTGCGCCGCCGCGAAGCAGGGCAGAGGAGCGATCCCGATCCCCTCCACCGCGGCCCGGGCGACACCCATGATGCTGTTCCCGCGCATCACCACCGCCGGCGGAGGCTTGAGCGAGCGCAGCCACTGCTCGCCCTCCACCATCGCCAGAAGGTCGGCGTAGCCGATCAGCTCGTGCCCGGTGACGTCGCTCACCGAGGCCAGGGGCCCCTTCCGCGAGAGGTACGAGGGAGAGGCGTAGAGCGACCAGCCGGCCTTCCCTGGCTTGCGGACGACGAGATCCTGGTCCGGGATGGCCGCGAAACGAACCGCGATGTCGGCCTCCCCCCGGCGGATGTCGAGCGGGCGGTTGTCGCTGATGAGCTCGATCACCAGATCGGGATGCCGGCTCCGTAGCTCCCGGAGCCGGTGCATGAAGTAGCCGTTCCCCGACTCGGGGATGGTGAGCCGGACGGTGCCCGCCACCCGACCGTCGAGCCCGGTGACACAGCGCTCGATGGAGGAGATCTGCTCCGCGATGTCCTCGACGATGGGCAACATGTTCTTGCCCGCCGTGGTGAGGACAAGCCCTGCGGGACCCCGGGCGAAGAGCCGGGTGCCCAGGTCCTCCTCCAGCGCCCCCAGCCGGCGACTCACCGTGGTGTGCTCCACCGAAAGCTCGCGCGCAGCCTTCGCGAGGGAGCCGGACCGGGCGATGGCCAGGAAGTACCTGAGATCATTCCAGTCCATTGGCCCCCGCAGATTCGCACAACCCCTGTGCATCTACGAGGGTTCCGGCGCCCGACCCTCGGTCCGTATAAGGCACCCCTCACCGACAGCGGCCCCGCCGGCGGGATGGTCCCGCCCTGGCCGATGTGAACGATGGGGGATGCAGCTCCCCCCGCGCAGGAGACGTGGGTCATGGCCTCGAAGACTCCAGTCATCGCAGTGGTGGGCGCCACCGGCGCGCAGGGCGGCGGACTCGTCCGTGCCATCCTCCAGGACCCGCAGCGTCGCTTCACGGTCCGGGCGATCACCCGCAAGCCGGATTCGGAGAAGGCACGGGCGCTCACCGCACAGGGTGCCGAGGTCGTGGTCGGCGACGCCGACGATCCATCCAGCCTCGACCGTGCGTTCGCCGGGGCCACGGCAGCGTTCTGCATCACCAACTTCTGGGAGCACTTCTCGCCCGAGAAGGAGATTGCCCAGGCGCGCAACATGGCCCGGGCGGCGGCGCGCGCGGACGTGGGGCACGTGATCTGGTCCACCCTCGAGGACACGCGTCTTCGGGTCCCGCTCTCGGACGGCCGGATGCCGACGCTTCAGGGCAAGTACAAGGTTCCCCATTTCGACGGGAAGGGCGAGGCGGATGCGCTCTTCGCCGAGGCGAAGGTGCCGACCACGCTGCTCGTCACCTCCTTCTACTGGGACAACTTCATCTATTTCGGCGCCGGCCCGAAGAAGGATGCCTCGGGCCAGCTGGTGCTCGCGCTGCCGCTGGGCAACATGAAGCTTCCCGGTATCGCGGCCGAGGACATCGGTCACTGCGCCTTCGGCGTCTTTCTCCGTGGCCAGGAGATGATCGGTCGCACCGTCGGAATCGCCGGGGAGCACCTGACGGGCACCGAGATGGCGGCGGAGCTCTCCACGGCGCTGGGTCAGCCGGTGCGCTACCACGCCATGGACTTCGATGCTTACCGGAAGCTCGGCTTCCCCGGAGCGGACGATCTCGGAAACATGTTCCAGTACAAGCACGACTTCGAGCGCGAGTTCCGCGCCGCCCGACCCATCGACCAGGCCCGTGCGCTGTACCCGGGACTCCAGACCTTCCGGCAGTGGCTCGCGCGCCACGCGAAGCAGATCCCGCTGAGCTGAGCTGACCCGTGCGCCAGGACCGCATCACAGGGCGCCACCCCGCGCGGGTGGACGCCGGGGCCAGGGGTCTGCCCGCACGTCGCCGGAATGGACGTCCGGCGCGGAGCCTCGCCGCCGTGCTCGCGCTGCTCGTGCTCGCGGGCGCGCCGCTGGCGCTGGGTAAGCCACGGCGGGAAGCGCCTCCGCGGCTCGCCGACACCGGGCTCTACGCCAATCCTTCCGCTCGAACCCTTACTCCGGGCGTCCGGACCTGGACGCCCCAGTACCCGCTCTGGTCCGACGGGGCGACGAAGCGCCGGTGGATTCTCCTCCCGCCCGGGCGGTCCATCGATGCCTCCGATCCCGATGCCTGGGTCTTCCCGGCCGGGACCCGGCTGTGGAAGGAGTTCTCCTTCGACGGCCGGCGAGTCGAGACCCGGTACATGGAGCGCCGCGCCGACGGTTCCTGGCTCTACGCCGCCTATCGCTGGACCGCCGACGGCTCGGAGGCCGTGCTCGCGCCGGCGAGCGGCGTTCCGTCCGCGGTGCAGCTCGCCGCTGGCTCGGCGCACGACATCCCGTCGACCGGAGACTGCGAGGCCTGTCACGCCGCCGGCAGGACTCCGGTGCTCGGCTTCTCCGCGCTGCAGCTCTCGCCGGACCGTGATCCGCTCGCTCCCCACCGCGAGGAGCTCTCCGCCGACGCGGTGGATCTCGCCTCCGCCGCGCGCACGGCGATGGTGCGCCGCCTCCCGCGGACGCTGCTGGAGAAGCCGCCGCGCATCGAGGCCCCGAGCGAGCTCGCTCGCGCCGCGCTCGGGTACCTCCACGGGAACTGCGGCAGCTGCCACGACCTCCGGGGTGAGCTCGCCTCGCTCGGGCTGGACCTGGTGCAGCGAGTGGTCCCCCGGGAAGGCACCGGCCCAGGCTCCACCGCGGTCGCCGTGCCCAGCCGCTGGCAGCCCAGCGGCGCGTCGGAGCCGCTGCTCCGGATTACCCCCCGCCTGCCGGAGCGAAGCGCGCTGCTCCACCGGCTGTCGAGCCGTGCGCCGGCCGACCAGATGCCCCCCATCGGGACCCATCGGGTCGACGACTCGGCGGTGCAGCTGGTCCACAGCTGGATCGCCACGCTCGACCCCTCGACCCACGTCTCGGCCCCCGTCGTCGAGCGCTGACCCGAAGACCCTCACGCCGTCCGCAAGGAGCCTCCCATGAAGCGCCTCGTCCTCGCCGTCTCCACCCTCGTTGCTCTCACGGCTCTCGCCAGAGAGCCCGGCAAGCCGGACCCGAAGCAGATTGCCCGCGGGAAGTATCTGGTCGTGATCGGCGGCT
>Ga0070661_100001037_pt1 | contig 19646 bp, 10 predicted proteins | sample KBSC43metaG_FD_64663 | JGI IMG/M metagenome (GOLD analysis project Ga0070661, IMG submission 64663) | Corn rhizosphere microbial communities from Kellogg Biological Station, Michigan, USA - KBS C4-3 metaG | ecosystem: Host-associated > Plants > Roots > Rhizosphere > Soil ... | reverse complement strand
GCTCGGCAACGGCGAAGCACTGGTTGCCTTTACCGATGGCGTCACCGATTCCCACAACGCCGATGGCACGCTGTTCGGCGATGCACGCCTGCGCGAGTTGGTGACGGCGCCGGCGGATTCGGCACAAGCGATGGTGCAGCGCATCCAGGCCGCGCTGCGTGCGCACGCGGGCGATGTGCCCGCTTTCGACGATGTCACCTTGATGGTAGTGCGGCGCACGCCCTGATCTCGCGCAGAGGTACGAGGCGCCACGCCCAGGCGTCGGCTTAATGGTCGGTGGGGATTTATCAACGGCTGTTCAAGGTGGTTTGGTGGAGGGCCGCTTTGGGGCGAATCGACAGCACGAGTCGATTTCCACTCTTGGCCGATCGCCGTCGCCGCCACCTCTGGAGCTGACGACTTATACGTGTGAAGGCGCGAATTGCACGCCCGCGGCTGCCCGTTGAAACGACTTAGGCGCGGCTGCGAGCGATCCGCCTACTCTGCATCAACGCGGCAGCGTGCAGTATCAGGAACAGCGGCACGAGGAATGCCGGGACGATCAGCAACGGCAACGTGGCCATCGGTGCGGTACCGATCGTTCCCGGCGCCGCCATCGCCATCGAGGCGCCAAGACCGAGGGCGACGACTAGATCGAGAATGCCGAGCCCGTTCCAGCGCACGAATGTGCTGCTCGCTGCAAAGTCCGAGTGACGCGTAAGGCCGAGGATCATCCACGGCGCAGCGAAGCCGACGGCCATGTCGCCCAGTCCCGCCGGCAGCGCGAAAGCACCCGGCAGCACCTTGTACGCATAGAGGAACAAGAAGCCCAGCCCCGCGAAGCGCCATGCCTGCATGCCGGCGACGAGGCGCAGATCGAGCGAGAGAACGAAATCGCGAAACGCGGACGACAGCCGCAACCCTGCGAAGAACAGCAGCAGCGGCGCCGTGAAGCCTATCGCCATGCCGATGGGTGGCGCGCCCGGCCGGCCGAGGAAAGCGCCTTGGGCGCCGAGCGTCGCGACCACCACGAACCAGATGGCGAGGACGAAGATGATGGCGAGGCGGATGCCGCTTGATGCGGAGGAATCGATGCGGGGCGGGATGGCGGTCGTTGACATGGCGATGCTCCAGTGACTTGCATTTTGCAAGTGATAGCGGACCGTAGCATACTGACTTGCAACTCGCAAGTTACACGAACCCGACATGAGTACCGCCCGATCCTTCGCGCGCTCGCCCTGCGCGGTCGCCAATTCGCTCGACATCGTCGGCGACAAGTGGTCGCTGCTGGTGGTGCGCGACCTGCTGCACGGCAAGCACACGTACAAGGAACTTGCGGACTCACTGGAGCACATTCCCACCAACATCCTCGCGGATCGCCTGCGGCGCCTCGAAGGCGCCGGCATCGTCAGCAGCACCCCGTACCAGCAGCGCCCGGTGCGTTACGCCTACACACTGACGGCCAAGGGCAAGGATCTGGGCGACGTGCTGCTCGCATTCGTGCGTTGGGGCAAGCGGCACATCCCGGGCACGGTGGCATTGGGTACAGGTCGGGCGAAGGCCGCGCCTGCGGCACGCAAACCGGCGCCGCGCCGCGCGAGTTCGAAGCAGAAGTCGGGCAGCCACCCGCCCAAAGACGATCGTTAGAATGACCGACTCGGTCGTTCGGCCGGACCCGCGGCCTCGCGCATGCACCTCGCCTCCAACCTCATCCTCAATACCGACAGCTACAAGGCCAGTCACTGGTTGCAGTATCCGCCGGGTGTGGACGCGACGTTCTTCTATCTGGAAAGCCGGGGCGGCGATTACGAACGCACGTTGTTCTTCGGGCTGCAGTCGATCCTGAAGGAATATCTGTCGCAGCCGGTGACCGCGGCGATGATCGACGAGGCCAAGGTGTTCTTCGCCGCACATGGCGAACCATTCAACGAGATGGGTTGGCGACACGTCGTCGACAAGCACCATGGGAAATTGCCACTGCGCATCCGCGCGGTGGCAGAAGGCACGGTGGTGCCGACGCACCAGGCGCTGATGACGATCGAGAGCACCTGCCCCGATTGTTTCTGGGTACCGTCTTACGCGGAAACGCTGCTGATGCGGGTGTGGTATCCGGTCACCGTCGCGACGATCAGCTGGCATGTGAAACAAATCATCCGCGAGTATCTGGACAGGACCAGCGACGACGCGGCCGCGCAGGTGCCGTTCAAGCTGCACGATTTCGGTTCGCGCGGCGTGTCCAGCGCGGAATCGGCGGCACTGGGCGGCATGGCGCACCTCGTCAACTTCAAGGGCACCGACACGGTGCTGGGCGTGCTGGCCGCGCGCGAATACTACGGCGAGGCAATGGCGGGCTTTTCGATTCCCGCCGCCGAGCACAGCACCATCACCGCGTGGGGCAAAGACCGCGAGATCGACGCGTACCGCAACATGCTGCGTCAATTCGCCAAGCCGGGTGCGGTGGTCGCTTGCGTGTCGGATAGCTACGACCTGTTCCACGCGATCGAGGCGATGTGGGGCGGCGCTTTGCGCGATGACGTCATCAAGAGCGGCGCCACCGTGGTGATCCGCCCCGACTCCGGCGATCCCGCCGAGGTGGTGCACCGAACCTTGAGCATGTTGAACGCGGCGTTCGGCAGCACGAGGAATGCGAAGGGCTATCGCGTGCTCAACCATGTGCGCGTGATCCAGGGCGACGGCGTGAACCCCGATTCGATCCGGTTAATCCTGGAGCGCATCACCCATGCGCGCTATTCGGCCGACAACATCGCGTTCGGCATGGGCGGTGCGCTGCTGCAGAAACTCGATCGCGACACCCAGAAATTTGCGCTGAAATGTTCCGCCGCACGCATCGACGGGCGATGGATCGACGTGTTCAAGGACCCGGTGACCGACCACGCCAAGGCTTCCAAACGCGGCCGGCTGACCTTGGCGCGCCATCGCGAGCACGGTACCTTCAAGACCGTCGCGCTGCCGGATGGCGCAATCGACGGCGATCCAGCAACGCTCGGGCAAGGCTGGGAAGATGCGATGGACACGGTCTGGGAAAACGGAAACTTGCTGCGCGACTGGTTGTTCGCGGAAGTGCGCGATTTCAGCGAACATGGTTGAGCGGGCGGATCATCCAAAGGAGTGAAAGAGCATGGAAATTGTTCACGATGCCGCCGCGCACCAATTCAGCGTGGCCGTGGAAGGCCATCGCGGCGCGCTGGATTACATGTTGCGCGATGGCGTGATGACCATCACTCACACCGAAGTGCCGCCGGCGATCGGCGGACGCGGCATCGCCGCGGAATTGACGCGCACCGCGCTCGCCACCGCGCGACGCGAAGACTGGAAAGTGCTGCCGACGTGCTCGTACGCGGCGGCGTTCATCCGCCGGCATCCGGAATTTTCCGATCTGCTGGCTTGAACGCCAAGCCGGCGCAAAGCCGCGCCGGCATTCGGGTACATCCGATCTTCTTCACGCCTCGGTAGCCATTTCCGACCAGCAGCGGCAGGCGGTATTGCGCGGTGTGTCGAACGTGTCGGCGCCCAAGCGCGAGTCGGTGCTGCCGCCCGACTTGTTCAAACGCCGTCAACGATCCGTTCTGGCTGGATCCCAAAAGCAACATCCGGAAGGTGTCTGTGGTGTAGAGGCTGACCCCGGGGGCCCGATCCGGGAGAGGCCCCAACGTAATCATCACGAACGCGTTTTGCTTCGCTGCGCTCGGCACCAACCTACGCCAACCGCGCGGATCGCCACAATGAAATCGCCGCCAGCAACAACACGATCGCGGCGGCCAGGAGTGCCGCGGCGAAGCCGTGCGGCTGGTGCGCGACCGCGCTGACCAGCAACGGCCCGACGATCTGACCGATCGCGAACGCCGCGGTCATCACCGCGATGAACGACGTGGCTTCGGCGCCGGCAGCGCGACGCGCCTCGCGCAATCCCAGCATCGTCACCACCATATATGTGCCGCCGACCAGCAGCGCCGCAATCAGGATCGCGGTGAGCGTCGGCCACAGCGCCGGCAACGCGACGCCGACCATCATCATCAGGTAGCAGATCGACCACAGCTTGCGATCGTTGACGTGCGCCAGCCAGCGCGCCGCAATCCACGTCGACAGCGCCGACGCGGCACCGAACACCGGCCACGCCAGCCCGAACACCAGCGGATTGGAGATGTAGCGGTGCGCCATGTCCGGCAGATAGGTGGCCGGAATGATGTAACCGAACCCGAGCGCGCCGTAGCAGGCCATCAGCCGCCATTTGTCTGCATTCCAGCGGATACGCGGCGGGGTTTCGGGCAGTGATTGCAGCGTGGCGGCATCACGGAAGCTGCGCCACAACGCCAGCGCGGCGAGCAGCGCCAATACGCCGAACACTTGCCAAGTGCGATCCGAATTCCAGCGCACCTGCATGGTGGCCATGCAGACCAATCCCGCCGCCGCGACGCCCACTCCCACGCCTGCGTACACGACGCCGTTCGCGTCGGAGCGTTGCATCGCAGACAGGCGGCCCAACGTCCATGCCGACACATGCACAAGCACCCACGCGCTGGCGACGCCCGCGAGCAGGCGCAGCGACAACTGCAGGGCGAACCCATGCGTGATGCCCATTGCGAACGTCACCGCCGCGATCAACAGCAACCCGCCGCGCACCGCCTGCACAAGCGAAAGGCGCGCGGCACACAACGCACCGACGAAATAGCCGAGGTAGTTGGCCGCCGCCAGCCAGCCGGCGGCGCGCAGGGTCAGGCCTGCGTCGGCTTCCATCATCGGCATCACCGGCGTGAAAGCAAAGCGCCCGATGCCCATCGCCACCGCCAGTGCGATCAAGCCGGTCGCGGCGATCGCGGCCGGACCGCCGCGTGCATCCGCAGGTTCGACTTGTGCTTCAAGCGGCGCGTGCATCGCGCCATTATCGCGGCGCGCGACGCCAACCATCATTTTCCGTGTGGAATCAGAACAGCAGCAGCAGCGCCGGCACCACCACGCCCGCAGCCAGCGTCGCTCCGTAACGACGCCGATTGCGTGTGTAGCGCCAGCCCATGTAGATACCGGTGACCGTCGACAGGATCAAGCTGAGCGATACCAGCACGAAGAAGATCTTCATGGGCCACAGGTTGCGCCCGGCCGGTATGGGTGATGGTTTGTCGTTCGCGCGCGCCGCTGCGCTGGCCTTCGGTGCGGCGTCCGCGTTCGCGACGGAAGGTTTCGGCGGCACGCGCTTCACCGGCACGTCGAAGCTCTGCTTCTTGTGCATGTGCGCGATGCTGGCGATCCACGCCGGCGGCTTGTAGTCACCGCCGCGCGCGGCTTCGTGCAGGTTCACGCTTTGCAGCGCGCCGGTGAACGCCAGGAACAGCAACGCCGGCGCGGTGAACACACCGAGGTACAGATGCAACGTGCGGAAGGATTTCAACCAGCGGTGCGTGGCGGCCATACAGCGGGTTCGGTAAAAGGTGCCGCATGATCCCACGAATGCGAATCGTTCTCAATAACAAATTGCCATCGCCCACGCCTTTCGTCTCAACCCGTGAGCCCGCGACAGGCATACTGGCGCGATTAGCCGCGGGCCGCGCATGTTCCGACTGCACACCTCCAATGACGCCACGAAGCTGGCCGACGCACTGGGCGAGCAACTGTGCGCCGCGCGTGACAACCCGCTGGCGCCGGCGCGCGTGCTGGTGCCGCAGGTCGGATTGAAGCGCTGGCTGCAGGTGTATCTGGCCGAACGACTCGGCGTGATCGCGAACGTCGAATTCACGGCGCCCGCGCAATTCGCGTGGGAATTGCTGCGTGCCGCACGCCCCGAATTGCCGGAACGTTCGCCGTTCGACGTCGAGGTGCTGCGCTGGCACTTGTACGCGTTGCTGGGCGATGCGCTCGAAGGTGCCGCGCTGGCGCCGCTACGCGAATATCTCTCGGACGACGGCGATCCACTGCGACGCTTCGCGCTGAGCCTGGAACTGGCTCGCGCCTACGAACGCATGCAGGGCTACCGGCGCGAAAAGCTGTTGGCGTGGGAACGGGGCGCCGACCCCGACAACTGGCAAGCTGCGCTGTGGCGCCGCGTGCTGCCGCGCGTGGGCGGCATCTCGCGCGCGGCGCGGGTCGATGACTGGCTGCGCCGTTTCGACCCGGAATTTTTGCCCGGCCGTTTCGATGCCAAGCCGGCGCCACCCGGCTTGCCCGATTCCTTCGCGTGCTTCGCGTGCGGCAACGTTTCGCCCGACGTGTTGCGGATGCTGGCGGTCGCGGGTCTGCATTGCAGTGTCGATTTCCATTTGCCGCTGCCATCAAGGGGCTACCTCGGCGACACCCCGACCCGGCGCCGCGAAGTGTGGCAATGGCTGCGCGATAAACAAGGCGGCAACCCGCTGATCACCTCGCAGGGCGGCGCGCTGGCCGACTTCATCGAGCTGCTGTACGGCTACCGCCACGTGCAGCCCGACGATGAAATCGATGCGTTCGACGACGGCATCGATCGCACCAGCCTGCTCGGGCGCGTGCGCGACGACATCCTCGATCATGCCGCACCGGGTGATGACCGGCGCACGGCGCTGCCCGACGATTCGATCCAGTTCCACGCCTGCCACACACCGCTGCGCGAAGTGCAGACACTGCACGACGCGTTGCTGGCGATGTGCGAGGCGGACCAGACCCTGCAACCGCGCGACGTGGCGGTGATGGCGCCCGATATCGCCCTGTATGCGCCGGCGATCGAAGCGGTGTTCGGCGGAGTCGAGCGCGGTGACGCACGCTGGCTGCCGTTCAACCTGGGCGATGCCGGCGCGGCCGCACTGCATCCGGTGGCGCAATTGTTCCTCGACCTGCTGGATGCGCCGGGCTCGCGCTGGGAAGCCAACGCACTGCTGGACGTGCTGGCGGTGCCGGGCGTGATGCGCCGCTTCGATCTGGACAGCGATGCAGTCATGCGGCTGGCGCGACGACTACGCGATGCCGGCGTGCGCTGGGGCGAGGACGAACATGCCCGCGCGGGCTGCGGCGACTACCGCGAGTTCAGTTGGGCATTCGGCGTCGAACGCGTGCTGGCCGGGTTCGCGACCGGCGACAACTACGCGGCGGCGCTGGTCGGCGACACCGCGCCGGTGCAAGGCGTGGAGGGCGCGGCATTCGCCGACCTCGATGCGGTACTCGCGCTCTTGGAAACCTGGCGACAGCTGCGCGAGGAATCACCGCGCCCCCGCACGGCCAGCGCCTGGCAGGCGTTTCTCAACGCGATCCTCGACGGCCTTTACCAAGCCGACCCGCGTGACACCGCGGAACTGCGCGCATTGGAGCGCATCCGTGGCGCGCTGGCGACGCTGGCGCGCGACTGCGGCGCGGCCGATGCCGGCCTCGCGTTGCCGTGGGCGGACGTGCGCGCATTCCTGCGCGACGCCTTGGGCGCCGCCGATCCGCGCCAGTACCTGTTCACCGGCGGCATTACCTTCTGTGGCATGGTGCCACTGCGCGTGGTGCCATTCCGGGTGATCTGCCTGCTCGGCATGGACGACACCGCGTTTCCGCGACGCGAGGCGAACGGCCTCGACCCGCTGCTCGCGGATCGCCGTGCCGGCCGGCCTGAAAAAGGCGACCGCGACGTGCGCGCCGACGATCGCCTGTTGTTCCTGCAGCTTCTCGCCGCTGCTCGCGACGTGTTCTACGTGAGCTGGATCGGACGCGACACGCATACCAACGAAGCGCGCCCGCCCTCGGTGGTGGTGTCGGAATTGCTGGACATGCTGGAACAAGGCTACTTGTTGCGCCCGGCCGACGACGCAGCCCGCAAGGTTCAATCTGCGTCGCTGCCACGGGTCGCGCCGCTGCATCCGTTCGATGCCTCGCTGTTCGGTGCGAACGATGAGGCGCCACGTTCGTTCCACGTGCAATGGCGGCCCGCCGCCGCGGTACGGCGACGCAGCGCCGATGCACTGCCGCCGTTCGCAAGCCGCGCACTGCCGCCGCCCGCCATGCCCGACAACGAAATCCGGCTCGGTGAACTGAAGCGGTTCTTCGACGATCCCGCACGCGGCTTCCTGGAAGGTACGCTGCAGTTGCGTCTGCCACGCGATGCCGACGACGACGCCGATCTCGAACCCCTGCAGCCCGACCATCCGCTGCTGCGCTATGACCTCGCCAGCGCGTTGCTCGAACATGGCGACACCGATGCTGCACACGCAAAGGAACGGCTGCGCGCACAAGGCCGCCTGCCGCCCGGCGGACTCGCCGATGCGGCGCTTGACATCGCCCGTGAACGTGCGGATCGGTTGCGCGCCGCGATCGATGCATTCACCCGCGGCGAGCCGCGGATCGATGACATCACCGCGCGCGTGCAACTGGACCACGACACGTGGCTGTCTGGAACCGTGACCGACATGCATCCCGCGGGGCTGGTCCGGTATTCGCCCGGCGGTCTCAGCGGCAAGCGCGTGTTGCGCGCTTGGCTTGAGACCTTGTTCGTCGCCTTGGCCAGCGATACCGGCACGATCTGCCGGTTCCTGTGGATCGACGGCGGCGACATCGAGGAACGCGACCTGCGGGTGGCCGATGCCGCCGAAGCACGCGCGCAATTGTCGCGGATGGTCGCGGCCTGGCGCGATGGCCTGCGCCAGCCTCTGCCGCTGTTTCCCGAGGCTTCGCTGGCCGCATTCCGACCCGAGCGAAAGAAGCCGCCGCCGCTCGACAACGATGAGGCGCGCGACGATTTCATCGCCACGCTGGCGAAGATCGCCGCCAATGCCGACGACAATGGGCCGTTCGCCAACGCGCGCGATTTCGACAAGCCTTCGGTGCGCCTCGCCTGGCGCGGCAGACCCATCGCAACGGAAGACACCGCGCTTGCGACGCGACTGTACGACACCGCCTGCGCGCTGTTTCCGCGCCTGCACATGCCGCTGCCGGAGATGCGTTCGTGAGTGCATCCTTGACCGCGCCGGGCGACGCGTTGCAACTGCCACTCGATGGCATCCGCGCGGTCGAGGCCAGCGCCGGCACCGGCAAGACCTTCACCATTGCAACGCTGTACCTGCGCCTGATCCTGGAGCGCGACCTCAAGGTCGATGAAATTGTGGCGGCCACCTTCACCCGCGCCGCCGCCGCCGAACTTTCGACGCGACTGCGGCAGCGACTGGTGATCGCCGACACGCTGCTGGACGAGGATCAGCCCGGCGCGCCGCGCGCCGGCGAAGACGGCGAGCACCTCGAAACCCGCAGGCTCGTCGCGCGGGCATTGGCGAACGGCGCCGCGCTGGGCGACTTGCGCACGCGCGCACGCGAAGCGCGGCTTGCCATCGACACCGCTTTCATCGGCACCCTGCACGGCTTCTGCCACCGCGTGTTGGCCGAGTTCGGTTTCGAAACCGGACAGGCGCTGGCGCAACCGGAATTGCTCGAAGACATCCGTGATCTCGAGGGCGAGATCGTGCGCGACTTCTGGCGCCGCGGCAGCGCCGACGTGGCGACGGCTGCGTTGCTGACACAAACATGGGGATCGCCGGAAGCTCTGGCGGGGCAGGTGTGCGACCCGCGCTGGCGCGGGCGCAAGGTGATGGTGTCAGCGCCGGATTTGAAGGCGATCGGCGAACGCTTCCGCTTGGCTCGGCATCACATCGCGAACTGGAATGATGTCCTCGTGCAGGCCGGGGCCGAGGCCTTGGCGCAATGCGTTGCCCATCCGCCGACGTTGAAACAACGCACCGCATTGCTGCGCGAATTGCAGGCATGGGCAAGCCGCAAACCCTGTGACGAGGCAAGCACCGCACTCGCGGTCAAGCAGGCGCAATCGCTTTGTGCCAAGGCGCTGGACGCGCTCAAGCCAAAAGGGCTTCACGCAACCGAGCGCGTCTTCGATGACATCGAGGAGCTGTGCGCGGCGGATGCAGCGCTCGTGAACGCACGCACCGACGAACAAACCGTGCCCGCCGCACGCCTGCTGCGCGAGGCGCGCACATGGCTGGAAGGCGAACTGCCGCAGCGTCTCGCCGCCCGCAACCTGATGGGCCATGACCAGGCAGTCGAGCGGCTCGCCGACGCGCTCGCCGATGCCGCGCGCGGGCGGCGCGCCGCCGAACGCATCCGGGCGCGCTGGAAGGCCGCGCTGGTCGATGAGTTCCAGGATACCGACCCGCGCCAGTGGCGCGTCGTCGAAACCCTGTTCGGCACGACCACGCTGGTGCTGGTCGGCGATCCCAAGCAGGCGATCTACGGATTTCGCGGCGGCGACGTATTCGCGTGGCTGCAGGCGCGCGCGCAGGCACGCGGCGAAGCGTTGCGGCTGGCGGAAAGCTGGCGCGCGGGCACGGGGCTGTGCAAGACCATCAATGCCTTGTTCTCGATGCCGCACGCGTTCATCGACGCAGGCATCGAACATCCCGACATCCACCCCGCCGCCGCGGTGGCGCAACGCGCGCTGCTACGCGGCGGCGAGCCGCTTCCGGCACTGGAACTGTGGTGGCTGGATCCCGAACGGGTCGGGCACGCGCAGCGAAGCGCCGTGCCTTCGAAGGCACACGCATTCCGCGCGATCCAGCAAGCGTGCGTGGCCTGGATTTCCCGCATGTTGCACGACGATGCCGTCCGTCTGCGTGACAAGCACGGCGCGTTGCACACGCTGCGGCCCGGCCACATCGCGGTGCTGGTGGATTCCAATGCGCAGGCGCATTCGATGCAGGCGGCGCTGGGCCGCGCAGGCGTGCCGGCGTCGTGCAACCTTCGCGCCAGCGTATACGCCAGCGACGAAGCTGCGGATATTGCACTGCTGTTGGATGCACTGGCCACGCCCGACGATCCGCAACGGGCGCGCGCCGCACGCGCCAGCCTGCTGGCGGGCGACGATGCGGCAACCATTGCCGCCGGCATCGAGGACGACGCGCGCCAGGCCGCTGTGCTGGAAGGCGTCGCGGCATGGGCCGCAGCGGCGCAACAGCATGGGCCGATGGCATGGCTGCACGGACTTGTCGCGAACGCGGCGCCGCGGTTGCTGGCGTTGCCGGATGGCGAGCGCCGCGTCGCCAACTATCTGCAACTGGCCGAGTTGCTGCAGGAGCTCGACGCGGCGAGTTTCGGCCTGGCAGATCTCGCGACTCTATTCGCCCGCGCGCGCGTGGAAGCCCGCGAGAATACCGACGCCGCGCGCCTGCGCCTCGACACTGATGCCGACGCGGTGACGATCTCCACCGTGCATGCCGCCAAGGGCCTGGAATACGAAGTCGTTTTGGTGCCGTATGCGGTGCTGGCTCGCGACCCCGGCAAGCAGGACAAGCGTCCACCATTGCGCTGGTATCACGATGACGCCAACGCCGCGCACGTCACAATCGGCGCGGGCGCCGGTCGTGATATCACGCAGCGCGCCTGCAACGAAATCCGCGCCGAGGACGTGCGCAAATTCTACGTGGCGGTCACCCGCGCTTGTGCGCTATGCGTGCTGCCGTGGGGACCGGTCAACCAGATGCAGCACGGCGCCGTGTATCACCTGCTGCATTCGGCCGGCCGCGAGGTTCCGCTGGACACCGATGCCACCGGTTGTGACGCCGCACTGCGGGCGTTGTGCGAACGCGCCGAGGGCGCGGCACGGACGGTCGATCTGCCGTTGCCCGCATCGGCGCAGCATCGGGCCGCGCGTGCGGCCGATGCCGCCGGTGAATTGCATGCACGCGCCTTCACCCGCACGGGCCTGCAACGCGACTGGCAAGTGTGGTCGTTTTCGCGGCTGGTGCGCGGCAGCGCAAACCAAGCCGCGGCCGATCCACGTCCCGGCGCGGGCGATGCCTCGTCGAGCGACGACGACGCCCGCGAGACCGGACCCGGCGGCGCGGCTTTCGGCAGCGCGGTCCACGCCGTGTTCGAGCAGACGGATTTCGCCGCCTGGCGCGATGCCGATGGCATTCCGGAAAGCTCTCGCGCACTGATCGAACGTGCACTCGCCGACCAGGGCTTGGCCGGCAGTGATGGTGCAACCCGGCGCGCGATGGAACTGACCGGCCAATGCGTACGCGTTGCCTTGAACGCGGCGCTGCCCTGCGGCGCGCGCCTGTGCGACGTCGCACAGGCACAGCGCAAGGCCGAGATCGAGTTCCACCTGTCCCTGGCCCCGGCACGCGCGCCAGCGTTGTACGCACTGCTGCACGCGCACGGCTACCAGCGACAGCGTGGCGGTGTTGTGGCCGAGCGCCTGCACGGCCTGCTCACCGGCAAGATCGATCTCACGTTCCAGCATGCCGGCCGCTTCCACATCGTCGACTGGAAAACCAACCGCTGCGCGCCTTACGACGATGCCGCACTGCGTGCGGAGATCGCGGTCCACGATTACGACCTGCAGTGGCTCATCTACACGCTCGCACTGCATCGCTGGCTGCGGCAGCAATTGTCCGACTACGACTACGATCGTCACGTCGGCGCGGTGTACTACCTGTTCGTACGCGGCATGGGTGACGCCCAGGGCGTGCATGTCGATCGACCGCCACGTACGTTGATCGAAGCGATGGATGCGATGTTCGATGCGCGCACGGAAGTCAGCGCATGAACACGATCCTTGCCGCGCTTCGGAAGTCCGCGCATTTGCGCCGCGCCGACGTTGCGCTGGGTGAATGGATCGCGCGCGCGTTTCCGGAATCGGAAGCGGAAGTGGCGCTCGCCGCGGCGTTGGCCGCGCGCGCGGTCGCGGACGGCCACAGCGCGCTGGAGCTTGCACGTGCATCGATGTGGTTGGCCACCCTGGACGGCGAAGGCAAGCCGCCAGCACTGCCGCGCGTGGAAGCCTGGTGCGAGGCACTCGCCCGATCCGCCGCCGTGCATGCGAACGGCAGTGCGGGCGACCCGCGGCCACTGGTGCTGGACGCGCAGGACCGCGTGTATCTGCGTCGCTACTTCGACTACGAGCTGCAACTCGCCCAGGCATTGACTGCACGCTCGCAGGCACTTTCCAAGCCCCGGGTCCCGGGCCCCGAGTCCCGTGCTCCCGACATCGACCCGGAACAGCAGCGCGCGATCGAAATCGCGCTCACGCGCCGGTTCGCGCTGGTCACCGGCGGCCCCGGCACCGGCAAGACCCACGGCGTGGCGCGCATCCTCACCGCACTGGCGCAGGCGGCACATGCGCAAGGCGAACGCTTGCGGATCGCGTTGGCGGCGCCGACCGGCAAGGCCGCGGCGCGGCTGGGTGAGTCACTGCGCGCGCAGCTTGCGAAACTCGATTTGCCGGAAGCGGTCGCGGCGCAATTGCCGCGCGACGCGCAAACGGTGCACAGGCTGCTCGGCATTTCGCCGTGGCGCCCGCAGCCATGCTTCGACCGGATCGCCCCGTTGCCTTTCGACGTGGTGGTGGTGGATGAAGTGTCGATGGTGGACCTGCCGTTGATGGCGAAATTGGTGACGGCGATCCCGGAGTCCGCCCGATTGATCCTGCTGGGGGACCCCGACCAGCTTTCCGCGGTCGAGGCCGGCAACGTGCTCGGCGCACTGGTCGACGCGGCGAACGCAGGCGCGCTCGGAGATTGCCATGTGGCACTGACGCGCAGCCATCGCTTCGGCGCTGAATCGACGCTGGGGGCGTTGGCGACGTCGATCACGCACGGCGATGCAGAAGCCGCGCTGCGGGCATTGGCCCGCACAGACACAGTGGCGCTGGTCGAAGACGCATCGCTGACACGGCTCGTCGACGGCGCCGCCGAAGCCTATCGTCCGATCATCGATGCGTCTGATCATGCCACCGCGTTGCACGCCGCGCGCGGATTCCGGGTGTTGACGGCGCTGCGCCACGGTACGTCCGGCTGTCTCGCACTGGATCGCGCGATCGCGCAGCGAATGCAGCGGATGCTCGGCACGCGCGCCGACGAAAAATGGTGGCGCGGCCGGCTGGTGCTGGTCACGGCGAATCGTCCGGAACTCGGTCTGTTCAACGGTGACACCGGCGTGGTCTGGCCCGAGGCCGACGGCAGCCTGAAGGTGTGGTTCGAGGCCGGCGACGGCACGCCGCGCGCGTTCGCACCGGCCGTGCTGCCGCCGCATGAAGGCGCGTTCGCAATGACCGTGCACAAGGCGCAGGGCTCGGAATTCGAGCGCGTGGCGCTGGTCACCGGCCCCGATTCCGCGGTGCTGACGCGCGAGCTGCTGTACACCGGCGTGACCCGCGCCCGTTCCGGCCTTGCGCTGTATTCCACGCCCGAAACCTTGCAACGCGGGATCGCGAACCGCACCTTTCGGATGAGCGGCCTGGCCGACCGGTTGCGTGAAGCGGCGGGCACTTGAGGCGCGTTCAGCGGTCTGAGCACTATGCCCCTGCAAATCTTCCATTCCGCCGTTGCCACCTGGTTCCAGCGCAGCTTCGCGCGACCGACCGAAGCGCAGCGCGACGCGTGGCCCGCCATTCAGGCCGGCCGCAATGTGCTGATCGCCGCGCCGACCGGTTCGGGCAAGACACTGGCCGCGTTCCTGGCCGCCATCGACGAGTTGGTGCAGGAGGGCATGGCGGGAACGATCGCGGATGAGACTTCCGTCGTGTACGTGTCGCCCCTGAAGGCGCTGTCCAACGACGTGCGCATCAACCTTGAGGTGCCGATCGAAGGCATCCGCGCGGAGCTCGAACGCTCGGGATTGCCCGACGTCGAAATCCGCACTGCCGTGCGCACCGGCGATACCCCGCAGGCCGAACGCAACGCGATGCGCAAGCGCCCGCCGCACATCGTGGTGACGACGCCCGAGTCGTTGTACATCCTGCTGGGCTCGGAGTCGGGACGGCGGATGCTGCAAACCACACGCACAGTGATCGTCGATGAAATCCACGCGCTGGTATCGAGCAAGCGCGGCAGCCATCTCGCGCTGACGCTGGAGCGGCTGGATGCGCTGTGCGGGCGCCGCTGTACCCGCATCGGATTATCGGCGACGCAGAAGCCTATCGAGGAAGTGGCACGGTTTCTGGTTGGAGCGCATTCGCAAATCGGCCCCCATCCCAGCCTGCCCACGCAAGCGGGGGAAGGAGCTGAAATCGCGACGCGTTCCCTTCCCCCGTTTACGGGGGAAGGTGCCCAAGGGGCGGATGGGGGCGAATGCACCATCATCGACGCCGGCCATCAGCGCGCGCGCGATCTCGCGGTCGAATTGACGAATGTCCCACTGCAGCCGGTGATGAGCAACGACGCGTGGGGGCTGGTGTACGACCGTCTCGCGCAATTGATCGAACAACATCGCACCACGCTGATCTTCGCCAACACCCGCCGCACGGTCGAGCGCGCGACGCGCCATCTCGCCGAGCGGCTGGGCAAGGATGCGGTGGCCGCGCACCACGGCAGCTTGTCGAAGGAAAAGCGCTTCGACGCCGAGCGGCGCTTGAAGTCGGGGCAACTGCGCGCGTTGGTCGCGACCGCATCGCTGGAACTCGGCATCGACATCGGCGAGGTCGACCTGGTCTGCCAGCTTTCCTCGCCGCGCTCGATCGCCGCGTTCCTGCAGCGCGCCGGACGCGCGGGCCATGCGGTGGACGGCATTTCCAAGGCGCGGCTGTTTCCGACCTCGCGTGATGATCTGGTCGAATGCGCGGCGTTGCTGGATGCGGTGCGCCGCGGCGAACTCGACACGTTGCACATTCCACCCGCGCCGCTGGACGTGCTGGCACAACAGGTCGTGGCGGAAGTCGCCTGCGGCGAACGCGGCGAAGCCGAACTGTTCGACATGTTCCGCGGCGCACATCCCTATCGCGACCTCGCGCGCGAGAAATTCAACGAAGTGTTGCGGATGCTGGCCGAGGGCTACAGCACGCGTCGCGGCACCCGCGCCGCGTACCTGCACCGCGACGCCGTCAACGGCAAACTGCGCGCGCGGCGCGGCGCACGCATGACATCTCTCACCTCGGGCGGCGCGATTCCCGACACCGCCGACTACGACGTGGTGCTCGAACCGCAATCCTTGCGTGTCGGCAGTGTCAACGAGGACTTCGCGGTCGAGTCGATCGCCGGCGATATCTTCCAACTCGGCAACCAGTCCTATCGCATCCTGAAAGTGGAACGCGGTCGCGTGCGCGTGGAAGATGCCGCCGGCGCGCCACCGTCGATTCCATTCTGGCTGGGCGAAGCGCCCGGGCGCAGCGACGAGTTGTCGGTGGCGGTGGCACGATTGCGCGAAGAAATTGCAGCGCGGCTCGACTTCCCTTCTCCCTCCGGGAGAGGGTGCCCTGAAAGGGCGGGTGAGGGTTCGGTCGACGATGAAAGCTTCACGGATACCGAACCCTCATCCGGCGCTGCGCGCAAAAGAAAAAGCGGCGTTTTCACGCCCCTTCTCACGGAGGGAGAAGGAACGGCATTGGCCTGGCTTCGCGACGAAGTCGGCCTTGGCGACGCCGCCGCGCGTCAACTGATCGACTACCTCGCCGCCGCGCGCATCGAACTCGGCCTGCTGCCGACGCAATCGACATTGGCGATGGAACGCTTCTTCGACGAATCCGGCGGCATGCAGTTGATCATCCATTCGCCGTTCGGCAGTCGCCTGAATCGCGCGTGGGGGCTCAGCTTGCGCAAGCGCTTCTGTCGCAGCTTCAACTTCGAACTGCAGGCCGCGGCCACCGAAGATGCGATCGTGCTGTCGCTTTCGACCAGCCATAGTTTTCCGCTGGAGGAAGTCGCGCGCTATCTGCATTCCAACTCGGTGCATGACGTGCTGACCCAGGCGCTGCTGGACGCGCCGATGTTCGCGCTGCGTTTCCGCTGGAACGCCGGCGCCGCGCTGGCGCTGCCGCGTTTCGCGGGCGGCGCCAAGGTGCCGCCGCAGATCCAGCGCATGAAGTCGGAAGATCTGCTGGCGACGGTGTTTCCCGACCAGGTTGCCTGCCTCGAAAACATCGTGGGCGAGCGCAAGATCCCGGATCACCCGCTGGTCGCCCAGACGTTGCAGGATTGTCTGTACGACGCGATGGACCTGGAAGGCCTGACCGAGTTGCTGAAACGACTCGAAAGCGGCGAAGTCAAAATCATCGCACGCGACCTGACCGCACCTTCGCAACTCGCCGCCGAAATCCTGGGTGCCCGGCCGTATGCGTTCCTCGACGGCGCACCGCTGGAGGAACGCCGCACCCAGGCCGTATCATCGCGCGGTTTCGTCGACGCGCAAAGCGCGGAAGATCTCGGCAAGCTGGACGCGGATGCGGTTGCCGCGGTGCGCGAGGAAGCGTGGCCCACGGTGCGCGACGCCGACGAGATGCACGAGGCATTGCTGGCGCTGGGGGCGGTCAGCAATGACGAACTGGCACGTTATCCGGCATGGCAAGACTGGCTGGGTGAACTCGCCGCAGCGAAACGCGCGGCGTGTTTGTTTTTCCCCTCTCCCTCCGGGAGAGGCGGAGCGGAGCGAACGCGCGCGGAGCGCGAACGCGCAGCGGCGGGTGAGGGTTCGGGCTCGATCCTGCATTGCTCGGACACCGAACCCTCACCCCCAGCCCCTCTCCCGGAGGGAGAGGGGAGCAAATCCAATTCGCCGCTGACGTCTGCTCCGGAGGGAGAGGGATTCGCGCTGTGGGTCGCCGCCGAAGCGCTGCCGATGTGGCGAGCGGTTCATCCGGATGCCACATCGCATCCTCCTATCGAAGCGCCCGCCGAATTCGCCGCGAAGGCCTGGACGCGGGAAGATGTGCTGGTCGAAATCCTGCGCGCACGCGTCGGTTGTACGGGTCCGATCCGGGCGAGCGATCTGGCGCACACGTTCGACGTTCGCGACAGCGACATCGCGATCGCGTTGGCTGCATTGGAACGCGAAGGCTGCGCGATGCGCGGCCGCTTCACGCCCGACGCGAGCGATGAGGAATGGTGCGACCGGCATCTGCTGGCGCGCATCCATCGCCGCACCCTGCAACGCCTGCGACGCGAGATCGAACCGGTCGCGCCGCGCGACTTCCTGCGTTTCCTCATCGATTGGCAACACATTGCGCCCGAGGCGAAGCTGCGCGGACCCGACGCGCTGACCGCGGTGCTGGCGCAACTGGAAGGTTTCGAGGCGCCAGCCGGTGCCTGGGAATCGCAATTGCTGCCTGCACGCATGGCGGGTTACGACATTGCCTGGCTGGATGCCTTGTGCGGATCCGGGCGGATTGCCTGGGCGCGGCTGCGCGCGTCCGCGGGCGGTGCGCACGCTTCACCGGTGCGTGCTTCGCCGATCGTGCTGCTGCCGCGCAAGCAGTTGCCGACATGGAACGCGATCGGCGCGCAGACCAATCCCGAGCCGCCATCGCTGTCATCACGCGCGCAGGGCGTCGTCGAATTCCTTGCGCAGCACGGCGCATCGTTCTTCGGCGAAATCGCCGATGGCACGCGTCTGCTGAAAGTGGAACTGGAAGACGCGCTGGGCGAGCTGGTCGGCACGGGCATGGTCGGCGCGGACAGTTTCGCGGGCTTGCGCGCGCTGCTGCAGCCTGCCTCGAAGCGCAAGCACACGCGCCAGCGGCGCCTTGCACGCCACCTGTTGAACGGCATCGAGGATGCGGGACGCTGGAGCCTGGTCCGGCGCGCAGATTCTTCCCATCCCCAACCTGCGGAAAAAGCCGATCAACTCGAACACATCGCCCGGGTGCTGCTGCGCCGCTGGGGCGTGGTGTTCTGGAAGCTGCTGGAACGCGAAGCGGGGTGGTTGCCGCCGTGGCGCGAATTGCGAAAGGTCTACCAGCGGCTGGAGGCGCGCGGCGAAATCCGCGGCGGCCGGTTCGTCGAGGGCGTGGTGGGCGAACAGTTCGCGTTGCCGGAAGCCGTCGAGGCGCTGCGCCGCGTGCGCAAGCGCGAGCACGACGGCGCGTGGATCGCGATCAGCGGATCGGACCCGTTGAACCTCGTCGGTGGCGTTCTGTCCGGCGCGAAGGTGCCCTCCGTGGCGAGTTCGCGCATTGTGTACCGCGACGGCCTGCCCGTCGCAACGCTGGTCGCAGCCGAAGTCACGTTGCTGCAAACGTTGCCGCCCGAGGAGGAACGCATGGCGCGCGCGCGTATTCATCATGCGATCGTCCCTGATCGCCACTTCGCCCGAGCTACTTCGTGAATCTTGACGTCAACCGCCAGTCAAGCAGCACCAGAACGGCCAACCATGGCCTGACTTTTCACAACGACTGTTTCGGATGAAGCGTCCCTATTTCTTCGGCGCGTACAACTGCGACAGGTAATCCGGCGTGCCCTTGATGCGCTCGATGTCAGGGTACTTCAGTCCCTCGTGGTAGTTGATGTCGAGCGTCCTGTACTCGTTGAAGTTCTTGACCAGAAGCTTGATCGGTTGGTCGCTGCCCTTGGCGTCCTTGATGGCCTGCTTCATCCCGTCCGCACTGAATTCAGTGCCATTCACAGCCACGATCTTCATGCCCGGCGACAGGCCGGCCTTGTAGGCGGGGCTGTCCCAGCGCACATCGCGCAGTTCGCCCTTGCCGGAACCCGAAAAACCCACCGAGTACGTGAAGTCGGCGCTGTCCGCGTATTTAGGAAAGCGCTTCTTGAAGCTCGCCATCACGGCCTTGGCCACCTTGGATTGCTCGTCCTTGTACACCAGTTGCCAGCCTTCGAGCTTCAGCGCCTCGGCAAGATTGCCGTGGCCATCGAGCCGCTCGCGCAGGAAGCTCGCCCAGTCGTACGGCACGATCTTGTTGAGGCCGGCTACCACGTCCTCGAAGGTGTAGGTGTTGACGTCCCACGCGCCGGGATGGATGCCGAAGAAGGCGCGCGCGA
>Ga0070661_100001026_pt1 | contig 19806 bp, 13 predicted proteins | sample KBSC43metaG_FD_64663 | JGI IMG/M metagenome (GOLD analysis project Ga0070661, IMG submission 64663) | Corn rhizosphere microbial communities from Kellogg Biological Station, Michigan, USA - KBS C4-3 metaG | ecosystem: Host-associated > Plants > Roots > Rhizosphere > Soil ... | reverse complement strand
CGCCAATGACCGTGCCTACGTCCCGTGCTTCTCCTTCGATCGCGTCCCCAAGAATATGGACAGACAGCCCCGCTTGTCGCCCCAAGCGCGCGCTTGCTTCCAATGCCATGCGGGGAGTGGCGATCATGCGTGTTTCCGCCCGTTCCAGACGGGGATCGCCTGGCTTGACGGTTTCTCCTTCTCCGCTTCGCAGTACCCGCTCCACGTTGGCCGGCAAGGCAATGCCATACCGGAGCGCAATGGCTAGCGCGTCATCGCAAGTCGTCGGATCAGACACGGTCGGTCCGGAAGCGATATCGATCGGATCATCGCCAGGTACGTCTGAGATCAACAGCGTAAGCACTTTGGCGGGATAGCAAGCCGCAGCCAAGCGGCCGCCTTTGATTGCGGAAACATGCCGCCTGATGCAGTTCATTTCCGATATCGTGGCGCCGCTCGCCAGCAAAGCCTTGTTCAAGGCCTGTTTGTCTTCCAGCGTGATGCCTGGCGCCGGCAAGGAGAGCAGCGACGATCCGCCGCCCGAGATCAGGCACAGGACCAGATCGTTCTCATTCAGCTCCTGGACCAACTTCAGCATTCGAGCGGCCGCTTCCTGGCCTGCGGCATCGGGAACAGGATGGGCCGCTTCCACAATGGCGATGCGCTCGCATGGCACGGCATATCCGTAGCGGGTCACGACCAATCCTTCGAGCGGCCCTTCCCAATGCCGCTCGACTGCCTGCGCCATCGCCGCAGATGCCTTCCCGGCGCCGATGACGATGGTTCGTCCAGAAGGCGGCTTCGGCAAATGCGGCGGCACGCATTGCGCGGGTTGGGCAGCATTCACTGCCGCGTCGAACAGCGAGACAAGAAGCCGGCGTGCTGTGTCGGAATTGAAGTTTGTCATTGCCGAATCCTCTGCAAATACCATCACAACAGGCTGTAGCACATCATTAATAAATTGAAAGCTTCTTCCTGAAAAAATTTGAGAAATAACAATAAACTGCCACTTTGCCCAAAAACATCATGACTATGGGATAGACACTCAAATTCATTTTGAATAGCATGATTGCAACTTAGGCAACAGCAGAGTGATCGCCATGACTATTTGGCAGATACGGATTATCGGCTTGTTAGTGGTCGTGATTCTCGCTGTTGGCGCGCGTTTGCCGGAGCCGACCATGTCCGCAGAGGCAATGCAAAAGAGATTCTCGTTCGACTCGACGGACCTGGATGAGACTTTCGGTTTGCCCACGCACCACGTGCGTCGCGTCCACAAGGACTTGAGGCACATTGCGCCATGGATATCCGCCGTAGGTGCCGCTGCCGCTCTAGGCGATCTTGATGGCGATTTGAAGTCCGATGATTTGTGCCATGTCGATACACGCCTTGACGCAGTCATCATACGTTCGCTCACGCAAAAATTTCCCAGTTTTCTCATACCCCTATCATCAGGCCCGCATGCTGCAGGCACCGTCGCGCCGATGGGTTGCGTGATCGGTGACTTCAATGAAGATGGTTTGCCCGACTTGCTGGTTTATTTCTGGGGCCGTCCTCCGGTCGCGTATCTGCGCTTGCCTTCGGCACGGCAGGCCAAGGGCGGGCAGCTGGCGATGCGGGCCGATACCTTTACACCGGTAGACATAGCCGACGCGCGGCAGCGATGGTTCACCAACGCCATAACGATGGCCGACATCGATGGTGATGGTCACCAGGATCTGATCATCGGCAATTACTTTTGCGACGAAGGCCGCGTTCTGGATGACAAGACCACAGAAGCGGTTTGTCCGCATCCGGTCATGCAGGATACGATGTCGCGTGCATTCAACGGTGGAACGAATCGGATCATGCTATGGCGTTCTGCCAGTGGCGGAGAACATCCGATGGTCGAATTTCATGATGTCAGGGATGTTTTCCCCGCTGATATCGCTGGCGGATGGACTCTGGCTATCGGTGCGCAGGATTTGAATAACGACCTGCTGCCCGACATCTATTTCGCGAATGACTTCGGCCCGGATCGCCTCTTGATCAACTGCTCGCGCGCCGAAGAATCTTTCGGAAAATCGCGCGCGGAAATGGGTTGTTATCCTCTTTCCGGCCCAGTCGCTTTCAAATTGCTTGAAGGGCGGCGCAGTTTCACAAAGCCCTCGTCCAAAGTTCTGGGACGCGATTCCTTCAAGGGGATGGGTGTCGATTTCGCAGACATCAACGGTGACGGCATCCCTGATATTTTCGTTAGCAACATCACTGAACGCTGGGCTTTGCAAGAGAGCCAGTTCCTGTTTCTCAGCAACGGCCACCGCATCGATACCAACTTGGTAAAAAGCGGCATCGCCCCTTATTCAGACGAAAGCGAAGCCCTCGGCTTGTCGCGTACTGGTTGGGGCTGGGATGCCAAGCTCGCCGACTTCGACAATGACGGCGTGCCCGAAGCTTTGCAGGCTGTGGGCTTTTCGCGTGGAGACCGTGGCGGGCAGGCGCTTGCGTGGCGCAAGAGTTGTTGGTCCTTGCTGCAAGAACTCGCTACCGTGAACGACGCATTGCTCAAGTATCCAATGACGTGGTTCGACATGAATCACCATGGCGGCACGACCAAGGGCTGCGACTTGAGCGGCGGCACCGTCAATCCATTCTTCGTAATGAATGCCAAGGGTTATTACGAGAATGTGGCCTCCAAGGTATTTCCCTCGATCGACGACCCGGTGGCGCCATCGCGCGGCATCGCCATCGCCGACATCGATCAGGATGGCCGTCTCGATTACGTGGTGGCGAGGCAATACGCGTCGCCGATCTTCCATCGCAACACATCATCGGCTGCGCTCGCCAACGGCTTCCTCGGCATCGTTCCGCGCTTCGCGTTGGATGCGAACGGCAAGTCCGGGCTTGTGGAATCCACCGGCATTCAGGCCAATCCACGTGCGTCGCGTCCGGCGTTCGGTGTGATTTCACGGCTGTACCTGAGCGACGGGCGTGTGCTTCAGCAGCAAGTCGATGGAGGTAATGGCCACTCCGGCAAGCGCAGTCCCGATCTGCTGTTCGGATTGGGCAATCTCAAGGGCACGAGTATTACTCGCATCGAATTTGAATGGCGTTCGGGGCCGAACGCGCAAAAGCATTCGGTGCAATTCGACAACGTGCAGCCGGGCCGCTACTACGTCGCCTACTTGCAACCACAATCCATGGAGGCGCATCCATGAAGGAACATACATCGTCTTTCGCCAGGTTGAGGCCGCGTCCCGGTATTCTCCCTTTTTCCATCGCCATCAGCGTGCTCAATATCCTCGGGCATACCGTGCTGGGCTTTGAGCAGTCATGGCTGCATCCGTTCGTATCCTTGTTTGCGGCGTACTCGTGCGAACTGTTGGTGGAAGTGGCGTCGCGTGGCTGGTCAGGCGCCCGATTCCGAGGCGGCATTCGTAACACAATCATCTTTCTGCTGCCTGCGCATATTACGGGGCTGGCAGTGGGGATGCTGCTTTACACGAACGAACGCTTTATTGTCGTTGCGTTCGCCTCGGCTTTCGCCATTTTCTCGAAATCGTTTTTTCGCGTGCCCATGGCGAATGCACCGAAGAACGCTACGGTGCATTTCATGAACCCGTCGAACATCGGCATTACCGTGACGCTGCTGATATTCAGCGATTGGGTCGGCGTGGCGCAGCCTTACCAGTTCACCGAAGGCTTGTACGGCATCTTTGATTGGGCATTGCCCGCACTCATTGTATGCACTGGTTCGCTGCTAAATTGGCGTGCAACGAAGAAGCTGCCGCTCATAAGCGCCTGGCTCACCGGCTTCGTAGCGCAGGCATTGCTGCGTGCGGCACTGACATCGCAGCATCCCCTCAGTCTGCTTGCGCCAATGACGGGCACGGCTTTTGTGCTGTTCACGTTTTACATGATCACCGATCCGATGACATCCCCCGCCAGCCGCCAAGGGCAACTGCTGTTCGGCTTTTCTACAGCGATGGTGTACGGGTTGCTGTCCTATGCAGGTATTGTGTTCGGTCTGTTCTTTAGTCTGACGCTGATGTGCGCCGCGCGGGGCGCATTGCTGTGGATCGATAACCTGTTGATGGAGCGTCTGCGGCAGCGTAGCGCTCAAGCGGCGATATTCCCGCTGGGTGTGAAGGGCGAGGTGCATTCGCAATGAGCATGCAAATCATGAACGACGATCTGTTAGCCAGCCACCTGTTTTCAGCGCATTGGGCCTGGCTCTTATGCGAGCACTGGAACGCGAATCTCCATTGGCATGCGTCGATGGCTGGCGCCGGTGAAATCGGTTTCGCACTGGAACTGCCTGATGAGTTGCGCACGCTGGTGCTCTGCTGGGACGACAAGGGAAGCATGATCGCCGCCGCCCCCAAGGCTGCGCATCGCCCAGAGTTTTGCGGTCCGCTGGAACACTGGGCCGCCGTCATGCGCGCTGAAGTGTCGCCGGCGGGTGCGGTTCTGCGCGGGCAACTCACCTACAACGGGCCTTTGTGGTTCGCCGCCAAATATGCCAATGCCTTCAAGAACATCGTTCAAGCACAACGCCAGGCGCTCGATCGACCGAAAGAAGCCGTACCTTGTTTGAATTTGCACATGCATGATCTATCACGGATGAGGGACTCCCATGAATAAACTCTTGGTTCTTCTTTGCACGACGGTTTTTTCGCTCTCTCATGCGTTTGCGGCCGGAGCCGAATGGGAACGGCGAGGGGATCTCGTAGCGCAAGGCCGCTACCTGGCACAGATCGGCGTATGCGCGGCATGTCATACGCCGCCAGCTGTACCTGCCGGCGGACCGCAATCGCTGGAAGTCACGCAACTGCGCGCCAACCCCAACTGGACAGCCTATCTCGACAAGACCAAGGCACTGGCCGGCGGCGTGCCTTTTATCATCCGGTTGCCCGGAGGCGCATCCGGCACGGTCGTCTCGCGCAATCTTACGCCCGATGCCGAGACCGGCCTGGGTTCCTGGTCGGTGAATGACATCGTGGCCGCGCTGAAGTATGGCGTGCGTCCGAACGGCGAGGCTTTGTTCATCTTCCCGCCGCACGTGTTCTATAAAAACATGTCGGACTCAGACGCTTATGCGTTGGCTTACTACCTCAAGTCGCTGCCGCCGGTGAAAAACCGCATCAACCCGAGGTCGTTGCCTTTCCCCGTCGCGCCGATCATGCCTAACACCGTATCGACGCTGCAAGTCTCGCCCAAAGGCGCAACGGTGGAGCGTGGCCGCTACCTCACTTCGGCGCTTGTTGGTTGCGTCGAGTGTCATTCGTACCGGCTGTCCGACGGTGTCATCCACGAATGGGCTGGCGGTCATCCTGACAGCAAGGTCACCGGCATGTTCCGTCTCGGCCCCGATTTGCCTCTGACGCAGGATGAGAAAGGCATCGCCGCTTGGCCCTATCCCGGTTATGCGGCGCTCCTGTCGCCCAATCTGTCGGTGTTCGGCATTGGAGGACCGGAGCAGAGCGCATCGCCGGAGGCACTAAGGCGAGCTATTCGGGAAGGCGTTCCGGTGCCTGACTCGCACGGCCTCCGTCGCCGCATCGGCAGCCTGTCTTACACGATGCCGTGGCAGTTCTACACCGAGATGAGCGATGAAGATGTGAACGCGATCGTCATGTACATAAAGACCGTGCCATACCACGCTGGTTATCAAGGCCCTCGATTGATCTACTTTGGTGACGACTGGAAGAAGTCCTTCCGTTTTCACTATGGGGAAGAGCCATCGTTCGTCGATGAGCTCACATTTGGCAAGCGTTGAGCCGTTGTTCTTTTAACAGGAGGATCAAATGAGTGAAGTAGCTGCAGAAAGACTGTCTCACCTCGAAAAAAGGGTTGACTTGCATCGCCAGCAGTTGGGTGAACAGATCAAGCCTTTTTATCCGGCAAACATGGGCGGCTATATGAGCCACTTCATGATGACCATGGAATTTCGTGCACCGCTGTTCGACGGCAAGGTGATTTCATTAGTGTCGCCCATGGCGGCGCAGACGGTGTCATGGAGCGAGCCGTTCATCTATGAAAAGAAAAACCAGCCGCATCGCATCAAGGTGCCGCTGCCTGCCGGCTCCCAATTGCCGGATACCATCCACGAGGAAGACTTCTTCCAGAAACCTGCCGAATTCTTCCAGGAAGGCTTGCAGACGCAATGGCTGCAGATTCTCAACTTGAGCGCACGCATGTCGCATCCCGAGATTGGCGATATACGCATCATCATTGGCGAGACTCTCAAGCGGGAATACCCGGATCTGTTCATGCCCTCCTTGGGCGTGGCGCAATCGCTCACTGAGGAAGGCGGTTTTCCTGCCCGCTTGTTCTTCAATCCTTGTGCCGTGGTGGAGACAAGTTTCGGCGTGTTTCGAGCAGTGCATGGCGTACTTTGCTACGGCCGTGTCGTGGATTTCCCCCCCATCGGCACCCCGGTCAGCATCCGTCAATGCATTCCTCTTGAGCATATCGACGAGGTGCGCAAGTACGAAAGCCTGTCGCACATCGGCACGACTGCCGATGGCCCGGCTCGCATCGTCGCGTTGTCGCATCCGATCGATATGCAGATCCAGTTGAACGGGCAAGACACGTTCGACATGGTGGAACGCATGATTGCCAGGCAATAAGAACCGTCCGGCTCTTCCGGGGTTACGCCATGCGCCCGGAAGAGCTCCCCTTAAATGCATCGCTCATTTGCCATGATCAATCAATCCATCTCCGTTGACGAACGAAATGCTCTGCTGCCGCTTATCGCCGCCAGCTTCTTTCAGGTCGTGGACATGATGATCGTGAATCCGCTGGGCGCGTGGATCGTGCCCGAGCTTGGTCTGGACACCGCGCAGTTTAGCGTTCTGCTGTCGGTCTACAATCTCGTTTCCGCGGCGATCGGCCTGATGGCCGCGCCTTTGCTCGATCGATTCAACCGGCGCAGCGTGCTGTTCTCCGCATGCCTGGCGCTGGCGCTCGTCACATTGCTCACTGCGAGCGCCAATGGCCTCATCGTGCTTGCCGTGCTGCGCGGCATGGCGGGCGCATGCGGGGGAGTGCTTGCCAGCCAGGCGCTCGCCATGGCTGGCGATCTCGTAGCGCCTCAGCGCCGTGGACAGGCCATCGGCTTCGTGATGAGTTCCTTCGGCATTGCCAGCGTGGTCGGCGTGCCGTTGAGTCTTGCCGTGGCAAGCAAGTTCGGATGGCGCGCCTCCTTCATCGGCATCGGCGCGGCCGGATTGCTGATATCCATGTTCATGCTTGTCCTGCCCAGCGTTCAGCCGTCGCGCATGGGCATCGCCATACGCGATCACCTCATGGCCTGCCGCGCCAATGCCGGAGCATTATTCGCTTCAGGCTGCCTTGCGGCCTCGGTCTTCCTGATCATCCCGTTCATCAGCCTTTACTATGTCGGCCATGTCGGCGTGCAAACGAGTGAACTGAGCCTGATATACGTGGCGGGAGGGCTCTCGGCAATGTTGTTCATGAAAAGGGCAGGTCAATGGAGCGACCGTTTCGGCGCTTCGACAGTCTTCTTCTGGCTGGCCGCGCTGTCGCTCGTACCTATCCTGACTCTCACCAACCTGGGCAACTTCGGTCTGCCTGCGGCCATGGTGGCCTCGATCCTGTTTTTCTGCCTGGTGGCCGGGCGCAACGTACCGCTGAACGCGCTGCTCGTTAGTAGCGTGCCAGTCAACCTGCGCGGCGGCTTCATGAGCGTCAATGTTGCCGGTCAATCGCTGGCAACCGCGCTGGGTGCGGTCGTTGGCGGGTTCTTATCTTCCCTGGAAGGTGCCGTCACGGGCACTTTCCAAATTAATGGGATGGCGTCGGCTGCGATGACGTCAATCGCGATGATCGCTGTCCTCAAACTACGGCGCTAGCGCCGCATAACCTTGGAGTCATCTATGTCCTTTTGTTACGCCCAATTGCAAACCCACGATCATGAAAAAGCAAAGTCCTTCTACCAGACTTTGTTCGGTTGGGTGATCGCCGATTCCCAGCCGCACTATAGCGAACTGAAGACCGGCGGAACGATCGATGCCGGCATTATGCCAGCCGCCAATCCCCATGGACCGGCCTTCTGGCTGCCGTATATTGAAGTGGCCGACCTTAATGCCAAACTCGGCGAAGTCGAGAAACTGGGCGGCAAAACCATGGTGCCCCCCTCGGAGGTGCCAGGCAAGGGACGTTACGCGGTGATTTCCGATCCGTCCGGCGCCGCACTGGGCTTGTGGGAAGTTCTGAAGAGGTGACATGGTGAACGGCGCATTGCTCCCGTGCTCTGGCGCGAACACGCGCATCGCCATCGTGGCGAGCGCCTGTGAGTTCCCGGACGCCAGTTCACCGGCCGAGCTCTGGCAATCGGTGCTGGACAAGCGCCGTTCTTTCCGCAGGATTCCCGCCGAGAGGTTGCGCATGGCGGAATACCTGCGCTGCGGTGACGATGATCCCGACGGGCTGCACCCGATCGAAGCCGCGCTGATCGAAGGCTACGATTTCGACCGTGCGGCATTCCGCATTCCGCGTTCCACCTTCGATGCCACCGATCTTACGCACTGGCTTGCATTGGATGTCGCCACGCGGGCATTGAGCAGCCTGCCCGGCTGGGGCCGCGACGAGCGCGTGTGCGATGCTACCGCCGTTGTGGTCGCCAATACGTTGACCGGCGAATTCAGCCGCGCCGCGCTGATGCGCGGACGCTGGCCATTTGTGTCGCATTGCCTGCATCGCGCGCTGGACAATGCCAATCCGCTTCCCGATGCGCGTGCCCGCATTGCGGCGGATCTCGAACAAATCTATAAATCGGCGTTCCCCGCGCCCAATGAAGACTCGCTGGCTGGCGGCTTGTCCAACACCATCGCCGGACGCATCAGCAATTTTCACGGTCTGCGCGGCGGCGCCTATACCATCGACGGCGCTTGCGCATCGTCGTTGCTCGCAGTTGCCAATGCCTGCGGCCTGCTGTGCTCGGGCGACGCGAGCTGCGCTGTGGTCGGGGGCATTGATCTAAGCATCGATCCTTTCGAGCTCATTGGCTTCACGCGCAACGGCGCATTGGCACGCGCGGACATGCGCGTCTTCGATGCGTCGAGCAATGGTTTCTGGCCCGGCGAAGGATGCGGCTTCATCGTGCTGGCCACCGAGGAGCTTGCTCAACAACAGGGCTGGCCTGTACTCGGATGGTTGCGCGGGTGGGGCATTTCCACTGACGGTCATGGCGGACTCACGCGCCCCACCGCCGCCGGGCAGCGCCTGGCGTTGCAACGGGCTTATCGGCGTGCCAGGCTGAGTCCGGCGTGCGTCGACTATTTTGAAGCCCACGGGACCGGCACGCCCACCGGCGATCCAATCGAATTACGGGCGCTGGCCGATGAACTCGCCGTCGGCGGCACAACCCGCGCGCGCCCGATCGGCTCGATCAAGGCGAATATCGGCCATACCAAGGCCGCCGCTGGCATGGCAGGCCTGCTGAATGCCTTGTCGGTGCTCACCGCTCGCGTTACGCCGGCCTTGGCCGGATTACGGCAACCGCATGCCTTGCTGACTAATGAAGACGGCGTGCGCGAATATCTTCGAGTGCTGCGCGATGCGACGCCCCTTGAAGGCAAGGGACCCGCGCTCGCGGGCGTAAGCGGCTTTGGATTCGGCGGCGTGAACGCGCACGTCGTGCTGGAAGGTCCATCGCCAATGCAGGTATGGAATGTTCCCCATGCGCAGCCCGATTGTGAATCGCTGCCAGGGGACCTCTTCCTGCTGTCGGCACCAAACCGGGATCTGCTGGATGCGCACATCGGACATCTCATCGATGCGGTGCGCACCTTGTCGCGCGCCGAGATGGCAGATCTGGCCGCGTCGCTGGCCGGGCAGAACCCTTCGACCTGCCGCGCGTATGTGATCGCCGAAACGCCGCAACAACTCGAAGCTCACCTGTTTGCTTTGCGCGATTCGCTAGCGGCGGCCGATGCTGAAGATACCGGCACTACAGGGCCTTGGCATGGTTGGCGCGCATCGATCAAGAGTGCGCCCCGCATCGCCTTCGTCTTTTCCGGTCAGGGACAACATGTGGAAGCTGACCATGCGCCCTGGAAACGCCGTCTACCGCATCTCGCATTTGACGGGGAACGCCTGAATACGCTCCTGCAAGCCGATCTTGCCGATACCGCAGTGATGCAGCGCCTGCTCGCCGAGATCGGAATCGCCGGTACAGGCCTGATGGCGGCGACAGGTATAACGCCCTCGGTTTGTCTCGGTCATAGCTTCGGCGAACTCAGCGCCTTGCATGCCGCAGGCGTTTACGATGCAGACACCTTCCGTGCGATCGCGCAAGCGCGTGGCGAGATCATGCGCGATGCCGCCCGCTCTGGCGCAATGGTGCACGTACCGTTGCCGCAACCTGAAGCACTGATGCTGGCGCAGCGTCATGGAGTCGATGTCGCTTGTCTGAATGGGCAGCGCTCCACCGTGCTGTCCGGCGCAGCCGAGCGTATCGCGGCACTTCTGAAAGACGCGCGCACTGCTGGAATCGAGATCGTGCGGCTGCCTGCCTCCGTGGCCTTTCATTCGCGTGAGATGCAAGCTGCGGTCGAACCATTCCGCCGCTTCATGGCAGGCATGCCGCTGCGGCCGATGCATTGCGCAGTGGCGTCAACCATCGCTGGCGACTTGCTGACATCGGCCGACATAGGGGAACTGCTTGCCAGCCAGATCGTGTCGCCGGTACGTCTTACCGACGCGGCGGCGCAACTGGATTGCATCGATCTCATCATTGAAGTCGGTGCAGGAGAGTTGATGTCGACGTTGCTGAGCGGCCTCGCAAGCGCGCCCTGCGTGACGCTGGACCTGTTCGGCCGTTCGCTGCAACCCACGCTGCATACCGTCGCGCAAGCCTGGGTCCTGGGTGCGAAGGTGCGCTTGAATGTGTTTTTCGATGGACGTGGTGTGCGTCCTTTCGATCTTGCGCGCACGCGTTCATTCTTCAGCAACCCTTGCGACCATGAATCGGTTGCCCGGCACGTGGATGCCGCCGAAGCCATGCCCGCAATGGCCCCGCCATCCGCGCCTGCCTCCCGGATTGGAGTCCTGCCTGCCGTCGAAGACATGATGGTGACCGGACCGGAGGCGATCGAGAAAAGACTGCGTGCAGCTCTTATGTCAGCGACCGGCCTTCCCGATTCCGCCATTGCCGCCGATACCCGGATGCTTAGCGACCTGCATATGAATTCTCTTCGCGTCCGCCACCTGGTGACGCAAGTCGCACGCGATCTGGCTATTACAGCCTTGCCGTTCGAACTTGCGGAACTGGCCAATGCGCCGCTGTCCAAGCTGGTCGATTACCTCCATACCCTGCGATGTGGTGCGCAGCCGAACCCGGCGCAGGCATCGCCGCAAGGCATTGCACCGTGGCTGCGCGCATTTCGCATCATGTGGCTGCCCACGGATGAGTGCGTGAAAGATCTGGACATGCCATGGCCCACATCGATAGCGGCAATATTCCATGGCCGTTCCTGGCCTGAGGCCGCATTGCATGACGCTCCTGGCGACGATAGCCACGGTGCGGCGCGTTGGCATTTCTTCCATGCATGCGCTGATTTCGATGCCACGGAACTACCCGCGTTGCTCGCATCGGTGCAGCAAGCGCTCCGCGACGAGCGTTGCGCGGGACTGGTGTTCATACAGGCCCAGCCCAGGCTCGACGGTTTCGTGCGTTCTCTGGCCAAGGAGCAGCCGCGTCGCGCCATCTGCCTGATGACGGCGCCCCGCCTGGACGGCATCGTGTTGCGCGCGGCCTATGCGCTGGCCTATAGACATGAGGGTCTGGTGGAGCGTCGCATGACGGACAGCGGCGCGTTGGAACGGCCTGTGCTGCGTGCAATTCATCTCGGTGGGGACGGACCGCCGACGATGCCGGGGCCCAATGATACGGTGCTCATTACCGGCGGCGCGAAAGGCATCGGTGCGGAGGTTGCGCAGTGGTTTTCCCGGCGTGGCTGCCGCATCGGGCTGATCGGACGAGCCGCCGCCGATGATAAACAGGTGAGGGCGTGCCTCGACCAGTTGCGCGAGATGAACGCCATTGTGGCCTATGCCAGCGCCAATTTGCGCGATGCAACGGAAACCGCGCGCGCCATCGATAGTCTGCAAGCCGGTCTCGGACCGATCGTCTGCGTTGTCCATGCGGCCGGCATCAATCAGCCTTGTCCGGTCGAGCGCCTGGAGGCGGATGAGTTACTGCGCACCGTCGAAACCAAAACAACCGCTTTGTGCAACATCCTCAATGCCTTGTCGGCATCGCACGATCTGAAGTATCTGGTAGGTTTCGGCTCCATCATTAGCGAAATCGGCTTGCCCGGCGAATCGCATTACGCGCTGGCGAACCAGTGGTTGAACGAACTCGTCCGCGAGTGGGCGCAAGCCGATGATGCGCGCAACGCTTGGCCGTTGTGTTGGACGGCATGGCGCGATGCCGGCATGGCGGTCCGACTCGAAGGCGTGCTCGACGAACTGGCCCGCAGCGACACCCGGGCGCTGTCCACGCTGGAGGCATTGCACATGCTGGAGGCCGTGCTGGGCATCCGCGGACGCGGCGAGCCCATCGTCCTCAGCGGCCGCCATGGAGCAAGACTTCAGCCATCTGCATTGGAAGCCTTGCGATACCGCTTCCTGGAAACGCCGCGCGTGTTCTATCCAAGTGTCGAACTGATTGCCGATGCGCAGGTGCGTGCCGACAGCGACCGTTATCTCAACGATCACGCCCCTTACGGCGTGCGCGTGTTCCCGCTGGTGTTCGCGCTAGAGGCCATGGCGCAATGCGCCTGCGCGCTGATGGATCGCCGCGAGGCGCCTGTGTTCGAAGAGGTGACCATCGCGCAAGCAATCACCTTTTCGGACGACGATGCGGTCACGCTGCGTACCCGCGCGCTGGCGCGGGACGATGGCAGCGTCATGGTCGATGTGCAGAGCAGTGGCACGGCCTTCGCCGTGTCGCATTTTCAAGCGCGGATCACTTGGCGGCAGGAGATGCTTCCCGATTCGGAACGCGCATCGGAGCATGCCGAACTGCAGGGTGAGCACATGGACGCTGCCGCCATGTACGGCAATCTGTTCTTCCATGGTCCCATGTTCCGCGCGGTGGAGCGCTACCGTGAGGTGCGCGCATTATCGTGTCGTGCGGAACTGCGTGCCGCCGGGCATCCGCGCTGGTATTCCGCTTTTCTGCCAGACCGTTTCGCAGTGGGCGACCCTGGATTGAGGGATGCAATAATCCATTGCTTGCAGGCCTGCATTCCTCACTTCACCGTGCTCCCTGTGAGCGTGGAACGCATCGAGCTGCATCCGGTCGCGGCTCGGTCGCGACTGCTCGTCCATGGGTACGAGACATGGCGGAACGACAGTGAATTTCTGTTCGATGTGGAAGCACGCGACGAAGACGGCCATCTCGTTGAACGCTGGACCGGGTTGAAGCTGCGTCGTGTCGCTCCCATCGTGTCGCGCGTTGAGCCGATGCCCGCCCGCACTTTGCCGACGGGGTTGCTGGCTGCTTTCGTCGAGCGGTTGTCGCATCAGATCGAATCGCCCATTTCCTTGCGTGCGGGCGTGGATGCGGGCGATGGCAAACGTGCGCAACGCCGGCGTCGGGCGCTGAACGCCGTGATGGGAAACGATATATCGCCGAGTCAACATGTTTCCTTGAGCCACGACGACAAACTGAGTCTGGCCGTGATCAGTAGCGACTATCTGGTGGGCTGCGATTTTCAGCGTTCCGTCGCTTATAGCGAAGACGAATGGGCCGCCATCCTGGGTGCGGAAAGAATGGCTGCAGCCCGGGCTTTATCGCGCTTGTTGCAGGAACCGTTGGATCTGGCGGCGCTGCGCGTATGGACGGCGACGGAAACACTAATCAAACTGGGCCGCCGCGACTGGCCCTTTCATGAGGAGCAATGGCATGGCGAACACACCGACCTTGGCCTCACCGCCGTTGTTCATGCGGGCGAAATCGCCATCGCGACCTCATCGTTCAGATTGAGCGGCGACGACGCGCCGTGCGTAGTGGCCGTGGGTGTGCTCTTGCCCGCCGTGCCGTCCCGTCGCGCACCCTCCATCGAACCAGCAGCTGTCATAGGGGGCCCGCCATGAAAGTTCCGATCACCCAGTTCGACATGCTTCACGTTGTAACCTTTGAGGAAACCAACGTCGTCGGGAATGTTTATTACTCGAATTATTTTTCATGGCAAGGTAAGTGCCGCGAGCTTTTCCTACGGCTTCACGCGCCCGACTTGCTGACCGAACTTGAGTCGGGCCGGCTGCGCATGGTCACCGCGCATGCAAGTTGCGATTTTGCCGATGAATTCCGCGCCTTCGACGAAGTGCGGATTCGCATGCGCTTGTTGAGCTTCATTCCATTCGGCGTAAGTCTGGGTTTCGATTATGCAGCCCTCTGTGACGACAATGTCGTGGGCGATGTAATCGCGCGAGGGCGGCAAGACATCAAGTTCCTGCGCCGCCATGGCGAACAATGGCAACTCGCGCAAGTGCCGCCATCGCTCGCGTTGGTACTGCGTCCCGAGGCATCATGAGCAGGAGCAGGATACCTGCAACATCGATGCGAGCCGAACGGCGTGGATGGTTCGCGCGCGCATGGGGCGCCTTGCGCGGCAGGCTGTTTGGCATCGCCAACGATGAGGCGCGGGTCGAGCGCCGGGGCTTCACGGTGAAAACCCTGGACATCGCGGCGCATCTTGAGGCTATCGGATTCAGCTTCATCGACGCATACAATGATGCGATTACCGCATCGAGCCTGCCGCCGCTCATCGCGCGCCTGGAGGCGGTATCGCCGGAATGGCGCGGTTTCGCATACGAAGGCGCGGCCATGGGTTTGACGATCCGCGATGCGGTTTGTCCGGGACCATCGCTTTGGCGCGCTTATGTTGAAGGTCCCGCATTATTGCATCATTACATCGCATTCGTCGGGCGCGGCTGGGCCTTCGCGCGCTTGCCGGGCAAGATCGGTTGGCACATCCGCAAGCTTGCCGGTCCGTTGCGCTGGCTGGTCTTCGATGGTTATGGATTCCACCAAGGTTTCTTCGACTGGCCCCGCACTGTCGATGCCTGCAAGCCCGATCATGGCCTGCACGGCTATGCATTGCGCGCCTTCGACCAGGGGCTGGGCCGCAGTCTGTGGTTCGTGCGTGGCATGGACGCGGACGCCATTTCTGACGCAATATCGCGTTTCGACGCGACACGCCACGGCGACCTTTGGTCCGGCGTGGGCCTGGCCGCCACTTATGCGGGTGGCATCCCGCCGGATGCGCTGCTAGACCTGGCACAGGCCAGCGGTGCGCATTTGCCGTCGCTGGTCCAGGGCGCGGTCTTTGCGGCTGAGGCCCGTCACCGCGCCGGCATCGTCACGCGGCACACAGAAGTCGCGACACGATTGCTGTGCGCGATGAGCGTGGCCGACGCCGCGCACATCGCATTGCGCGCCAAACCCGACGAGACATTGCCCGATCCCGAGGGCTTCCATTATGAAGCCTGGCGGCGGGATATCCGTCAGCAATTTGGTCCTACGCATCTCCATTTCTCCCGATAGAAAGGACGACATGCAAATCACCTCGAACCGGCGCGCGGGCGCCATCAGCTTTCCCAACCCTGGGGTGTTCTGGTTTGGTGCTTGTTGCGTCACTCTCGGCGTGTTGTTGCACCTACCGATGTATTGGGAAGCGCGCGGCTGTGGTTTCCGCATGGTAGGCATGCCCATGGATAGGTCCATGGTGATCGGCATGGCATCCATCGTCGTGGGCCTGCTGTCGAGCCTGTACGGACTTTATCCAAGGCAGGGCCGCGGCAATGCTGTCGCTCCGGGTATGGTGAAAGCCTTGGACGATACACCTATCGGATGGGCGCATATGGCCCTGATCTTCGCCATGGCCGTGGCCGTGACGATCGACATCATGAAACCCACCGCGCTCGCCTTCGTCGTGCCGGGCATGACGAACGAGTACAACTTGCGCTCGCCGTTGAATCCTACCGGCATCATGCCGGCCGCCTACCTTGCGCTCTTTGGCATCGCGGGTACCATGCTGGGCTCGATCATTTGGGGGTGGCTGGGCGACAAGATCGGTCGGCGCGGGTCCATTCTCTTTGCAGGCATCGATTTCATCGGCACCTCGATCTGCGGCACCATGCCCAGCTATGAATGGAATCTCGCCATGTGCTTCATCATGGGCATCGGAGTGGGCGGCATGCTGCCGATTGCCTATGCGTTGCTGGCTGAAACCATTCCGGCGCGGCATCGTGGCTGGCTCATGGTATTGGTAGGAGCCGATGTCGCGGGCGCTTATGTTCTGACGAGCTGGTTGTCGGCCGAACTCACGCCAATATTCGGATGGCGCATTCTTTGGTTGATCGGACTGCCTACCGGCATATTGTTCATTGCGTTGAACCGCTGGATTCCCGAATCGCCGCGCTTTCTGCTCGCGCAGGGCCGCGTAGAGGAGGCGCAGGAAATCATGCGCATCTATGGCGCGGCGGTCGTGGAGCATCCCGGCGAGCAGGAAATGGCACCCGCAGAGGCGCGCTGGCGCGACTTGTTCGCGCCGTCTCACCTGGGGTTGACATTACTCGTGGGCTCGCTCGCCATCGGTAGCGGTCTCGTGCTGTTCGGTTTTAATCTTTGGATTCCTACCAACCTGCGCAAGCTGGGTATCACAAATGCGGACGCCATATTGCGCAATGCCGGGATGATGGGCTTGCCGCTGACCTTCGTCGTGGCCTGGATGTACGGTTTCTGGAGCAGCAAGAAGACGGTGATCGTGCTGAGCGCGGCCACCGCTGCCGCGCTCTTTTGCTTCGCCGTCATGGGTGATGCAGTGGTCGCCAACCGTCCGTTGCTTTATGCGCTGCTGATCGTGCCGATCTGTGGAATTAGCGCGGTGACGGCGACCCTGTCGGTATACAGTGCCGAGATTTATCCCACGGCGGTCCGCGCACGCGGCACGGGACTATGCGCAGGCGCGTCCAAGGCTGGCGGCGTGCTTATCATCGCATTGGTGGCTTTCGGCTTGGCAGTGCCGTCGATCGCGACAGTAGCGATGATCGGCGCCGTGCCGATGGCATTGGCCGTTGTGGCAGTGCTGGTCTTCGGCGTTGAAACGCGTATGCGCCGGCTTGAGGAATTGGAACCCCCGAGTGTTTCGGGAATGACATGGAGATTAAAGCAATGGTAACTGCAGCAAGCAAATATCAAGATTTGAGAACGAGACTGGAAGATACGGATGGCGTAACGGCAGGACAAATGTTCGGCAAGCCCTGTTTGAAAATCCACGGCAAGGCATTTATTTCGCAGCACAAGGAAACGATAGTGTTCAAGCTTGCCGGTATGGAGCACACCAAGGCTATCGCATTGCCTGGCGCAACGTTATGGGATCCGTCCGGCAAAGGGCGTCCGATGAAGGAATGGATTGCCTTGCCGGTCACGCAAAGCAAGCATTTCAATGCGTTGGCGGAGGCGGCTTTATCTTACGTGGCCGGACTCGTTTGACGCCCCATCATAGCCGGGCACTTCCTCCTTGATTTTTTCTTCGCCATGCCTGAATTGATCCTTGGAAAGTAATCGCCTTGAAAGGACTGTCGCTCCCAAGTTAATGGAACCATACGCCGCCTTTTGCCACTTATTAAACTGGGAAGTTGCTTGTTCGAGATAGTGCAGACACGGAAGTGTGTGTTGCCGGGTCGCAATGTTGAGGTATGGGCACTCCAAATTACTTATAGAGACCAGAAATTTAGGTGGCATTTTCTACTGCAACACCGAGAGAAAAATGCATGAATGAGCCGTCTGAATTTCTGACCTATAAGTAAGGAGCTGCGCCTCTGAAAGCGCTCTGATAAAACATTTCAAATTTTGGAAAAACAAGATGAAGCATGGCATTAACACAACAGGATCGAGGTGGCCGAATTACTTTCCGGATGCGGATAATTCCCTTCCCAAGAAAGCGGAGATTCTTTCCCCGCCCACGCACAAGCGCTCCTCAAGTGCTGAAGAATGCAGCGTTCATGTACGAGGAAGCGCCGCCTGGCTGAAACAGCAGGCATTGCGGAATAATCACAGAGAAAACCAGTCATCTCTGCCAGAGCCCGTACCGGCTGCACTGGGCACGCAAGGAGAAAGCAAGCGCTTCCCCAAATGGACTCCGCCGGAATGGAGCAAAGAACGCATGCGCAAGGCTCCTGATCTTGATGCGATGTATGGCTCGGCTCAACCGCCACGAGCCAAACCGGGAAGAGCATCAGGAATCCAGAAGGAAGAACGCAGCACGAAGGATGGCATGGTGAAAATCAATGCAGCGCGTATCGTTCTTAATCGTAATATCACACCGAACCTGCCTCAACTCATGAACGCCGTCCGTCAAGAGTTGCAGAATGGAGGAGTCTTCAAGTGGACCGTTTCCAGGAACGGACAACGAATGCTCGCCCCATACAAACTTTCTGACAATATCAAACAATTAGCGCTGGCGGCTCTCACACAAAGCGAAGGTGCTGACAAAGCTGAACTGATGCCAGGGCAAAGCGAATTTATTGAGATGATTATAGGAGCCCTCAAACAAACCGCCCTTCCTGATGATGAGAGCGAGAATAAATTCTTGGACCGCTCGGCCCAGACCACAGCCTTGGTCAAGGCTCTCAAAAATAAAAAACTCGCTTTAGGTCATCCGACTCTGGTCGGCGGATTGAAGGAGCCAGAAGGTCGGATGGGGGGCGAGCTTCGTTATGGGAAGCTTCGCAAGGAAGATTCCCATCCCGTTTTCTACATCAACAACGATTCCGGCCGCTATGGGGAATATGAGGATCGCAACATGACGATGCTGATGAATATTGCCAATCATTTTGAGGAGGCCCTCGACGTTCCCGTAAAAGCGCAGTGGATAGATAAACCAAAGGCGATCTTAAAAAATAAGCCCATGGTTCCGGTGGAACCGGACGGCTCATGCATTACCGCTCCGGATGCTTCGAAGGAGGGATCTTCGGTCCAGGATGAAATTGCTGCTGCTGCTAACGCCGCACTACGACGCAATGCATCATTTGGCGACAACCATAGGGAGCCATTGAAAACGCTGCCATTTACATTTAATCCCGAGTTTCTTCATCTGATGGAGTCCCAAACTGGGACGGAGTCGAAAACCCTGAAATGGGGGACGCCTGAACTCCCGCGTTTAAAGGGGGGGAAATCCACCATCAAATTTTTCGAGCGCGAAGGAAACGTAGAAACCGGAAAGCCCAAAATTAATCCAGAGCGTTTGTTTATCGATGAGAATCAGAAAACTTCACCTGAACTCATTGAGGCGCTGAAAAATGCCAGAAATGGCGGGCCAACTCTCGTATTTGGCATTGACAAAGACGGGCATTTTGTCATGGCGCCACAAACATTAGTTCCTGGGGTGGAAAGGGAGGATGAAGATGGCAACATAAAAGAGGCTCGTTTGGGGCACGTAGCTCTCGTTGGCGGCAAGGAATTAAGAATAGCCGGTGAGATATCGATGATGCCGTATGAGAAGAACCATCCCCTCTATGATCCTGAAAATCCCGATAAAAAACGGCTCGTATTGATAAATAAATCCGGGCGATATGGCAGGAGCGGGATACGAACAGAAACGCATCTGCTCAACGTCGATAACTTCCTCGCAAAACGTGGAGCCAAGGTGGATGAAGTGATCTTCAGACAGAAGCTAAACGACGAGATACGTGATACGCCACTACTTCAGCGCGCAATAGAACGCCCATAGTATGTGTCTGTAGACTGAACAACCGTACGGGCCGGCAATCTTCCCAGAGATATACAGCTCCGAATTCTGCATCCTG
>Ga0070661_100001024_pt1 | contig 19813 bp, 19 predicted proteins | sample KBSC43metaG_FD_64663 | JGI IMG/M metagenome (GOLD analysis project Ga0070661, IMG submission 64663) | Corn rhizosphere microbial communities from Kellogg Biological Station, Michigan, USA - KBS C4-3 metaG | ecosystem: Host-associated > Plants > Roots > Rhizosphere > Soil ... | reverse complement strand
CATTGTACTTTCGGCTGGCGTCCGGTCCAATCTTCTGCAATTGCAGCAGACTTCGGAATTGATCACGCGGACCCAAACCCGCCTTGCCACGGGCAAGAAGGTCAACTCGGCGCTCGATAACCCGATCAACTTCTTCACCGCACAGGGCCTGTCCGTGCGCGCCAACGACCTCAATGCGCTGCTGGACGCCATGTCCATGGGTATCGACACCATTCAGGCAGCCAATAACGGCATCACGGCGATCACCAAGCTGGTGCAGTCGGCGCAAGCCCTGATCAGCCAGGCCAACCAGACCGCCGATACCAACGTGCGCGCGACCCTCGCGAGCCAGTTCGACACGCTGCTGCCCCAGATTGATCAGCTTGCCAGCGATTCAGGCTTCAACGGCATCAACCTCCTCGGTGGTAACGACCTCACGATCGTCATGAACGAGGACGGCAGCTCGACCGTTGTGGTCACGTCGTTCAGCGATGCTGCCAACGGCGACCTCGGAATCAATGCATCGGCCAATAACTGGGCCGATTCCGCGGCCATCCAGGCTGCAGGCACCCAGTTGAGCGCCGCGCTCACGACGTTGCGATCGCAGGCCCAGTCGTTGAGCTCGAACCTGTCGACCGTGCAGATTCGCCAGGAGTTCACCAAATCGATGATCAACACGCTGACCACCGGCGCCGACCAACTCACGCTGGCGGACAGCAACGAAGAGGGCGCGAACCTGCTGGCGCTGCAGACCAGGCAGCAACTGTCGACCACGGCCCTATCGCTGGCGGCGCAAGCCGACCAGAACGTCCTCCGGCTGTTCCAATAACACGCTCGTTCTGATGCGGCGGGGGAATATTCTCCGCCGCATCGGTCTTAAAAATCAGCCGCGGGGAGCGGCACGACATGGGCCTCAAGGTCGAACTCAAAGCAGGCGAGCGCTTCATACTCGGTGATTGCCTCGTGACCAACGGCAGTCAGCGCACACGGCTGCTGATCGAAGGCAACACGCCCATCTTGCGCGAGAAGGACATCATGACGGCGGCGCAGGCCAATACGCCGGCCAAGCGCATCTATCTCGCTGTCCAGCTGATGTATACCTCGCGTGACCCGCGTCTACACCACGAAACCTATTTCATCCTGATGCGCGATCTGGTGCAGGCCGCACCGAGCGCGTGGCCACATATCGTGGCGGTGAGCAATCACATTCTCGCAGGCGAAATGTACAAGGCGCTTAAATGCGCCAAGACCCTCATTGCATACGAAAAGGAGCTCCTGGATCATGCAACGCGCAGCGCAAACCTACGGCGCGGTCGCCAAGCAGACCGCAAATCCGCGTGAGCTGGAAGCAGATCTGCTTCTGAGCGCGGCGGCCCGGCTGCAGGCCATTCACGATGGTTGGGAATCCAGGCGTCCGGAGCTGGATGCCGCGCTTGTCTATAATCGCAAGCTGTGGTCGATCTTCGTGACTTCGGCGACCAGCGCCGAAAACCCTCTGCCAGCTCCCATCCGCCAGAATGTCGCGAACCTCGGCCTGTTCGTCTTCAATCATACGCTCGCCATTCAGGCAGATCCCAAACCGGAGAGTCTCGACTCGCTGATCAACATCAACCGTGAGCTGGCGGCGGGATTGCTCGGTCGCGCTTAGGCCGCATTTCGCAAGAGGCTGAAATACGAAAGACCGCGGTTCGCCGCGGTCTTTTCGTATGCTCGGCCGGAGAGGGTGTCCGGCTACTTGATGTAGTTCACCAGACTCGTTTGGTAGAGCATCGAGGTAACCTGCAGCGACGCCTGCATCCGCGTCTGCAGCGTAAGAAGTTTCGCGCCGACGTCTTCATTGGACACGCCATCAATCTGCTGGAGGAAGTCGCTCAAGGTCGCATTGGCCTGCTGATGCCGGCCTTTCGCAGCCTGCAGCGAGGTCTGGGCGCTGGCGAGGTCCGTTTCGATATCGGAAATGGTCTGGATGCTGGTGTTTCCGATATTGACGGCAATTCGATTGTCCAGTTCGCCGCTGAGCGCAACGCCATTCGGATTGGTCGGCGAAATCGTGACGGCAGCGAGCGTGGCAACATTCTGCACGAGATTGCGGATTGCTTCTTCATTGGCCCGCGCACCGTAGGAAACCGACAAGGACTGGTCGATGCGCGCCGTGGCGGTCGAACGTGCCGGATCGCTGCCGGTTTCACCCGTGTACCAGATCACCGTATTGGCGGTTGTGCCTGCCACCATGCCGGTCGCGGCGAAATATGGCGGTGATCCGCCCACGCGCTGGGGCGGGTTGCTGGCGTCGGCATTGAAGAACTCGCTCGAGGCGGCGACGGCGGAAGCGGCGGTCAGGGCCGAGCCGCCGAGCTTTTCGATCGAGGTCGTCAGCGCCGCCTGAAAATTGGATGCGGTCAGGCCTGGTGTGCCTCCGATCGTGAACTCATTGGCTCCAGGCGGAGAATCGGTTGTCGCGGTGAGGGTGAGGTTTTTGCTGGTCCCGTCAGGCAGGTTAAGCCGCACCGTGACTGTTTCGCCGGGATTTGGCACCGCCGCGGAGAAGTCGATGCTCATGGAGGCGGGCGAACCGGTCGGACCCGATGTCGTGGCTCCCGTCACGGTGCTCGTGATCGACCCCAATTTGAAGCCGAACGTTGTCGCCTGTTCATCAATTTGCACGGTGTTCGGACCACCTGCGCCGATCGTCAATCGGCCGCGTCCGTCGGCGCCCAGATCCGCCTGGTTGCGCTCGTTGATGAGTTGCTTCAGTCCGGCCCGCGATCCGTTGCCGTTCAGGATGTGGTCGAGCGTCTCGACAGCCGGCGTATCAGTGGCACGTCCGGAGAACAGGTAGCGATCGCCGGCCCGCGCATTGAGCAGTGCAAGCAGTTGATCGAGAGAATTCAGCCCGGTCTGCTGAGCCACTTCGGCGCCGCTGCCGTTGCTGACGCCGTTCGCCTGCACCAAAGCCGCCTTCACCTGGCTCGAAATATCGATCATATTGCCGAGCGCGGTGTTCATAAGGTTGATGCGCGCCATCACGTTCTGATTCGTGTCGTCGTACGACGATATTGCCGAAAGTTGCGCATTCAGGCTGACGGTGACGCCGCGATCGATGCCGAGTCCCGCGTAAGTGGCTGATTTATGCCCGGTGGCGAGCTGACGCTGCAGATCGTCGAATTGCGCCCGCATCTGCACCAGCTGTTTCATGATCAGCGTGGATTGGGCTCCGATTGAGGAGATGCTCATGCCGTCCTCACATCTGCATCAGCGCGTCTAACATGTCCTTTACCGCCGAGACCACGCGCGCGTTGGCGGCATAGGAACTCTGCAACGTCAGCAGGTTCGCCATCTCTTCGTCGACATTGACGCCCGAGGCATCGTTGAAGCGCTGCTGCAGCGAATTCAGAACGACTTCCTGGCCTTGTTTGAGATTGTCTGCAGAGCTTGCGGCCTCGCCCTGCTGGCTGATGAATTGCCGCAGATAGGTCGGGATCGAGCCGATGAATGGCGCCGTGACCGTGCCAATTCCGGTCGTCGGCGAAAAGGCCTGCGCCGCTGCGGTGAGCTGCTGGTAGATGAAATTTGGTCGCGTGTCGTCGCCCGCCGGAGTGCCTGCCTGATAGACGATGAGATTGGAGGAGTCGGCAGCAACCAGCGGATTGACGGCAATACGAGCAGCCAGTCCGGTGAGCTGCGACCCCGTCCCGGTGATGGCTCCCGTGTAAGCCGCCGCACCGTCGGTAAACAGCGGAAACTCCGCACTGCCACCGGCCAGCGATGTCTCGGTCGCAACCGCGGACAGGCCATCGACGTTGACGGTATTGGCGAGACCATCGTCTAGGATTTCGAGCGTCGTCCCACCGGGATTGGACGCCGTCATGCCGGTACCGGTGAGCGCGGTGTTGATCTGTGTGATCACCGACGCCATGCCGCCCGAAAAATCGATGCCGAATACGGTGTCGTTTGCGGTCGCCGTCGCCGTATTGGACAACGGTAGCGCACTTGGGTCGTCGACGCGCACCAGGGTTATGGTGTGCGCCGTGGTGGTCGCGGTGTCGGTGTAATTGATGGTGATGGTGTTGCCGGCCAGCAGGTCGGCCGTGTCGATGTCAAACCCGGCCTGCGGCGCCGGACTGACCGCCGTGCTGGGGATCGCCTTGTTCGAAAGCGCCTGCGCCATGGAGGCCGCGAGGGCGTCGAGCTGGGTCTGCGCGTGGACCAGATCCTGATCGCGCATCTGCAGGTAGGCCGCGATTGCCCCCGAGCGGATCGCACGATTCTGGATGAGGTCGACCGGCGTGCCCGCCGGCGGGATCAGCGTGATCGTGCCGACGCCGCGTAACGCCGGATTGGCATTCCACTGCGATTGCGGCGTCATCGTGCCGACCGCATCGAAGCTCAGCTGCGCCGCTTGGCTGCCGACCAGCTGAGTCCCCGAGTTTGTGAAGATAGTGACCTGGCCCCGGTCGCCGGAAATGACATTGATATCCATCAGCTGCGACAGCTGATCGATGTAGGCGTCGCGGTTGTCGAGCAGCGCAGCGGTTGCCGCATCTCCGGGGGTCGATGCCGCAATCTGCTGGTTGAGAGAGGCGATCTGCCTCATCGCCTCGTTGGCTTTGTTCACCGCATCGGAAATCGCGAGTTCGGCGTTCGCGCGCTGCGACTGGATACTGCTGCTCAGCTGATTGAGCTGCTGGGCGAGAAGTTGCGCGCTGTTGATGACGCCCGTGCGCGCACCTGGATCGTCTGGACTGGTCCAAAGGACCTGCAATGCGGTCGTAAAACTGTTGTAGACACCCTCCAGGGACGTGTCCGAGCCCGGCTGTCCGTAGATCTCCTGAAGCTGCGAGTACATTCGGGCGCGCGTGTCGGCATAGGACGCGCCTGAGTTTTCGATGCGCAGTTGCCGCTGGATGTAGAGATCGATTTCGCGCTGGATATCGCTGACCCGCACGCCGATGCTGGTCGAGGTGCCGGTCGCGACCTGGTCCATCACCTTGCGCGTGTAGCCGGGCGTGTCGGCGTTCGCGACGTTCGCCGCCACCAGTGCGATGCCGGCCTGATTGACCTGCAGGCCGGAGAGAGCCGAAGAGAGCGCTTGCGTGAGACTCATAGTCCGGCCCCGGTTACTGACAGTAGACGCTCATCCTGCAGTCCGATCACCGAATGACGTTGAGCAGGTCTTGCGACATCTGGTTTGCGGTCGTGATCACCTTGGTGTTCGCGGAGTAGGCTTGCTGCGTAACAATCAGTTTGGTGAATTCAGTCGCGATGTCGGTGTTCGACGCCTCGAGCGACTGTCCGATGATCTTGCCGGACGATCCCGCCAGCGCAGGTCCCGATTCATTGGTCAGCTGATAGGCACCGCCATCGAGCGCCTTCAGATTGTTGGGACTGTTGAAATGGACCAACGGCACCTGGGCAAGAGCGACGTTTTGCCCGTTGGAGAATGTGCCGATGATGTTGCCGGCGTCGCTCACCGCGATTGATTTCAGCTGACCCGCCGCATAGCCGTTCTGCTGCAGGTTGTTGACGGTAGCCACGCCACTGGTGTTGGCGAACTGCGTGATGCCGCCGGTCGGGGCGCTGATGTTGAGATTGCCGATCGTCGTCGTGTTGATCGTCACGCCGGTCAGGGGAATGTTGGTGACCGGCGGGTTCAATTGGCCGTTTGCGTCGAACGCAAAGCTAATGTTCGAATTGATCCATGCAGGATTAGTGCCGGTTGCCGTCGCATCGGTCTGGTAGAACAATTCCCACGTGTCGGCGCCGCCGGCCGCGACACTGTCGACCTTTGCCCATCGAAGCTGGAGGTTGGCCGGCGTGCCGATCGCGTCGTAGATCGTCACGGAACCCCCATCAATCGTCTCATTCACGAAGGTGCTGACGTCCTGGCCGACGACCACACCGGCTCCCGCAATGGTCGGATCGTTGCCCACCGAAAAATCCGCCGGATTGAGTAGTTCGGAATTCGGCGTTGTCGCCGTGTACGCGTTCGTTTGCGGCAGTGACGGCAGGTTGATGCCGTAGTTCACCTGGCTTGTTGCGCTCGCCGGCAAGAAGTTCCCCTGGAACTGCAATGGGGCCGCTACGCTGCCCACCGGATTGCCGGTCGTAGGATCGATCGGAATGCCTTCGAGGAAATACCCGGAACCGTTGACCAGGTATCCGTTCGCATCCAGCTGGAAATCACCGCGTCGGGTGTAGCTGTCGATTCCGCCGAACAGCGGCTGGTTGCCGCTGAATCCCGTCGGCGCTTGCACAATGAAATAGCCATTGCCGTTGATGGCCATGTCCGTCGTGGACTTGGTGCTCTGGATCGTGCCCTGGACATTGTTCGTGGCGCGCGAATTGGCGATGACGCCGCCGGCGATCTGGCGCGTCGGCACCGAGTCGCCCGGGATCATGTTCGCGAAACTCGTATCGATGCCTTTGTAAGCAGTGGTCTGGGAGTTCGCGATGTTGCCCGAAATGTTCTGCATCGCGAATGACTGCGCATTCAAACCACTCACCGCAGTTGTGAGAGCGTCGAACAAACCCATGGGTCATCTCCGAAAACGAGACACACTTCGCCCCTGGTGGGGCTTTGACTCCTGCCCGGTCCGTCGCAATGGCTGTGCCACTTTATTTGTTGTGTAATATCAATATGTTATAAGAAAAAGGCGGCCCGGATGGGCCGCCGCTTCCGGTTCTTTCTGCCGTTAAACGGCAGATTTTGCCGACTAAATCACGATGACGAGGCGCCCCGTGGCTCGAACTTGAGCGCGACGCCGTTCATGCAATAACGCAATCCGGTCGGGGGCGGACCGTCGTCGAACACGTGGCCGAGATGGCCGAGGCAGCGCTTACAATGCACCTCAGTGCGCGTCATGAAGAATGAACGGTCGGTCTTGGTTTCAACCGCATCAGGCAGCGGTTGATAGAAGCTTGGCCAGCCGGTGCCGCTCTCGAATTTCGTATCCGATGAGAACAGCGGCAGATCGCAGCCGGCACAGGCAAAAATGCCCTTGCGCTTCTCCCGATTGAGCGGGCTGGTGCCGGCGCGTTCTGTGCCGTGCTTGCGCAGAACGTCGTACTGGTAGGCCGTAAGCCGCTTTCGCCATTCGGCGTCCGATAGGCTGCGATAGTCGATTGTCTCGGTCGTTGTCATGGCTCCTGCCTCGCCGTTTCTTGTGGCGGTCAAAAGCGCTGCGAGCGCCACGCCTGCGGTTAAAAGAGCGCGCCGATTAATCATTCGGCAATCTCCTTCGTTCACGCCCCACAGCCATTCAAGTGATGGTCGCAAGACCAGATTCCAGAACGTCTTGCCTCGTGTTTGGCACGCTTGGCCGGGAAGAACCAATCAACTTGCGGTCGCGCAGCCATCACGTTCCCGTTAAGGCCTGACCATTCAAAACGATAATTCGCCCTAGACGACTCAGCGGCGCTTTTTTACCCCTGAATGCAGGGGGGTCGCATGCCGCCGTCGCCGGTGCCGAAACGCGAGACGTTCAAGGTGCCGCAGGCTTTCGCGCAGGCACTCGCGCTCCATACCGAGGGGCGTCTGATCGAGGCGGAGAGAATCTATTCCGAGGTGCTCGCCCATCGGCCCGATCATTTCGACGCTTTGCAGATGCTCAGCGTCATCAAGCTTGCGAAAGGCCAGCCGAGCGAGGCCCTACAGCTGATCTCGCAGGCGATGCGCCTGCGCAAGCCCTCGCCGCAAATCTTGGTGAACTATGGCATGGTCTTGCATGCGCTCGAGCGCAGCGAGGAGGCACTCGCAAGCTTCGACGAAGCACTGAAGCAGAAATCGAAATTTGCCGAGGCGCATAACAATCGCGGCGCGGTCCTGTCGGCTTTGGGACGGGATGCCGAAGCGATCGGCTGCTTCCACAAGGCCCTCGCGCTGAAAGCGGACTATGCCGATGCCCACTACAACCTCGGCTCGTCGCTGCGCGTGCTGGGCCGCTATGACGAGGCGTTGACGAGCCTTGATCGGGCCCTCGCGCTGCAGCCTAACTTGGTCAAGGCGCTCAACAATCGTGGCGCCGTCATGGAAGGGCTCAATCGCCTGCCCGAAGCGCTCGCGGACTACGAGCGCGCACTCGCGCTTAACCCCGTCTTCACCGAGGCTCGCAATAATCGCGGCCGCGTCCTGCTCGGCCTCGATCGCGCCGACGATGCGATCAACAATTTTACGGCTGCTCTGAAGAGCGACCCGCGCGATGCCGAAGCATGGTATCAGCGCGGCCGCCTACTGCTGGAGATTAGCCGCTACGAGGAAGCCACCGTCGATCTCACGCAGGCCTTGGCGATCGAACCTGGGCACGCCGAAGCGCGCCTGGCATCATGTTTTGCCGAATTGCCCGTCATCTACAAAAACGAGGCGGAAATTGCTCAGCGTCGGGCGGTCTATGAACAGAAGCTGCGCGCGCTTGGCGAGGATGTCGAACGCGGAGCACTCAAGGGCGATTTGATCAAGGCGATCGGCGCGCGCCATCCCTTCCTGCTCGCCTACCAGGGTGAAAACGACCGCGCACTGCAGGGGATCTACGGCGAAATGATCAGCCGGATCGTCGCACAGCGCTTTTCACCGCCGCCGCTGCCTCCGCCGCCGGCACCGGGCGAGTTGATCCGGCTCGGCATCGTCAGCAGCTTTTTCTACCGCCATTCCAACTGGAAAATTCCGATCAAGGGATGGGCCGGCCAGCTCGACCGGAAGCGTTTTCACATCACCTGCTATCACCTTGGCGCCATCCGCGACGAGCAAACCGAAGCCGCCGCCAGCATGTGCGACCGCTTCGTCCACCGCACACTGGATACAAACGGCTGGCGGCGCGAAATTCTCGCCGACGCGCCGCACATCCTGATCTATCCGGGACTGCTCATGGACATCTCGTCGATCCAGCTGGCGGCGCAGCGGCTTGCCCGCGTGCAATGCAATTCCTGGGGCCATCCGGAAACCAGTGGCCTGCCGACAATGGACTACTTCCTGTCGAGCGACCTGATGGAGCCGCCAGACGCAGACGCGTTCTACACCGAAAAACTTGTGCGGCTGCCGAACCTGTCGATCTACTACGAGCCCATCGAAAGGGAGTCGGTCGAGGTTACGCGCGAGGATCTCGGTCTTCGTCCAGGCGCGACTGTTTTTTGGAGTGGCCAATCGCTCTTCAAGTATTTGCCGCAATACGACGAAGCGTTCGTGCGGATTGCGCGCGAGGTCGGTGATTGCCAATTTGTCTTTCTGCGGCATTTCGGGGCGCCGAAGATCACAGCGATCATTCAGGAACGGCTGGAGCGCGCTTTTGCCGCCGCCGGCATGCGTGCCGGCGATCATTGCGTTTTCCTCAGTCGCCTGAGCCAAAGCAAATTTGTGGCGGCCGCTGGTCTCTCCGACGTGTTCCTTGACAGCATCGGCTGGTCGGGATGCAACTCAGCGCTTGAATGCCTTGCCCAGGCATTGCCGCTCGTCACGTTCGAGGGGAAAACGATGCGCGGGCGCCATTGCGCAGCGATACTGCGCATGCTGGACGTCCCTGAGACGATTGCCACGACGATGGAAGACTACGTCACGATTGCGGCCCGACTCGGCCAAGACAAGCAATACCGGCAGACGATCTCGGCACGAATGGCTGCAAACCGCGACAAAGTCTATCGCGATCGGGCACCCGTGACGGCGCTGGAAGACTTTATCGAACAGTCCGTGCGCGGTTAGGCCGCTCAAATCTCTTTGTCGTATTGCCACGCTTCCTTATATGAATAATGGGCGATCGGCAGAGGAAGGTTTTTATGCGTTTTGAAGGTACCAAGGCTTATGTCGCGACCGACGATCTCAAGATCGCGGTCAATGCTGCGATCACGCTTGAGCGGCCTCTGCTGGTCAAAGGCGAACCCGGCACTGGCAAGACCGTGCTGGCACTCGAAGTTGCCAATGCCATCGGCGCCCCGCTGATCGAATGGCACATCAAATCCACGACCAAGGCGCTGCAGGGTCTCTACGAATATGACGCCGTGTCGCGGTTGCGCGACAGCCAGCTCGGCGACGAGCGCGTCAAGGACATTCGCAACTACATCAGGCGCGGCAAGCTCTGGGATGCCTTCGTTGCCGACGAGCGCCCTGTCCTTTTGATCGACGAGATCGACAAGGCCGACATCGAGTTTCCAAACGACCTGTTGCAGGAACTCGACCGCATGGAATTCTTCGTCTACGAAACGGGCGAGACCGTGAAGGCGCGGCGCCGGCCCATCGTGGTCATCACCTCAAACAATGAAAAGGAACTGCCCGACGCTTTTTTGCGGCGCTGCTTTTTTCACTACATCCGCTTTCCCGACGCCGAGACCATGCGTGCAATCATCGAGGTGCATTTCCCCGGCATCAAACAGAGACTGGTCGCGGAAGCCTTGAGGTTGTTCTACGAAATCCGCGACGTCCCTGGCATGAAGAAGAAGCCGTCGACGTCCGAGCTTCTCGACTGGCTCAAGCTGCTGATGGCCGAAGACATCGGTCCGGAAACATTGCGTGAGCGCGACCCCAAAAAACTTATCCCACCGCTGCACGGAGCTCTCATCAAGAACGAGCAGGACGTGCACCTATTTGAGCGGCTTGCCTTCATGGCCCGGCGCGAAGGCCGCTGACTCAGGTCCCCGGCCGCTCGGCGCCGGGCTCTGGAGCGTCCTCGGGTGGATTGTCCGGATTGCTCTTCGGCAGCGGCTCGGCCATGCCCTGCCCCGGAGGCGACAACCAACCCTGCTCTCTGGCATACACCAGGACCCGGTCGGCAATTGCACGCCCGAGGCGCCGCGCTGCAGCCTCCACGTCAGGAGACAATCGCTCACTTGGACTCCCTGTCGATGCCACGATCCCGGCGATCTCCGCATTACGGGCGGCGGCAACCTTGGGAGGCACAGCGGGCTCACGCTTGGCGGACGGTTCGACATCGAAGGTCAGCACCTGGCGCTTGCTCCCCGATGAAAACAGCGACGCATTGACGACTGCAACCACGTGCCCCCGCCCTGCTCCGAAGCCGAAGCTGTTCTTGTTCTTGGCCGTGACCGGCTCGCCCGGACGAAGGCCGCCCGACACGACTAGGGCGCTTTGATTCAGCGTGACGGAATCCTCCGCACCCGGTTGCGCCTCGAGGCCGGCCTCGCGGAGACTGGCGACGATCGTGGCCACAATCTCATCGTTGACTCGCTCGGTCGTGCGCGGCCGACGTTCGTGCGTGGGATAAGTGCCGACCTTGCGTTCAAGCCGTACCGTATAGCCGCGATCGATTGCGACCACGTCAGAAGAAAAGGTGAAATCGGAGACAAGAACGATCTTCGGTCTCGGTTCGGCGCCTCCGGTCTGGAGACCGCCACTGTAAATCGTGCAGCCGCCCAACAGGAGACCGGCGGCCACCGTACAGAAGCATGTCAGAGTCAGCGGACGCATCAGCGTTGAAAATCCTAGGGCGCGGCAACAGTGTCTTTGCGCGCCGCACGCGACTGACGGCGGGCACGCGCGAGTGCACGGTAGCGGGAAAATTCCTCTTCGAAACGGTCGACTGGCCTTGTGCCCCAGTAAATTCCCTGGGCGACGATACGGCCGAGCAGACCACCGGCCCAGACCAATTCATAGGGCGCGAACAGCCGCCAGGTCTGGTCGCTGTCAACAATGCCGCGCGCAATGAGGTCGCCTGCCATCGCACTGGTGTTGAGGCCATGGCCGCCGAATCCGCTCGCCAGCCACACGCCGCGTTCGATTTCACCGATTTGCGGCATGCAATGGACCGTTCGCCCGAAGGTTCCGTTCCATAAATGGGCAACCTCAATTTTTCCGAGGTCCGGAAACGTCCGCCGGACATCGTTAGCCAACGCTCTCCCAACAAAGCGCGGATTGGCTTCCCAGGCGCGCATGCGGCCCGACCATTGCAGGCGGTCGCCCCCGACGATGCGATAGTGATTGTCGGCACGATCGGAGTCGCTGACTGCGCCGCGATAGCGGACGATGTCGTGCAGGATCTCGCCGATCGGCCCTGTGACCATGACGAAGGTCGTGACAGGCAATAATGTTGCCGCCAGTTGCGGCATCAACGTGCCGAGGTGAACATTGCCGGCGAGCACAACATGCGCCGCGCGTACGCGGCCATCGGGCGTGACAATACGCTTGCGTACGCCAGCCGGATCAAGCGACACGGCCGGCGTCGCCTCGAATATGCGCGCGCCGGCTTTTTCGGCGAGTGCCGCAAGCCCGAGCGCATAGTTGTAAGGATCAATGTGAAAGGCCTGCCGGTAATGAACCGCGTTGAAATATCGCGGGCTGCGCAGTTGCTCTCTGACTCTTTCCACCGGCCAGAATTCGACGTCGGCACCGATCCAGCGCATGCGTTCGGCTTCAGCGCGTAACTCTGCGGTGTTGTCCGTCTTCGATACGTGCAGCCAGCCGTTAATGAGATCGACGCCGGGCATGCTGGTGTCAAGAATTGTGCGCCGGACATAGTCGAGACCCTGCTCGGACAGGGCCCACAGCTGTTTTGCATGATCGAGGCCGGTGCGCTCGACAATGTCGTCGATGTCCTCAAAATAGCCGGGCAGCACAAATCCCAGGTTCCGGCCCGAAGCCGCCCAAGCCACGTGGGCCGCTTCCAATACCGCAACCGACCAGCCCCGCTGGGCTATCTCGCGTGCAATGGTGAGGCCCGCAAGCCCCGCCCCTATCACGCAAACGTCGACGTCGAGATCGAGATTGAGGCGCGGACGGTCCGGCCGTGCAACACTCGTCGCCTCATACCAGCCGGCTTCCATGACTTCGTTTCTTCCATCGGCTCAACGATGCGAATTTGCCGCAGCACGCGGCGCCGCGGCGGACCCATGCTAGACTGGGTCGTGCCGCTGTCGACCTCCATAGCATGATCATGCGACGTCTCCTGCTATTTCGTCACGCCAAGGCCGAACGTTCCGAACCTGGCATGGAAGATCGTGCACGCCGGCTGGTGGAGCGCGGACAAAAAGATGCCGCGACGGTCGGCGCCTATATGGCGTCCCACGCCCTGGTACCGGACCGGGTGATGACCTCCCCTTCGGCGCGCACGCAAGAAACCTGGAAATTTGCAGCTTCCGCCTTCAGGCCGGCCCCTACGGCCTCTCCGGTCGAACGGCTTTACGACGCAACGCCCCATGACATCCTTGGTGTCATCAAGGGAGTCCCGCCCGCCACGCAAAGCCTCCTCATTTTGGGTCACAATCCCGGCATGCACGCAGTCGCATTGATGCTCGTCGCCTCAGGCGATGTTGAAACCCGCGAACGCCTGCGGGAGAAGATGCCGACTTGCGGTTTGGTGATCATCGATTTCGCATTCGACGACTGGGGAAAACTGCATCCTCAATCCGGGCGGTTGGAGCGCTTCGTTACTCCCAAATCGCTGTCTGCAGCCGCTAATTGAGGCCATAACCGGCACTCAACGCGCGCACGAAAACATGTCATGATTGCAGCACTACAGCGAAACGAGGGGCGCTGGTCATGTACAACAAGATTTTGGTGCCGGTCGATCTTGCCGACACCGACCTGGCGAAGCCCGCTATCGAAACGGCAATCGAGATGGCACGGGGCTCGGGCGGATCGGTGCGGCTGGTGAATGTCCTGGCAATGACGCCTGTCATGCTGGCGGAATACGTGCCGCCTGATTTCGATGTCCAGCAGCGCAAGTCGGCGGAAGAGGCATTGAGTATTATTGCGCGGGAATGCGGTCTTGATGCAGCACACGTTTCCGCGACCGTGCGCCAGGGCGGGATCTATCACGAAGTGCTTGAGGAGGCGAAAGGCTTCAACGCCGATCTGATCGTGATGAGCTCGCATCGTCCGGCGATGCGTACTTATTTCCTGGGGTCGAACGCCGGGCACGTTGTGCGCTACGCAAAATGCTCCGTGCTGGTGGTCCGCAACTAAAGGAACGCGCTGGCGACCCTACTCGCGCGGCATGACGTCGGCTGGCAGCGCGTCCGGCCGGTAGGTGCCTGGCCGATTCCGGCGAAAGAAATTACCGGCCTGCCAGAGATAGAACACAAAGAAGGCACCGACGATCGCCGCACTTGTCGTCGCACCCGCTTGCAGAGCGCGAACGATAAGGGCAACGAGGCCGATTCCTGCTCCGGCAAAAACCAGAATGCCCAACCAATAGATCAGCGGATTGCTCCCACGCTCGAACTGCGTCGAGCCGTTCGCCCGTGAGATGCGCCGATGCAATTCCCTGACGAACGAGGAATAGGCGCCGTCAAGCCGCTCCTGTTCCATCATGCTTTTCCATGAGCTCGAGCTGATCAGCAGCTTCGGAGACCCGTCGGCCCACAGCTCGGTCACGAAACGGTGCGACTGCATGCTGTGCGGCCGATAGGACACGCGCAAGCGCCGGACACGATCAAAGGGGATGCTGCCTGATCGCAGACCAACGGCCCAGTCGATGCCTTGTTCGGTCAGGCTAAACTCGCGAAATGCCCCGAACACCGATGGCCGGTAGCTGTAGGAGACAGTTTCGCCATTGGCGTCAGCGACCTGCTCGATCATGCACCCTCCCACATGTCGTCAGCCGACGTGTGCCTTCTGGGTCACGAACCGTCGCAAAACGGTTCGCAAGAAACTCACAGGCCATATGGGCGAGTGTTTCCAAGGTCAAAGGTATATAATATCGTACCGTTGCTACTGCGGCGTTTTGGGGCTGTTCGCAGGCGTTTCGGGGTTGGGGAGGCGTGGCTATGGCGAAGTTGTCGGACCTTTTTGGCCGGAAAGGCCTAGCCGGGCCCGACAAATTGACCGGCCGAAATGGCAACGGCGGCGACCCTATCTCCATTGAAAACTTGTCCGATGTCGGCTCGCGCATGGGCGAGGAAAACGAGGTTTTGCGCAACCTGTTGACCGACACCGGGCGCAAGATCGGCGAACTCGATGACCTCAAGGCGGCCTTCGACAAGCTGGTGGCGCCGTTCAACAGCACGTTGCGCGCGCTTGAACAGGAAAAATCGCAGACCCTGGGCCTGTCGGGCATGCTGGCCGAGGCCCGCACGGCCTACGAGACCCTGCGCACCGAGTTCTACCAGGTTGACCGGAAAGCAACCGCGCTTGAGGCCGAAGTCGAAAAGCTGCGCGAAGACCTTGAGCTTTCGCGTGAGGCAAATCGCGGACTCGAAAGCTCTCGGTTGGAGCTGACCGACGATCTCAACGCGCTGCGTGCACACGCTGCCGAGCTTGACCGGCAGCTCTCTCATGAAACCACGCAGCGGCGCGCGCTGGGTGAAGCCCGGCGCAATTTGCAGGACCAGTTCGATGCCGCGGAAAAGCGCATTATGCAGCTGGAAGGTGAGCTAGCCGCCGCGCGCGAGAAGCTGACCCTGCTGGACGACGAGAAACGTTCGCTGCAAATAGCGATCGATCAGGCTCTCAACGAAAACGCGCGGCTGACGCGGCGGCTGACGGAAAGCGAGAATACGCTGACCGCGACGCGCGCCCAGCTCGGAAAAGTCGAGTCTAGCTTTGCAGAAGCCTATGCAGAACGTGGACGCCTCGGTGCGGCGCTCGACGAAGCAAAAGAGCAGCATCTGGCCGAGCGCAACAGTCTGAACATGCGCCTTGACGCCTTGCAATCGCGCGCTGCGACCGCAGAACGGCTTCTGTCCGAAGCGCGGCAAAATCTCATCGTCCGCACCGAGGAAGTGCGCGCCTTCGACCGAAAATCAGTTGAAGCGACGATCGCCCGCAACAACGCTGAAAAGCGTCTTGCGCAGATCGAAGCGCAGCACGAGGCCCGCGAGCGCCAGATCAGGGACCATGAGCAGGCACGCACGGCCTTGGCCGAGCGCAACAACGCGCTGACCAAGACCCTGAAGGTGCGCGAGACCGGTTTGGCGCGCGCCGAAGAAAAGATCGGTGCGCTCACAGAGCGCAACGGCCATCTGGAGGCGGACATCCAGGTTAGCCGCACCAACATCGAGAAGCGCGTCGAGGATCTCAATTCGGCCCTGCAACGGGAACGCATGGAGCGGGCCGTCGTCGAGGGCGCACTGGAAGCTGCCCGCAAGGACAACTCCCGCCTGCAGAGCGAGGTCGCCGCGCTGCGGTCGACCTTGCGCCGTGGTGCACCGCTGGACGATGCGCCGGTGCCGCCCGCCGAGGCCGCAAACGATGAAGCACCGTCCAAAGGCAAGCGCTTGAAAGAAGGCCCGTAGGCCAAGGCCGGCGGAAAGGGCTAAGACTCGTCCTAAGCAGGATTTGAAGCGCGGGCCGGTCCCGCGCTTTTTATTCTGGTGCTTACGCAGACTGACAAACGCGGAAGCCACCCCTATATGATGCCTATGCGTATCCTGTACGTCGCGGTGCCTCTGTTCGCGCTGCTGGCATTTTCGGTCTGGTTTGCTGCCGTCGCTTGGGGGCGCCTCGGCGGCGATGCAATCCCCGCATATGGATACGTGGCCATTGCCGGAGGCGTATTTTTTTCACTCCTGGTCGGAGGCGGCCTGATGGCGCTGGTCTTTTACAGCAATCGCCATGGCTATGACGACCTGAGCGGCGGCGACAATGATCGGCGCTGAGCCGTCATTCTGAATTTTCATACGTGACGGCGTATCGCACGCGCGCAAGACAGGCTATGTATGCCGCGCGCCGGGAGCGATCGGGGAAGTCATGAACAAGAACCTCGTCCAGGAAGAATTCGGCAAGACCGCCGCGAGCTATCTGACCAGCAAGCCGCACGCACTCGGCAAAAGTCTCGAGCGGCTGGTCGCCCTCACCTCCCCGCAAAAGGGCTGGCATGTCCTCGACGTCGCGACCGGTGGTGGTCATGTCGCCTACGCTTTCGCGCCGCATGTCGCGCGTGTGTGGGCCACCGACATCACCCAGGAAATGCTCGATATGGTGAAGGCCGAGGCGCAGAAGCGCGGCCTGTCGAACGTGCGAACCGCCTACGCCAAAGCCGAAGCGATGCCTTTCGAAGATGCGAGTATCGATCTGGTGAGCTGCCGCATCGCGCCGCACCATTTCGAGTCCATTCCGGACTTCCTCGGCGAAGTCCATCGCGTGCTCAAGCCGAATGGCTTGTTCGCACTGGTTGACAATGTCGTGCCGGACGGCAGCGTCGGCGACTACATCAATGCCTTCGAGCGCTTCCGCGACCCGAGCCATCTGCGCGCATGGACCATGCAGGAGTGGCGTGACGCATTGAAGAAGGCCCACCTGCCGATCGCGCACGAAGAGCAGATCTACAAAAAAATGGAATTCAAGAGCTGGGCCAGCCGTCACGATGCAACGATGCAGGCGCTGCTGCGCTCTATGCTCGCCGAGGTCACCCCGGCAGTGAAGGCGGCGCTCGAGCCTCAGGGCACGGGCGCGGACCTCACCTTCCGGTTATGCGAAGGCCTGTTTATCGCCAAACGCAGCTGAGCGAGACGCAACGGCAGGGGTCCGACGGCGGCAGTTTACGGCAGCCGAAATTCTGCTTTTCGACCGCCGGGCGGCTGAAAATGTGCCTTTCGGTAAGTATTTGGCATATCGCCCTATTTTGCCGTTAACCTTTCATTTACCCACAGAAATTTAGATTCCATTAGGATCTATTAACAGTGTGATTCGGCGTCGCTTCGGCCGGGCGAATCGGCGTTTAGGGGATCACCCAATGAATAAACTCGGGGGCTTTTTCGCCCGCAGAGCCGGACTCTACGACAAACCGGCCGATCCGACGCCGAACGCCGCTCCCCCGACTGACAATCCGCTCGAACTTGACGAAGAGCTGTTCACGGCGCTTGGCGCCCAGCTTGGTGGCGACAATGAATCGCTGCGCAACTTGCTGCTCGACGCCAACGCCAAGATCGGCGAGCTCGACGGCATCAAGAATGCCGTCGGTAAACTTGTCGATCCGGTGAGCAAGGCGCTGCGCGCCTTCGAAGCCGAAAAATCTGAAAAGATCAGTCTGCAGACGGTGCTCAACAATACGCGCACCGCTTACGGCAAGCTGCGCAACGAGGTTGCCGAACTTGAGAAAAAGGCCAACCTTTCGGAAAAAGAATGTCTGGCGCTGCGTCAGGAGCTTACGACGACGCAGAACCTGCTTCGCACGCTCGAGGCCACGAAAGCAGAGATCGCCATCGATATTGCCGCAAGACGCGCGCAGATCGTTGACCTCGAGGCGCGGCTTGCCCAGGAGACCGGCGAAGGCAAGGCACTGCGCGAAGAAAACCGCAGGCTCGATGAGCGGTTTTCGGCCGCAGACAAGCGCGTAATGGCGCTCGAATCCGAACTCAATGGAGCGCGCCAGCGCCTGCTGATGCTTGAAGACGAAAAGCGCGCCCAGCAGATTTCGCTCGACAAGATCAGCGCCGAATCTGCCCGCCTTTCTCGCAAACTGGCGGAGACCGAAGCCAACCTCACGGCCACGCAAGGGCGGTTGCGGCACGTGGACGGCACGGTTGCTGAGCTGAACACAGAGCGGGCGCGGCTTGTCAGTGCTTTAGATGAGGCGAACGAGCGACACGAGCACGAGCTCACGACCCAGCGCATGCGGTTCGACGCTTTGCAGGCCCGCGCCTCCGCGAGTGAAAAACTGCTCGGCGAGGCACGCGAGCACTTGCTTGCCCGCGCGGATGAGATCAGGACCTATGACCGGCGCGCGGGTGAGCTCGCGCTCGAGCGCGATGCCTTGCAGGCACGCGTGGCCGACCTCGAGGCCGAGCGCATCCAGCGCGAGTCGCAGTTCAAGGAGGTCGATCAGGCCCGCGCGACACTCATCGAACGCAGCACCGCGCTCGCCCGCGCCTTCACGGCCAAGGAGGCGGCCCTGACGCGCGCCGAGGATGCGAACACCGCACTCAACGAGCAGGTCGCTGCGCTGGAAGCGGCCCGTTCAGCTGAAAAGCAGGCGGCCGACCAAAGGATCGAGGAGCTCAGCACCTCGCTTCGGCGCGAGCAGATGCAATGCTCGGTCGTCGAGGGAGCGCTCGAAACCGCCCGCAAGGATTTTGCACGCTTGATGCGTGAGGCGATGGCTCTCCAGCGCGAGCAGGCGGGGCCGAACGACCCTGCGCTGCTACGCCCGGCCAACGCCGCCTAGTCTGATCGCCAACCGAAAGCTGAAGCGCCGGGCACGAGCCCGGCGCTTTTGTTATCGGCTCAGGAATTGCAATCAGCCGTGTGCCGTCGGGGCGTCAATCTGCAGCACGAGAAGCTCGTCGCAAGCCGTACAGGCATAAGTAAGCAGGTCGGCTTTGGCCTCGACGGGATGGGGCTCACTGCCCACTAAGCGCATCAGACTGCCGCAACACCCGCACAGATTGGGTGCCAGGCTTTGCGATTCTTTGGGTGCGACATGTTTCATGGCGCCAACCTAGGCGGCCCATAGACGGCGTCAATTCTGTTTCTTTGCAACCAAACTTGGCGAAAAACCCCGGTTTTGGGCTTTTTCACACAAACGTGAGCCTGACCCCTCTTGAGCGGTCCCCTTGAAATGAGTAAGTTACTCATATGGAGGCATAGCCTAACTTTTGTATGATGGAGCTAAAGATGGTGAATGGTGACGCCAACCGGGGCGAACGGCTTCAGATCATGCTGTCGGGCGATGAGCTGACGGTATTGGACGATTTCCGCTTCAGGAATCGCATGCCCAGCCGCGCCGCGGCGATCCGCGAGTTGCTCAAGCGCGGTCTTGCCGCAGAGGGGTTCCAGGCGGCGGCCTTTGGAACCAAGTCCGAAGAATTCGGGGTAACCGGGAAAACGCCGGCCGGGCGGGGCAAATAAAAATAAATAGAGCGAGCGCGCTAGCGCACCAGCTCGCGCATCGCGCGGTCGAGGCCCTCGAGCGTCAGCGGAAACATCCGACCGCTCAGGAGCTGACGGACCATGCTGACC
>Ga0070661_100001022_pt1 | contig 19827 bp, 21 predicted proteins | sample KBSC43metaG_FD_64663 | JGI IMG/M metagenome (GOLD analysis project Ga0070661, IMG submission 64663) | Corn rhizosphere microbial communities from Kellogg Biological Station, Michigan, USA - KBS C4-3 metaG | ecosystem: Host-associated > Plants > Roots > Rhizosphere > Soil ... | reverse complement strand
CCCGGACCGCTCACGGTGCCCGCAGAGCAGCTGCGCTCGATGCTCGGCGTGACGACCGTCTCGGTGGCGACGGCGCAAGGGCCGCTCAGGCTGACCGACACGACGATCGCTTGAGCGTGCTCGACGAACCCCGAGGACATCGCATGAACCATCCTGTCATCCGCTTCGCACGCAGCGTCGGCTGCACCGCGGCCGCCGCCGTCGTCGTCGCCGTGTCGATCGCCGCATTGACGCGGCCGACGCCGAGCGCCGCCGCGACGACCGCGCTGCGCGGCGATGCGGCGCGCGGCAAGACGCTGTACCAGGCGTGCGCCGCGTGCCATTCGATCGAGGACAACGACGTCGGGCCGAGGCATCGCGGCGTCGTCGGCAGGCACGCGGGGAGCGTCGCGGACTACGCTTACTCCGCGGCGTTGAAGAAGAGCGAGCTGACCTGGGACGAAGCGACGCTCGACCGCTGGCTCACCAACCCGAGCGCGCTCGTGCCGGGAACGAAGATGTTCTTCAAGCTCGACGACGCGCAGGCGCGCGCCGACGTCATCGCCTATCTCAAGGAGCAAAGGTGACGCGCCCCCCGTCTGGCCATCGAAGCTGAGACCGGGAATTGCGGGCATGCTCTCGCCGGTGAGCGCCACCCCTGCCGCGATCTTCCGCCCGCTCGGCCGCTGGATTCCGCAAACGCGCCGCGACCTGCGGCTGGCGAGCGGGATCGTGCTCTTCACGTACGTGACGCTGCACCTGACATGCCACGCGCTCGGCCTGGTCTCGCTCGACCTCGCCGAGCGCGCCTTGCGCGTCACGGTGCTGCTCTGGCACAGCGCGCCCGGAACGCTGCTGCTGTACGGCGCCGCGGCGACCCACGTCACGCTCGCGCTCCTTGCCGTCTACGACCGGCGGACGCTGCGCATCCCGCCGCTGCAGGGGCTGCGGATCGTCCTCGGCGTGACGATGCCGCTCGCGCTGATCGGCCACTTCATCGCGACGCGCTACGCGTTCGAGCGCTTCGCGTTGCCGGCCGAATACTCGCGCGTCGTCACCGGGATCTGGGCGAACGGAACATCCGGGCTCGCGCTCGGCCTGCTCGCACCCGGCTGGATCCACGGCTGCCTCGGCCTGCGCTACGCATTCGGCCATCGGCGCAGCCTGCAACGGTGGAAGCTCGGGTTCTTCGCCGCGGCGCTGCTGTTGCCGGTCTTCGCCGGCGTCGGCTTTGTCACCATGGCGCGCGAGCTCGAGGCGCGGCGATCGTTGTACCCATCGGCGGCGGCCGCGCCGACGCGCACGCAGGAGTCGCGACTGCGCGAAGCGCGCGAAGGCGCGCTCGTCGTCTACCTCGGGCTGGTCGCGCTCGTCATCGTCGGCCGCAGCTGGCGAAGCGCGGCCGAGCGCCGCGATCGCTCAGTCGTCTGGATCGCGTATCCGGGGCGCACCGTGAGCGTGCCGCGCGGCTGGACGGTGCTCGAGGCGAGCCGCAGCTTCGGCATCCCGCACGCGGCGATGTGCGGCGGCCGCGCGCGCTGCACGACGTGCCGCGTCCGCGTCGTGCATGGCGCGTCGCACTGCCCGCTGCCGGCGATCGACGAGCGAGGCGCGCTCGATCGCATCGCGCCGACCGCCCCCGATGTCCGTCTCGCGTGCCAGCTGCGTCCGACCGGCGACATCGCCGTCGAGCCGCTCGTCTCGGTCGCGGGCGCGCCGTCTCGCGTCGCAGGGCACGCGTCGCCGGCCGCGGGAGACCACGACGCCGCGATCGTGCTCGTCGACGTTCGCATCGACGCCGGCAGCGCCGCGACGCACGCCGCCGCGCACGACACCATCCACGCGCTCGGCCGCGCCTTCGCGATCGTCGACGCCGCGGCCGGCGTCGCTGGCGTCGACGCGCACAAGCATTCGGCGACGAGCTGGCTGCTGCTCTTTCGCGCCGACGACGGTCGCGCCGCGGCACTCGCGCGCGCTCTCGCCGTCGCCGAGCGCATCGCGGCCGACGCCGAGCGCCTCGCAGCCTCGCTTCGCGACGAGCTCGGCGTCGCGGTGCAGACGGCGCTCGTCCTCCACGTCGGCCGCATCGCCGTCGGTGCGATCGGCACGGCGACGACCGCCGTCGCGGGGGCGCCGTTCGACGCCGTCGAGCGCGTTCGCGCGACATTGCCTCGCACCGCCGCGAGCTTCACGATCTCGCGCGATGCCGCCGAGGCGCTCGGCGTCGTCGACGACGGCTGGCGCTGGACCGTCGTGCCCGACGACGGCGGCGCAGCCGAAGCGCGCGCCACCGCTTGGAGCGCGGTGCCGCTCGCGGCGCTTCGCGTCAGCGCTGGCCGTTGACCAGCTGCAGGTAGAGCTCGCCGGCGCGCGCCGTCTGCGGAGCCGGTTGGCCGTTGCCGATCGTCCGGCCGTCGACCTTCGTCACCGGCGTCACTCCGCCGAGCGTGCCGGTGACGAACGCCTCGTCGGCGGCGTAGACCTGCGCGAGCGTGAAGTCGCATTCGCGCGCCACTCCGCCAGCGCCGCGCCAGGCGTCGATGACGTTGCGCTGGGTGATGCCCTTGAACGAGTAGTCGCCCGTCGACGTCCACAGCTCGCGACCGCGGACGATGAAGAAGTTGGTCGAGTTGCAGCTCGCGACGAAGCCGCGCGGGTCGAGCATCAAGGCTTCGTCGGCGCCGGCGTGGATCGCCTGGATCAGTGCCTGGATCAGGTTGAGCCGGCTGTGCGAGTTGAGCCGCAGGTCGAAGACGTCGGGCGCGCTGGTCCGGAAGGTCGAGGTGAAGAGCGAGAGGCCGCGCGCCTTCGACTCGGGCTTGGGCGTCTTGAACTCGGCGACGATGACGATGGTCGCCTTGCCGATCACGAAGCGCGGGTCCTGGTTGACCGTGCGCTTGACGCCGCGCGTCACCATCAGCCGGACGTGCACGCCGTCGGTCATCGCGTTCTTCGCCAGCGTGTCGCGCACCGCCTGCGCGACCTCGTCGCGCGTGAGGCCGATGTCGAGGGCGATCGACGTCGCGCCCTCCCAGAGCCGGTCGAGGTGCGCGTCGAGGCTGATGATCGTGCCCTGCACGAGGCGGAGGCCCTCCCAGATGCCGTCGCCGAGGACGAAGCCGCTGTCGAAGATCGAGACGCGCGCCTCGTCGCGCGGCACGAACTCGCCGTTGACGTAGACGAGGACGCCGTCGTTGCGCGGGTCGGCGACGTAGCCCTGCGCGCTCTCGCCTCGTGCGAGGCCGGTCGATGCGGTCATGGGAATCTCCTCGCGTCGGCGACGCAATCCATCAGAAGTCGAACTCGCGGTGCCGCTCGACGAACGCCCGAGTGCGCGGCTGGCTCGGGTGCTTGAGCACCTCGTCCGGCGTGCCCTGCTCGTGGATGACGCCGTCGGCGAGGAAGACGACGCGGCTCGCGACGTGGTAGGCGAAGCCGATCTCGTGCGTCACCAGCAGCATCGTGCGGCCCTCTTCGGCGAGCGCGCGGATGACGCGCAGCACTTCGCCGACGAGCTCGGGGTCGAGCGCGGAGGTCGGCTCGTCGAAGAGCAGCAGCTCGGGGTCCATCGCGAGCGCGCGCGCGATCGCGACGCGCTGCTTCTGGCCGCCCGAGAGGCGCGCGGGGTACGCAGCGGCCTTGTCGGCGAGGCCGACGCGCGCGAGCTCGCGCTGCGCACGATCGCGCGCGTCGGCTTCGCGCTGGCCGCGCACCGTGCGCAACCCCTCCATGACGTTGCCGATCGCCGTCATGTGCGGGAAGAGATTGAACTGCTGGAACACCATGCCGACGCGCTGGCGGACGCGCGTCAGCTCGGACTCGTCGTAGGCGCGCCGGCCGGGGTCGCGCTTGTCGGCGGCGTCGCGCCCGATCGCGCTGCCGGCGAGCTCGACGACGCCGGCGCTCGGCAGCTCCATGAAGTTGAGGCAGCGCAGCAACGTGCTCTTGCCCGAGCCCGAAGCGCCGAGGATCGCGATCCGATCGCCGGGCAGCACGTCGAGGTCGATCCCGCGCAGCACGGCGTGCTCGCCGAAGCGCTTGTGCAGCCCTCGGACGCGCAGCAGCGGAGAGGTCGACATGGCGTCGCGTGACGACGGGTTGGCGGGATTGGCCGGCATCTTGCGCTTTACTGTATCGAGTAGGTCCAACGCTTGGAGCGCAACATGGTCTGGAGAAATCGATCGAGCTGGCGTGCGGCCGCCGTCTTCCTGGTCGCCGCCCTCGCCTGCGCCTGTGCCGCCGCGCAGGAGCTCGAGGTGCAGTTCACCGGAACGGTGACCTCGGTGGCCGGCGTGCCCGGCGCGAGCGTCGCCGACACGATCGTCGGCAGCCTCGTGTTCGACCTCTCGGCGCTGCTGCCGACGACACAGACCAACGGATCGACGTTCTCGTTGGCGACCCTGTCCACGCCGTCGACCGACCCAGCGGCGAGCGGCTCGACCGTGACGTTCTCGAGCGGCGGCAGCTTCTCGACCGGGCTCGCGGGCTTCAACCACATCGCGGCACTCGACCTGTACCGCAACGCGGCCACCGGCGCGAACATCTACTCGATGTCCTCGACGGACCTCGAGCTGCCGCCGGGGCTCGGGGGCACCTCGATCTCGTTGACCGTGACCGATTCGCTCGGCGCCGCGACGGGGATCTTCTCGACGCCGCCCGGCGATCTCTCGCTCCTCCAGGCGATCGACTGGTTCGCGGCCGGCGCGACGGCCGGTGGCAACTTCGCGGCCGGCGACGGCGGCGCCGCCTTCGCCCTCACGTCGCTGCACGTCGGCCCCGTCGCCGCGGTGCCCGAGCCGGCGACGTTGCCGCTGCTGCTCGGCGGGCTCGGCTGCGTCGGCGTGGTCGCCCTCAGGCGTCGGCGCGGCCGAGGCGACGCTCGAGCGCGTAAGTGACCTGCACGAGCGGGAACAGGCAGAGGAAGAAGACGACGCCGATCACGGTGTAGGTCTCGATCGGGTTGAAGTTGAGCGAGGCCAGGAGCTTGCCTTGCTGCAGCAGCTCGACGTAGGCGATCGCCGAGGCGAGCGTCGTCATCTTGAAGATCTCGATGCCGCGGTTGGTCAGCGCCGGCAGCATGCGCCGCAGCGCCTGCGGCAGGATGACGCGGCGCATCGCCTGCGCCGGCGTCATGCCGAGCGCGCGCGCCGCCTCGGCCTGGCCGCGGTCGATCGACTCGATGCCGCCGCGAAAGATCTCGGCCGAGAACGCCGCCGAGTTGAGCGAAATGCCGAGGGCCGCCGCGACGAGCGGGCTGATCTGGAACGGCAGCAGGATCGGCAGCGCGTAGTAGAACCAGAGGATCTGCACGAGCACCGGCGTGTTGCGGAAGAACTCGACGAACGCCGTCGCCGGCAGGTAGATCCCCCTTCGCTTCGCGTGCCGGCCCAAGCCCACAACGAGCCCGAAGCCGAAGCCGAGCACGACGCAGATCGCGAAGAGGCGCAGCGTGCCGAGCGCGCCGGCCCAGAGCACGTCGAGGTTCTCGAGGACCGGCGCGAAGTTCCAGTGGTAGAGCGAGGAGCCCATCAGCGCGCCATCCCTTCGCCGCTCGCCGCCAACCGCCGCTCGACGCCGTGCACGACCGTGCTCGCCGCGAAGATCACGAAAAAGTAGATCAGCGCCGTCACCGTGAAGACCTCAAGCGGCCGGAACGTCTTCTGGGCGACCTCGTTGGTCTCGAACAGCAGGTCGGCGTACGAGATGACGGCGACGAGCGTCGTCGTCTTCATCAGCTCGATCGCGCGCTCGAGAAACGCCGGCACCATGCGCTTCACGGCCTGCGGCAGGACGACGCGGCGCAGCACCTGCCTGGGTGACATGCCGAGCGCACGCGCCGCCTCCCACTGGCCGCGCTCGACCGAGACGATGCCGCCGCGGAACACCTCGGCGAAGAACGCCGCCGACTGGATCGAGAACGTGAGCACCGCGGCGACGTAGGGCGTCATCTCGACGCGGATCAGGATCGGCAGCGCGAAGAAGAACCAGAACAGCTGCACGAGCGGCGGCGTCGTGCGGAAGACCTCGATCACCGCGCCCGCCGGCCACGCCAGCCAGCGCGAGGGCGAAAGCCGCATCAGCGCGAGGACGAGGCCGAGCGGGATGCCGAACGCGAGCGCCGCGCCGGTGACCTTGAGCGTGTTGACGAGGCCGAGCGCCAGCAGGCCGGCGTTCGCCCACACCGGGGTGAAGTCCCACGCGTGCATCGTTGTTGACGCCGGCCGCGGGCGACTACGACTTGCCGAGCATCTCCTTCATCACCGGCGGCGAAGCCTTGGGGTCGAGGCCGAAGCCGACGAGGAACTCCTCATACCACTTCTGCGTCTGCCCGCTCGTGTAGAACTTGGCGATCTCCTTGTCGACCCACTCGACGAACGACTTGTCGTTCTCCTTGCGGACGGCGATGCTCGAGGCCTGCGACTCCGGTGGCGTCGGCACGACGATCTTGCCGCTGCCGAGCTTCTGCCGCGCGGCGAGCAGCGGCGGGTGGAACAGGCACACCGCGTCGGCGCGGCCGGCTTGATAGGCGGCGATCGCCGCGGCGTTGTCGGGGAAGCGCGAGATCTGCGCGTGGGCGACGTGCTCGGTGAGGAACTTGTCCATGCTGCTCGCCTGCGGCACGGCGATGCGCACCGCCGGCTTGTCGAGATCGGCCCACGCCTTCACCGGCAGGTCGTCGCGCGCAAGGACGGCGAGCGAATACCAGAGCAGCGGCGTCTTCGGGAAGTCGACCGCCTGCGCGCGCTCGGGCGTCGCGTCCATCATCGACATCATGTCGATCTTGTTGCCCTGCAGCGCTGCGATCGCCGTTCCCCACGAGACCTCGACCGGCTCGAACTTGACGCCGAGGTCGGTGGCCATCTGCTTGCCGAGCGAGACGCCGACGCCAGTCGACCAGTCGCCCGACTTCAGGTCCTTCGAGAACCACGGCGGTGCCTGCGTGACGCCGACGCGCAGCGTTCCGCGCTGCTTGATCTGGGCGAGCGTGGAGTCGCCGGATTGGGACCAGGAGGCCGGGGCGAGGGTGGCGGCGGCTAGGGTGAGGAGGGAGCGGCGGTGGAGGCAAACGGACATGGGCGGTGCTCCTGCGTGTGGGTTATGGATGATAGAGACCGTTTCACTGAGTTGAGAACTCTCACGCAGCGAAGCGGAGTAGTAACCATGGCCGAAGTTGCTGCAGGCTAGCTACTGCCTGGGACCGTCTCTCCCTTCGCTGCATACACAACCGGTGTCGATGTGCGATGAGTCGCGCGCCTGCTCGAGCGTGCCGGCTTCGTCACATCACCGAAACCATCCGTCGACTGGCGGTGAAACACCGACCACTGTTCGCGGTCGCTTGCTAGATACTCGCCGGCGCTCAACGTCCAGGAGACAAGTGAATGACGAGTTGGATCCTCATAGCCGCGCTCGCGACTCAGTCCTACGTGTGCGAAGTCGACGGGAAGCGAAGGGTTTCGTACGGAGAAATCCCCGGCTGTGTGAACCGCGTGGTCTCAATTGATCCGGCTACCTCGCCGAGCGTCCCCCTGTTCCTACCTGGAGAGCCGACTCTCACCGAGTTGGAGAGAGAACGGCTGGAACTGTGGCGTGCCGATCCAATGAGACGAGGTGTGTGTGTCGTACGGATCAATCCTGCTGTGTTTGATGCAGATGTTGTGACGACCGACATAGACGGCAAGCAAGTCAAGTTCAAGATTTGGTCCAACAGCCCGCAGGGCAATCACATATGGGAGGTCGATCGGGAGGCTTGGTCAGGACAGGGATATCTACCGCAATATCCGAATGACAGCCCTCGTGGACGGTTGTATATCAGCCGTGAACTGAAGACCCCGCAGGCGATCTATCTTTCGCTCGACGCCGAAGGCCGCAACCTCCAAGTCGGTTCCTTGTCAATGGGCGGCTCGCACCTTGTGTTGACCGAGCAAAGGGAGTGGTTCGGGGGCTTTCATGGCGAGGGACCAAGGTACTCGTACGCGGTGGACCCAACTAAGCGAGAGCAACTCGAGCGAAGTCTACTGCGCAAATTTCCAGATGAAGCGACCTACGCTCGTTTGCGACAGAGCGGCACCGCCCTCAGTCGCGATACCGTCGCTCGCGCGGATAGCAAGGTCGATCCTGTGATGCTGTTCGACTTCATGTACGGGCCGCATCTAGGTCGACTCAAGAGGATCTGGGCCGGCGCACCTCCAGGGTTCATTGATCCTCTTCCGGGCGAAATCGTCGATACCCGTCCACATGTGACGCTCGAGCGCCCGTGCAGGTGGTAACTCCGATGATCCGCGAGCTGCTATGCCTTGACCAACTCGTTCGCAAAGTCTGGCCTATCGGATTTCTATTGCTTGGCTTCACCTTCTTCTGCGGGGCCGCGTTCGCGGCGATTCAATCGCCGCCACCTCCTCCCCTCGGCCTGACCACGCAACAGGTGAGCGTCTGGAACGACTGGACTCAGGAGCCGGGGTTCAAGAACATCTGGATCATTCAGTTCGACAGATCAGCGCTGCTGTCGAGCAGCATCACGTTGGACGTAGAGGGCAGGAGCTACCGCTTGGACGGGAAGTCGTCGAGACTGAAACCGTTCCTCCTTGTCGACGAGAACGGCCGCCGAATAGTCGGTGGCGTCTCCTGGTCCGGTCAATCCGCACAGGGTTCCGGCACGATTACCGAGACAGATGATGGTGAATTCGGCGGGAGCTTCACTCTGGATAAGATTAAGGTCTACAACATCATCGGCGTGGATGGCTTGACCTTCCTCGTCGAGCTCGACCAGACGCCACCGAAAATCGCCGAATCCGAGCCGGCCGCTCCTTCGGTGGCGCAAACAAAAGGGGACGCGGCATGTTCTGCTGTCAATCAGACAATGCGTCCGCCTGGAAGCGCAGTCCTGTTCGGGCCCGGCAGCGAACGTCAGTTTTCGGATTGGCAGTCTCGGCAGATTTGCATAGGGCGCCTCATGAGACCGCAGGGCGAATGGCGCGCGCGGCGTATCAATCGACTTGCGGTTGACTCCGATGTGATCGTGGTGGATATCGACGGGAAGCGATACAAGTTCGCTGGAACCAACCGGTGCGGCGACGCTCCTCCGATGGACTTTTGGAACGGTCAAACCTCGTCTGGCGACCGACTCCAAATCCACCGAACGCCAAACAACATCTTCGCGTCGTTCGTGATCGGCGCGCGCTCGTACACATTCTCCGCACAAGACGCGGAGTACGGCCTTCTTTGGGAAAGCACTCGGACGCCAGTAGTTGCGACCCCTGCCGCAATCCCGACCATCCGCGCCACGCCTCCCCCACGACCAGTGGACGTTACGGCTCAACGTGCCATGGAGAAGTGCCAACAACCGATTTCACATCGATTCGCCCAGGAGAAGGCCCGGAGCGAATCACGGAACGTTCCCACAAAGGCGGAGATGTGTGCGGACCTGGAGCGAGGCTCGCAGAGAATGCATCTGTGGCTACGCCTTCCCCAACCCAAGTACATGCGGCAACAGCTAAAGAAGTGGCTGGGTCCCATCAGGGAGCGTCAGCGTGAGATCCATTGCTGAGCGCGGTTTTCTTACTGCACGATGCGCGCCATCGTAGGCGCGCGATGCGCCGCCTCTGCAGTCGGCCGCCAGCGACAGTCGCCTTCAGACTGACAGCGGTCGCTCGGGTTGGTCGAGCCGAACGTCCGCTGTTGCCGAGAGCTGACGTTGCGGCTCGGGGCCTCTCCCCGGGAAATGACCTCGTCATTCCCCCAGATCACTGAAGCATGCACGATTCTGGAGGCCGCTCGCGAATCGATCTCCGCCGCGACGACCGCGACGCACATGCCGTCGTTCAGCGGGTGCCGGTTGGTCCTGCGGCCGCCGCCGCCGCCGCCGCGCGCATCAGGTGGCGAACCTGACTGCTCAGCGACGCGTGCAAGATCGACATGAACCCGCCTGGTGCCTCGTCGAGCAGGATGTCGTCGCAGTGCTTGCGGGCGGCGAACTCGACGATGGCTCGCGCGGGTTGGCCGACGACCACATGATCCAAATGCGGAACCCCCGCGGCGTCGAGCGCGCGAATCGCCGGTGCAAGCACCGACATGCCGGCCTCCTGATGGAACCGCTGCAATTCCTGGTTCGAAAAGAAGCGTGATATATGGCGCGGAAACGGGCGCTGCACGTTCAGTAGGTGCACCGTGGCGAGCGAATGAAGGCAGTGCGCGATCCCCCGTTGCGCGGCCGCGGATGCTTTGGCAGAAGATTCGACGGGTACGAGTATTGCGTTCATCGCGGCTCCTCGGGACTCACGATGCAGCCTGGGCTTCGACTTCGGCCCGGTTCGCCGCCGTGGCAGCTTCGGGCGCAGTGTCGCGCGACTGTCTTCTCGCCAGCAGCTTGCCTATGGCGATGACGATCAGCGCGCCGAGAATCGGCACGACGACGTCCAGGCTCGGCGCGGTCGTCTCGACCCAGCCGCGCACAACCTGGTCGCCCACCACCATGTCACCGGCAACATAGCCGAGCAAGCCGGCGCCGATGGTGATCACCACCGGGAAGCGCCGCATCAAGCGCATCAGCATCGCGCTGCCGAACAGGATCAGCGGCATCGTGATCGCCAGTCCGAGGAAAAGCATCGCGAAGTGACCGTGAGCCGCACCGGCCATGCCCAGCACGTTGTCGATGCTCATCACCAGATCGGCGACGATGATCGTGCGCACGGCAGTCCAGAACTTCGCGGTGCCGCCGACCTCGTCGGCATCGCTCTCGGGCAGCAGCAGCTTGACGCCGATCCACAGCAACAGCGCGCCGCCGATCCACTGGATGTAGGGCAGCTGCATCAACAGAGCCGCACCGGCGGTCAGCGCGGTCAGCAGCACGATGATGCCGACGGCGCCGACGAGGAACGCATTGCGCTGCTGCTTCGGCTCCAGTGAGCGGCAAGCCAGCGCGATGACCACGGCGTTGTCACCGCTCAACACGACGTTGATCACCGCGATCTTGAACAACGCGGTCCACATGTCGGGGTCGGACAGGACGGCGCTCACGGGCTGAGGTCTTTGGCTGTAGGCACTCCTTCAGCGTAGGCAAGCGCGCTTACCGTGGCCTATCACATGCCTTGCCGTCGGCTGACGACACCCTTTCAGGACGCTTACAAGGCGGCGGCGATCGGCGTCGGGAACGACACGCTGAAGATGTTGCCGACGCCATCGACATCGTCGTCGAGCGCGATCTTCGCGCCGTGCAGCGTGGCGATCTCGCGCACGATCGCCAGCCCCAGGCCGCTGCCGTCGACCTCGGTGCCGATCACCCGGTGAAAGCGTTCGAACACCCGTTCGCGCTCGGGCGGCGGGATCGTCGGGCCGTCGTCGCTGACCGATATGCGCGGTTCGGGGTGCGCGCTCACGCCGACCGTCACGCGCCCGCCGTTGCGGCTGTAGCGGATGGCGTTGTCGAGCAGGTTGTTGATCAGCTCGGCCAGGCGATGCGCATCGCCGCGAATCGGCACGTTATCGCGCGCGCCTTCGAAACCCAGATCGATGCCGCGGCGGTAGGCGTGCGGCACGCAGTCCATGGTGATGTCGAAGGCTAGCCGCGCCAGATCGACGTTCGCCGGTTCGAACGCGCGCGCGCTGCCGGATTCATTGCGTGCCAGCGTCAGCAATTGCGCCACCAGGCGCGACAGGCGCTCGACGCCGATGTACAGCTGCGCCAGCGACTGGCGCTGTTGCGCGGCGTCGTCCTCGCGCAGCGCCAGCTCGATGTGCGCCTTCAGCCCGGCCACCGGGGTGCGCAACTGATGCGCGGCATCGGCAATGAAGCGGGCCTGCTGGCCCAGCACCGTGTCCAGCCGTGACATTAGGTCGTTCACCGACGCCAGCAGCGGGTCGACTTCGGCCGGTATGTCGGCCGCAGCAATCGGGCTGAGGTCGCGGTGCGAACGTGCGGCGACCGCTTGCTGCAGCCGCTCCAGTGGCGCCAGGCCGTGGGCGACACCGAACCACACCAGCAACCCGGCGACCAGGATCAGAAGCAATTGCGGCAGGATCACGTCGACGATGATCTGCCCGGCCAGCGCCGTTTGCTTGTTCAGTGTCGAGGCCACCTGCACTAGTGCCGGCCAACCGCCTGCCATGACGGGCAGCTCGACGATGCGCACGGGCTGGCCGCTGACGATGGCGTCGTACGGGTCAACTGGCGCGCCGCCGCGCGGCCGCGGCAACGTCGTGTCCCCGGCCAGATGCCGGCCATCGGCGCCGGTCACGGAATAGCGCAGTTGATCGGCCTGGTCCAGCAAAAGCGTGCGTTCGGCGTCGCTTTCCAGATCGAAGCGCGGTTCGCCGTCCACCAGCTTCACGTGCAGAGCTAGTTCGCGCGCGATTTCCACCAACTCGCCGTCCTGCACACCGCGCGACAGGCGGCTGGCCACCAACCAGCTGCCCGTGGCATCGACCACGAACAGCACCGTCAAGGGAATCAGCAGCCAGCGAAGCAGCTTGCGCCGCAGGCTGCGGCTGGGGCCGCTCATCTACGTCCGATCATCGAAGCGGTCGAGCAGGTAGCCCATGCCGCGCACGGTGCGGATCTCGATGCCCAGCGGCTCCAGCTTGCGTCGCACTCGATGCATGCATACCTCGATTGCGTTCGCGCCGACCTCGTCGCCGAAGCCGAACATCTGGTCGATCATCTGCTCCTTGCTGACCACTCGACCTTGGCGCGCGAGCAGGATTTCGGTCAAGGCAAACTCGCGCGCCGACATGTCCACCGGCACGCCGTCATGGAACAGTCGACGCGCGGCCGTGTCCAGCCGCAGGCGGCCGTGGGTTAGCTCGACCCCCGCGTTGAGTTGTCCGCGGCGGATCAGCGCACGCACGCGGGCTTCAAACTCCGGCAGGTCGAAGGGCTTGGTCATGTAGTCGTCGGCGCCCGCGTCGAGCCCTTCGACACGTTCTTCGAGCGTGTCGCGGGCCGTCAATACCAGCACCGGAACTGTCGACCGGCGCTCGCGCAAGCGGCGCAGCACCGCCAGGCCGTCGACATTGGGCAGTGCAAGATCGAGCACCACCAGGCCGTACGCTGCAGCGGCGAGCGCGGTTTGGGCCGCTTCACCATCGCCCGCCAGGTCGACCGCATACGCGGCCTGGGTTAGCGCGCGCACCAGCGCCGCGGCCAGCACGCTGTCGTCCTCGACGACCAGGACTCTCACGGCTCGCTGGCGTGCGGCGACCGCGCACAGGCGTTGGGAGAGATGTTCATGCCGGCATCGAATACGGGTCGGTCCGCGCGCAGCCGACGAAGCTTGAGCGTACCTCAAGCGAAGCAGCGCAGGCCCAGCTGATCCCCAGGGCGTGTGCCCCACGCAAGGTTGGCAGTTCAGCGATCTGCCCGATTCTTCCGGTCTTGGAGGGTCGGGTTCGCGACTGGCGCTCGTCAACCTTGGCATCGACAGCAAGCTGCGCGGATGCGATCTGGTCAGCCTCAGGGTACGGGATCTGTGCCACGGCGACCAAGTGGCGGCGCGCACCATCCAGTCCAGCACAAGACGCAGCGCCCGGTTCGGCATGGATCAGGCTCGCAGGGCTGAAGCCGGAGGACTTCCTGTTTCCCAGCCGGCTCCACGACGCACCTCATCTCGGCACCCGTCAGTACGCCAGGATCCTCGGGCACTGGGTTGGAGAGTTGGGTCTCCATGGTCGTGACGGTAATCCTTTTCGGAGGCGTCACGCGTTACGTGCCGCACCTCTCTTCGCGTCCGCTCCCGCGGAGCGGACTGAGCGAACTGCGACGCGGCCTCGTAGAAACACCAGTATGCGAGGGAACCGTCTCGGGCACCCTCGCGGCATTTCATGCGGGAGCTCCGCGCGATGGCGAAGCAGTTCAGACGTCTGGTCACCGGGCACGATGCCAACGGCAAGTCGGTTGTCATCTTCGATGGGCCGCCGTCCACAGTGCTCGCCACCGAGGCGCGGCCTGGCGCGACGATGACGGGTATCTGGGACACCACGTCGACGCCAGCCAGCATCGCCGGCAACGCCGATGCCTATGCGCATGCGATCAACCTGATGCCGCCGCGTCTGGGCACGCAATGCATCGCGCTCGAGCTGCAGCCCGAAGACCCCGAAGCGCTGCGCAAGGTCGACCGCGACGCGGCGTTCGGCGCCATGAACGCGGCCGGCAAGCTGGCGCGCGGCGACAAGGCGCGCCATCCCTACATGCACGCCACCGAGACGGTGGACTACGTGATCGTGCTGAAGGGCGAGGTCACGCTGATCCTCGACGACAGCGAGCATCTGCTGAGGGCTGGCGACGTGGTCGTGCAGCGCGGCACCAACCACGCGTGGTCCAACCGCGGCACCGAGTCCTGCATCCTGATCGGCATGCTGATCGACGCGCGCAACGAGTAGCGCTCTAGAACCCCAGCACGCGCGGCAACCACAAGGCGATCGGCGGGAACGCCGAGAGCAGCCCCAGCGCGATCAGATTGGCGCCGAGAAACGGCGTGATCGCGCGCACGAGCGCCGGCATGCCGCAGCCGGCGATCCGCTCGGCGGCGAACAGGCAGAAGCCGACCGGAGGCGTCAGCAGCCCGATGTTCAGGTTGAGGATCATCACGGCGCCGAAATGAACCGGATCGATGCCGGCCGACGTGGCCGCCGTGCTGAGGATCGGCGCAAACAGGATCAACGCGGCGGGTGCGTCGAGGAACATGCCGACGATCAGCAGCAGGATGTTGAACGCGAACATCGTGTCGCCGGGCGTCATCTTCCAGCGCTCGATGGCGCCCTGCAGCATGCCGGGCACGTTCTCCATGCCCATCACCCACGAAAACATCGCGCCGCAGCCGACGATGATCAAAAGCTGCGCCGAGAACAGCATCGAGCGCGAGAAGATCGGTGCGAGCGCGCGCGGTGCGATCGTGCGATAGACCATCGTCGCCAGCACGAAGGCATAGAACGCGGCTGCCGCGCCGGCTTCGGTCGGCGTCATGAGGCCACCGAGAATGCCGGCGAGGATGATCACCGGGATCATCAACGGCACCGCTGCGCCGCCGGTGGCGCGCACGAACGCCGCCGGCGTGCGCTCGGCCTCGACGCGCGGAAAGCCGTGCCGTCGCGCCTGGGTCGCCACCAGGATCATCTGCACCAGCCCGATCAGCAGCCCCGGCATGATGCAGGCGGCGAACAGCGCGCCGATCGAAACGCCCGTCAACGAGCCGTACAGCACGACGATCAGCGACGGCGGGATCATCGGCCCGATGATCGACGACGCGGCGATCACGGCGCCCGCGTAGGCGGGTGTGTAGCCCTGCGCGACCATGGTCGGCACGAAGACCTTGCCGAGCGCGGCGATGTCGCCGAGCGCGATGCTGGTGATGCCCGAGAACAGGATCGAGGTGCCGATGGCCACCTGGGCCAGGCCGCCGCGCATCCAGCCGAAGGCCAGGTTGGCCAGGGTCACGAGGCGCTTCGTGATGCCGCCCTCGTTGATCAGCTCGCCCGCCAGCAGGAACAGCGGCAGCGCCATCAACACGAAGACGTTCATGCCCTGGAAGATGCGCTCGGGCAGGAACGACAGGAAGCTCCACTGGCCCGTGACGCCGATCCAGATCAGCGACGCCGAGGCCATCGCCCAGGCGACCGGCAGGCCGAGCAGCATCAGGCCCAGGAAGCTGGCCATGAAGATCGCCAGCGTCAGGCTCATCGGGTCGGCGTCGTTTCGTCGGCCGGTCGCTGCGGCAGCAGGTTGGCGACGGCGAAGAGCGCCGCCAGCACGAAGAAGATCGGCACGCCGGCGTAGGGCCACACGAGGGGAAGCTGCATCCCCTGGCTCGTCTGGTTGCGCGCGAACCAAGCCATCTCGGCGCCGCTGACGGCGATGGCTACGAACAGCAGCAGGCACCAGACATCGAGCGCGGCAATCCACCATCGCCGCGCACCCTCGGGCAGAGCTGCGAGCACGACATCGATGCGGATGTGGCCGCGCTGCCGCACCGCCAGCGCGGTGCCGGCAAGCGCCGACCAGACCAGAAGATAGCGGCCGATCTCCTCGGTGAAGAACGGCGTGTAGCGAAAGAAATAGCGCATCACCACCTGCGCCACCATCAGCGCGAGCAGGAGGCCGAGGCACAGGGCCCCGAACGCGTCGACCAGCTTTTCCAGGCGCCGCATCGTCGCGGCGTCACTTGCCGCGTGAGCGAACCGCGGCGATCACTTCCTGGACCAGTGCCGGCGTGTCAATGTTCTGGTTCAGCCACTCGATCGCCTTGGGCTGCGTGGCGTTGAAGAACGCCGTCTTCGCCTCCGGCGACAACACGACGACATTGACGCCGTTGGCCTTCGCGAACTCGAGCTCCTGGGCCTCGTTCTGGCGCGACGCGGCGCGGTTGAACTCGACACCCTTCTTCGCCGCGTCCGTGACCACCTTCTGTAGCGCCGGAGTCAGCCCGGAGAAGAACGCATCGTTGATGCTCATCGGACCGAACGCGTAAATGTGGCCGCTCAGCGTGAGGTGCTTCTGCACCTCGTAGAGCTTGGCCACGTTGAAGGCCCAGACCGCGTTGTCCTGGCCATCGACGACGCCGGTCTTCAGCGACGTGTAGAGCTCGGGGAACGGAATCGCCACTGCCGAGCCGCCCATCGCCTGCACCGGGATCGCGAAGATCGGCCCCTGCACGCGCATCTTGCGGCCCTTCATGTCCTCAGGCTTGAGCAACGGCGCATTACCGCTGTAGTGCTTGAAGCCGCCGTGCTCGAGCCAGCCGAGCAGCCGGATGCCAGTGCGCTCGCGGATCTGGTTCGCCGCGCGCGTGCCGAGCGGGCCGTCGAGCGTCTCCAGCGCCACCGCCTCCGTGGGAAACAGGAACGGCATCGAAAAGACCTGGATGTCCTTGTAGACCGTCGCGATCGTCGCTTCGTTGCAGTCGCACATCTGGATCACGCCACGCCGCACCTGGTTCAGGCGCTCGAACTCGTTGCCGAGCGACGCGCCGTAGACGAGGTCGACCCGCAAGGCTCCAGCGGAGTTCTTCTCGACCTCCTCCTTGAAGACCTCGAAGGCACCTGTCAGCGGCGCTGCGCCCTTCAGGCCCTTGGGCAGGGTGAGCCCGACCTTGATCACCGTCTGCGCACTGGCGGTGCCGCAAAGCGCGATGAGCGCGAGCACCAGCCAGCGAAGGAGTTTCGCGGAGATCGTCATCGGAGGCCTCTCTCTCGAACGCCGTGCGGTGCCTCTAGGCCCACAGGCTTGTGCGATCGATTATGGGACGAACGGCCCATGCTCGATCCTTGCGAGACTGGAACCGTCAGGAACACCAAGCACTTCATTCGCGATCGATTCCGCTTCTGGCGTCGTTCGCTAACCCAACAACTGCAGTCGGCCAGAAGCAGACGGGCGACCGGCCCCTTTTTGGCCTACCTATCGTTACGCAACGACTCCAACAAGAGATCGAGCGTCGCGCGCAATTCCTTCAGCCTGCGCTCGCCAACACGACCTGCGAGACGGTCTTCGAGCCCGCGCCCGAAGCTGCGCACGTCTCGCCCATAGCTGCGCCCGCGTGCCGTTAGGCGTATGCGTGTTGCCCTGCGATCGTCCGGATCTGGGATTCGCTCGACATAGCCCGTCTGCTCGAGATGATCCACCAGCGCGCCTGCTGACTGCTTGGTGATGCTCGCGGTATCGGCCAATGTAGTGAGACGCTCACCATCAGGGTTCTGCCAGAGCGGTTGGAGCACCGCGGCGTGAGCCGGTTTGACGTCGGGGTAGTTGGAACTGGCAAGCCAGCCGGTGTATTCCTGGACCAAGGCGGAATGGATGAGACGGAACATCGCGCCAAGGGTCGCGCTGCGGTCCGATGTACGAGCGGGGGTTGACATGTTAGTCAGTTTGACTGATCATACTCGTCAGGTCAACTGACTAATTTCCACGGAGCCTTTCATGATCCATCACGTCTCAATTCCTGCCCGTGACCCCGAGCACGTTGCCCGCGTGCTGGGAGAGTTGCTTGGTGGTTATGTAGGACCGTTTGTCGGCCCAATTCCGGGCGCATGGGTCGCCTATGCCGATGATGAACATGGCACGGGTTTCGAGGTTTACCCAGAACGCACGGCGCTGGCGCCCGGTGAGTGCGACGATGAGCAGGGCCGCGTCGTGCTCATCGAAGTTCCAGCTTCGGTTGCCTTTCATGCCTTGGTGTCGGTCAAAGTCGACCGAGCCACGATTGAGGCCATTGGTGTTCGCGAAGGTTGGCGTACCCGCAATTTCTGGCGCGGCCCGTCGCCCAAAGTGCGACTGTTCGAGCTCTACGAGTTTTGGATTGAGAACCGCGTCATGCTCGAGCTCGCCACCTCGGACATGCTGCCGGCGTACACGAAGCTCACCAACGGAGCTGCGCAGCAGGCCATTCTTGCGGCGAGGGCGTCCGTGTAGGCGAACAAGGTCTAGCTCGGCCCGAGTGATCTGCAACGCGGCCGGCCAAAAAGAGGCGTCACGCCAGACTGGCCGCCTCTGAAGGTCAGCAACAGACTGACTGCTGCCGTTCGCGCTTGCGGCGCTGAAGGTCAGCTCCTGCTGATAGCTTGGTTCGGGTCGGGGCACTGCGTCTTCGCGCTCGGCGTCGCCCGCCAGGCCTCGGGGATGTGGCCGAAGAGCGCGAGCAGCGCGTTGCCGAGCGCGACGCCGCACAGCTCGCCCGGTCGTCCTCCGTTCGGGCACGGCATCGCATCGGTCGGGTCCACGTCGGTTCCGAACATCGGCACCAGCACGTAGAGCTGCGCGGTCCGCTTGAGGTTGCCGCCGCTCGGGTCGTGCATGGGCTCGGTGACGACGCCTCTCGAACCTCGAGAAGGCCCGACGGTCAATGCCTGCTCGCAGCGAAAAGTTTCAATGCCCACGTCGACGCCGCACCTTCCCCTGAAAGCGGGGGACGTCGCCGCTCGATTCGGCCGATCCGTACCCATTCCGTAACGCCTGCGTCGCTACGGTGGCTGCTCGCGATCGACGACATCGCGCAGTGGAGGCGACCATGAGGATCCTGTTGGCAGTGCTCTGCACATGCGTGCTCGCATCGTGCGGTGGTGGCAGTGGTGGCGGCGACGCGGGCGGTGGTGGCTCGACACCGCCGCCGTACGCGGTCGCACTGGAGGCCGACGCGATCGATATCCCGCAGGGGTCGAGCGCGAGGTTGCTGGTCAGCGTCACGCGACAAGCAGGCTTCACCGACGACGTCGCGGTGACGCTCGATTCGCCACCGGCGGGGTTGCACGCCGCCGCGATGACCGTTCCGGCGACGCGAAGCGCAGGCATCCTCGAGATCCACGTCGACGCCGACGCTCAGCTCCAGGCGTCGACGGTGCGCGTCCTCGCGCAAAGCGGATCGAGCAGCGTCGCGATGACGGCGACGGTGACCGTCGGTGCCGCGGTGCCTGGCGCGCAGGAGTTGATCGCGCAAGCGCTGCAAGCCGGGCAGATCGACTACCCGACCTCGCTCGTCTATCGCGCGTACGCGCTGTTCGGCGACCCACGGCTGCCGGCGGAGTATCAAAGCGCGGGGCCGATCGCCGAGGATCGCGGCCTCTTCGTCGACGCCGCCGATCCGAGCCTGCCGGCCGCGACGCAGGATCTGCTGCGCCCGTTCCTCGTGCGGCCGGCGCACGCCGCGAGCATCTTCAACCAGAGCGGCCGCGCGACCGCACAGGGCGCGCGCCCCGCGACACCCGGGACCACCGGCTCTGCTTGCCCCGAGGGCACCGTCGCGACTGCGACCAACTGGCGATCGGAGGCGAGCCTGAAGGCGCCGTTCCAGGTCTGGATCCAGTGCAGCAGCGACCCGGCGGCCGACGACGTCGACCTCGCCAAGGCGGTCGCCCTGATCGAAGGCATCTGGA
>Ga0070661_100001020_pt1 | contig 19850 bp, 15 predicted proteins | sample KBSC43metaG_FD_64663 | JGI IMG/M metagenome (GOLD analysis project Ga0070661, IMG submission 64663) | Corn rhizosphere microbial communities from Kellogg Biological Station, Michigan, USA - KBS C4-3 metaG | ecosystem: Host-associated > Plants > Roots > Rhizosphere > Soil ... | reverse complement strand
CAGCAGACAAAGGTGGTTGAGCCTGATGGGCTAACGACGCATCCGCCGCAGGAATGTCATCCCGCATAACCATTTGCATATTGCAAAGATCTTCTTTGCTCTCGTGCGTGGTACTGGCTTGCGAAACCGGTTCTTCAGCAGAAGGCTTTGAAGTAGAGACCTCTGTTTTTGATTCTGCGTAAATATTGGATGGTCTGGCCAGGTAACCGCCCGATGCTGCAGACACCGGCGTAGTACTATTTTTGAAAATTATTTTTTGCTCGGAAGGTTCTTCCTTTATGTGTAGATGAGTATCAGATTGGTTCTCCGAAATTATCATCTGTTTCATTTCCGCAATGGAAATCTTCTCAACAGTAATTTTTTCATTTTCAACAGTAGTTTTCCCAGGGATTTTACCAATACTCTCATTAGTATTTGTACCAGCCATATTTAATTCCCAATGGATAACGGGTGATTCATCCGGCAATAGTTCCTTCTCAGTTTCTCTTACGAGATCCTCTGCGTCAAACATCATGAATGCAGAAAATGATTCGTCGAGCGTGGAAGTGGATTCAACCAGTTTGGGAGTGAGTTCCTCGCGCAACTCTCCTTTTGTCGATTCTTTCTTGACTGGTTTATCGTTTTCTGCCACTTCAGCGGCCTGCAAGGACTCCATGAGAGAGTCCTTTTGGGCTTCTTTTATCTCTTTTTTCCTACCCAGCTTTGTTTCTTCAGGCTGACCCAACACCATCACTATTTTTTCTTCATTCGACTCAGGTTTTTTAACAACGGGCAATATAAAAGGATCTTTGTGTTGAAAACCTGTAGCAATGAGAGTGATCCCTATGTGCTCACCTAAAGAATTATCATAACCGAGACCAAGGATTACATCGGTGTTTTCACCAGCCTGTGTGAGTAGATAATTCTGAATTACTTCCACTTCGTCCATCGTGAACTCATGTTCACCTTCAGCAGAGTTAATATTAATCAGGATCCATTTTGCTCCACGAATATCATTGTCATTCAGCAACGGTGAGTTCAACGCTTCTTCAATAGCTTTGTGTGCACGATTTTCTCCTGCTGCAGCTGCATTTCCTAAAATAGCCACACCACCATTTTTCATTACTGTACATACATCAGCAAAGTCAACGTTTATCTGGCCAGTGCTGTTGATAACATCAGTGATACATTTGGCGGCAGTGGCAAGTACATTGTCAGCTTTTGCAAATGCTTCGCGCATTTTTAGATTACCAAATTGGTGACGCAACTTGTCATTGCTGATGACAAGCAGGGTGTCGACATACTGCTTCAATAATTTGATCCCTTCTTCTGCCTGTTGCTGACGCTTTTTTCCTTCATAAGCAAAAGGTGTTGTGACAATACCCACAGTAAGTACGCCGAGATCCCTGCAAATTTTTGCAATGATAGGAGCGCCTCCCGTCCCGGTTCCACCGCCCATTCCTGCAGTAATGAAAGCCATTTTTGTATTTACTTCCAGTATGCAGCGGATCTCTTCAAGTGATTCTTCTGTCGCCTGTCTGCCGATTTCAGGATTAGCTCCTGCCCCTAAGCCCTGAGTAAGATGCGGGCCAAGCTGTACTTTATTGGGTACAAGACTTAAAGCAATGGCTTGTGCGTCAGTATTACAAATAATAAAATTCACTCCTTCAATTTGCTGTCCGAACATGTGATTAACAGCGTTGCTGCCTCCACCACCAATGCCAATTACTTTTATAATGGATGATTTTTCTTTAGGAAGATCAAAATGTATCATGAATTGTTATTTAATAGGTTAGTGATTTTAAATTTGATATTTGATATTTGGTATTTGATATTTAATAGCCAATATCCAATACCTAATATCTTTCTTAAAACGCTTTATCCTCTTCTTTAAACAGGTCAATGATTCCGTCCTTAAACTTTCCCCAGAAGCCTGTAAGATTTTTTCTCTTCTTCATGCTTTCTTCGTCAACTGTTTCTTCAACCAGTTCTTCTTCTCCATTCAATGCCTTCTTTAATCCGTCAGGGATATCTACCTTTTTATACTCTTTTTCAAACTGCTTGCGATTATGTTCATAATCATCATATCCTTTTAAGATCAAGCCAATGCACGTAGAGTAAGTAGGCTTTGCCAGCTCTTCAATATGACCTGCTGCAAGATGCTCATTGGGGAATCCGATCCTTGCATTCAAGCCGGTTATATATTCTGTTAACTGGATCAGATGCTTAAGCTGAGAGCCACCACCCGTTAGAATAATCCCACCATTCAACATCTTGTTGTCGAGACCGACTTGTTTCAAATGATAAGTGACGAAATCAAGGATCTCATTCATTCTCGCCTGGATGATATTGGCAAGGTTTTTTACACTGATCTCTTTGGCCGGCATTCCCCGCAATCCAGGAATAGTTATGTATGCATTTGCTTTTGCTTCGTTTGCCAATGCACTTCCAAACTGGACCTTCATTTGTTCGGCCTGTGTCTTTAACACGCCAAGACCCGTTTTTATATCATTCGTAATATTTTCTCCTGCAAAAGGAATTACAGCTGTATGTTTTAAAATCCCTTCATAGAACACAGCAAGGTCTGTTGTTCCACCACCAATATCAACTATCGCAACACCGGCTTCCAGGTCTTCCTGCCCCATTACCGCTGACGAAGAAGCAAGTGGTTGAAGAACGAGATCTTTTGTATTCAACCCTGCTTTCTCCACACTTCGGTTAATATTTCGAATTGCATTTTTATCGCCGGTGATGATATGGAAGTTGGCTCCAAGTTTTACACCGCCATAGCCGATTGGGCGGGTTATATTTTGAAAATTGTCAACGGTAAACTCCTGAGGTATGACATCAATGATCTGATCGCCCGCAGGGATATATGTTTTGTATTGATCGGCTACCAATTGATCAATTTCGGCTTGTGTAATTTCTTCTTCTGTATTTTGTCGCACGATGTCTCCACGGGTTTGCAGGCTTTTAATGTGATGACCCGCGATCCCTACATACACCTCGTTTACATCCAGGTTGGGATTGGAAGCATAGCAATTTTCAAGTGCAGTCTTTATCGCTTTTATTGTTTCATCGATATTCAGCACCTGGCCATGCTTTACACCGTTGCTATTGGCCCGGCCGAATCCAAGAATCTCCAGCTTGCCAAATTCATTTTTTCTTCCGGCGATCACTGCAATCTTGGTGGTTCCGATGTCAAGACCGACAATAATGGGTTGTTCAGTGTTCATAGTATGTTGTTTTTAGTTGTTGCTGGTTATGCCGAAGGCATCCCTTCGGGACTTGTTATTTTTTTGATACCTGCTTTAGGGATCCGGTAATCCTTTGCGTCGCTCCCCGTAGCTGTCGGAACCATTCATCGTTCAGTAATTCCAATCATGAATACTTCATTCTCAATTTTCAACTACCAACTCCTGATTCCTAAATCCCTAGCCATTAATTACCCTTCTCCAACATCACCGCCTTTGTTTTTGCCCTGTTTTTTCTTCAATAATTTTTGGTTTCGCATTTGGAGTTTTCACAGGGTTTGAATTGGTTTGCTCATCGGTGTTAGTTATTGAGTTGGTGGTGTGATCAATTGAGACATTTTCTTTTTCATTTATCGGGATTGAAGGAATCGTATCCCTTTGCATTTTCCTCGCTTCCTGTAATAGTTTTTCAATATTTTTTTTCAACTGCATCGAATCAACTTTAGTCATTTTTGCTTTTGACCCAATCACTTGACCTGTAAACTGCACATCAACGGTATTGTATTTGTTAAAACTCGTTTTGCTTAATACCTGTTGATAAAAAATAAGCAGCCTGCCGAATTTTTTGTCAATATCATTCCCTTTGCCAAGCTTTACGATGTGATTTCCTATTGTAGGGATCATTTCAAAATTTCTGTCCTCGGTGATATCTATTTGTTCTGTTTGAGCCATCCAAAACGTGTCGCTCAAAATAAATGACGCTATATTCCTGACATCACTTAACAGGATGCTGTCCTTTGCGCTTAATATTTTTTTATCAGGAAAATTGGTAAACACAGGCACCCTCGCACTCATCATCTCCGACAAAGGCATCTTGTCACGTTCGCTGTCTATATAAAAGGATTTTCCTGCGGTGGTAAATATTCTCGCTATGGGTTCTTTTTCATCGATCGCTACATGCAACACCTCGCGATTGTCAAAATAGAGATTCGCATCTCTTACCCAGGCATTTCCTTCAATTAGCTGTTCAAGTTTTCTCAAATTGAATTCAGCGATAGGCTCACCTTTTATTTTGCCATTGAGCCCTGAGTTCAAAAGCTTTTTTATTTCCTTTTCGTTGATAAAAAGTTTTTTCTGCGCGCCATTTATTGTGATCACATAATCTTTACATAATTCATGATTTCTTTTTCCTATGGCCGCAACAAGAAGTACGACGAGCCCGGCGCATGCCGTTAGTGTCAGCGCTACAAAAATTATCTTCTTTATGATTTGTTTTGTTGTCACTTTTATATCTTTTCTAAAATTTCCTTTATAGGTTCAACCATCATATCAATGTCTCCCGCACCGGCTGTTATCAATACTTGCCCAAATTCGGTATTGATGTTCTTAACGTAATCAAATTTTATCCACTTTAATAAGTCATCTCTACCCATTACCTCTTTATTCTCATTTTTCATTTTATCGAGGATCATTTCACTGCTCACGCCTTCAATGGGTAACTCCCTTGCAGGATAGATCGGCAACAGGATAACTTCATCAGCCAGGTCAAGTACTTCAGCGAATCCGTTTGCCAGGTCTCTCGTTCTCGTATACAAATGCGGCTGAAAAATGATCGTACACTTTTTCTGCCTGAACAGCGCCTTTGTACCCTGTATCAATGCTCTCAGCTCCTCCGGATGATGAGCATAATCATCAATAAAGACAATGCGCTCATTTTTTATGATATATTCAAATCTTCTCTTTACTCCCTTAAAACTCTCGACTGCTGCCCTGATCTTGTCGTCTTCTATTTCCAAAGAACTTGCAACTGTAATAGCTGCCACTGCATTTTCCACGTTGTGCATTCCCCCCATGTGCAGTAGCACACCCTGCAGTTTATTTTCCTTCATCACCACGTCAAACTCGTAGCTTCCGTTCTTCATCCTGATATTTCCTGCATAACCATCAGCACTTTCATTCTGCAGACTGTAGGTCAAGTGCCTGGTTGCCCGCAGATGTTTTCCTCTGTTCAATCCGAATTTGCTTATTAACAATCCACCCTGTTTTATTTTGCTGCTGAAATCAATAAAAGCTTCCTCCATATTCTGGACCGTTCCATAGATATCGAGGTGATCGGGATCCATGGAAGTGATTACGGCCACATCAGGCTCCAACTTCAAAAAGCTTCTGTCATATTCGTCCGCTTCTACCACACATACATTTGTTTTGCTGCTCCAAAAGTTTGTTCCATAGTTCACCGATATTCCTCCAAGAAAAGCATTACAGCCATACCCACTGTCTCTCAACAAATGAGCGATCATCGTCGTGGTAGTTGTTTTTCCATGAGTACCGGCAACACAGATGTTAAAAGAACTTCTGGTGATCATCTGCAAAACATCGCTTCTCTTTACGACCATGTATCCGTTCTGTTGATAAAAAACAAACTCTTTATGATCCATCGGTACCGCGGGCGTATAGACCACCAAATCAACGTCCTTCGGTATTATCTCCACATCCTCGTCAAAATGCACGTCTATACCTTCAGCTTCTAATTCCTTAATCAGTGCTGTCTCACTCCTGTCATAGCCGCTCACCCTGATCCCATTTGATTGAAAGAACTTTGCAATAGCACTCATTCCTATTCCTCCAATTCCGATGAAATAAACAGATCTTATTTTTTTGATTTCATCATTCATTCCTGATTCAATGTCTGTTGTCAATTCAAGTTCCGCTTCCCCCGAAGGGGAATTCATAAGGACAGTATTTGTTGGACCATCGTGACGTCTGAGCTCTTAAAGAGCATCTGACGTTTATATTTTAAATGAGTTTTAAAACCTCTTCTGCAATTCTCTTATCAGCATCCGTAATGGCCAGCCTTCCAATATTTTCTATTAACTCAGCCTGTTTGTTGTCATCATTTGCCAGTTCAATGATCGTCGGCACTACTTTATCCAATGCTTCATTATCGGTTACCATCAACGCTGCGTTCTTATTGACCAGGTTTTGTGCATTTACCGTCTGATGATCCTCTGCAGCATAAGGGTAAGGCACAAACAGTACTGGTTTCCTGGCAACGCATAACTCAGCAATAGCCATCGCGCCTGACCTTGAGATCACCACGTCCGCGGCTGCGTATGCACAGTCCATCTGCGTTATAAACTCATTTGCCGAAACTGACGATCTTCCTTTAGTTTCTTCCTTTGCCTGCTCTGCGTAAGGCTTGCCGGTCTGCCAGATAAGTTGCAGTCCTGAAGTCAACAACTCATCAAGATGTTTACTGATCGCTTCATTGATTGATTTGGCGCCAAGACTTCCTCCCACCGCAAAAACAGTTTTTTTGTTTTCAGCCAACCCAAAAAATTTAATGCCTTCACTTCTTGTTACCGCTGACTGCGAAATGGTCGATCGCACAGGGTTTCCTGTGATCAAAATTTTTTCTTTCGGAAAGAATTTCTCCATTCCGTCAGTAGCCACGAAAACCTTAGTTGCTTTTTTTCCAAGCAGAATATTTGATTTGCCGGCAAATGAATTCGACTCGTGAATGAATGTTGGAATTCCTTTTGCCTGGCCAAACCGCAGCACAGGAAAACTCGAATAACCTCCGACCCCGATGATCGCATCGGGGTGGAAGTTTTTCACAATCGTGCGAACCTGGAGAAAACTCTTTACCAGTTTAAATGGCAATAAAATATTTTTTATCAAAGAACTCCGGTTAAACCCTGCTATGTCTAATCCCTTAATACTATAACCAGCCTGCGGTATTTTTTCCATCTCCATTTTGCCCTTTGCACCTACAAACAATATCTCGATCCCGGTGTCGATCTTCCTTAGTGCATTTGCAATTGCAATTGCCGGAAAAATGTGTCCTCCTGTCCCCCCTCCCGCTATTATAATTCGTTTGCTCACTTTAATAAATGTTCAATATTCAATGTTCTGTTGACAGTTTAGAATTGATCATTGAGCATTGATCACTTCTTCTTCTTTTCCTTCCCGCTGTTCAACATTCCTCGCCACGCTCAGAATAATTCCAATTGATAAACATGTAAACAGAAAACTACTGCCCCCCATGCTCACCAAAGGAAGTGTAACACCTGTCACTGGAAAAAGATTTACACTGACCGCCATGTTTGCGATGGCCTGTATCGCTAACGTAAAGCTGAGTCCCAACGCCAGGAATGCTCCAAATGCAAAAGGACATCGCCTGAAAATCTTTATGCTGCGAAAAAGAAAAACCAAATAGACGAAAACAATGAATGCTCCCCCCATTAATCCATATTCTTCGATGATGATCGGGTAGATAAAATCATTGTACGCCTGAGGTAAAAAATTGCGCTGCGTACTATTACCGGGACCTACGCCGAGAAAGCCACCCTTTGCAATGGCTATCTTTGCCTGGTTCACCTGGTAAGCGTCATCATCGTCAGCACTCTTTCCGCCATAAATGAAGTGTTCTACCCTGCTAATCCATGTACCGACTCTTGCTGTGAGCTTTGACCCGCTTTCTTTTTTTACTTCCGCCGAGTCATCTCCTGATTTATGACTGATAACAGCTGCAATGATGAGGAACAGAGCGGGGATAAGAACGACGCCGACTGTCAGCAACAAATGTTTTGTTCTTGCCCTGCCAATAAAAAGCAATAACATGCAACTTGCACCAAGCAATAATGCCGTTGACAAATTCGCCGGGGCAATGAGAACACAAATAATACCAACCGGAATAATCAATGGCAGGTAACCCTTTTTGAAGTCCTTAATGACGTCCTGTTTTTTGCTGATCAATCGAGCCAGGTACATGAACAACGCTAGTTTCGCCAGTTCAGACGTCTGTAAGTTCATTCCGATGATCGGCAGGCGGATCCAACGGCTACCTTCATTCATGCTCAATCCGAAAAACAGAGTATAGATGAGTAAAGGAATTGATAAAAGAAATAATAACTGAGCGATTTTCGAATAAATGATATAGTTGACCAGATGAGCAAAATAAATGATGCCAATGCCCAATATGATAAATGCGACTTGTTTAAAAAGATAGATCTCCGTATTGCCTTTATAGTTTTTATAAGCAAGTGAGCCGGTCGCACTATACACTACCAGCATCGATATAAGCGCCAGCAAAACAACCAGGGCCCAGATCACTTTATCACCTTTTGTACGATGGGTTAAATGATAGCCCCAGCCTTTAAGAGGCTTTTGCAGATTTCCTATTTCTTCTGAATATGACATAATGTTTCAATGGAGACAGAGGGTTTACAACTCTTTCACCGCCTGCTTGAACTGATCTCCCCTGTCTTCATAATTTTTAAACAAATCGAAACTTGCGCAAGCCGGGCTTAGCAATACGACGTCTCCTTTGTTTGCAAAATGAAAGGCTGCATGAACAGCTTCCTTTGCACTGCCCGTGTTGACGATCGTGCTTACTACATTTCCAAATGCATCATGGATCTTCCGGTTATCGATACCCATGCAGATAATCGCTTTCACTTTTTCTTTCACCAGGTCCCTTATTAATGAATAATCATTCCCTTTATCAACGCCGCCCAATATCAGTATTGTTGGTTTTTCCATGCTCTCCAACGCATACCACGTGCTGTTCACATTGGTGGCCTTGCTATCATTGATAAATTCAACACCTCGAACGGTTGATATATATTCCATGCGGTGTTCGAGACTTTGAAAAGTTTGTACGGCCTCGCGAATTTTCTCCTTTCGTATTTCCATTGTTGCCGCTGCCAGGCAGGCAGCCATCGTGTTGTACTGATTGTGCTTTCCCTTCAATGCGAAATCAAACACACTCATTGCAACAAAGTCAGATCCCGTCCTTACGTACATGTCTCCGTCTTTTATAAATGCTCCATTTGGTACTTCACTTCTCATTGTGACTGGTAGTTGTTTTGATTTTATTTCAAATTGGTTCAGATATTTCATGGTTACTTCATCATCCGCGTTATAAATAAAATGATCATCACCCGTCTGGTTCATTATGATCCTGAATTTGCTGCGGATATAGTTTTCAAAATTGTATTCGTACCGGTCAAGATGATCTTCAGTGATGTTGGTGAGAACTGCTACATCCGGTCTGAATGTTTTGATGTCGTCCAGTTGAAAACTGCTGATCTCGGCTACGTACAATTGTTTTGGATTTATCGCAACTTGTCTTGCAAATGAATAACCGATATTGCCTACCATCGCGCAATTCAATCCTGCTGCTTGGCAGATATGATAAGTCAATGCCGTGGTAGTCGTTTTTCCGTTACTGCCGGTAATGGCTATAGTTCTACTGCCTCCTTTAAACCGATAGGCCAGCTCTATTTCACTGATAACCTCGATGCCTTTTTCCCTGATCTTTTTTACCAGCATGTTTTTTTCACCAATACCCGGGCTCTTTACTATCTCATTGGCATTTAAGATTCTTTCGTCAGTATGCTTTCCTTCTTCAAATTCAATTCCGGCCAGTTCCAACTCGGTGCGATAAACTTCTTTCAAAGAACTTTCGTCAGTAAGAAATACTTCGTATCCCTGTTGTTTTGCGAGCAGCGCAGCACCTACTCCGCTTTCCCCGCCGCCTAGTATGACCATCCTTGTACTCATAACTCATCTCCCGATGTACGGAGTTGGTTCTTCAGAAGCATTAGATCGTTACTGCACCACAATCTGATCTGGATTACCCGATGACTATCGGGATGGCTTTTCAGGGATCTTGATTGGGGGTTTTCCAGTAATGCCTTGCGCTTCTTACTTACTATATCCCGGTCTATCGCATCTTTAAAGTGGCCACTGAAAACAACACACACAAAACAGTTATAATCCAAAATCTTGTTACAATTTTTGCCTCGTGATATCCTTTCTTCTGATAATGATGATGAAGAGGACTCATTAAAAAGATCCTTCTTCCTGCCCCATATTTTCTCTTGGTGTATTTGAAATATGTTACCTGCATTACCACGCTGATATTCTCTACCAAAAACACACCGCAGAAAATGGGGATCAACAATTCTTTATGAACGATAATTGCAATGGCTGCTATGATACCGCCAAGCGTTAAACTTCCTGTATCACCCATAAAAACCTGGGCAGGATACGAGTTATACCACATAAAGCCTATACATGCCCCGATCATGGCTGCTATAAAAATCGACAGCTCTGCCAAATTGGGGATATACATTATGTTCAAATAGTCAGCAAAGAAAAAACTACCACTGGCGTAGGCGAAAATGCCAAGCAGTACGCCGATAATCGCAGAAGTGCCAGCCGCAAGCCCATCTAAGCCATCAGTGATATTGGCTCCATTCGACACTGCTGTAATAATAAATATCACAATGATGATATAGAGTATCCAACTATAACTCCGCCAGCTTGCGGGTAGTAATTTTGAATAATTGAATTCATGTGTTTTTACAAAAGGAATGGTGGTGATTGGTTCTTTTGTAACAACAAAATGTTTTTCTTTTCCATTAAAGGGGACTGTCCTGATCGTTGAATCATTTGCCTTGGGAGTTCCGATATATTCTCTCCATATTGTTACATTGTTATTAAAATAAAGTGTTGCGCCTACAATGATCCCGAGACCGATCTGCCCAAGAACTTTTAACCAGCCAGCCAGGCCATCTTTATCACCTTTTTTATAAGGCACTCCCTGTTCTTTTGCAATCCTTTTTGCCCTTAGTTTTAAATAATCATCTAAAAAGCCAATTATTCCCAGCCAGATTGTACTCACTATCATCAACCTGATATAAGCCTTATGAAGGTTGGCGAACAATAAAGTTGGAATAAGGATGGACAGGATAATGATGATTCCTCCCATGGTAGGTGTTCCCTTCTTGCTTTGTTCACCAGTGAGTCCAAGATCGCGCACGGATTCTCCCACTTGTCTTCTTTTCAGATAGTTGATCAATCTGCGACCAAATAGTGTAGCGATCACCAGCGACAACAACATCGCCAACAATACACGGAACGTGGTGAATTCAAAAAGCCCACTTCCCGGAAAGTGTATGTTCTGTTGTTTAAACCAATCAAATAAATGATACAGCATTGGCGCTGGTTTAACTTCGCCCTTGTATCCCTCTCGGTATTGAGAGGGATATCGGGCTTTTAGTTTTTCAATCGATCATGGGTAATAAAAAAATCAGGTATTACCATGACCGTTTATGCGTCCGTCCAAGACATCTTTGGTCAACGTTGTGAATTGTGAATCGTCAATCGTGAATGGATCATAACTCGCCTCGAGTTATTCCGCCTTTTCACGTTTCATGTTTGACGTCCACGCTATTTATCCAGCATTTCAAACATCTCTCTAACCACTTCCTTATCGTCAAAATGATTCTTCACCCCTTTAATCTCCTGGTATTTCTCATGTCCCTTTCCTGCTACCAGGATTATATCTTCTTTGCTTGCTAAACTGATCGCAGTTTTTATCGCCTCTTTCCTGTCAACTATCGAGATATATTTTCTCCTTGCTGCCGCGCCTACACCAGCCTCCATATCCTTTATGATTTGCGCCGGGTCTTCACTTCTTGGGTTGTCGCTCGTGAATATTACTTTGTCGCTGTGCTCACAGGCAACTTCAGCCATGATTGGCCGCTTTGTTTTATCCCTGTCGCCTCCGCAGCCGACCACAGTTATTACTTTTTCAAATCCTTTCTTTAATTTCCTGATCGTCGCCAGCACATTTAATAATGCATCTGGCGTATGAGCATAGTCAACGATAGCTATCACTTTATCCTGTTTTGATAACAGGTAGTCGAATCGTCCTTCTGCCCCGGTCAGCATACTTAAGTTGCGCAACACTTCCTGCTTATCCACGTCTAAACAAACCGCGGTTCCATATACAGCTAACAAATTATACGCGTTAAATTCTCCGATCAGCCTGAAATGAACTTCCTGGTCATTTACTACCATCACCAAACCGGTCAAACTGTTGTCCAGGATCTTTCCTTTGAAATCGGCAACAGTTCTTAAGCTGTAGTAATATTTCTTGGCGTTCGTGTTTTGCAACATCACAGTTCCGCGTTTATCATCTGCATTACTGATTGCAAAAGCTGATGATGGTAGCTCATCAAAGAATGATTTTTTTACCCGGATATATTCCTCAAAATTTTTGTGATAATCCAGGTGATCATGCGTGATGTTGCTAAAAATCCCTCCTGTAAAATGCAGCCCCGTGATGCGATGCTGATGTATGGCATGTGAACTGGCCTCCATGAACACATGCGTACAATCTGCTTCGAGCATTTGCTTTAGCAATGCATTCAAACTAATGGCATCAGGTGTCGTGTGTGTGGCTGCCACGATTTTGTCCCCAATATAATTTTCAACCGTACTCAGCAGTCCGCATTTATATCCCAATGATGTAAAGAGCTTATATAATAATGTAGCAATTGTTGTCTTGCCATTCGTTCCTGTCACTCCTACCAACTTCATCTTCTCTGAGGGCTGACCAAAAAAATTATGCGCAATAAGACCAGCGGCCGCTGCACTATTTTCCACCTCCACGCAGACAACACCCTCTTTTCTTTCTATAAAAGATTCCTGAAACACAACCGCAACCGCTCCTGCTTCTATAGCCTTATCAATGAACTGGTGCCCATCGAAGGCCACGCCTTTCACCGCGATAAATAAAGAGCCCGATTTAATTTTCCTCGAATCGATCTGAACATCGTTTATTTCCAAATCCGTACTTCCAATTACCGACCTGATGTTTACCTTATATAGTATGTCTCTCAATCGTTGCAACTGGTCGATGTTAATATCTTAAACACTGTTCACCCTAATTCCACTAGTACTGTAAACCCTTTGGTCAAAGGTGTGCCGGGAGGAATGGATTGATTAATTATCTTTCCTCTTCCTTTTACAACCACTTTTATTCCCGTATTTTCCAATAGATACAGCGCATCCTTTAGGCCCATACCTTTTACATTGGGCATGAATTTTCCCTGCACATTTGTTCCTTTTACTATTGTCATTGCATTTTTTTCATACACGTTGCTCCAACTATTTTGCATAGTCGAATCACTGTAATTCACATTCAATTTTGATAATACATTCTTGATATCATTTGTATAGCCGGCATAGAAATAACCTGTACTATCTTTTGCAGCGGCATAGTTTGGAGCGTCTTTCTTTTCCACATACATCGCATATAATTTTGTCGCTATCTCTCTGAACACGGGTGCCGCTACCTGGCCACCATAATGTAAAAAGGCATGGGGTTTCGTACGGATCACGACAATACAGGTGTATTGTGGTTGGTCGGCAGGAAAATATCCAATGAAAGTAGCCTGGTAAACGCCGTCGTTGTATTTTATATTTCCATCCGCCACATGAGCCGTTCCTGTTTTACCCGCCACAGGGAATGGCATGTCCTTAAAAGCTGGCTTGCCTGTACCTATTTCTACCACCGCTCTCATACATTGCTTTGCAGCTTTCACTACTTCTGGTTTACAAATTTTTTCTTCCAGTACAGTGGGTTGAAATTGATTGATCTCATTTCCATCGACGCTGATACTATTGACCAGGTAGGGTTTCACCATCTTTCCATCATTTGCTATCGCGTTGTAAAGCGTCAATGTATTAAGAGGACTTATTTGTATTGCATAACCGAAACTCATCGTGATCATGTTCATCAGTCCGCCATTCTTGTTATCAAGAGGGGCTAATCTTGGTTTCGGAACATCTTTCAAATCAACTCGTGATGGTATGTCCAGGTGGTAACGGTGAATATATTCTTTAAACTCTCTTGGATTGTTTGCAAAAGCCTTGTAAGCAAGCTTGCTCATTCCAACATTTGAACTGTGTGCAAAGCATTCTTCCACTGTTTCCACAGGTTTTGGTTGGCGTTCTGCGTCATTAACCATGCGAGGTCCGACCATCATTTTTCCCTCACTCCCCACTTCTACCAGGTCAGTTAATGAAGAACTTCCTTTTTCAAGCACAGACAAAAGCGTAAGTAATTTGACGGTTGATCCCGGCTCCGTTACGCGCAATGCATAATTATCATCTTCCCAATAGCTGCCGTCTTTTTGCCTTCCAAGATTTGCCATCGCTTTTACTTTCCCGGTTTTTGTTTCCATTACTATCGCAGTTCCGTATTGCGACTCGCTTTGCAGCATCATTTTCATCAGGGCTGATTCTGTTATATCCTGGATGTTAACATCGAGTGTGGTAACGACGTCTTTTCCATTTTCAGGTTCCACCTTATAACCCTCGACCGGAACTGCCACCCCGCCGGCAATAAAACGGACAAGTCTTTGTCCCTTTTGGCCAGTCAAAAAACTATCATAACTTTTTTCTAATCCCACATTCATCTTTTTGATCTTACCATTGCTGGCAACGTAATCGCGTGACAAACCAATAGTTCTGTTTGCCAGCAGTTGAAATGGCGTCAGTCGTTTGCTATCCACTTCCACGATCACACCGCTTTTGTTTCTTCCCAATCTTGCCAAAGGGAATTGCCTGAACGCCTTGTAGTCCTCGAATGCTAATTTTTTTCTTATAAGAAAATAGCGGTCGCTTTTCTTATACGCCTGCTGAAGGTCCCGGCGGTATTCACCTGCCGTCCTGTCGCCAAAATAATCTGCAAGAGCGATTGAAAATGAGTCAATGTTTTCCCTGAATCTTTTTCCGTTTTTTTCCCTCAAACCGTCGGCTTCCATGTCCATATAAATGTCAAATGTGGGGATCGAAGTACTTAACATTTGGCCATCTTCACTATAAATAGTACCCCTTTCGGCCTCAAGCGGTTCTATTCGTTGATGTAAACTATCACTCATACTCTTCCAGTAACTACCCTGGAACCTCTGTATATAAAAGGCTTTACCTATTATGAGAACGCTAAGCACGGCGATACCGAGAAAGCTTAAATACACTCTCCACAATATGTCACGCTTTACTTCCAATGACTGCCTTCGTTTTTAGTTGTTTTATTTTTGAAATGTTAGCCTTTTCAATGTTGATCTGCCTCGTGGCTACCGTATAGTGTCTTTCAATACGACTGGTGCGATCGTCAATTCCTTTAACCCCAGTGGTTCTACTGCTTTCGCTAACTCACTTTGCTTACTGCGAAACATCACTTCACTTTTTACAGTTTTATATTCGTATTGCAACTCTTTTACTTCTTTGGCCGTTTGATTGATGTTTCGGATGGTTTTATCGGCGTAATGCCCGTTATAGATGTAGATAACAGCCAGCAAAGCCAGGAACAAAAAGAACGGCACCTGCTTTACGATAGATTGATAATTCAAAACTCGCTTCCATCCCGCTTTAGCAGAATTGGGCTTCAGGTCCCGTTCTTTGGTGTTTTCTTGTTCCTGCATAAATAAATGTTAGCATTAAGAAATTGGTTTTCGAGGGCCGTTTCATAAGGTTAAGGGTTCTGTTGATACCGTCCGTTAATACTATCTTGAAGAATATTTTTTTCATTAAATAAGCAGCCTTTTCATTACTTACCACTCACTACTCATTACTCATTACCCACCATCATCATACCATCATCAATTTTTCCGCTACCCGCAGCTTGGCACTCCGAGACCTCGGATTTTCTTTTAACTCCTTTTCCCCGGGAGTAATCGGCTTCTTTGTTATCACTCTCAATTCGTTCGTCACCTTCTGCATGGTAAAAGGATCTTGCTCAGCCTCTTCAAATGAACCGCGCCGAAAAAAATTTTTTACCAACCTGTCTTCCAAAGAATGAAATGTAATAATGGCTACCCTTCCTCCGGGTTTTAGCAAGAGTGGAATTTGTTGCAACAATTCTCTTAATGCAGTCAATTCGTCATTAACTTCTATCCTTAGAGCTTGAAAAACCTGGGCAAAATACTTATGGGGATTTCCCTTTACAATTCCCCGAAGAGCATTTTTTAGATCATCGATCGTTTTTATTGATGATGACCGGCGGGCCTCCGTGATCGTCCTGGCTAACGTTTTAGCATTGGTAACTTCGCCGTACTGTTCAAACAACTTGTGAAGCTGTTGTTCAGCATAATGATTTACCACGTCAGAAGCAGTCCTGGCTTGTCGCTTATCCATCCGCATATCCAGCTCCGCGTTATATCGCGTTGAAAAACCCCGATCTGGTTCATCGAACTGGTGACTACTTACGCCAAGATCAGCCAGGATACCATCAACGGCAGAAATATTATTCAGGCGAAGAAATCGTTGAAGGTGACGAAAATTATGTGGCACAAAAATGATACGGCGGTCTGCCGGTAAATTTCTCCTGGTATTCTCGTCCTGGTCAAACGCTACAAGCGTTCCATCCGCACTTAGTCTCTCCAGGATGCCCTTTGAATGTCCACCACCACCAAATGTGCAATCTACATAGGTTCCGTTCGGAACAATTTTCAACCCTTCAATTGTCTCCTTCAAAAGGACCGGGGTATGGTAGACGTTTTCCAACGATCAATAATTAATAATTATTAATTACTCACCATTTTTCGCCATCACGTCCTTGGCGAGGCTACTAAAATCCTCTGCAGAAAATGAGTCAAAGAGCTGATGGTACTTGTTACTATCCCAGATTTCTATTTTATTTACTGCCGAAACCAGCACGATATCCTTTTGCAGCCCTGCATGGTCTTTTAGGTTAGGCGGGATTAATAGCCGTCCGGCGCTGTCTGGTTCCACCATCGTAGCCCCGTTAAGAAAATACCGGCGGAACTCACGGACCTTTGGATCAAACTCATTCAGCTTACTGATCTCGGCAAAGAGCGGCTCCCAACTTTTCAATGGGTACAGACTCAAACATTTTTCAAATCCCCTGTTAATAACAAACTGATCATTCTCCTTTTCAGGCAACTGTCTCTTGATGCCCGCTGGCAGAAGAAAGCGACCCTTCGCGTCTAAAGTAGCCTCGAACTCGCCTAGAAAGCCTATCATTATCAGTGAATTGAATCAATTTATAATAAATTGACACAAAATAACACTTTTTCCCACTTCAAAAACAAATTTTTTGGTTTTTATTTTTTCCACAGATGATTGATTCGCTGAAACCCGTATTGGCTAAAGGTCTTATTGATTCAAAAAGTTTTTTTAGGCAAGATCAGCCTGCCTTTAATGTGGATTGCTGTGAATAAGCTGTGAATTAGATAATAATACAACTGGTATGCTAATTTTAGTGTATGGCAACAGCTGGCTATTCAGGAACTCCATTGCTGAAAAAGCTAGGTATAAAACCTGGGAACAAATTGCTTTTTGTAAATCAGCCACGAAACTATTTTGAGCTGCTTGAAGCGGATGTCACAGATCAGCTATGTAATAAAAATGAAGTGCCTGATCTTATTCATCTTTTTGTATCAACAAAAAAAGAATTTGAATCGGAAATGAAGAGATTAGACGAGCTGATAAGGAAAAATAAGAGAATGGCGATCTGGGTGTCCTGGTATAAAAAATCCTCAGGCATTGCGACCGATATCACAGAAGATACAATAAGAAATTTTGCCTTAAGAAATAATCTTGTCGATGTGAAAGTTTGCGCGGTAAGTGATATTTGGAGTGGATTGAAGTTGGTAGTGCCATTAGAAAAACGATCTTAATTTTACTACAGGAACGCAGCTGTTTCAATATTCTGTTGAGCCCTCGCTACATCCTGACCCTTAAGCAACTTCTTCAATCTTTGATGAAGGCCCAATGATCTTAAGTATTCCTCCTGCCATTGAGGCCTGCTGATATTTATCCTTGGAAAAACGTACGATCGGTTTTCAATATAATCGTTATCAAAACTTGATACAAGATCATCACACAACAGGATTATTTCATATCCTGTATTTTTAACCATTCGCATACTTTCCGTATTGTACAAGCCATTTGGAAACGCGAAAATCCGGGGTTCGTTTCCTGTTTCCTTTTTTATTCTTAGTTTACTTTCTGTTATTTCGCTTGCCAGTTCGTTTTCATTTGTGATACGCGAAAGATTCTGGTGCGTCAAACTATGTGAACCAATATGAACGCCCGAATCCGCACATTCCCTGATCATTTCCCAACTCATCAATACATCTAATTTTTCAGCGGGAATTTTCATCGCCAGCCGTTTTACCCATTGCATCAATTTGTTTGAATCTATGTTATAGAGTTGTCCACACAACATCAGAAAGAAATTCTCATTTACGGACTCGTCGATCTTTATAGGCTGCCCGTCGGGCAACTCAATCGTAGTCCCGGCATTATTTTGCAAGTAAATATTTACGATTTGTGTCCAAGGGAGCAGCTGTTGATCAATTAAACCCGGGCATATATTGTGGTGAGCAGGTACCTGGTATTTTTTAAGAATGGGTAAAACATTTTCATAAAAATCACGATACCCATCATCAAAACTCACCGCAACCAAAGGTTTGGCTGGATATTTCTTTATATTGAATATCTCTTGAAGGGGGATTAATGCAGTATTTTTCTTTAGTTTCCTAATCAACGATTCAAATTTTGCTACAGGAAGCGGGCTCCACAATGGATCTATTTCATCACTTACGCGATGAAACATTAATATGGTTACTTCCTTATTCCTGATCCGCATCATTTTTAAAATAGCAGGAATACCGATCGAGGTCAATACCGAAAATAAATATTCTCTCATATCCTTTAACGCGTTACACGGGAAGTTCTATCATGATTCACTTTTCTCCCGAAATAATAAACCCTGTAGCAAAAAAGTCTTTTGACGATAATTTAGAATATTCAAATTTACGGGCCCAGAAGTTCGTAAAACCCATGGAGATCTTGGTAAACGGATAGGTAAAAATATTTACGTTGTAATTCACTGATTTGATATTTTTAAATCCACAATTCAAAAACATTTTCTTCGCCATTTTCTGATTCCAGAGCCTCCGCGGGGGCTGGTGGGTAGATTTGCCGGAAATTTTTCGCAAAAGATATCTAAAAGGTGAAGTCAACCGCAGACTCAGGTAATCCAGTGAATTAAAATTTGGAAACGAAAGAATTAACTGCCCTGTGTCTGCCAAAAATTGATATAATTTTCTTATTACGCTCTCGGCGTCATCAAAATATTCAATAAAACCCAACCCTATCATTACATCTATTTTCTGAGACGGTTTAAAGTTTCTAATGTCGTCCGAAAACAATTTTATTTTATTGGACTCTATTAGTGCAGGGTATTTTTTCTTGACAACATCCAGCATATTTTCCGAACTGTCCAACCCCATATAAGACCCCTTGCTATTAATCACATGGGGAATCAGGATTCCTGTCCCGCAACCCAAATCAAGAACCGTCATTCCCTCGATGGGCTTCATCAGCTCTATACTCTTCTTGAACCTGATGATAAAGGGATAGCTTTTGGTGTTTTTGGGGTCATATAGTGAATCCCATTCTCCGGATTTTGCCTGGCTTTCGAAATAGCCTAAGATTTCTTGGTCATTCATGATATAATTTTTTTGGGGATAAAAATAAAGAAACAAATGGTATCCACGCCATCAGGTGCGGCTTATTGGGATCATGTTCCGAACTGATTCAATAATTTTAAAATGTAAAGATTTGCACCCTTTTTTGGCAGCTTGCCCTGTTAAAGACAATTAGTTTCCAATTCCCGAAATTTGCAATTTAAATACAACAGTTTGTTGTGTTATGAACCCAAAAAATTTCTCGATCGCTGATTTTACCTATGATCTTCCCGAGGACCGTATTGCGAAATATCCATTACCTGAAAGAGATGCATCTAAACTTCTCATATATCACCAAGGAAAGATCAGTGAGGAT
>Ga0070661_100001012_pt1 | contig 19915 bp, 17 predicted proteins | sample KBSC43metaG_FD_64663 | JGI IMG/M metagenome (GOLD analysis project Ga0070661, IMG submission 64663) | Corn rhizosphere microbial communities from Kellogg Biological Station, Michigan, USA - KBS C4-3 metaG | ecosystem: Host-associated > Plants > Roots > Rhizosphere > Soil ... | reverse complement strand
TGTTGTTCTCGCGCGAAGCATTCGGCGCTACCGACGATTTCGAGCGCTTCCAGCAAGTGTTGATCGGCTGGTGGCCGGCGACGCCTGCCGTCACGCTTGGCGCACGCGCAAACTACGCGTGGTCTTCGGCCGGCACGCCGTTCTTCCTGCGTCCTTACGTACAACTGCGCGGCGTGCCCGCAGTGCGCTACCAGGGCGACTCGGCCGCATCGCTCGAGTTCGAAGCCCGCTGGCAGTTTTATGGACGCTGGAGCGTTGTCGGCTTTGGAGGCGTTGGCTCGAGTCGCTCGACGCACGGTGCGTTCGACGCAACGCAGACCGTCGGCGCTGGCGGCGTTGGTTTCCGTTACGAGCTCGCCAGCAAATTCGGCATGCACGTGGGTGTGGATATTGCGCAAAGCCGCGGTACCACGGCCGTGTACCTGCAGGTTGGGAATGCGTGGTTCCGGCCGTGAACGGGCTCGCCTAAAAGTCACTTGACGCGCGCTTTTCGTAGGCGCATAACTCGCGCAGAGACATGCTCGATCAAGTGTCCGACGCACGCATGCCGCGGGTAACAGCTTCGCAAGCCGCCGGGTCGCGGCGGCTCTCGCCATGGCTGCGCCGATTGCGCAACCTTGGCATCGTGGTCACGGCGCTGATCGCGCTTTACGCGATCATCGGCTTCTTCGTCGTGCCGTCGATCGCCCGCTCGCAATTCGAATCGACATTGTCGCGTGAGCTCGGCCGGCAGGCGACGCTGCGCAAGGTCGAGTTCAATCCGTTCACGCTTCGCGCCCGCCTGTCCGATTTCGCGCTCGCGAATCGGGAAGCGACGGGAACGTTCGCGAGCTTCGAAACGCTCGAGGTGGATGTCTCATCGGCTTCGATCCGGTATCTCGCGCCGGTGCTCGATGCGATCCGGCTGGTGCGACCGAAGATCGAGCTGGTTCGCGACGCCCAGGGCACGTACAGCATTCAGGATCTGATCGAACGCGCAGCCGCGCAACCTTCCCCATCCGAGGCGAGGCCGCAGTTCTCGCTCAACAACATCGAGATCGACGAAGGAACCTTCTCGCTCGATGATCGACCTGGCGGACGCACGATCAACGTTGCGAATATCGGCATCGGCATCCCCTTCCTGTCGAGCCTCGCCCACGATGCGGAGATTCGCGTAACCCCGCGCCTCGACGGTGCGATCGATGGCGCGCGCTTCGAGCTCAAGGGAACCAGCACGACTCCGTTTGCGGACGTCCAGGAAGCGACGCTCGATCTCGACCTCGACCGCATGGCGCTCGCGCAATACGCGCAATACTGGCCACTGCCGAGCGGCCTCAAGCTCGTCGACGGTGCGCTGACAACGCGACTGCGGCTTGCATTTACAACGGAGCGACGCACGCCGCGCTCGATCACCGTTGCCGGCACGGCGCGCATCGACGGCCCGGCCATCGCAAGGCGTGACGGGTCGGCACTGATTTCGGCGGGCTCTGCCGAAGTCGCCATCGAAAAGCTCGATCCGATCGCACGCGTGCTCGCGCTGGATCGTGTGGCCATCGACGCCTTGCGCGCCGACGTGCGGCGCGTCGGCGGCGGCGAGTTCGAACTCGTGCGCCTTCTGTCATCGCCAGCGTCGACGGCGCAAGCGACGTCAACGGCGGAACCGCCTGCCACGGCGGATCGGAGCAACCGACCTCCGGCATCCGCGTGGCGCGTTTCGATTGCCGACCTGCACGCGTCGGCACACTCGGTGGATCTCGCCGACGAGACCGTCACGCCGGCATTCAAGACGACACTTGGCAACCTAAGGCTCAATGCGAAGCATGTCGACTCTGATGGACCCGGCAGCTTCGACGCCACGTTCGACACCGACTCGGGCGCGCATTTCGAAGGCCGCGCGGAGGCGAATCTGTCGGCGAAAAGCGTGCGCGGTCATTTCGCACTGACGGGATTCAGGCTCGACCGGCTGTATCCGTATTACGCCAACGCGCTCAATGTCGAGGTACGCCGCGGGGCGCTTGATCTCAATGCTGACGTCGACGTGGCTGTCGGCAACGATGGGGCCGACGTCAAACTCGCCGATGGGACCGCCACGCTCAACGACGTCGAAATGGCGCTACGGGAAGAACGGGATCCGCTGTGGCGCGTGCCGCGCGCCGATTTGACCGGTGTAGCGTTCGATCTCAAGCGGCGCAGCATTGCTATCGATCGCATTCAAAGCGCCGGGAACACGATTCGCATCGTCCGCCAGCGCGACGGCGCCGTCGATTTCGAGCGCATCGTGAAGACCCGCACTGGCCGAACGCCCGATGCGGCGTCCGGTGTGACCGCTGATCAGGGCTGGTCGTATGCCGTTCGCAAGCTGTCGTTCGAGCGCGCGACGGCGGCGTTCGAGGACCGCGTTCCACAACCGCCAGTGAAGTTGCGTATCGACGCGAATGTCTCCGCGGACAATTTCGGCAACGCACACGGATTGAAGGGAACCGTGGATATCGCTGCGCGTCTGCCTCCGACAGGCCGTGTGAATCTCGCGGGCGCATTGGCCACCAACCCGGTTGCCTTCGATTGGCGCGTCGATGCGACGGGTGTCAACCTGGTTCCGTTGCGTCCGTACTACGAGGCGCGCACGAACATTACCGTCACGCATGGCGCGGCCGCGGCCAAAGGTCGCGTCGTCTATGCGGCGGCACAAGGCAGTGCTTCGCGCGTCAGTTACAAAGGCGACATCACGATCAGCGATTTCGCATCGCTCGATCGTCCCACATCGCAGGAGTTGTTGCGCTGGAAGACGCTATCGCTCCGCGACGTCGACGCAGCGTCGCAGCCGCACAAGCTCGCGATCGGTTCGATTGCACTCGACAAGTATTACGCGCGGATCATCGTGAACCCGGATGCGACGCTGAATCTGCAGAAATTGCTCTCGCCCGAAGCGACGGAAGACGAAGCGCCAACGACGAGCGTACGGACGACGGCCCCAGCCGCAACTGCGACGACCGCAACGGCAGCGCCGGCGAAGGCAACGGCTGCAAAGGCAATGAACCCAAACACCGGCAACGCAAAGACGCCGACTCGCGAGCTGCCGGCCGCCTCCGCTCCTGAGCGCGAGTTGCCCGTCTCGATCGGACGCATCGGCGTGAGCGATGGCAACGTCGAGTTCTCGGATTTCTTCGTCAAACCCAATTACTCGGCGAATCTGACCAATGTCACCGGCAGCGTGTCCGCGTTGTCCGCGACACAGGCCGGACAAGTCGAATTGAGTGGTCGCGTCGCGAACACGGCGCCCGTCGAGCTCCGCGGCGCGATCAATCCGTTCGCGCGCGAACTGACGCTCGATCTCACGGCGAAGGCAACCGACATCGACCTGCCGCCACTTACGCCGTACTCCGCGAAATACGCGGGCTATGGCATTCAGAAGGGGAAGCTCTCGTTCGAAGCGCATTACGCGATCGACCAACGCAAGCTCGCCGCCACGAACAAGCTCGTTCTCGATCAATTGACGTTCGGCGAGCACGTCGACAGCCCCACCGCGACGAAACTGCCGGTGCGCCTCGCCGTCGCGCTGCTCAAGGATCGCAACGGACGCATCGATCTCGATCTCCCGATCCAGGGCACGCTCGACGACCCGAAGTTCTCCGTCTGGCGCATCATCGTGCAGATCATCGGGAACCTCATCACGAAAGTTGTCACCGCGCCGTTCGCTGTACTGGGCGCACTTGCTGGCGGGGGCGGGGAGCAGTTGGCCTACGTCGAATTCGCGCCCGGTCACAGCGACATCTCCGCGGCGGCCGAAGCCAAGCTCCGTTCGCTCGCAAAGGCGCTCGCCGATCGGCCCGCGCTGAAGCTCGACGCAACCGGGCGCGCAGTACCGGACGTCGATCGTGAAGGGCTGAAGCGTGCGGCGCTCGAGCGCGCAATGCGCGTTCAGAAGCAGAAATCGCTGCGCGCGGAGGAAAGCGCGCCGTCTGCGCAGGACACGATGACGATCGATGTTGCCGAGTATCCTGTGTTGCTGAAGGCTGTCTATCGCGACACGAAGCTCGCGGACAAGCCGCGCAACATTCTCGGCATGGAGAAGGACATTCCTCCCGCCGAGATGGAAGGCTTACTGCTCGCGAGTTACGGCGCAGACGACGGAGCCCTCCGCGATCTTGCGAACCGGCGCGCGGAAGCAGTCAAGGAATGGCTGGTCGACCAGGGCGAGATTCCTGCGGAGCGTGTCTTCGTCGTCGCGCCAAAGCTTACGGGCGATGGGATCGAGGACAAGGGGGCGGCGACGCGCGTCGACTTCTCGATCAAGTGATCAGCGAACTGCCTGGTTCAGCCGCGGCTCACCTTCAGGCTCAGTGCTGGGCACCGTATCGCGCTCCCGCATCCATTGCCTGAATAGCGTGTACGCGACGGCGAGCACGACTGGGCCAACGAAGAGCCCCACGATGCCGAAAGCGAGCAAGCCTCCGATCACGCCGGCGAGAATCAACATGAGCGGCAGATCCGCGCCCTTGCGGATCAGGATGGGACGCAGCACATTGTCGAGTGCACCCAGCACGATAGTCCACACGAGGAGTGCCGTACCCCACGCATTCGCGTCGGTCCAATACAACCAGATCACCGCCGGAAGCAGCACGAGCACCGGACCGATCTGCGCGATGCAAAGCAAGAGCGCGATACCCGTCAGCAGTCCTGCAAACGGCACACCCGCCAGTGCAAGTCCAAGGCCGGCGAGAACCGTCTGCACCAAGGCCGTGACGACCACGCCAAGCGCAACCGCGCGAATGGCCTGACCTGCGAGTAACACGGCATCTTCGCCGCGGGCTCCGGCGAGACGACGGCCAAAGCGGAGCAGACTCTCTCTCATCGCTTCGCCGTGCGTGAACAGGACGATCGAAACGACGACCGTCAACAAGAGCTGTAGCGCAACGATGCCGATGCTTCCAAACGCCCCGGCCAGCCAGCGCACCGCGTCAGCTGCATAAGGAGCGACGCGCGAAACGAGTTCATCCTTGCTGAGTGCAGCGATGCTCGACCAGCCTTCAGCGATTCGGTTGCCCACCAACGGAATGCGGCTGATCCAGTCGGGGGGCGCCGGGATAGTCGCGGTCTGCAATGCATGGATCGACGCCGTGATGGAATCCATGCTGTTGAATACGGCGAGAACGGCGAGTATGACGGGCGCCACGAACACGATCAGCATCAGGCCGGACATGACCGCCACTGCCAGTGAGCGTCGGCGCATCACCGCCTGGACTCTGAGCATGGTCGGCCACGTCGCAACGACGATCATCACCGACCATGCGACCGAGAGCAGGAATGGCCGGAGGATCCAGAACACCGCGCTGATCAGCAAAAGCATCAGCAATACCGACAGCACGATGAGTGTGAGGTCGCGCCGCAAGACCGGAACCTGGGGTAGATCGGTCAGCACGATCGCCGCAATCCCGGATTCGCGACGAAAACGGCGGTGGGACTCACCGCCGTTTCGTTGCAATCACACTCTGGCGAAACCATCAGGCAGTTCATTTCGTCGCGTTCGCCACCTCCGCAAGCAGCTGCGATGCTTTTGAACTCTTCGCGGTCTTGCGCATTACGATATCCGGCGGAAGCACGTTGCTGCCGCTGTAGTACGCGTCGTTCCATTTCGTGTTCGCGTGCACGACGGTACCGTCGAGGTTGACACCGCCGTAGACCCCCTTCGAGCGCGTGAACGAGACCAGGTCGGCTGTCACGGTGGACTTTGCTCCCGCGCCGACCGGACCCGCGGCGATGCTCGCATCGCCTCCCATCTTGAATGAACTCGCCATCAGCGAATTCAATCCCTTCTCGGTCATCACCAGAATCACGGCCTCGGATACTTCCACGCCTGCCTGGAAGCCTACGCTCGCTGTGGCCAGATCATAGAAAGCGGGTCCCACCCAGGTGCGACCGTCCCTCGCCACGAGCACGGCCCGGCCACCCGATCCGCCGAATATGAAACCCGCCTTGACGATTTGGGGCGCAATCAGCAACGCCCTGGCGTTGCCTAGATTCTGCTGAACCCAGGTCTGGTCGGGATCGCGAAGAAAATTATCGAATGTTTTCTGTGCATCGGCGACGAGCTTGTCGGGCTCCGCGGACGAGCCGGGAGGCGACCCCGAATCGGTGGTCGCACACGCGACGAGCGCGGCTGCGGCGAGAAGCGTGAACACCGTTTGATACGCGCGGTACATCACGCGAGTAACCGACGAACGATGCGTCAGTCGGTGCGCTCCCAGGGCCGGCGACACGGCGTCGCTCGAGGAACTGCGGCATGGGTGATCGATCACGCTGAATGCGGTCATTGTTCTTCTCCTTCTGGACAGTAAACTCTGGAGTTTGCGTGGCGAGTGGGCTGCACGCTATGGCACCAAGGGGCAATCGTGAGTTATTACCGCACAACAGGAATGCGTGACTTCATCCTGCGTATCGTCACCCCGATCCGCAGCGCTGTCGTCGCAATTCACGACACTGCAACGCGATGGCTCAGCGCAGTCGTCGTCGGGCGATCAAATGTCGTGAAACGAGAAGACGCGCCGCGGCGGCGTCCGGCAGGATCGCGCCCCGGGACATACGATCGAGGGACGAATTCAGTGAAGGTACGCGAGCGCATCGGCATGCGTGCGCTGGCGGCGGCGCTCGCGATGCTCGCGTTCGCGCCCGCCGTGGCTTCTGCCGTTGAGACGCTGGAGCGGATCCGCGATCGACAGAGCATCACGTTCGCGTATCGCGATGGAGCGCTGCCGTTCTCGTTCGCCGGGCGCGACAAACAACCGCGCGGTTACAGCGTCGAGCTTTGCGAACGCGTCGCCCGGGCCATTCAACGCCAGCTCGGACTCGCCGTGCTCGACATACGGTGGATCGCAGTCGACGCGGACTCGCGGCTCGAGGCGGTTGTGACTGGCCGTGCCGATGCGGAATGCGGAACGACGACGATCGCGCTGTCGCGGATGCAGCGGGTGGATTTCAGTCTCCCGATTTTCGTTGACGGGGGCGCGCTGCTAGTCCGCTCGCGATCTCCAGTGCAGCGCGCGGCCGATCTCGACGGGCGGCGAGTCGCAGTCATTCGCGGCACGACGACGGAACGCGCGCTATCGGCCGCGCTGAACCTCGCCGGCGCACGCGCGACGATCGTGCCTGTCGCCAAACCCGAGGAAGGCGCGAGCGCCGTACGCGAGGGGCGCGCAGATGCGTATGCCGGTGACCGCCTCGTGCTGACCGGCTTGGTAACGGCTGGGGATGAAAGCAAGCCCGCGACGGCAGATGACGGCAGGCTCGCAGTGCTGCCCGACGACATCTCGATCGAACCGTATGCGATCGTCGTGCGTCGTGAAGACCCCGACTTCAGGCTCGCCGTGAATCGAGCGCTGGTCGAGATCTACAAGCGCGGCGAAATCGATGCAATCTTCCGGCACTGGCTCGCTCCGCTCGGCAACCCCAGTCCGCTCCTCAATGCCATGTGGTACCTGAACGCATTGCCCGAATAGGATGAAACGATCATCCTCGCTTCGCCTGGGACGGCCCTTTACTGACATGCGCATCGCTGCCGCCATCCTGTTGCTGATCGTTGCCGGCGTCGTCGGCGGACAGCCTTCGAGCAACAACGTCGCTGCCTCCTGCAGCAATTGCGGAGTGATCACCTCGATCCGGATGACCACACAGGAAGAGGAGTGGGCACCGATCGGCATCGTGCATTCAGCAGGCGTCTCCTCTGTCCACCCGACGGGCGCGGCGACGCGCTCGGCGCTCGAGATCGGCAGCGAAGGCAGTCGCGGCGTGGTCGTCGTCGGCGCGGCGGGAGGCGCGTCGTACAGCAGGCCGACCAACAGCTACCAGCGGCCGCGCTGGGGCGTTACGATCAGGATGGACGATGGCGGCACGCGCACGGTGCAACAGCGCTACGAGCCGTTCGTGCGCGAAGGCGACCGCGTGCGCATCCTCGGCACGCAGCTCGAACTCGTCGATTGAGACTCGGCAGCGCATGTCGAGGTCGCGGCTCATCGTCGACTGCTATGTCATGCTGAGCGCCATGCTGGATCATCTGGAGACGACACCGTGAAGATACTTCGTGTCCTGCTGCTGTTTGCCCTGTGCGCCGTTGCGACAAGTTGCGTCGTCTACGAACCTGCCTATTACAATTCGCCGTCGACGTACGATCGCGCGTGGAGCGCGGCACTCGGAGCGCTGCAGGACTCGGGCGTGACGGTTACCTCTAGCGATCCCTCCGCTGGAATCATTCGCGGCAGCAAGGAAGGAATAGACGTCTCGGTTTCCGTCGTTCGCCAAGCGGACGGTCGAACCAAAGTCCAATTCGACTCGAGGAACTCGCAGCTCGACCCGACGCTTGCGGGTCGGTTCTCCGAAGCCTATGAGCGACGCATGGGTCGGTGACGGCTTTGCGAGGCGCCCTCCTGGCGATTCCCTATCCGCCGCCTGCCGGAGCGCTCACCGGAGACCATTCGCTGCCCGGATCGAAACGCTGCATCTTGGTCGCCTTCTCGCGAGTGGCCGCGCCAAGATCCGCCTGATAGGCCTTGCCATCCTGATTGATGATGAAGGTCATGATGCCGGAGTTGCCGTACCGCGCCGGATAGGCGACGACGGCGAAACCGCCGATGGCTCGTCCGCGGACGCGGTAGTCGAGCGGGCCGGATTGCGCGTTCTTCCCCTGCCCCTTCAGCATGCGATAGTAATAGCCGTGATAAGGCGTCGGCGCAGTGTCGCTCTTCCGATAGCCTTCGCCGGCCGCCTGCGCAACGAAGATGCCGAGCGGGCTCGGCGGCTCGTCTGCTGTAGTCGGCCAATACAATCCGTCGCGCTTCCCTGCGCTGCTCGCAAATTTCTGCGCATAGACGAGCACGCCGTCGCCGTTGCGGTCCTCCGACGCGTAATCCCGCTCCGCATCCGCAATCGCGTACAGGACGTTGATTGCGTCGAGCTCGTTCTGGCCGATGCGCCGCGCGAGCAACTCGTCCTTGCCTGCCGCCGTGTCGAAGCGCCACCGATCGGCGCGCTTAACGAGCGGAAACGCGAAGGGGAAATCGTCCTCGCCGATCCGCAGCGTCGCCTTGTCGTCGTTGCGTTCGATTGCGTGCTTCGCTGTGTACGCGGCGATGAAGCGTTCGGTCGTTGCGCGATCGGCCGCGGCATCGCCCGATGAAATCCAATCCCCCGCGTCGCCGAGTACGGCAAGCGCCGCGACGCGGTCGTGAGCCGTAAGCGCCTGTACGAGTGCGCTGGCCGCGTCTTCGGGCGTGGCGAATGTCCTCTGTGACGGGCCAGCAGCGGCTGCTGCAGTAGCAACCAATGCCGAGATGAAGAGCACGGCCAAAAGGCGCGTCCGCTGCGTCGCCCGTTTCAAGCGCCTGGCTGCAATCGTTATGTCCACAGTTCTACCTCAACTCGAGTGCTAACGCCGCCCGCCACGTCCGCCCCCGCCACGTCCACCCCCGCCACCACCGGCACGTGCGCCACCGCCCATGCCTCCGGACGAGCGTGACGCTCCACGACTGGAGGAACCGCGATTGCTGGCGTCGCGTGCCTGCCCGCTTCGGCCCGTGTCGAACGCGGTGGGACTGCGCATGCCGGTCCGGTCGAATCCACTGCTGAAATCCCTGCCCGTTCCAGCACCGCGGCCGGCAGCATTCCGCGACGAAACATCGCGCGAAGAAACATCACCGCGCCGGATCGCTTCGCGCCCCGCGTCGGCGCGACCCCGAAACGCCTCGCGTGATGCCGTGTTGCCCGCCTGGCCGCGCCCGTACTGCTTGGCAACCCCCTTGTCGCGGTACGGCACGGCCCCGCGCCGATCGGCGTTGTGCTTCCACTTGCCGTTCGAGACGTCGGTGCGGTTGAAGTTGTTGTAGCGGTTGCTGTTGATGTTGATGTCGCCACCGCCCCAGTTGCAGTTGCCCCACAGTGCTCCGCCGATGATGACACCGGCAGTGAAGCCCAGCAGCGCCCCGCCCGCAACGTAACCGGGTGGGTAATAGTACGCAGGCGGGTACCAGTAGTAGGGCGGATATGCGGGATAGGGCCATGCGCCGTATACGACCGTCGGGTTGTACGTCGGCACGTAGACGACCTCGGGGTTCGCCGGTTCGATCTTGATAATCGTCGTGTTGTTCTGCGATTCGGTGATGACCTTTTGCTCGTTGGAATCCTTGAGTGTTCCCTGCGAGACTGCCTTTGCGCGCAGCGCCTGAGCGGTTGCCATCACGTCCTTCTGCTGCGCGAGGACCGCATCGCCGAGCTTCTGCGTCCAATCGAGCTTCTCGCTCATCATCGTCAGCACTTGCGGAAAAACGACGAGCGACTTGACGCTCGGATCCCACGGCTGCTGCTGCACCGCCTCCTGCAGCGCCTTGTCCTTGAGTGACGGATTCGCCTTCACCCAGCGCTCCGCAAACACGATGTCGAGCGGATAGGTCGATGCCATCATGATCTGCGCGAGCAGCGAGTCGGGATAAAGGGCGATCGGCGCGAGCAGCTGGTCGAGTTCCTGCTGCGAAAACGTCTTCGCTTCACCCGGAGACGAAGGCGCTGCTGGTGACGCAGACGTCGATGGTGTCACCTGAGCGAGCGCCGGCATTGCAAGCGCGAAGACAAGTGCGCCTGCACACAACAATCTCAATGCATTCACGTACGACCTCTTGCTGTCATCCGATGATCCCTGCAAGAAACGTTTCACTACGGCGGCGATTCTCGTCGACGACTTCGGATCACGTCCTGGCATTTCTGGACAGCGCAAAGGTCGCCGACTCGAATATTCGTGCCGCTCTTTCGGCGACGGCAAACATCACTTACGGCGTGTAAGTCTCCGAGGTCCTCAATGCCTTGCCCAGGACTTCCGCAGCGAGCGGGACGGTGGAAACGACACCGACCATCAACAACGTCCAGCCGAGGGATCGCCGCTGTCGAGGTTCGAGGTGATCGCTGAGCAGCAGGGCGATGCCAGCGCCCAGTGCTGCTCGCGTCCCCGCAATTGCTACAAGCTTTGGAACGGTAAGTGAAATTTCCTTCATCTTAGCCTGCCTTTCTGAGCTTCGCGATTTGGAAGATGCGGCGCCGAAACGTGAGCGCCAGCGATATCCCGGCACACGCGGATCACGCCATGATGTTGACGCCGCCGTCCACGTAAAGCGTCGCGCCTGAAAGCCGCCTGGCATAGGGCGTTGCGAGGAACGCGCACGTGAATCCCACATCCATGATGTCGACGAGCTCGCCAATTGGCGCCCGCTGTGAGGCCTCGGTCAGGAGCAGGTCGAAGTCCTTCAACGCCGATGCGGCGCGCGTCTTGAGCGGTCCGGGCGACATCGCATGCACGCGAATGCCCTGCGGGCCGAGCTCGTACGCCAGATACCTGCAGCAAGCTTCGAGTGCCGCCTTGACCGGCCCCATGACGTTGTAGGTCGGGACTACCTTGTTGGCGCCGTGGTAGCTCATCGCAAACATCGTCCCGCCGTCGGTCATCAGCGGCGCGGCGAGCTTGGCCATCCGTACGAACGAGTGACAGGAGATGTCCATCGCCGAGGCGAAGCCGGACGCGGAGCAGTCGATGAGCTTGCCCTGCAAGTCCTCCTTCGGTGCGAACGCGATCGAGTGGACGAGGATGTCGAGCTTGCCCCACTGACTCGTGATCGTTTCGAACACGCTTTCAAGCGCACCGGGTGTCGCGACATCGAGCGGCAGGAAGATGCTCGCTTCCAGTTCAGTGGCGAGTGGCTCGACGAAGCGACGCGCCTTGTCGTTGAGATACGTGATCGCGAGATCGGCGCCCAGTTCGCGAAACGCCTTGCCGCAGCCATACGCGATCGACGAGTCGTTCGCGATTCCGACGATGAGCGCCTTGCGGTTCTTGAGAATGGGACGGGGTATGTCGATTGTCATGACACGCTTCCGATCTGTTTGACTGCTGATCATCCGCGAACATTCATCTGCTGGTTGCGCGGTTCGTCGGGATAACCCTGAACTTCGGGGCGAACGCGAGCGGGGCCGGCGGCGCGCGTGGAATTAGTCGTAAACACGCGCGAGAAGAGCAGCGGCATCTCGAGATTCATCGAATGCCCTTGAGTATTCCGCCCGATTCACGCATTCGCGCCACCCCGGCTCCAGGCATACAAACTTCCGTTCTACGCGGCGCTGAGCAACTGTCGCGTATGCCGGGCGATCATCAGCTCCTCGTTGGTAGGGATTACAAAGACCGCCACGCGGCTGTCCGGCGAGCTGATGCATGTCGCCCCGCGCGTGTTGGCGTCGCCGTCGAGCGTCACACCCAGCCATCCGGCATCGCGGCACACGCGCTCGCGCAACGCAGCACTGTTCTCGCCGATGCCGGCGGTGAACACGAGCGCATCGACACCGCCAAGCGCAGCGGCGAGCGAACCCATCTCGCGTCCGATCCGATAAACGAAGAGGTCGATGGCGGCCTTCGCCCGAGCGTCGTCGCTCTGTTCCAAAGTGCGCATGTCGCTGGAAATGCCGGACACGCCGAGCAGGCCCGATTGTTGATAGATGAGCTTCTCGACGGCGCGAACATCCATCCCGAGCTCATCCATCAGATACAGGATCACACCGGGGTCGAGATTGCCGCAACGAGTCCCCATCGGCAGGCCATCGGCCGCGGTGAAGCCCATCGTGCTCGCGATGCTTTTCCCGCCGGCCATCGCGCACATGCTGGAGCCGTTCCCGAGGTGCAGCACGATCGTGTTGCCGCGAGCCGCTTGCGTGCTGCAGTCGGCCAGGACGCCGGCGATGTACTCGTAGGAAAGCCCGTGGAAGCCGTACCGAAGCACACCGCGGTCGGTGATCGACTTCGGCAGAGCGAACGCCTGCGCGACCGGCGGGTTCGTGCGGTGGAACGACGTATCGAAGCAGGCGACCTGTGGAAGCTCCGGTGCACGCTGCAGCAATGCCTTGATCGGCGTCAGGTTATGCGGCTGGTGCAGCGGTGCGAGTGGAACGTATTTCTCGAGCGCGGCCGCGACGCCGCTGTCGACACGGATGGGCTTCACGTATTCGAGACCGCCGTGCACAACCCGATGACCGACGCCGATCAGCTGGTAGGCCGCAAGCCGCTCGCGGAGAAATCCGACCAGGTATTCGAGCGCTCCCTCGTGCCCGAGCTTCGTGCCAGCACCCCAAGCTTTCTCGTGCAGCACGGCGCCCGTGCCATCTTTCGCAACGAAGCGCGGCGCCGTGTACACCGCCTCGGCTTGTCCGCGCGCCACGACGGTCGGACGGCCCGCTTCTTCCGCGAACAGCGAGAACTTGAAGCTCGACGAGCCCGCATTCAGTACGGCAATCGCATCGGCCACGATCAGGCGACTGCCCTTTGGGCCGCCTTGCGCCGCGACTGCGCCACCAACGCTGCGACCGCGCACGATGCGAGGCGCGTCATGACGGAATCGGCGCGGCTCGTGAGAATGATCGGCACCCGCGCCCCCAGCACGATGCCCGCGGCGTCGGCGCTGGCGAGGAACGACAGGCTCTTCGCGAGCATGTTGCCGGCCTCGAGATCGGGCACGACGAGCACGTTCGCACGCCCGGCAACCGGCGACTCGATCCGCTTGATCTTCACGGACTCGAGGCTGATGGCATTGTCCAACGCGAGCGGTCCATCGAGGATCGCACCGGTGATCTGGCCGCGGTCCGCCATCTTGCACAGCGCACCCGCCTCGACGGTCGACGGCACCTTCGGATTCACCGTCTCCATTGCGGAAAGGATCGCGACGCGAACTTCCGCGAAGTGCAGTGCGTGCGCGAGGTCGATCGCGTTCTGGATGATGTCGACCTTCTCCTCCATCGTCGGCGCGATATTCACCGCGGCGTCGGTGACGATCAGTGTCTCGGAATAAGAGGGGACGTCCATCACGAAGCAGTGACTGACGCGCCGCGCGGTGCGCAAACCCGTCTCGCGCCTGACCACGGCGCCCATCAGTTCGTCGGTGTGCAGGCTGCCCTTCATCAGCGCTTCGGCGCGACCCTCGCGAACGAGTGCGACGGCCTTCGCCGCGGATTCCTCGCTGTAGCCAGCCTCGACGATCGGGAGGTCGCGAAGATCGATGTCATGCTGCTTTGCAATTGACTCGATGCGCGCGCGCGGACCGACCAGGATCGGAGCAATCAATCCCAGCTTGGCGGCGTCGACGGCCCCGCGCAACGAGCTTTCGTCGCAGGGATGGGCCACCGCGGTGGCGGTCGGCGGCAACGTCTTGCAGAAATCGAGCAGACGCTGGTATTTGTCGTGCACGCGCGGTTCCATGAACGCTACCTCTTCGCCTTGCTTCCTCGCCGGGTGCGCGGCTGCGCGCGCTTCCTGCCTCCGGCCGCCACTCCGATGCGCGACGTGTTCGGCACATGCAGCGCGTCGCCAATGTGCTCGACGATGCTCATCTGCTGCGTCGTCGGCTTTGCGCGCTGCACGCGCTCGTCCTCCAGCAACCGGCGCACGAGCGTCACGAGCTTCGCGCGATCCGCGGGATCCTTCACGAGCTTCGGCAAGGTCGCCAGCGCCTGCTTGGGCTCGTAGCGGACGATGATTTCCTGCTCCCCGCGAATGCGCCGCCACTGGTCCTTCGGAATCGCGGGCAGCAGATCGGCGTAATCGCTCATGAGTTCCTGCTTCATCTGCAATGTCGCCAGCAATCGCGCCTCGCCCTTGCGCGCAAGCAGGCAAGCAACGCGCGCGAGCGCCTCGGGATACCCGCCCTCCCCGATTGAAGCCAGCGCCTCCGCAACGAACGGGAGCTCACGCGCTTCAACCATTGGCGCCGCTGCTTCAAGGGCGGCGCGCTTGTCGGCGATGTAGAGCGAGAAGACGTTGCCGTAGGTCTGGAAGAACGCCGTTTCGCTGGCTGCGTCCCGGATGGCCCGGTAGTACTCGAGCGACGCGCTGATCGCGGCGGACGCCGTCTTCTCGAGCTTCATCACGCTGTTTTCACCATCGGTGCTCTGCCGCGCAGCGCGCACGGCTTCCGCCGCATTCGGCAGCCACGCGAGCCATGGATTGAGGTCCGACAACGCCCAGCGCTGGAAGCGCAGCGGATGGAATTGCCGGCTGAGCTTCGCCGTGAATTCGTTCGCCGTCGACTGCACGAGCGGCTGTGCGAACAGCTCGTAGGCGCGCTGGTTGAACTCGGAAATTGCGTTCACCGCCTCGAACGGCCGCTCGTCCGCACGCTCGAAGCGGTTCAGCCGGGAAATCACTTCTTCCAGCTGCCGTTCCGCGAACTCCACGCGGTACTCGACCCTGCCGTCGGCGCGCTTTTCCTCGCTGATGGACATCGCATAAAGCCCGGGCGGCAGCATTTCGATCGAATCGAGAACCGAGACGATCTGTGCGTGCTCCTTCTTCGCCACCTTGCCTGACACGAAGATGCCGAGATGGCCGACGTCCTGGTGCAGCAGCCCGACGATCACCTGACCCCGCGCCTTGATTTCGTCAGTGGAACCGTAGACGTCGGCGACCCAGTTGAAGGCCTGCTGCGGCGGGGTGATGTTGTCGCCCATCGACGCGAACAGGATGATCGGCGCCTTGATGTTGCGCAGGTCGAAGGCGTTGCCTCCGGCCCCCTTCGTTTCGCCACTCCACAGCCTGTTGCCAACGAAGAGGTTGCGGGTGATCCATTCGATCTCCTCGCGATTCATCAGGTAGAAACCGCCCCACCAGCGCTCGAAGTCGAGGAATCGTGGCGGCTCGGTATCGATGTTGGCGTAGAGGTGGTAGTACTTGTCCCAGAACGTGTTGGCCGGGTTGAGGTTCTCGAAGTTCTGCACGAGATGCGCGCCGTCGAACACGCCGTCGCCGACATCGGCCGTCAGCGACGCGAGCCAGGTGCCGCCCAGCATGCCGCCGGCGTAGCGCATCGGGTTGTCGCCTTCGCCTTCGTTCCATGCGCCGCCCCAGTACGACATCGGCGCGCCATTGATGACGATCGGACCGGTGTCGTCCGGTTCCGCAGCGGCAAGCATCATTGCCGCCCACCCGCCTTGGCAATTGCCGATGATCGCCGGCTTCTCGCTCGCGGGATGCAACTCGCGCACGCGGTGCACGAACGCTTTCTCGGCTTCGCAGACGTCGAGAAGCGTCTGCCCGGGCTCGGGGTCAGGGTAGAAGATCACGAAATAGACGGGGTGACCTGCGCGCAGCGCCACGCCGACCTGCGAATCGTCCTTGAAGCCGCCAATGCCCGGACCATGCCCGGCGCGTGGATCGATGATGATGTACGGCCGAAGCCGGCTATCGACGGTGATGCCGTCCGGCGGAACGATGCGCACGAGCGCGTAATTGACGGGCCGCGGAAGCGTGCGACCGTCCATGACGGTTTCGTACGCGAAATGCAGTACGGGTGGAAGGCCCTCGCGGCTCCGTTCGACGAAGACGTTGCCTCGCTGGCGCAGCGTGTCCCAGAACAGGATCGAACGCTGCATGCTGTCGACCGCGTACGCCCGCCAATCGGCCAAGGAGCGTACCGCCGCCCCTGGGCCCGCCATCAGCGGACGGATGTTCTCGTTGTATGCCGTTTGCAGCGCCTCTGCGTAACGCTTTTGCGCGATCTCGGCCCGCTTGCTGAACACGAGCGAGGATTTTGTGGCCAGGTCCTGGCTCCGAGAAAGCTGACGGCCGATTCCCATGGACTGCCTTTCGAGTTGCGACATGAATGGCCGGCTGACGGATGAGCGGCGTCACTGCGCTCGACCGGCCCTTGTCGCATGTTCGACTCGAGCGGACGCGTACGTCTTCGCGTTTCTCGACATGCGGTCGCGGCCACCCGTCGGGCGACGGCGGAAGGATAGGAAAGGGCGTCGCCGGCTCAGGATTTCGCCGACGGTTCGCCGCCCAGCCGCTCACCGATCCTTTCACGAAGGGACTCAACGATCGAGGTGACGAGCTTCCTTGTTTGTTCCTCGCCCAGAGCGCCGACGGCTTGATCGCGGACATGGTAGTGCATCATCAAAGTCTGGCGCAGTTTGTCGAAGGCGCGCGCGTTTTTCGATCCGCACACGGATTCATCGTTCTTCAGCACCCGCTCGATCACGCCAGCGTCGAGAATTCGGACGTTGCAGATCGTGGCGAGTCGCGCGATTTCCCGATCGACATCGTCCAGGTTCTTCGCCCACCATGCTGCACCGAGTTCACTGCTTGACTTGGACATGGACGTCCTTCGTTTCTGGAAGGAGCCGGTCAGCAATACCGCTGATGGCAATCCCGCTTGCACAACACCGTATCGAGGACATGCTGCACACGCCGGCACAAGGCGTCTTCGCCATTCGCGACAACCCTGCATGTTTCACACGGCTCACGGCAAGCCGCCGCAGCGGGCGCCACATTTCCCGCAATTACGCGATCGTGCTTGCTAGAGCAACCAGTCGATCGGAAAAATGGACAGGACGCCGATCTTCGAGCGTTGGAACCACGTCGTTCCAGGCTCGGTCGTGTAGCGAATCTCGCCCGCGGCACTACGGTCGACCCACTCCAGGCTCTGCCCGTCGGACATCAGCCGTACCTCGTACGCGACCATGGGCACGGTCGTGTCGAAGTATTGCGCGAGCTGCTGTGCGAACGTCGGGCTGTCGATCACGAAGCCCATCTCGGTGTTGATCCGAGCCGAACGCGGGTCGAAGTTGAAGGAGCCGACGAAGATGCGCTTGCGGTCCACCGCGAACGTCTTCGCGTGGAGACCCGACGACGAGCTCGACGTGAGCTCCGATACGCTTTCCGAATCGCGCACACCGGTCGCCTTCAGTTCATAGAGTTGTACGCCGGCCTCTAGCAGGTCGCGTCGACGTTTGGCGTAGCCGGCGTGCACGGCCGCTACATCAGAGGAGGAGAGAGAGTTCGTGAGGATGCGAACCTTGACTCCGCTGTGCGCCAGCGCGACCAGCGCAGACGTACCTTCATCGCCCGGGACAAAGTACGGCGATACGAGGTCGAGCGCCGTTTCGGGTCGACCGATCGTACGCACGAGCTCGGGAAACAGAAGGATGTCCGTCCGCTGGCCCGTGTCGAGCGTCTTCGCAGGGTCGTCGTACACGAGCTTCGTCGTCGTCCACTCGAGTGCGAGCTTGTGCTCGATGATGTCGCGCAAAAGCGGTGTCTTGCGCACCGCTTCGAGGTACACGACGGAGTCGCGATCCTCGCGATTCGACGTGAACTTGGTCTCGAGCTCTTCCGCCGCGTTGGGGCCCGCCTTGCCGACGAAGCTCGCGGCCGGATAGGCTGACGCGCTGTTCCAGTAGAGATCGAATTCCCTGGACACCTCTTTCACGCCCTCCCCCACCGCAAGGACATCGAGGTCGGTGAAAACCACACCGCTGCCTACGCCGAAGTACTCGTTGCCGATATTGCGTCCGCCAACCACGGACGCCTGGTTGTCGGCGGTGAACGATTTGTTGTGCATCCGACGGTTGACGCGACTGAAGTCGGTGATGAAATTCAGCACGCGCGCACTGCGCTGCATGACGGGGTTATAGAGGCGCACCTCGATGTTCGGATGCTGATCGAGGACGGCGATCGTACCGTCGAGTCCTTTCGTATTGAGGTCGTCGAGCAACAGACGCACGCGCACGCCGCGCTCGGCGGCCTGCCACAGCGCATCGAACAGCAGATAGCCGACCTCGTCTGCGTGCCAGATGTAGTACTGAACGTCGAGGGACTTGTCGGCGGCGGCCGCGAGAAGGATGCGGGCTGCGGCAGCATCGCGGGGATCCTGAAATGCGTGGACGCCGGTCTTGCCCGGGTTGGCGGCGACGTCGGCAGCGATCGCGTGGCCGAGCCGGGTTCCCTGCGTGTCGGCGAACGCGGTGGTTTCGCTGCGGCCTTCGAGCGGAGGGAGACTCGCGCACCCCGAGCAAAGGGCCGCGAATCCGACGACGATGTACGCAAGGATCCGATGCATCTCGAGAGTTCGCCTCGTCGGCGGACGCTCCTGCTGCTGCGCTACATCGATATCGCGATCACCGCGGCGCCGGGGTGTTCGGCGGCGGAATGCTGTCGGAGGGCGGATAGCCGGGAGGTGCGCTATCAGCGGGTGCCCGATAGTCGGGAGGCACGCCATCCGCAGGCGCCCGGTAGTCGGGAGGCACGCCAGCTGCCGGCGACAGATTGCGCGGTTGACTGCGCGGCGGCGGATAGCCAACCATCGGACTGCCGTACGCCACCAGTCTTGCCGGGACGCGATTCCCGTGCGCGTACATGCACTGCACATATACGCTGTCGTACTGCCGCTGCAATGCGTACGACGAATATCCCAGCGCATTCGCGCCGGCGGCGCTGCCGAACAGCAGTCCGGTACCGGCGCCGATCGCAGCGCCTGCCCCGGCGGCCCCGGTTGCCGAACCGATGATCGCTCCCGCAGCCGCGCCCAGCGCGGCGCTGCCAACTGCGTTTGCCGCAGCGGTGTTCGATGCCGCTTGTGACGGGCCGACTACGCTCGAGTACGCATAGCTGCGGCAGGAATCGTCATCGGCGCGGAACTGGTCGAATGGCTTCGCCGATCCGGGAAACACCGTCACCATGGGGGCGGTCGGAAGAACGACGCAACCGGCAAGCGACGCTGCCCCGGCGAGTGAAATGACCAGTGCTTTCGAGTTCATTGTGGACCTTTCGCATACACCAGTGACGACGACCGATGCCCGTTGGTGGCACTCGGCACGTCTTTCGACGAAACCGGAATCCAGGCCGTCGAGCATTTTTTCACGTACGGATAATAGCCGGCGGGCGCGGTGCAGTAATACCAGCTGCTGCTCGATCGTGTCTGCGGCCGCGATTCGATGTACGCCGACGGCGCGGATTGCACATACGCCGGATACGCACCGTAATAGGCGTACGGGTAAGCGTAGCGGTACGAGTAGGAGTAACCGTAGGGGTACCAATAGGAGTAACGGTAGGGGTAAGCGTAGGCATACGAATACGGGTACGCGTACGCAT
>Ga0070661_100000986_pt1 | contig 20160 bp, 13 predicted proteins | sample KBSC43metaG_FD_64663 | JGI IMG/M metagenome (GOLD analysis project Ga0070661, IMG submission 64663) | Corn rhizosphere microbial communities from Kellogg Biological Station, Michigan, USA - KBS C4-3 metaG | ecosystem: Host-associated > Plants > Roots > Rhizosphere > Soil ... | reverse complement strand
ATGGCGCGTGGTGTGGAGTTTCTATCGGAAGATCAAAAGGGCGTGGGCGTCAGGCTTCGACTGAAACCTCCTCCACAATTCGGAAAATAAGGCCAAACTGCTGTCCGCCAGATCGATCTGCGTATTTTAAAACGTCCCAGCAGACACGGTCACTGAGATCGCAATTCCAAAGGTGGCGGCTTGCCGGCCGCGTAGAGCTTTCTGATCAGCATCTCGATCTCGGCCCGTTCTCCATTGGACGGGTCTTCATTTTCCAAGATGTGTTCCAACGCGCGGATGGCAAGGCCGAGGCTGGCAGGCCGACGCCAAATTTCTTTGTCCCAGACCATCTGGCGCGCGGCGACCATACGAAAATCATTCGGTTTCATGTTGCTTCTGACTGCTTTGCACAAGGCAGAGATTGCTGCCGGCTCTGTATCGGAACCGAAAATCCAAACTCTAGCTTGGTAGATTGGGCGTCAACGCCAACTGGCGTATGTTCGCACTAAAGATAGTTAGCAAAAGCAACCGACTATGTCAAGAAATGCGTGATTCAGACGGTGCAACCTGCACTGAAACAGCTAGCGCAGAGCACGCAAAGACGCGAACGGGACCAATATAGCAACTCTGACTATCGAGCGCGCCAACATAAAGGCTGTGTCTCAAGAACTGTAGCGTCGAAAACCTTTTTATAGGTCCCGATAAGAGAAGGCGGCAGATCGCTCCGCCGCCTTTCAGGAGATTTGACGTTCTCCTCAGCCCCCCAGGCCCAAGCTGAAATTCAGGAACGGTCCGTGGAAAGTGAGATCGGTTGTGCGGCGCGTATCCCAACCGGCATCCACTGCACCGAAGAAAAAGTCGGCGCGATAGCCGAGCGTCGCTTTGAAATTCTCAATGCGATAGCTAGCTGCCACAGAAAGGCCAACGTTGGGAACCGTGACAGTACGCGACCGGTCATTGCGGACGGGAGGATGCGTTACCGAATGTCCTGTGAAACCGCCGATAGCTGTCTGTGTACGAAAATTTGTCACTGATACATGGGTATTGGTTACCTTTTGACGACCAAAAAGTAGGGCTGCATTCAAGCTCCAATCGAACGTGACCTCTCCGGCTCGTCGGTTGCCAACCATTGGAACTGACGCTTCCCATGAAAGCGATGGACCTATTCCATGAAAACTGCGGGACCCCGATGCGACGGCGGAGTATTGAGGCGAATACATGACACCGGGTACGAAGGCTTTTGGAAAAAAGACCTGTATCGAGGGTGGAATTCGATTGTAGACCGAGGCGTGAGGTAGCGCTCGCGCAGTCACTTGCGAGCGTGAGCTGAATTGCGCATATCGGACGCCGACGCTGAAAGTCGAGATACTGCCACGACCAAACATACCCAGCCCAACGTCTTTACCCGCCATAAAGTCCAAGACGACATGCGATTGCGACTGCTTGACAATCGTGTTGGCGAATTGCGCAACCGGTTGATTCACAAATGACGATGGAGGATGAGACGGCGTGCCCGATATATATTTCGTTCTGCCAATATCAGTTTGCTGCATGACATTACGATAGTTGCGAGAACGGCCATAACGAACGTTCGCCGACAACGACCAGTCGGATCCTTCGGGTTGAAACGACAATTTGCCTTCGCCACCGAAGCTGTAGCGCGAAGGCCGCTGTGCCTCTATCGGTGAGCCTTTTATGTAGGGCTCGGGCGTCGGGCTGACGAGCATATAGGGTGCCTCATACGCATCCCCGAGACCGCTCATGCGCTCAAGCTGGCCGCCGAGTTCGATCCAGACCGTCGGTCGTGCATTATCGTCTGCAATCGCTTGGCTGCAAGCGGCCAATGACACCAGAACTACTGCAGACGACACCGTTGAAAGCAACTGTAACCGAATGCCGGCAGCCCTTGCACCGTCGTTCATCAATTCGCTCATCAGACCCCCCCTTACCAATTCTTTGTGACGCGGACACCGATCAGCTTCGGATCGGTCAGGAAGACGTTTGTCGTCAACCCGCTATCATCACTATTCAGGAACGTGCCGGTAATCGCCGTCGTGTTGAACACGTTCTTGTCGTACAGCATCACCTGCCAACCGTTCTGGCTGGTAAAGATCAAGGTGAGGTTGAGGTTAGTGTAGCCACGGATTCGATCATATGGATCATCGTTCCAGACACGTGCCCAACTTGAGTCCTGCCAATAGAAATCACCGCGCATAGTGCCAGCCCAATCGCTTGAGAGCGGTATCGTGTATTGCGCGCCAGCAGAGACGGTGAAACGAGGCGCATTGGGCAACTCATTCCCGCTCAGATCTTTTGCGAACCCTTCGCCATTGTTCGGGGGTAGGCCCAGCCCATTGTTGACGTTAGCGGGAGCACTTGGGTCTACACTCAGTGGATCGAAGCCGACGTAACCTGGCACGCTGAGTTGTCGCGTACCGATACCAAAGCCGCCCGATTCGACCGTCGGATTTTGCACATACTTCAAATGGGTGACTGGATCGTCATGAGTGTTATACGCCCGCGAGCAGGCAAAGGACTGTGCATCGGTGCTCTCAAACCCGCCATGATTGTAGCTTGATTCCATTAAGGCGGCGACGACATATGTCGGCAGGATGCAGTTCGATGCCTGGGTGGGAAACGGGCGAACAACCATCCAATCTGGATTGCCAGCGGTGCGGTCCATCAGGTCAATGGCTTGTTCACCCTTTGCAATAGCTGTTTGCTCATATCCACCCGCAAAGTTGAAACGTAATCCAGGGATCGGCTCCCAATTCGCTTCCAGCTCTGCGCCTTTGACGTGTGCATCGAAATTGAGATTGATCGAAGTCCGATCGACGATTTGCGGGATCTGATAGTGTTCATAGTTGTAATAGAAAATGTCGCCGTTAAGGGTCATCGCTCCATCGAGCAACGTATTCTTACTTCCCAACTCGAACGCATCTATGAATTCGGGCTTGAACGTCAGCGGATGCACGGGAACTCCCACTTCGACGCCTGTCCCGTTCACGCCGCTGATCGAGGGAAATGCAGCCCCTGGCGGATTGGCACCGCCGGCTTTATAGCCATGGGCATACGATCCATAGATCAATGTCTGGTCCGTGAAATTCAGCTTCGGCGTCCAGTTGATCGCCGCCCTGCCACTTATTGCATCCCACTGCTGATCCACGACGCCTAGGGAGGGATAGCCATATCCCATAGTGACCACTTCACTTGGTATATCGGTGAAATACTTTTGATCCTCGGTCCAGCGCAAGCCTCCAATCAGCTTGAGATCAGAGAAAATGTTGTAATAGACCTCGCCAAACGCGGCGTAGGACTGCAACAGATAGGGATTCTGACTCAGGAAGTAGTTGTGACCTTGATTGTTGAGGCTGCCGATTGGATTCGGATCCATGTAAACGCAAGCGGAGGTCGGTTGTCCGCCACCGAGAAGAGGATCCGGGTAGTGCCATCCCGTTGAGTTGGCAGTTCCTGCTTGCGAGATTAGACAACCGCTTTCGTCCGTTACGCCGGGAACGTAGGGGCTATCGTGGCCAAAACCATTCGTAGCTGTGTAAAGCGATAATGTATTTATGAAGACGTAGTAATTCTCTTCCGTTTCATAGTGCATGTAGTTGCCGCCGAGGCTGAAATTCAGCGGACCGCTAAAATTTGATGCCAACCGAAATTCCTGGCTCAACTGCCAAGCATGTTCTTCGGACAGGTCCTGTGCGACGAGGCGATCACTGCAGCCGAGTTGAGGATCGCAAAACATCCCGTTGTTAATGGCATGCTCGTTAAAGGAATCGGACACTGTCTCTTGAAACAAGCCAGGGCTGGTATTGAATCTATTGTAATCTTCTGTGGACCAGAGAAAGTCCTGCCCATATGCGGTCTGAGATGTGAAGGTGAGTTGGGGCGTGACGGCGTAATCGGCAGTCAGTTCAACAATATCGTTCTTTGCCTTATATTGCGGATTCAGCTGGGTCTGTATAACGCGCAGATTGGTGGATTGAGTGGTTGAGGCGTATGGATCCGCAGTTGGGTTAAGGAACTGGCCGCCCAGGTCGGCCGCGATCACATAGGGTAAGGATGGGCCGTAAGGTACGCCGAACGCGTCCGGAGAGTACAGGGAAGATTGTTGGCACCCCTGACTCAAATCATTTTTTCCCACGATCAAAGCGTTACCGAGATCGAGTCCTCCTCCAGGTACAGGGACGCCGTTTACGCTGTCCGGCGGGTTATCGCGTTTGCACAACTGTTTGCTTGTGCGCATGCGGTCGTCATCTTCTGAGAAATGTTCCCACATCAAGGTGGCTTTCAGTTCCGGTAAGGGATTGAACGCTAGTGTGGCACGGCCCGACCATAAATCACGGCCATCGATGCGTTGGCCCGTTGTTTCGTTGAAGCTGTAGCCCTGGCGCTTGGTCCATTCGCCAGCAACGCGCAGGTCTACGCGGTCATCCACTAGCGGCAGATTCAGCATGCCCTCGAAGCGTCGCTGGTGATAGTTGCCGATTTCAGCGCTGGCCATAGCCTCGAACTGATCGGTGGGCCTTGCAGTCGAAAGATTCACCACGCCAGCGGTCGCGTTGCGTCCATAAAGTGTACCCTGCGGCCCTCGCAGAACTTCGACCTGTGCGAGATCGTAGAACTCCTGCTCGAAAAAATGATTCCGAATAAACGGGACGTCGTTTAACGCTACAGCTACGGCAGGGTCTGTGGTGACAGAAATTGCCTGCGTCCCGATACCGCGGAGCTGGATCGAATAGCCGGTGAAGTTTGTCTTCGTAAAGGTGAGATTGGGCACCTGCTTCACGAGGTCTGGCCCACCTGCGGTCTGCGTGGCTGTCAATTGTTCCTGGCTTAACGCAGTGATCGCGATGGGAATGCTTTGCACATCGGCGCCACCGAGTTTTGACGACGTCACCGTCACCGTTTCCACGCTTGCGCGCGGCGGGGCGGCCTGCGCAAGTTGCATGGGCGTTACGAGTTCGGACGAACGATCGCGCACGATGGTGACCAGGCCGGAATCGCGGTGCGCGACAAATCCGGTGCCTGAAAGAAGGCGTGTCAGGGCTTCATCGGGAGAAAGATCGCCTCTTACGCCCTTGGTGCGCGCTTTGCTCGCGGCTGTGGCGGACAGGGCAATGGGCACGCCGGTTTGCGCTGTATAGGCGTTCAACGCGGTTTCGAGATCGCCTGCCGGGATGTCCAAAAATTCCGCGGATGCTGCGCCGACAAGCGGCAACGCAATCGCTGTGCCGAACAATACTGTCTTGAGTGATTTCAAACTTACCATGGCCCCCTCTCCTGCGCGGCATCCCGGCCGCGGACTTTTCCAAAGTTTCAATTGACGTTCTTCAACGCGAAATCACGATGTCATTGCCTTTGTTTTCGACCCGCGCGCCGAGCACGGAATGCGCGACGCGGCCAAAAAGATCGACGTCGTTGACCGGGAAGGTGCCGTCGATCAATTCCGCTTCGACGGCGTTGTCGACGACCACGATCTTGCGTTGGTTGTAGCGGTTGAATTCGCGCGCGGCGTCCGCGAGCGTTGCGTGATAGAAGGTGAGCACGCCGCGGCGCCAACCCATCTGGCTATCGAGTTCTTTCTTCGGCTTCCGTATCACCGTCACCGATTGCGGCGTGGCGATGGCCACTTCGCCGGGCGAAAGGACGGCCGAGTTCGGCGGGTTGGACGTATCGGTCGAATCGAGACGCGCCTTGCCTTGCAGCAGCGTCACTTCAAGGCGATCGGCCCCATCGCGAACGGTGAATTTGGTACCGAGATCGGTGATGCGATGGCCGGCGACATCCACGATAAAGGGCCTCGCCGCATCATGGCGAATGTCGAAATAGGCTTCGCCACGCTCCAGCGTCGCCATTCGCGTTTTTTTGTCGGTGCGAACGCGCAAGCTGGTATTTGTGTTCAATTCGATGCGCGAACCATCCGACAACGCGATGGTTTCGCGTCCGCCCACGGGCGTTGCATAGACTTTTTCGTTGTTCGAAGTGGAACCGAGGTAGCGATAGCCGACCGTTCCCACAACTGCCGCGACAATGGCCGCCGCGGCGACGCGTAGAACGAAGGGCTTTGCCTTGGCAGGGGGAATGGAGCCGCCGGGCCTTGTCATCGGGGCGCGCAGCGCTTTCAGACGTTGGGCGCTTTCCCAGACGGATTTCTGCCGCCAATAAGCAATGCGATGCGCGCGCGATTCTGCGAGCCACGCGTCGAATGTCGCCTGGTCCTCGGCACTCCATTTCCAAAAGGATCGGCGCTGCAGCCAATCGGCCGCGCACAAATCGATCTCGGTGGCGCTTTGCCGGATTTCCGGCTGATGCGGCGAGGTCATGAACGCCTCCCGGCATCGGTCGCGTCTCTGAGATAAAGATCGGTGAGGGCATGCATCCCCAATTTGAGATGCTGGGAGACCGTGCCTTCGGCGATGCCCATTCGCGCCGCAATTTCCCGGCCCGTGAGCCCCTCGATGCGCCCGAGAACGACCGCCTCGCGATGGCGCGGCGGCAGCTTGTCGAGCGCATCCTGCAACCGGCGAAGTTCGTCCTTGGCGATGAGCGTTCGGTCCTGCAGCGGTTCGTCGGCTTCAGGCCCCACCGAATCCGGATCTGCGATGGCGGCGATCGGAACGACATTTTCCTTGCGGATCAGATCGGTCAGAAGATTGCGCGCCGTTGCGAAGACGAAAGCCTTGGCCGATTTCGGTATCTCGGCTTCCGCCGCCTCGCAGACGCGAACATAGATCTCCTGCCGGAGGTCTTCGATGTCGCTTCTGTCCCGCCAATTGCGACGCAGGAACCGCATCAACATGGTCTCCAACGGAAGAACCTCGCGGACGAACCACGCTTCCAACTCGGCCGCCGTCATTGCCGCGCCCATGGGGCGCAGATCAGCCTCTTCACGACCTGAATCCGGAATTTCGGCCATCCCCCGCCAGCTTCCCGCCTTATTGAGGATCGAATTTCGTATTTACGCCGGTGAAGACGAAACAGGAGGCGGAAGTTGAGTATCGCCGCGAAAATAAATTTGCTGCGGCGGGAGCGGGGGGCTTACGAGCAAGAAACTTGCGAGGCGGGGCTTAAAAGCCGAAGCTACGCACAACCGCCCGCAGGTAGGCGATTTAAAGACTTGATTGCGACAAGCAAAAAAAGGGCGGCGGATCGCTCCGCCGCCTCTAACAAAATCGAACGCCTTGGCCTATCCGCCCAACCCGATGCTGACCGAGGCATATGGGCCGTAGAAATTTCGGTCATAGGTCTTGCGAGCGTCGATGCCGCCATCTACAGCGCCGAAGAAGAAGTCGGCGCGATAGCCGAAGCTCACCTTGGCGTTGGGATATTCCAAGGAGAGGCCGGCAAAGGCCCCGATGTTGGGCACGGTGACGCCGCGCGAGCGCATATGATCCGGTGTGGCGGGAAAGCGGGAGACCGTATGGGGCACAACTATATTCGTCAGAATAGGGCCATTGGCAGAAAAATACCGTGCTGTTGTCTGATGGTGTGTCCGCGTCCTTTGCCGACCGAACAGCACAGCCGCATTTAAACCCCAGTTGGCTATTATAGCACCATCTTGCACATTTCCCGCCAAGGGCGCCGAGGCTTTCCAGGAGACCGACGGTCCCACGCCGTGGAAGCTCCGTTCCGCGGTCATACTGGCCAGATTGCTGTGGAAGGGCTGACCATTCGTGATGTTGAGCCCTCCCAAAAAAGGAATGTATTTGGTGGTGAAATGCCAATCGGGATCGGATTTGAGCGATATGTTTGATTTGCTCCCGAATTGGGCGAAACGCACGCCGGCGCTGACAACCGACGTTGCATCCCTATTACCGAACAAGCCTAGCCCGACATCCTTTCCGACTTCGAAATCGACAATGAGATGCTGCTCGGTGTTGCGCGCGGTGGTCTCCGCGAATTTTTGAGCAACTGGATAGACGGCCATCGACATCGTGCCGTGGTACTTCACGAAAGGACCGGGATTAGTCTGTTGAAGATTGTGCTTCTCCGATTTCGAACGGCCGTACTGGACCGATGCGCTGAACACCCAGTTCGAATTGTCCGGTTGAATGGAAATGGCGCCGGCCCCATCGAAACCGTAGCTCGGTGGTTTTTCGAATTTCTGCGATGGCGCGAATATCGAAGGCCGGCCGTCCATGATGGACGGCGCAAAGGTCTCCTGCCCATCCTGCAGGCGGCTCAATTGACCGCCCAATTCGATCCAAACAGTTGGCCGGTCAGCATCTTCGGCCTTAGCGAAGGCCGTTGAGGTGATATAGGCGGTCAACGCCAGGGCCGAAGTGCCTGCTAGCAATTTCCAACGGATTGTTGCGCGGTGATCTATATTCTGAATCAATTCGCTCATTGGTGTTTCCCCCTCACCAGTTCTTCGTGACGCGCACGCCGAAGAGGCGCGGATCGGTCAGGAACACGTTTGTCGTCAGACCGCTGTCGTCGCTGTTCAGGAAGTCGCCGGTGATGTCGGTGACGTTGAACACGTTCTTGACGTATCCCATCACCTGCCAGCCGTTCTGATTGGTGAAGATCAGTGCCAGATTCATGTTGGTGTAGCCACGCAGGCGATCATATGGGTTATCATTGAAGACGCGGGCCCAAGAATAATCCTGCCAGTAGTAGTCGGCATGTAATGTTCCCGCCCAATCCGACGTCAGGGGTATCGTGTAATCTCCCGACATTGAGACAGTAAACGGCGGCGCATTCGGCAGTTCGTTGCCACCGAGATTCTTGGCCCACCCCTCGCCGTTGTTCGGCGCGCTCGCCGGATCGAAGCCTGGATAGGCGCCGGGATCGTGCATATCCAACCCATTGTTCGCATAGTCAGTCGGGTAAATTGGTGGGCCGTCGGCCTTGAAAGGTCTGCCGGTTACCGGGTCCAAATCATACTGGTAGGTATTTGAGCAGGCTCCAGGGATGCTGCTTGTACCGTTTGCCACTCCGGGCGGATGTGACTTCAAGATCGCGGCAACCACATATACTGGAAGAATGCAATTCGACGCTTGGGATACCCAAGGCTTTACCACCATCCAATCGGGATGTTCCTTCACGTCGGCGCGGTCCAGCAGGTCGATGGAGCTTTGGCCGTTGTCGATTCGCGTGTTTTCGTAACCACCGGCAAATTTGAATCTCAGGCCTGGAAGCGGCTCGTAGGTCGCCTCGACTTCGGCGCCTCTCACCGTGGCGTCGAAATTATCGTTGATTGCCGTGCGATCTACGATGCGTGAAATCTGATAGCCTTTGTAGTCATAGAAGAACCCGCTGGCGTTGAACGTCAACGCGCCGTCGAGCAGCGTGTTCTTAGTGCCGATTTCGTAAGCGTTGATGAATTCTGGCTTGAAGGTCAGCGGGTGAATCGGGCTTGTGATGCCGGTATCGCCGAACTGCAAAAGCTGCGCACCCGGTGGATTGGCGCCACCTGCCTTGTAGCCATGTGCGAACGATGCGTAGAGCAGCGTCTGGTCGGTGAAGTCTAGCTTGGGACTCCAGTTCGCCGCGAAGCGTCCGGTGAATTCCTGCCAGGACTGATCGACGACGCCGGAAATGGGATAACCATACCCCGCTACCAGAAGCTCGCTTGGAATATCGACAAAATACTTCTGATCGTCAGTCCAGCGCAGGCCACCCGTCAGCTTCAGATCAGGTGTCACATTGTAGTAGGCCTCACCGAAGCCCGCGTAGGAATTCAGGGTGTAGGGATTCTGGCTGAGGAAATAGTTGTGCCCTTCGTTATTTAGGCCGGTGAGCGGATTCGGATCGATGTATTGGCAAGCCGTTCCACCTTCAGTGCCTAAGTGGTTTGGCTTGTTTAAGTTGGGTGGAGCAAAGCCGCCCGCCAAACAGTTAGAATTATCCGAAACCCCTGGAATCCAGGGTAGCGTTTGTTTGGGAGAATTGTTGTCACGAGCCCATGTGTAGGAAGCTAAAGTCAGCGAATTGATGAAGACGTAATAATTTTCCTCCGTCTCATAGTGCAGATAATTTCCGCCGACGCTAAAATTGAGCGGCCCTGCAAAGTTTGACGCCAAGCGAAATTCCTGGCTGAGTTGCCAAGCGCGTTCGTCGTTCAAATCCTGCGCGACCAACCGGCTGCTGCAACCCAATTGAGGATCGCAGAAAACTCCATTTGCGACGCAAGCTGGCGCGGAGCCCGGAGGCGGCAAAACAGTTGCGTCGCAGGGCGCACCCACTGGCAGGCTCACACATCCTTGCGCCGCAGATAGGCAAGTGCCCGCGCCGCTTGGATCTGCCGTTGTCGCATGAGTTACATTGTCGTCAACAGTGAAGGCCCCGGGTCTAGTGTTGAAGCGATTATAGTCTTCGGTGGACCACAGGAAATCCTGATTGTAGCCCGTTTGGGACGTGAAGGTCAGTTGGGGCGTGACGCCGTAATCGACGTTCAATTCCAGCGTGTCGTTCTTGGCCTTGTAGACCGGATTGATGGTCGACTCGATGACACGCAGATTGGTGGACTGCGTGGTGCTCGCATACGGATCGAAGCCGCCCGTGACGGCCTGGACGGGAACGCCCTCGAAACCGAGCGGTTCGTAATACGGCAGCATGATACCGTTCGGCACCTGGAATGCCTGGCGTGAATAAAGCGATGTCGGCAGGCAACCCTGGCTCAAATACGGCGCGCCTGCATATGCCAGGGGAGGACCGGGTTCCGGCACCGGCACACCGTTGATCACAGACGGTCCCGTATCGGTCTTACAAAGCTGCTTGGCCGTGCGCATGCGGTCGTCGTCTTCGGAGAAATGCTCCCAGACGAATGTGGCCTTCAGGTTTTCGAGCGGCTTAAACGCCAGCGTTGCGCGGCCGGACCACAGATCGCGCCCGTCTATCGGGTCGCCGGTGATCTCGTTGGTCGAGTAGCCGTCGCGCTTCGTCCACTCGCCCGCCACACGCAGGTCAAGACGATCATCGACGATCGGAAGGTTGATCATGCCTTCGAAGCGGCGGTTCTGATAGTTGCCGATATCGGCGCTGGCCATCGCTTCGAATTGATCTGTCGGCTTGGCGGAAACGATGTTCACCACACCAGCCGTCGCATTGCGCCCATAAAGCGTGCCCTGCGGTCCGCGCAACACTTCGGCCTGACTCAGGTCGTAGAATTCCTGTTCAAAGAAGTGGTTGCGGATGAACGGAATGTCGTTCAGCGCGACGGCGACAGCTGGATCGGTAGTCACTGAGATTGCTTGCGTGCCGATACCACGAATTTGGATGCTATAGCCGCTGAAGTTTGTCTTGGTGAAAGTAAGATTCGGCACTTGCTTCACGAGATCGGGACCGCCGGCTGTTTGGGTGGCGGTGAGTTGTTCCTGGCTCAGTGCCGTGATTGCGATTGGAATGCTCTGCACGTCCGCTCCGCCGAGTTTCGACGACGTCACCGTTACGGTTTCCACGCTAGCGCGCGCCGGCGCAGCCTGCGCCATCTGGATAGGCGTGACGTCGATTTGGGAGTGGGCTTCGGGCACAATGCCGACAACGCCGGAGCTATCGCGCCGCGCGGTGAAGCCGGTTCCGGAAAGGATGCGGCTTAGCGCATCCGGCGCGGACACATCTCCCTTCGCGCCCCTGGAATGGATACCGCCGATGGAATCGGCGGGGATCATTAATTGCACGCCCGATTGGACGGAATAGGCGTTCAGGGCTGCTTCAAGCGAACCACCCGGAACGTCGAAATTGGTGCCAAGGCTGCTGCCGATCAATCCGCAAGCGCCTGCCGTCCCCAACAGCCAAACTCTGAAATGTCCCGATTTTGTCATCTTCCCCCTCTTCGCGTGTCACTGTGATGCGTTCGCACGCATCGACGGTGTTCCAATTCTTCAGTGCGAGATCACGATTTCGCCTTCACGCTCTTCGACATGCAGACCAAGAAAGTTCTTGGCCATGCGTGCGAAACCCGTGACGTCATTCGTCGGCAAGGTTGCGGTGATAAGGCGCGCACCTGCTTTGGTATCGGCAATGATGATCTTGCGGCTATTGTAGCGGTTGTACTCTCGCGCAACGTCCACAAGCGTGGCACGCTGGAAAACCAGAACGCCGCGCTGCCAGCCAAGCTCGCTTTCAAGCTGTTTGTCGGATTTGCGGGTGATCGTCAGGTCGCGCGCCGTGGCGACGGCTTCGTCGCCCGGCTTGAGCAATGCGGATTTCGCGTTGTCCGTGGAAATTCCGGTTTCCACTTTTGCGCTGCCTTCGATCAACACCACTTTCAAACGTGTGCCGTCTTCCCGCGCGAGGAATTTGGTGCCCAGGTCGATGACGCGGTGATTGGCGGCGAGCAGAACGAACGGACGCCGTTCGTCATGCCGGACCTGAAAGAATGCTTCCCCGCGCACCAACTCGACGGTGCGGCGCTTTTCGGTGAGAGCCGTCCGCACAACGGTGTTGGTGTTGAGTTCGATGGTTGTGCCGTCAGCCAAGCGTATGGTTTCACGGCCCCCAATGGGGGTTGAGTAAGAAGTAACGCGCGGCTGGTTCCACAACAGGTTGGTGGATAGGCCAAGCGCTGCAATCCCCGCGACAACCGCGGCGGCGAACGCAAAGGGCGCAATTCGTTTGCGCGGGTTCGCGGCCACAGCGGTTTTGGCCGGTGCCATCGGACGCAGCGCGTTCAACCTGTCGGCACGATTCCAAACCGATTCCAGCCGCCAGAAGGCAATGCGATGCGCCATCGATTGCGCCAGCCAGGCGTTGAGAGACTGTTCGTCGAACTCGCTCCAGGACCTTCCGTTTCGGCGGGCGACGAGGAATTCGGCAGCCTGTGATTGAATTTCGAGCGCCGGTCCGGGGGCGGTTTCTTCGATCACGAGGCCCTCCTTGTGTCGGCCGGTTCGCGCAACAGGATTTCTGCAAGCGCGCGCACACCTTCGCCCAGATCGCGCTGGACGGTTCGCTCGCTTGCTCCTGTGCGAAGGGCTATTTCGGCGGTCGAAAGGCCGTCGATCTTGTGCATCACCACGGCATTGCGGATGCGTTCGGGCAGCTTGCCGAGAGCGGTTTGCAGAAGCCGCAATTCCTCCCGCGCAATGACCACGCGATCGGGCGGCGGTTCGTCGATGGCGACATTGAGACCCTCGAGATTTTCCACCGCCTCAATGGAGATGACCTGTTCGTGCTTGACGCGGTTAATCAGCAGATTGCGCGCGACGGTGAAGACGAGCGCCCGCGGATTTCGCGGCAATTCTTCGGCGGCGGCGGCGCAAACGCGCATATAAACGTCCTGGCAAATGTCTTCCGAGTCGGACTTGCTTCGACCGCTCCGGCTCAGGAACTGCATCAGGACCGATTCCAGAGGCAGCACTTCACGGATGAACCACGCCTGGATTTCGGACATGCTCAACGGGTCGCCCACACTGCTGGTGGCCGTTGTGGCGCGCTCGGTTTCTGGCGTTTCGACCATCCCCTCGGTCTCCCGGCCGTTCAGGGTCTTGGTTCAAGCCCACAATAGATAAGACAGCCGAGCACGCCTCCGCCGCCAAAAAAGTTTGGCGAAAGAAAATTACGAACGCCAAAAGAAAAAGCGGCGGGCTGCCCCGCCGCCTGATAATGCACCCCGGATTGGTGTCCGGACTAGCCGCCTAGGCCGATGCTGATGGAGGCATAGGGGCCGTGGAAGATGAGGTCCTCTGTCCGACGCTGATCGATTCCGGCGTCGACCGCGCCAAAGAAAAACTCCGCGCGATAACCAAGGCTGAATTTTGCTCGGGCGAAGCGGTATGAAATTCCGCCCGATATTCCGACGTTCGGTATGGTAACACCGCGCGAACGATCATGATTCATGCCGTGCTTGTAGAGCGTTGTGTAGTTCGTGCTCCTATAACCACGATTGGTATAAACGCTAGTCGGGATCCGCGTTTTGTATTTTGCCCGGAATTGGCGGGCCGTCGTGTGATGATTGATCCGCGTTCTTTGCCGACCGAAGAGTAAAGCGCCGTTCAAACCCCAATCGACCGAGAATTGACCGTCGTCAGGATTTCCTAAGACTGGAACAGAAGCTTTCCAGGATAATGACGGCCCAATGCCGCGAAAATTTCGGTCGGCAGAACCGTTCACATAGTAGGTGGTGAATTTTGAGAACGGTATGGAAAAACCAAGGAGCGATCGGTTATAGAAGGTGACGGATGGCTTAGCTCTTGCCTTTACATCAGAATGCGACGCCATTTGGGCGATACGCACGCCTGCACTCAACACCGAGGTACTGCCGTGGCCGAACATGCCGAGGCCAACATCTTTGCCCGCCTGAAAGTCCAATACGAAATGACTTTCGGAATGTTTATAAGTCGTCTCGGCAAAATTTTGACTGTATTTGGCCGCCGTGGGAGGCGCCGTGGGTCCATTCGGAAAATAAGAGGGGTACTGCTGCTGCCGTTCGTATTTTGGATTTGGAAATTGATGCGAAACCTGAGTCTGACGATGAACATCGCGTTTGTTGTTTGAACGTCCATACCGTACCGACCCACTAAATACCCAATTGCTGCCTTCCGGTTGAATGGTCAGGTTACCTTCCGCTCCGTAGGAAAAACGAGCGGGCTTTTGGAAATCTATCGGCGATCCATCCTGATAGGGTCCGGGAGAAAGTGTCAGCTTTGTGAATGGAGGGGCGAAGCGATCACCGGTTCCATCCACGCGCTCAAGCTGCCCCCCCAATTCGATCCAAACCGTTGGATGATCTGTGCCTTCGTCGGCGCTTGCTTGGCCGATTACTGTCGTTCCGGATGCCACCAATGCCAGCGTCGAAACAGTGGCGAGAAGCGTCCAACGGAACTCGCGGCCATTGTTCGTGTGTTCGATCAATTCGCTCATGGCTTCCCCTCACCAGTTCTTGGTTACGCGAACACCGATCAAACGCGGGTCCGTGAGGAACACGTTTGTGGTGAGGCCGGTGTCATCGCTGTTCAGGAATGCGCCGGTTATCGCCGTTTTGTTGAAGACGTTCTTGTCATAGAGCATCGCCTGCCACCCATTCGTGCTCGTAAAGATCAGCGCTAGGTTGACGGTCGAATACCCTCGTATTTCGTCATAAGGCCGGTCGTTGAAGACACGCGCAAAGCTGTTCGACTGCCAGTAGAAATCGCTGTGCAGCGTCGCTGCCCAATCTCCCGAGATCGGCACCGTGTACTCGCCCGATATCGATGTCGTGAAATGCGGGGCATTCGGCAACTGATTGCCGCCCACGTCTTTCGCGAAACCGGTGCCGCCGTTTATATCCGGTTGATTCGGATTGAAGCCGATATATCCGGGCTGCAGCGGAAAGCTGCTGGTGTCATTGCCTTTTACCAGCGTCGGACTTTCCTTGTAGGGAAGCTGGGTCACCGGATCCAAGCCAAGATTGTAGGCGTGTGTGCAGGCGAATGACGGAGCATCAGCGCTCTCGAATATCGAATGCGTGTTGGCCTGCTGATAAAGCAGCGCGGCAACCACATAGGTCGGGAGTATGCAATTAGATGCCTGTGTCGGAAATGGCTTGACGACCATCCATCCCGGCATTCCAGCAGTGCGATCGATTAGGTCGATCGCTTTCTGACCGTTGTTAATACGCGTGCCTTCATATCCGCCTGCGAAATTGAATTTGAGACCCGGTATCGGCTCCCAACTGCTTTCCAGTTCCGCGCCCTTGACCTGAGCATCGAAATTGAGATTGATCGAGGTGCGATCCACAATTTGAGAGATCTGATAACCCTTATAGTTATAGAAGAAAACATTGCCATTGAAGGTCAGGGCGCCATCCAGAAGCGTGTTCTTGCTGCCCAGTTCAAAGGCATCGATATATTCCGGCTCGAATGTGAGCGGATGGATCGGGACGCCGACTTCGCCGCTGCCGCTGTTCACAGGCCCGCTAAAGGTGCCTTCGATCGAGGGAAACGCAGCGCCGGGCGGGTTTGCGCCGCCCGCTTTGTAACCGTGCGCATATGTTCCGTACACTAAAGTCTGATCAGTGAAGTCGAGCTTTGGCGTCCAATTCACCGCTGCCCGACCGGTGACTTTTTTCCAACTTTGATTCACAACGCCGATGGTTGGATAACCGTATCCCTCGGTTATGACCTCGCTTGGAATGTCGGTGAAATGTTTTTGATCGTCGGTCCAACGTAACCCGCCGATCAATTTCAGCTCAGGGGAAAGGTCATAATATGTCTCGCCAAAAAGAGCATAGGAGCTGAGCACATAAGGGTTTTGACTGAGGAAATAATTGTGGCCCTTGTTGTTCAAGCTTCCGATCGGGTTCGGGTCCATGTAGACACAAGCTGATGTGGGTTGCCCGCCACCCGCTGTTGGATCGGGAAATGCCCATCCGGTCGAACCCGCACCTTGGCCTTTCGGCAGGCATTCATGGTCATCGGATACGTTGGGAACGTAGGGCAAATAAGCAAATCCCTGACTGACCGAGTAAAGCGAAAGCATGTTGATGAAGACGTAGTAGTTTTCTTCCGTCTCGTAATGCATCAGGTTTCCGCCAACACTGAAATTGAACGGGCCCTCAAATTTCGATGCCAACCTGAATTCCTGGCTGACCTGCCACGCATGTTCCATTGAGAGGTCTTGCGCCACCAGCCTGCTGGAACAGCCCAATTGAGGATCGCAGAAATATCCCGTTGGGCGAGAGGTGCCGCCATTGTCCGTAGCGCAGGCGCCCCCAATACTTAGGCTGCCATCGGTGCACCTGTAGTTGCCATCCGGAGTGACGATGTGCCGTGCGTTGCGCCCCTGATTGGGAAGCAGAATGTCCGGGTTGGTGTTGAAGCGATTGTAGTCTTCTGTCGACCAGAGGAAATCCTCATTTCCAGCAGTCTGAGACGTAAACGTCAGGCCAGGCATCACGTCATAGTCTATGTTCAATTCCACCGTATCGTTTTTTGCAGTGTAATGCGGATCAATGGCGGACTCGATCACTCGCAAATTTCGTGACTGCGTGGTGCTGGCATAAGGGTCGACACTGGTATCGAGAAATCCGCTTAAGCCCGCCGCAACTATATAAGGAAGAGAAAATCCGTATGGGACCTGGAAGTTCTCAGAAGAATAAAGACCAGCAGGGAGACAGCCCTGGCTTAGATAGTTTGAATTGAAATAGATCGCACCTCCCAAACCCGATTGACCGGGTTCAACGGGTTGGCCCAATACATCGGAGGGAGGCGTATCCTTTTTGCACAACTGTTTTGCGGTGCGCATGCGATCGTCATTTTCGCTGAAGTGTTCCCAAACCAGATAGGAACGGAATCTGTCGTTGGGCTTGAACGCGATCGTCACACGTCCCGACCACAAATCGCGGCCGTCAATTCTTTGGTCGGTCAGCGCATTGAACGAATAGCCCTGACGCTTCGTCCATTCGCCCGCAACGCGAATATCCAGCCGATCATCCACGATGGGAACGTTCAACATGCCTTCGAAGCGACGGTTGTGATAATTTCCGATGTCGGCGGAAGCCATCGCTTCGAACTGATCCGACGGCTTCATCGAGATCACGTTCACTACGCCAGCCGTTGCGTTGCGTCCGTAAAGCGTACCTTGAGGGCCACGCAGCACTTCGACTTGGCCTACGTCATAGAATTCCTGCTCGAAGAAATGATTGCGGATGAAGGGAACATCGTTAAAGGCCACCGCGACGGCTGGATCGGTTGTCACCGAGATCGCTTGGGTACCGATGCCGCGGATTTGGATGTTGTAGCCGGTGAAATTTGTCTTGGAGAATGTGAGATTGGGAACTTCCTTGATAAGGTCCGGACCACCCGCGACCTGACGTGAAGTAAGTTGCTCCTGACTCAATGCAGTTATCGCAATGGGAACAGATTGCACATCCGTTCCGCCAAGCTTCGATGAGGTGACCGTCACGGTTTCCACCGAGGCGCGTGGCGATGGCGTCGCTTGGGCGAGCTGCAGCGCAGGCAATTCGATGGACGAGCTTTTCCGGCTGGCGCCCACGATCTCGATCACGCCGGAGGGGCTGGGATTTGCGGTGAAGCCGGTGCCTTTCAGGATGCGGGATAGCGCATCGGGCGCCGTGAGGTTTCCCTTTACGCCCGGAGTCTGAATATCTTTGACCGCCGTGGCCGAAACGATCAGCGCAACGCCGGACTGCGCTGAATAGGCGTCAAGCGCAGATGCCAGATCTCCCCGCGGGATATCGAAGGATTCCGCGGCGGCGGCGGTTGCAAGCAATGCACTGCAAGCCGCACCCAAAAGAAGGCTTCGCGCCAGCAAACCGTTTCTCATATTCCCCCCTTCATGACTATTCACTCAACTGTTCCTGCGCTTCAGCGCGTCAGTACCAATTCGTTGCCACGCTTCACGGCGCGCAGGCCGAAGATATTGCGTGCCATGCGTTCGAATTCTTCCAGATCGTTGGTCGGCAGCTTGCCGTTGATCGTCTCCCGCGACGCGCGCGGGTCCACGATGACGATTTTTGTTTCGTTGTAGCGGTTGAACTGAGCGACGGCTTCCGCAAGGGACGTTTCGTGGAAGACGAGCATTCCGCTTCGCCAAGCGAGATCGGATGTGAGTTCTCGCGGCGCTTTCGTGGATAGTGTTATCGACCCTGCGGCACTGACGAGCGTCTCACCCGGCACAAGCTGCACCTCATGCGGGCGACCGGAGCCATCTTTCGTTTCGAAGCGAACGCGGCCTTCCAGGAGAGATAGCCTGAGCCGCTCACCTTCGACCCGAGCTGAGAATTTCGTGCCGATGTCGACAATGCGGCCGCCGTCGGTAACGACAATAAAAGGACGCTTTTCGTCATGATGCACATCGAAATAGGCTTCGCCGCGTTCCAGCTTCACCAACCGCCTGGATTGTGTTTGTGCAATACGGACAAGAGTATTGGTGTTGAGCTCGATTCGCGTGCCATCGTGCAACTTCAACGTTTCGTGCCCGCCTATGGTCGTGGCGTAGGTGTCGTAGCGCGGAGCAGAGAAATAAGCCGTAAGAAGCCCGCCGGACACGATCGCAAGAACGAAGGCCGCTGCCATCGGCAGGAAGCGAAAGCGCCTTGCTTCACGAGGGGCCGACGATGCGCGCAACTCAGGGGCTTTGAGCGCAACTAGGCGTTCGGTACGCCGCCAGCTTGCGTTCAACCGCAGGAATGCAACGCGATGGGCGGAAGATTCCTCCAGCCAATGCGCGAAACGCTGTTCATCGGCATCCGTCCAATCGGCGCCATCCCTGCGTTCCACGAATTCGGCGGCCCGCATTTCGACCGCGCGTTTGTCTAACGCTTCCGCTTCTTCCTCCAATCCGCTCATGGCTTCCTCCGGATGTTGGCGGGTTCGCCGTGAAGCGTGTCGGCCAGAAGGCAGATGGCGCGCGAGAGATAGCGCGTGACGCTGAGTTCGCTGATGCCCATGCGCGCGGCAATTTCTTCGCGCGTAAGACCCTGGATACGCCTTAAGACGATCGCCTCGCGGGAGCGCGGGGGAAGACGATCGAGTGCCGCCTGGAGATGGCGCAACTCGTCGCGCGCAAGCGCCACCTGATCGGGTCCAGGCGCGTCATGCGCGAGGCCCAGATCGTCAAGATCCGCCGCCGTCTCGATGGGCACAACGCGTTCGTGGCGGGCGCGGTTGATAAGAAGATTGCGCGCCGTGGTGAGAACGAACTGGCGCGTGTGCTGCGGAATTTCTTTTCGCGCCGCCTCATAGACGCGAACATAAACGTCCTGCCTCAGGTCGGGCAGATCGCTCGCATTGCGCCAATTGCGTTCCAGAAACTGCATCAGCAACGCCTCTAACGGCAGGACTTCTCGCTCGAACCATTCGTCCGCCGCAGACACGGCTGTTCCTTTGGCCGCGCCGGGAAGCGACGCCACCGCTGCGGTTTGGAAATTCGGTTTCCCGTCCATCCCCTGCCCTTTTCCCGACGATCGGAGACGTGGGGCTCAGCTATAGAGACACCTCAAGGGTATCGAAGAGGACAGCGCGGCGTGAAAATTTTTGCAGACACACGAACCCGCCACCCGCGTAATCTTATTGCGCGGGTGCGAGATCGGACCTTTAAAGCAAAAAGGGCGGCGGATTTCTCCGCCGCCCTCACCGATTGTTCAGTCTGAATCGCTACCCGCCAAGATGCGGTGATGGGCCTGACCGAGCGATGGCGAGGAAGGTGGCTGTCTCCGATGATGTTTCAACGGGGTCCAGCGATGTGGCCCCAAGCATCGGAAGAGGAGACAGCCATGGAACATTA
>Ga0070661_100000971_pt1 | contig 20407 bp, 16 predicted proteins | sample KBSC43metaG_FD_64663 | JGI IMG/M metagenome (GOLD analysis project Ga0070661, IMG submission 64663) | Corn rhizosphere microbial communities from Kellogg Biological Station, Michigan, USA - KBS C4-3 metaG | ecosystem: Host-associated > Plants > Roots > Rhizosphere > Soil ... | reverse complement strand
TGAGCCCCGGCACCGCGGCAGACCTAGTGGTGTGGGACACGAACCGGGGCGCCGAGGTGCTCAGCGCTCTCAGTCCTTGCCGGCTCGTGGTGAAGGGCGGAAGAGTGACGGCAGAGATCGCGCATACGATTGCCGAGCTCTGGCGTCAGCCTCTCAGACAACCGACCGGCACTAGCTAGAAGATGGCCGCACCAGGAAACGACGGCTGGCGCGGTGGCACCGCGTAGTAACCCGCTCCGATGAGCGCCAGCAGTCTCGGGCTGTCCGGGTTCTCTCCTCCGAAATTGGCGTCACCGAGCCATCCCGGCCGGGTCAAGATCGTCGTCAGCGAGGACAGGCTCCGCTGAAAGCTCACAAAGTTCACCCCGAGGCGAAGCCGCCCATCAGCCAGCGCCTCGATGAACTCGTAGCTCTGTCTGAAGATCCGATTGTCAGTGGGGCCGATCGTCCCGTTGTTGCGATTCACATTCGCACGGTTCATGTGGCTGAAGCGCGCGCGATTACTGACGTTGAAGAAACGTCCGTCTGGGCTCCGATAGTCCGGCGACTTGGGGCCGCTCGCCACCGGACAACCCTGAAGTGTTTCCATACCGTTCTGGTCGATGCGTACGATCGGACACCCGGTGTCGAGGCGGCGGCCCACAACCCTCTCTTGCTGGTCTCGACCCAACTTTCTCCACATCTCCAGGTCGATCACGAAACGCAGGAAGCCCATGTACGTGCCACCATCCATCCAAGCGGGATTCTCCGGAGTGCCGAGCGAAATGTGTGTCTCGATCGCCTGGCGTCGAAGCGAGGGTTCGATGTTGTTGATCCCGTCATGGAAGCCCAGCCAGCTCCGGCGGTCCTCGCGATTGAAACCATTGTACAGGGCTACTACGTCGAGCCTCAGGCCCTGCTTCCGGACCAGTAGCCACGTTTCCGCCACCGCCCGGCATACCGCCAGCTCGGAGTCGGAAATGAACTGCAGCGCGAGGTCGGCCTCCCCACCCTGGCGTTCCGCGCGGTCCACCCAGGCAATCTCTGGAAACGGCGGGTCGCCGACGATCCGCTGCAGGTCCACCGGCCGTGGGAGCGAAGGAAATCGGCCGAAGAGCGAAGCCCCGAACCCGAGCAGGCAGGTCAGTCCGGGAACGGGTGGAGATGGGTCCTGGTCGCTCGCCATCAAGCGACTCGGCTGCAGATCGGCGACGAGTTGAGTTCTGAGATCCTCGAGTCCGTTCCACACCTGCTGGAGTGCGTCCTTCACCTGCCCGAGCGTCGCCCCGGCCCGCGCGTTCAACAACAGAAGCCGATAGCAACGTCCGGGCCGCGTCTTTGGCCGAAAGTAGATACCATCCTGGAGGCGCAGCCCGGCCTCGTTCGGAGCCGCCGTGGTGCTCATGGGTCACCCGCCCCCAGCATTCCCGAACTCTCGGCGACGCCAGGTCACGACCTTGCCCTGCACGGACTGGACGATGGCATCCCGCGACGCGAACCCTTTCTTCTCGCTTGCCTTGGCTTGGGCTGCCACCACCCACATGTTTGCGTCGTGAGTCCGCCGTGGACCCTGCCCCATCGGGATGGGAGGGGTGACGAAGATCCGGGTGACTTGATTCGCGCTCTTGCACACGATGGTCTCCGCCTTCTTGATACCAGGAGCGACGAGCCAGTACGAGTCCAGCGGCAGTGTCGAGCCACACTCCTCCAGTGCCTTGATCAGCCCTGCGCGCATGAGTGAATATATGAGACGGCCATCCGCCCGCCATGCGTTCGGATTCGGATAGAACTTCAGTCGCAAGTAGTTCACCTCGTCATTGCTCGATCCGGCCTGGTCGTGCAGCAGGGTCAAGTACGCTTCGGAGGTGGCTGCCCGACGGAGTCCGTCGAGAAACGCAGCACGCTTGGCGAAATGCTCACCATTCCGCTCATTCACCAGAGCGTCGACCTTCTGATGGATGGCACCCTTGGAAATCGCTCCCGGCGTCACGATGTCGCCCATCTGCTTCTCCTCGCGCGGAAACCCGCGTCCGAACAGGATTCCTCTCTGGCCGGTCGTCGATGCTCAGACACCGGCCTCCTCCCAGCCCACTCCATAAACTCGCACTCGCCCGAGCCCCTTCAGCTCCACTCGGCTGCGGCTCACCAGCACGAATCCTTTTCCAGTCACCAGCTGATGCACGACCTCCGATATCAAGATCTCTCCGGGCTGGGCCCGGGCGCAGATGCCGAAGGTGGCGTGGACCGCCGTGCCGAAGAGCCGGCCTTCCGTCGTGATCGCCTCGCCCGCGTTCACGCCGATCCGGACCTGGATCGTCTCGGCGGGCTGCGCCCGGTTGTGGGCGGCGAAGACCTGCTGGATAGCGATCGCGCAGTCCACGGCGTCCGAAGCGGATTGAAAAGCGGCTTCGATCCCGTCGCCGGTGTGGGCGACCTCGCGCCCGGTGTGAGCGGCCAGGCACCGGCGGATCATCGTGTTGTGCATGCGGAAGAGCTCATGCGCCCGCGCGTCGCCAGCTCGGCGGATCAGATCGCCGGAGGCCACGATGTCGCTGACGAGGAGGATGCGGAGGTCGCGGCTCGCGCGCGCGCGGTCGGTGGTAACGCGGCGCGCGAGATCGGTATGCGGCTTGAGCCCTTGCTCGCGGCTGTAGGCGGTGGCGGCGGCCTCGTCGCTCACTCCTATCTTGTGGAAGATGCTGCTCACGTGGCTGGCGACGGTCGGGCGGCCAGGACCAGATCGTGGGCGATCTTCTGCCGGCTGTGGCCCTGGGACATACGGACCAGGACGTCGACCTCCCGCTCGCTCAGGTTATCCGGATGCGGGCTGGGGCGGGAGGCGGCGGCCGGAAGCCTGACGCGTAGCGCCTTGGCCACCCGTTTGGCCTGCTCTACCGAGGGGTGCATCCCGAGGTCCACCAGAATCGGGAAGGCGAGCCGGAGTGACTCGATGGCGCGGTGTCGATCGGCCTCGTCGCCCCGGGCCACCAGCATGCGCGCGTGATCGAGGTAGGAGCGGCCCAGTTCACTCATCGACCCAGCTCGCCCGGCGACATCGATGGCGGTCCGCAGGTGCGTCTCCGCAGCGTCCCATCGACAGTTCACAGCCGCGATGACCCCCAGCATGCGAGGCACCGCGTACATCCAGCCGCTCGAGAAGAGCACGCCGCGTGCGGCGCCGGTGGCCAGGGCCCGGTGCGGCAGCTCCGCGATGGCGGGGGCGTCCGCCAGGTCGGCCAGCTCCACCAGCGCGCAGAGGGGCGCCACCGAGTAGGTGTCGGTGCCTACTACCGCCATCAGATCCTTGGCCAGGGCAGTCAGGTCCCCGACCGACGCGCCGGACTGGGCGCGCACCACCTCGCGGAACACGCGCGCGAACGTGCGCACGACCAGCCCTGCGTCGTCGAAGACGCGGCCCGGCTCCATCAGCACGTCCAGCGCGTCCTCGGCCTCGGTCCAGGCCCCACGCAGCGTTCGCGCGCAGGTCAAGGCCAGGAGCGAGCGGAAGCCGCCCCACGGATAGCGCGAGCGGGACACCATGAGCATGGTCTCGTGCGCCCAGTGTTCCGCCGCATCGAACTGGCCTCGCGCGACCGCGACCGAGGCGAGGTGGGATAGTCCCAGCGAGTGGTTACCCCAATCCTGGGATCCCCGCGTCACCTCGCACGCCTTGATCGAAACCGACTCGGTCTCATCGAGACGACCGAGGAGGGTGAGCGCGAGCGGGACGCGGTGGAGAGCCCAGCCCTCGCGCAGGACGTCGCCAGCCCGGCGCGCGTAAACGAGGGCATTCTGCCATCCGTCGAGCGCCTCGCCGACGTGGAGATCGCCGATGAAGGCCAGCGCAAGAGCGAAGCTCGCGTAGGCGCTGAGCAGGTCATCCTCCAGGCGGCGCCCGATCTCCAGGGCCTCCTCCGCCTTGACCTTCGCCTTCTCGGCCTGGCGGCCGTTGCGGTAGGCCTCCGCCATCACGGCCAGGATGTGCCCGCGCAGGCCCGCCTCCCCCTCACCCAGCGCGGCCGCCGCTTCCTCCAGAGGCTTGAGGTCGGCCACGGTCCCGAACGGCACGGTGGCGAGGGTGAAGTGGGTCCGGGCCTTCTCCATCAGGGCCTGGGCCAGGCCTCGAACGTCCCCCGCCTGGCGGTAGAGGTCGATGGCTCGCGCGTAGTGATGGAGGCACGGGCCTACGTCCTGATCGTAGTAGTGGGCGAGGCCGGCCCGGTAGTGCAGCTCCGCCTGCTCGGCGACGGCTAGCCAGCGCGTCGCCGCTCCCGCGGACAGCGCGGCTTCGTAGTAGTAGGCGGCCTCACTCCACGCGAATACCGAGACGGCCTGGTCTGCGGCCCGGCGGGCGATCGCGACCACCTCCTCGCCGCCCGCTGGCCCCGCCTTGACCAAGTGGTGGGCGATCTCCAGCACGTGCGCATCCCGCTCGTCGCCGAAGAGAGTTTGCAGCCGCTCCGCGACATGTTTGTGCAGGCGCTGCCGCCGCGGGACACTCGGCGCGTGATAGAACACGTGCCGAATCAGCGGATGAGCGAACTGGAAGGCCGCGCCCTCGTTCCGGACCAGCCGCTGCCGCATGGCCTCTTCGAGGGCGTTCAGCAGATCGTCCTCTCCGACTCCGCTGACTGCTACGAGAGTCGGGACCGTGAAGCGGTCACCCAGCAACGAGGCGAGCGTGAGCACCCGACGGCAGCCCTCGCTCAGCGAGCCGGCGCGCGTAACGATGGCGCCCGTCACCTGGTCGGGCAGGCGAAGCTCGGAGGCCGCGGTGGTCGTGACCACGTAGCCGCCCTGCTCCTCGAGCGCGTCTTGCTCCACCAGGTGATGCAGCACCTCCTGGATGAAAAGCGGGTTCCCGCGGGTCGCGTCGCTCACTGTCAGCGTGAGCTGATGCGAGGGGCGGGGCACCCCGAGGCCGCCGATCAGCTCGTGGATCTCGGGCTCCGCGAGACCGCCGAGGGAAATCGTCCGGCAGGCTTCCTCCCGCTGCAGGCGGGCCGCCAGCCGAGAGAACCGGTCTTCGGGCGCGAGTGGCCGATGAGTTCCCACGATCACGAGGGGCACCGACTCCCGGCTCGCGGCATCGATCACCGTGAACGCCACGTGCTCGAGCAGATCGAGCGACAGCTGGTCCGCCCACTGCAGATCGTCCATCACGAACAGGGTCGGACGGTTCCGCGCAAGCTGGACGGTGGCGTGACTCACTCCGAGGAAGAGCTGGAGCTTCTCGTGGTCGGCCTGGCTCGCCACGGACGGGCCGACCTCGGCAGGCACGCCGGCCCGCTCGAGGAGCTGCGTCACCGGGCGGAGCTCGGCGTCGACGGACCGCCGCGTCTCCGCCGGCAATTGCTCGAGCCGCGGCAGCAGGTACTCGACGAAGGGCAGGTACGGCAGCGCAAAGTCCTCGTGGAAGCGCCCGAGCCAGACCTCCATGGACATGCGGCGGGCGAGCGACATAGTCTCCTGGAGCAGGCGCGACTTGCCGATGCCCGCCTCCCCCTGGACTAGGACGACCCGCGGGCGGCCCGCCGCAGCATCTCGAAGTGATTGCTCCAGCGCCGCGAGCTCGGGGGCGCGACCGACGAAGGGGGGTGCCCCGCCTCCGAGACTCGACGGAGGTCCCTCGTGCGCGGATGTCGCGTTACTCATGGAGGGCGCAGGTGCTCGGCGGATTCGTGACGGAGTCCTCCGCTTCAAAGACTTGGACTGGGCCGGAACGTCGAGAGGAAACCGCGAGGACAACTGCCGTGCCGGGGACCTCCACTGCCCCCGTTTGTCGGGTCGATGGGACGACCGGACAACGCGCGACGGCGAGAATAGAGCGCGGCGCCTTCCCTGTCAAGGCGACCCTGTATCATTGGCCGTCTTGTGGCCTCGGGGAAGCGTGGCGTATGATGCTGCCGGCCTTCACGCTCGCGGCCTCCGGCCTCGAGCCTCAACCCGTGACGGGAAGGAGTGCGTCGATGCGGATTGGTACGATCATCGCGGCGCTGCTGGCACTGCTGTCGTTCGTGGCACCGACCCCGGCCTACGCGGGCGGCGCGTTCGCCCTGCCCCCGGTCGCCTGCACCATCATCATCGTGATCCTGGTGATCGTCGTGATCTACCTCTGGTTCACGCGGCGGCGCTAGCGACCCCGGCTCGATCCCTCCTCTTCGGCCCGCGCCAGCCAGAAGCGCATCCCCAGATCGCGGAAGAGGGCGCCGGCGGCGGCGAGCTCGTCGGTGGCGCGACTCGCGTCACCCGTGCGCCGGCAAGCTCCGGCCAGGGTGAGACGGGCGCGGGCCAGCAGCGGTCGCATGCCGAGCTCGGTCGCCAGCTCGACGGCGGCGCGTAGCTGCCCCTCCGCCGCTTCCGCCTCCCCCGCTCCCCGCCGGGCCGCGATGTCCCCCAGCAGGTGCAGCGCGGACGCCTCGTCGCCACGCTGGCCGCGCCCCCGCGCCATGGCGAGCGCGCGGGTGGCCGCCACGTGGGCCTCCTCGATCCGCCCGGCCAGCAGATGCGCCTCGCCGAGCAGGACCAGCGAGCTCGACTCGGCCACCCGCAGGTGGATCGACTCCGACAGCGCGAGCGCCTCCTCCAGCAGCGCGGTGCCCTCCGCCACGCGGCCCATCAGGGCATATGCTGCGCCGAGCGCGCGCATCACCTGCGGCAGCAGCCGGGTGAGTCCCGCGCCGCGCGCCGACGCGAGCGCGCGATCGAGCAGCAGCGTCGCCGACTCCAGATCGCCCCGCACCCCGTAGAGGTAGCCCAGGCCCCAGCTCGCGGAGACGATGGCGTAGGGCCGGTCGATCTCCTCGGCCAGGCGGACCGCCTCACGGCCGGTCACGATGCCCTGCTCGAACTCGCCGATCTCGGCGAGGCAGCGGGTGAGCCAGCCGAGCGAGACCGCCCGGAAGCCCGCGGGGGTGCCCATCTGGGTGGGGCCGAAGCCGCCCGGGGCGGGCTCCTCGCGCGGGAACTCGGCGGCCCGGCGCTCGTGGTCGGCGGCGCGGCGGTAGTCGCCGAGGGCGTGGAACGCCATGCCCAGGTACTGGTCGGCGGCCAGGCGGAGCGGCAGATCCCCGATGGCCGACGCGATCTCGCGGGCTCGCTCGATCAGCGCGGAGGCCTCGCGGAAATGGCCGGTCTGTCGGTCGTGCTCGCCCAGGTGCATCGAGACCCAGCCGCGGCGCCGGGCGTCGCCCAGCCGCTCGGCGAGGCCCTCCGCCTCGCGCAGCAGCGCGTGCAGGCGCTCGAGCTCCCCGATCGCGTAGAGGGAGCTGCGCAGGTCGAGGCGCACGTCGATCGCCTGGGCCAGCGTGTCGGTGTCCACCGGCAGGTGGCCGAGCGCGGCGAGCGCCTGCTCGAGCCACGCCACCGCCTCCCGGTGCGCGGAGCGCTGCTGGGCCCGGTTGCCCGCCTGGCGCGAGTAGCGCGCCGCGCGCTCCCATCGCTCGCCCCGGAAGCTGTGGTGGGCGAGGCGATCCACGTCCTCCAGCGCGCGCCCCGGCTGCAGCCGCTCCATCGCCTCCGCGATGCGGGCGTGCAGCGCGCGGCGGCGCGCCTGGGAGAGGCTGCCGTAGGCCACGTCGTGGGTCAGCACGTGCCGGAACGAGTACTCGAAGTCGGGGAAGAGTCGCGACTCGTAGAGGAACTCGCCGGCCTGGAGCGTGGCCAGGTGGCCGGGCAGGTCATCGCCCTCCTCCGCGACCTCCTGCAGCAGGGCCAGCGGCACGTGCATGCCCACCACCGCGGCGGACTGCAGGAGGCGCTTGGCTCCGTCCGGCAGCCGGTCGATGCGCGCGGCCAGGATGGCCTGCACGGTGGGCGGGATCTGCAGGGCCTCGATGATCTTCGCCTGCCGGTAGGCCCCCGGCTCCCCCGCCAGGACCCCCACCTCGCCGAGGGTCCGCACCGTCTCCTCCAGGAAGAGCGGGTTGCGGTCGGTGAGCTGCACCAGCAGCCGCTTCAGGGGCCGCAGGCCGGGGTCCGGCCCCAGCAGCGTCTCGAGCAGCTCGTCGGTGGGGCCGGGCGGCAGCGGCTCCATGCGGAACTGGGTGCAGACCGGCAGGTTGGCCCAGCCGTGCTGGTACTCGGGTCGGTAGGTGACCAGCAGCATCATCCGCGCGGACGGCAGGCTCGCCACGATCTCGTCGAGGAGCGTCTGGGTCTCGGTGTCGACCCAGTGCAGATCCTCGCACACCAGCACCACCGGGCGCCGCGCGCTCTCGCGCACCAGGAGGGTGCGCACTCCGTCCAGCGCGCGCCGGCGTCGCTGGGTGGGATCGAGACCCGCCCACTGCGGGTCGTCGCTCGGCACGTCGAGCAGCCACAGGAGCGCGGCGTGGTAGCGCACCAGCGCGGGCTCGAGCGCCACCAGCGCCTCGCCCACCTTCTCCCGGATGCGGGCGTGATCGTCGCGGCTCTCGATGCGGAAGTACTGCCGGAGCAGATCGAGCACCGGCGAGTAGCTGGGCCCGCGCGCGTACGAGACCGCGCCGGTCTCGAGGACCACCCACTGCCGCGCGTCCGCGGAGTGCGTGAACTCGTGACAGAGACGCGACTTGCCGACCCCGGCTTCCCCCAGCACCGCCACCAGCTGTCCGTGGCGGTCGGCGGCGCGCCGCATGGCGCCCACCAGGTGGCCCATCTCGGCGGCGCGGCCCACGAAGCGGGTCAGGCCCCGCGCCGCCGCGGCCCGGAGGCGCGAGCGCGCGGGGCCCGCGCCGACCAGCTCGTACACCTCGACCGGGCCCGCCAGCCCCTTCACCGGCGTCGGGCCGAGGGGCCGCGTCTCCACGAACCCCTCGGCGAGCGCGAGGGTCCCGGTCGTGAGCAGGATGCGGCCCGGGTCCGCGAGCTGCTCCATGCGCGAGGCCAGGTGCGTGGTCTGCCCCACCGCGGTGTAGTCCATCCGCAGGTCGCTGCGGATGGTCCGCACGATCACCTCGCCCGAGTTGAGGCCCACCCGGATCCGCACCGCGACCCCGAGCGAGTGGCGCACCTCCTCCGCGTAGCTCTTGATCGATTCCTGCATCTGGAGCGCGGCATAGCAGCCGCGGGTCGCGTGGTCCTCGTGCGCGAGCGGGGCGCCGAAGAGGGCCATGATGCCGTCGCCCATCACCTGGTTGACGGTGCCCTCGTACCGGTGCACCGCCGCCATCATGAGCTGCAGCACCGGGTCCAGCACCCGGCGCGCCTCCTCGGGATCGCGGTCGGCCAGCAGCTCCATGGAGCTCTGCATGTCCGCGAAGAGCACCGTCACCAGCTTGCGCTCGCCCTCCAGCGCGGCGCGCGAGTCGAGGATGCGGGCCGCGAGGTGCTTCGGGGTGTAGGTCTGCGGAGGTCCGAAGCGGGGCTCGGGCGGCGCGGACGGGGTCAGGGAGGCGCCGCAACCGCCGCAGAAGCGCTCGGTGGCCTCGTTGGCGAACCCGCAGGCGAGGCACCGCGACACGAACGAGAGGCCGCACTCGCCGCAGAAGCGCCGATCCGCGCGATTCTCGGCGTGACAGCGGGGACAGATCACCGAGGCAGGATACGGCGGCGCGCGGGCCCGGTCAACGCTCCGCGGGTGCGCGCGAGGTGGGCACGCCCGCCGCGCCGCGGGCCGCGGTGCGCCACGCCCACTCGAGCGGACCGACCGCGAAGCGGCGCGTCCACCAGACCGACCCCGCGAGCTGCACCGTCCACACCCCGAGCACGGTCAGGAGCTGGCCCGCGCGGTCCACTCGCCCGAACAGGCCCAGGCCGTGACCGTAGAAGATGGTGGTACAGAGAAGGGTCTGGAGCAGGTAGTTGCTGAGCGCGGTCCGGCCGACCGCGGCCACCGCGCGCGCCCGCCAGCCCAGGCGGCAGAGCAGCATCACGAGGCCCACGAAGCCGAGCCCCAGGGCCAGGTCGCCCCAGTACGACAGCTGGGTGCCGACCAGCATGAAGTCGTCGAGATCGAAGCCGCGCGCGCGGCTCCGCGCCACTCCGGCCCACGCCAGCGGCCCGCCCACTCCGAAGCCCAGCGCGCTCATGCCCGCGTAGAACCGGGTGGAGCGCGCCGCGGTCAGCACGCCCAGCTTGAAGAGGCCCATGCCGATCAGCATGAGCCCGCTCGTCTGCCAGAGGCCGCGCAGCACGAGCTGCGACGTCTCGATCTGGAAGGCCTCGGGCGCGCGGTAGGCCATCTGGCCCACCCAGCCGCCGCGGTAGGCCGCGACCTCGCGCGCGACCATCTCGGGGGACGGGGCCCACACCTGGCGGAAGCCGGCGCGCACGTCCTCCGGCCACCAGGGCATCGACGCGCCCAGCCCGAGCGCGATGACAGACGCGCACGCCAGCGCGAGGGCGCCGGTGGTGAGGAGACGCCGCGGCGGCAGGGCGCGCAGGGCGAAGACCAGCGCGCCGCAGAGGGCGAAGGTCACCAGCATGTCGCCGTACCAGAGCAGGTACGCGTGCAGCAGGCCGATGCCGCCCAGCAGGGCCATGCGCCGATGGTGGAGGCGCTCGACATCGCCCGCGCCGCGCGCCGAGAGGAGAAGGAGGCCGGCGCCGAAGAGCATCGCGAAGATCGCGAGGAACTTGCCGTCGGCCAGCACCGCGGTGACCAGCCAGATCCATCCGTTGGCGCCGTCGAGATTGCCGCCCACCGCGGGGTTCAGGCGGGCGGCCACCACCATCGCGAACGACTGCACGTGCACCGGCAGGATGCCGAGGATCCCGACGCCGCGGAGGGCGTCGAGGGAGATGATGCGCGAGGCGGGCTGCGGCACCGCGGCTCGCTCCGGCGTCGCCGGGCCGAGGATCCGGCGCTACGCCGCGCCGGGGGTGATCACGGTCTTGGCTCCCCGGCCCGCCGTCGCGTGGGCGAAGGCCTCCTCGATGCGCGCGAGCGGGAACCGGCTGCCGACCAGGCGCTTCACCCCGAGCTTGGGCAGGAGCGCGAGCGCGCGGCGGAACGCGGTGCCGCGGCCGTAGGCGCCGTGAATGCGGACCTCGCGGAAGTGGGCCTCGTACAGATCGATGGGCATGGGGCTGCCCTTGGGGTTCACCCCCACGAGCTGGAGCACCCCCGTCGGTCTCACCATCGAGAAGGCCTGCGCCACCAGCTCCGGCTTGCCCACCGCCTCGCACACCACCTCCGCGCCGCGACCACGGGTGAGCGCCATCACGCGCTCGGGCAGGCTCTCGCGAGTCGGATCGACCACTACGCGGGCGCCCAGACGCCGGGCCAGCTCGCGGCGCTCCTCGAGCGGATCGGACAGCACCAGGCGCTTGGCCCCGCGGCGCCGGGCGATCGCCATCGTGAGCAGGCCCATGATGCCGCCGCCCATGACCACCACCGTGGCGTCGCGCGGCATCGTGAACATCTCGAGGCCGGACAGGCAGCAGGCGGCGGGCTCGGCGAGCGCGGCGGTCACCACGTCGAGCCCCTTCGGCAGCGGGTGCACGCAGTCCGCGGGCAGCGCGGCCCGCTCCGCGAAGCCACCGACGCGCGTGGCCTTGGCGCACTGGCTGATCCGGCCCTGGGAGCAGGCCAGGCAGGCCCCGCAGCCGAAGGACGGCTCGCATGCCACCGGTCGGCCGACGAGCCGCCGGCTCACCCCGCGCCCGACCTCGCGCACCACGCCGGTGTACTCGTGGCCCATGATCAAGGGCGGCGTCCACGGGAAGAGGCCCTGCGTGGCGTGCACGTCGGTCCCGCAGATACCGGCCGCGGCCACGTCGACCACCACCTGCCCCGGGCCGGGGACCGGATCCGGCGCTTCATCTACGGTGAAACGAAGTCCCCCCCGCCAGGTTGCGACCTTCACGTCCGGGGCACGGTCGCGTGCTGGGAGAACTTCGGCATCACCTCGGTGGCGAGCAGCTCCATCGAGCGGCGCCACAGCGCGGGCCGATCCCAGTCGTGGCCGCCCATCAGCAGGGTGCCGAAGTGGCCGGTTTCCTCCCTCAGAGCCACCAGCTGTTCCAGCACGCGCTTCGGGCTGCCCGCGATGACGAGGGCGCGCTTGACCATGTCCATGGTCACGTCCTCGTCCGGGATGAGCAGGTCCGGCTTCAGCATGAAGAGCGCCTTGCGGCCCTTGGAGAAGCTGTGATGGAAGAACCGATAGTAGAACGAGAGCCCGTTGTCCGGGTCGGCGAGATACTCCTCCGCCTCCGCGTCGCTCTCGGTCACCAGGACGCTGCGGGAGACGCGCCACTGGTCCGGATCGGGACGGCGGCCGGCGCGCTCGCAGCCCTCCACGTACTTCTCCCAGTGGCCCTTCAGGTAGCGGCGGTGGAAGAACTGGCCCGAGACCGGGATCCACCCCCGCTCGCCCGCGGTGGCCGCGCTGTTCGAGCTCGGGGTCAGGAGCGAGAGCGCGATCGGCGGGTGCGGCTGCTGGTACGGCCGCGGCACGTAGCCCACCTTGAACTCGGGCCAGATGCCGTTCTTGAGCGAGATCTTCCAGAACTTCCCGTCGATCTCGTAGGGCGGATCCTGGGCCCACAGCTTGAGCACGGTCTCGATGGACTCGATCACCATCTGCGGGCGCAGCTCGGCCTGTCCCACGTCGAACATCTCGAGGTCGCTCACGAGACCGCCCGGGCCGATGCCCATGATGAAGCGGCCGCGGCAGAGCTGGTCGAACATCGCGGCGTGCGCGGCCACCGTGGCCGGGTGCAGCTGGGGCAGGTTGATGACCCCGGTGCCGAAGCGGATCTGGGTGGTGCGCGGGATCAGGGTCGCGAAGAAGATGAGGGGCGAGGTGATGCGCTCGCTCCACGAGGAGAAGTGCTCGCCCACGAAGGCCTCGGTGAAGCCCAGCCGGTCCGCGAGGACGATGGCCTCCTGGTCTTCCTCCAGGATGGCCGAGTACTCGCGGTCCGGGTGGTGGAACGGCATGGTGAACATGCCGAGCTTGACCGTCATCGAGGCCTCCGTGGGCGCATGGTGGCCCGCCTACTTCTTGGCGCGGGCTTCCAGCAGGAGCTTCACCTCGGCCGCCGCGGCGCGCCAGAGGGCCCCGCCCGGCTTCTCGTACTCGGCCTGGACCTGCTTGCGGAACTCGTTCATGGCCGCGTCCTGCTGCTCCTTGGTCGCGCCCTGCGGCACCGCGCCGACCGTCTTGGCCCGGATGCCGGTGCTGACCGAGGTCGCACCGTGGGACCGCTCCATCCAGCGGCCGATCTCGTTCCAGTCCTTGTCGAAGAACACCACCACCGGGATCGACTGGTAGCCGTTGTTGAGGAAGGTGTCGCGCAGGTCCGGCACCTGGTCGCGGAAGAACACCCGCAGCTCGGCGCCGGGAATGGCGTCGACGATGTGGGCGATGAGCGGCGAGTTGCGGTGCACGTCACCGCACCAGTTCTCGGCCAGCATCATCACGTACTTCACGCCGGTGACGCCGCTGAAGAACTTCCGTTCGTCGTCGGTGAGCTTGGCGTTGGCGTAGTTCTGCTCGGTCCGGGCGCGGGTGTCGCCCATCTGCGCCATGTAGTCCTTCCAGGAGAGCCCGGTGGCAAAGCGCTTCGCGTCGAGGGGAATCATCAGCTGGGCCATGTCGTCCTCGCTTCGGTGAGGGGTGGTGAGTTGGTGGTTACTGAGGTTTACTGCAACGGCCTTTCACTGCTTGTCTTATGGTCGCCTCGCCTTCGGCTGCGGCTCCCACTGCTTCGGCTGCGGCTCCCACTGCTTCGGCTGCGGCTCCCACTGCTTGGGCTTCAGCTCCCCCTTCCATCGGCACCAGGAGCATGACGTCGGCGCCGTCGTGGAGGGGGGCGGTGCGGTCGGCCAGCTCGCCGTCAATGGCCGCGGTGACATCGAGGGCCGCGTCGAGATCGAGGGCGGCGAGCAGGTCCGCAAGGGTGGCCCCCGCGGCCAGGACGTGACGCTCGGGGCCGTGGTCGCGGCCGGGCCGCCGCCGACGTAGGGCAGCGGACAGGACGACGGACACGGCGATCGACGAAGCCACGGGGCGCGATGCGTCGTGAAGCCGGCTCATGAGCACGGCGAAGTATACTACGCGGGAACCCGCTCGTGTATCTAGCCTAACTCTTCGTCCTCGTTGAACTTGACCGGCTTGGGGCGCGGGACTAAGCTCGCGCCACCGTCGAGCCGGCCCGAGCGAGCGGGGAGGATACGGATGAGGAAGGACTTTCCGATCTTCGACTGTGACAGCCACGTGGTGGAGCCGCCCGAGATCTGGGACGAGTACGTGCCGAGCGATCGTCGGTCCTGGGTCAAGACCCAGTTCCACTTCCATACCGACACGGACAAGCTGCACATCAACGGCCGGGTCGTGCCGGCCACCCGGGAGCGGTCGAACGCGGCGGAGGTCGGGTGGCCTCGCTGGAACAAGAAAGCGGTCGGGGCGCTGGTGCCGGGCACCGAGCCGTGGAAGCAGCGGTTCGGCCGCCTGGCCGGCTGCCGTGACCCACAGGCCCGGCTCCGCGACATGGACGCCATCGGCACCGATCAGGTCATGCTGTTTCCGACCTGGTTCGTGCGCCTCGCCCTCGTCCGGGATCCGGACGCCGCGGGCATTCTCGCCCGCGCCTACAACGACTGGGTCTACGACTACTGCGCGACCGATCGGCGGCGCCTGTTCCCGTGCGCGGTCCTGCCGATCCAGAGCGTCGAGCGGTCGATCGACGAGCTGCGTCGCGCGGCGAAGCGAGGGTTCAAGGCGGCCGCGGTGCGGCCCTGCTTCTGGGGCGGACGCTACCCGACCATGCCGGAGTTCGATCCCCTGTGGCGCGAGTTCGAGGAGCTGGGGGTCGTGCTCGCCATGCACACCTTCCCCTCCCGGGAGGCCTTGACCCCGGAGTGGGCCGAGCGCATCGCGCGGACGCGCGGGACCGGCGACGGGCTCCTCTTCACCGACGAGGCGGTGGTGTATTCACCCGGTCAGTTCCTCAGCAACATCGTGTTCAGCATGGAGCCGAGCATCGACGCCTCCGAGGCCCTGGGGTTCATCTTCGAGGCCATGACCTGGCTCACGACGGTGCTGATGACGGGATGGCTCGACAAGTTCCCGCGGCTGCGGGCGGCGGTGCTGGAGTCGAACGCCACCTGGCTGCCGCTGGTGCTGGCCCGCAGCCGGAATTTCCTCGACCTCTACGCCTTCCAGCGGGGCCCTGTGGTGCGCGATCCGGTCGAGGCCTTCTACGAGCGGTGCTTCATCGCCTTCGAAGGCGACGAGGAGTCGGTCTACCGCCTGTGGGATCAGTACGAGAACGTCGGGCTCTGGTCCTCGGACTATCCCCATCACGACGCGGAGGATGCCTGGGAGGCGCTCGAGCTGATGGCGAAGCACCGGGTCCCGGTGCCCGTCCAGCACAAGCTGCTCGGCGACAACGCCCGCCGGCTCTACGGTATCGATCCCGTGTTGGCGGTCACCGAGCGCATCGAGCACTACGAGCCGGCCAAGCTGCCCTGGTAGACGAATCTCCGTCGCCCGCCGCGGAGTCGCCCGCCGCGGCGGGGCCGGTCAGCGCAGGAACACGCCGCTCTGCTCGAGTCCGGCGAGGATCATCTCCGCGGAGACGGCGGTCAGCAGGATGCCCAGGATGCGGCTCAGAACGTTCATACCCGTCGTCCGGAGCAGCCGCTCGATCCACCCGGCCGCGAGGAAGGCTACGAACGTGAGCCGCATGACCGCGGCCAGCACGAGCAAGAGCAGCCCGGTCTCGAGGACGCCGTTGCCCGCCTCGGTGGCCTGCACCACCGCCGTGGTGATCGCGCCGGGCCCGGCGATGATCGGCGTGGCCAGGGGGAACACCGAGACGTCCTCGCGCTCCACCTCGAGCTCCCCGGCCGCGGCGGCGGGACGAAAGGGGCGGCCGAAGACGATGTCGATCGAAAGAAGCATGAGCAGGATACCGCCACCGACGCGCACGCCCGCCAGGCTCATGCCCATGGTGTGCAGGAGATCGTCGCCGACCAGCACGAAGACGGTCAGCAGACCCGACGCGATGAGCGTGGCGCGCGCGGCCACCCGCCGCCGCTCTGGCCGCGAGTCCCGCTTGGAGAGCACGGCGAAGACGGCCGCGCCCTTGATCGGGTTGACCGTCACGAAGAGGGCGGTGAACGAGGGGAGGACGAACGCGATCATTGCCGCGGCGGGCGGCGGCGGGCAACGACCGGCGGTGCCGTGTTCACGGCGACACCCGGCGCGGGCCCGCGCCGGCGGTCAAACGCGCACCCGGCCGTGATGAGCCGTCGCCGGGAATGGTTCCACGACTTCTTCGACGCGTCGTACGTGGCCCAGCTCCGCGAGGAGAAGCCCCCCGCCCAGACCCGCCGCGAGGTCGATTTCGTCCTGAAGGCGCTCGCGCTCCCGCCCGGCGCCCGCATCCTCGACGTGCCGTGCGGCTACGGCCGGCACGCCTCCGCCCTGGCCCGGCGGGGCTGTCGGGTGGTGGCGGTCGACCTCTCGCGCGCCATGATCGCGGAGGCTCGCCGGCGCTTCGCGGAGGGCCCGCGCCTCACCTTCGTGCGCCGCGACATGCGTCGCCTCGCCTACCGCGCCGAGTTCGACGCGGTGGTGAACCTCTACACGAGCTTCGGCTACTTCACCGCGGCCGAGAACCGAGCGGTGCTCCGGCGGTTCGCGCGGGCGCTTCGCCCGGGCGGCCGGCTGCTGATCGACCATCGCGATCCGGCCTACGACGCGACGCTGCCGAGCCGCCCGTGGTACCGCGCGGGAAGGACGCGCTTCCTCCTGGAAGACCGCCGCTTCGACCGGCGGACCGGCGTGACCGAGAGCACCCAGCTCGTGCTGATGCCGGGCCGTCGCTGGGTGCGGCAGCGGCACTTCCGGATCCAGGAGCTGACGCTCGGCCAATGGCGGCGCGCGCTCCGCGGCGCGGGGCTCTCGCTCGAGCGCGCGTACGGCGGCTACGATGGGCGGCGCCATCGCCGCGGAATGACCGGACGCCTCATCGTGGTCGCGCGGCGACCGCTGCGCCGTCGTGAGCCGCGCGCGGCCCTTGACAGGAGCCGGTCCGCGTCGTAGCATGCGAGCACATCACGATTCACTCCTTTAAGCGGGCCCTGCGAGGCCGGCAAGGAGCGCACGATGCAGCTCTGCGGCTCGTCGTACCTGGCGACTGAGTTCGGCCCCCCGCCCCGTGAGGGGCGTTTTTTTTGCCGGCGGACCGGCCCCCGAGGGGCGTCGTGAGCGCGCGCGAGAAGGCGCAGGTGCTCGACGAGACCGGGCTCGATCGGGCCCTCACCCGCATCGCCCACGAGATCGTCGAGCAGGCGGGCGGCGGTGAGGACGTGGCCCTCGTGGGCATCAAGACCCGCGGCGTCACCCTGGCCCAGCGCATCGGAGCGAAGATCGCGGCCATCGAGGGCACCGAGCCGTCGGTGGGGGCGCTCGACATCACCCTCTACCGCGACGACCTGGGGCTCAAGGCCGAGCAGCCGGTGGTGCGGTCCACCGAGATCGGCTTCCCGATCAAGGGGCGCACCGTGGTGCTGGTCGACGACGTCCTCTTCACCGGCCGGACCATCCGCGCCGCGATGGACGCGCTGATGGACCTCGGCCGTCCGCACATCATTCGCCTCGCGGTCCTGGTGGACCGCGGTCATCGCGAGCTGCCGATCCGTCCCGACTACATCGGCAAGAACCTGCCCACGAGCCGCCGCGAGTCGGTGGCCGTGCTGCTCCGCGAGCACGACGGCGTGGACCGCGTCGTCATCCAGGAGGAGTGAGCCCCATGGGCTGGAAGCGCAAGGATCTGGTCGGCATGCAGGAGCTGGAGGCGGCGGAGATCACCGACGTGCTCGACACCGCGGTCTCCATGAAGGAGATCTCCACCCGCGAGATCAAGAAGGTCCCGACGCTTCGGGGGAAGACGGTGGTGAATCTCTTCTACGAGTCCTCCACCCGCACCCGGACCTCGTTCGAGATCGCGGGCAAGTGGCTCTCCGCCGACGTCATCAACTTCTCCGCCTCCGGCTCGAGCGCGGAGAAGGGTGAGAGCCTGCTCGACACCGCCCGCAACATCGAGGCCATGAGCCCGGACGTGGTGGTGGTGCGCCACAAGGCCTCCGGGGCGCCCGCGCTGCTCGCCCGCAGCCTGCGCTGCGGGGTGGTCAACGCGGGCGACGGGGCGCACGAGCATCCGACTCAGGCCCTGCTCGACCTCATGACCATCCGGGAGAAGAAGGGACATCTGGAGGGCCTCAACGTCACGATCGTGGGCGACGTGACTCACAGCCGGGTGGCGCGCTCCGACATCTTCGGCATGCGGAAGATGGGCATCACGGTCACGGTGGCGGGACCGCCGACCCTGATCCCGCCCCAGTGCCAGGAGCTCGGGGTGAAGGTCAGCCACCGCCTCGAGGAGGCGATCGAGCATGCCGACGTGATCATGATGCTGCGCCTGCAGCACGAGCGGATGCAGGGCGGCTTCATTCCCTCGATCCGGGAGTACTCGCGGGTGTGGGGCCTCACCCTCGCCCGGCTCCAGCACTGCCGGCCCGACGTGCTGATCATGCATCCGGGCCCGGTGAACCGCGGGGTCGAACTCTCCCCCGAGGTGGCCGACGGCCGCTACTCGGTGATCCTCGACCAGGTCAGCAACGGCGTCGCGGTGCGCATGGCCGTCCTCTACCTGCTGGCCGGGAGCAAGGGCGCCGGCGCATGAGCCTCCTACCGGCGGGCGGCGAGGGCCGCGCGTGAGCCTCCTCATCCGCAACGGGCGCGTGGTGGATCCGGCCGGCGGGGTGGACCAGGTCCAGGACGTGCTGATCGCCGAGGGGCGGATCTCCCGGCTCGGGCGGGCCCTGAAGGCGCCGGCGGGCACCGAGGTCATCGACGCCACCGGCAAGGTGGTCTGCCCGGGCTTCGTGGACATGCACGTGCACCTGCGGGAGCCCGGCTTCGAGTACAAGGAGACGATCGCCTCCGGCACCCGCGCCGCCGCCGCGGGCGGCTTCACCGCGGTGGCCTGCATGGCCAACACCTTCCCGGTCAACGACAACCGCGCGGTCACCGACTACATCCTGGCCCGCGCGAAGGTCGAGGGTGTGGTGCGCGTGTACCCGATCGGGGCGGTCACCCGCAACCTCGAGGGCAAGCAGCTCGCGGAGATGGCGGAGCAGGCCGAGGCCGGCTGCGTGGCCTTCTCCGACGACGGCAAGTGCGTGATGAACGCGGAGCTCTATCGGCGCGCGATGGAGTACGCGCTGCCCTTCGGGGCCCCGATCATCAGCCACGCGGAGGACTGCCACCTGGCCCACGAGGCGCCCATGAACGAGGGCATCGTCTCCACCGAGCTCGGCCTCTCCGGCCAGCCCGGCGCGGCGGAAGACGTGATGGTGGCGCGCGACATCATCCTCGCCGAGCTGACCGGGGCCCACCTGCACATCGCGCACATCTCCACCGCGCCGGCGGTGCGGCTGGTGCGCGACGCCAAGGCGCGCGGCGTCCGCGTCACCGCGGAGGTGACCCCGCACCACCTCGTGCTCACCGACGAGGCGGTGCGGAGCTACGACCCCAACTGCAAGATGGCCCCGCCCCTCCGCACCAAGCGCGACGTGGAGGCGTGCCTCGAGGCCCTCGCCGACGGCACCATCGACTGCGTGGCCACCGACCACGCGCCGCACGCCACTTCCGAGAAGGAGGGCGAGTTCGCGGAGGCCGCCAACGGCATCGTGGGGCTCGAGACCGCGGTCCCGCTCCTGCTGGACCGCCTGGTGCGGCCCGGCGTCATCGACCTGCCGACACTGGTGACTCGCATGAGCACCGCGCCCGCGCGCCTGCTGAACCTGCCCGGGGGCAGCCTCGCGGCGGGCGCCGACGCCGACATCACGATCCTCGACCTGGCGCGGGCCTGGACGGTCGAGCCGGCCAGCTTCCGGTCGCGCAGCCGCAACACGCCCTTCGCGGGGCAGAGCGGCGTGGGCGCGCCGTGGATGGTGCTGGTAGGCGGCGTCAAGGTGACGCCGTGACGCGGGCCGCCCTGCTCGCGCTGGCCGACGGCCGCGTGTTCCGCGGGGAGGCGCTCGGCGCCCCCGGCGTGGGCCGGGGCGAGGTGGTGTTCAACACCTCGATGACCGGCTACCAGGAGATCCTCACCGATCCCTCGTACCGCGGGCAGATGGTCTGCATGACCTACCCGCTCATCGGCAACTACGGGATCAACCCGGAGGACGTGGAGTCGCGCCGTCCGTGGGTGGCCGGCTTCATCGTGAAGGAGGCGTGCCCCTACCCCTCGAGCTGGCGCTCCCGTATCTCGCTCGACGACTACCTGCGCGAGCACGGGATCGTCGGCATCCAGGGGATCGACACCCGCGCCCTCACCCGACACCTGCGCGATCAGGGCGCGCAGGAGGGCATCATCTCCACCGAGGAGCCGGACGCGGCGCGCCTGGCGGAGCGGGCCCGCGCGCTGCCCGGCCTGATCGGGCGCGACCTCGTCTCCGAGGTCAGCGTGGAGCAGCCGCACG
>Ga0070661_100000966_pt1 | contig 20456 bp, 20 predicted proteins | sample KBSC43metaG_FD_64663 | JGI IMG/M metagenome (GOLD analysis project Ga0070661, IMG submission 64663) | Corn rhizosphere microbial communities from Kellogg Biological Station, Michigan, USA - KBS C4-3 metaG | ecosystem: Host-associated > Plants > Roots > Rhizosphere > Soil ... | reverse complement strand
CGGCCATCGATGCTGTGGCAGGCGGCGCAGCCCTTCGCACCGGCGAGCGCCCTGCCCTGGTCCACCAGCGGATTGCCGCCGGCCGGTGCCTTCGCCTTGGCGGCAGCGGCTGCGGCGAGCGCGGCCGTGAACGTGCCCTGTTGGCCCAGCCACGCGCGAAATGCCGGTTCAGGCTCGACCACCACGATGCCGCGCATGTTGGGATGCCCCACGCCGCACAATTGGGCGCACATCGATTCGTAGCGACCGGCCACCGTGGGCGTGAACCAGAAGCTGCTCACCTGGCCCGGCACGATGTTCATGCGCGCCCGGAATGGCGGCACATAGAAATCATGCAGCACATCGTTGGAGCGTGCGAGCACATGGACGGGCCGGTTCAGCGGCATGTGCACCTCGTTGCCCGACACGAGGATGTCGTCCAGCCCGCGCGCATCGGTGGGATCGAGCCCGAAAGGATTCTCGGCGGAAACGAAGCGTGCATCCGTGCCCCCGAGCCGGCCGTCTGCGCCCTCGAAGCGGAACCGCCATTGCCACTGCTCGCCCACCACCTCGAGCACGAGCGCATCTTTGGGCGGCCGCACATAGTCGGCATAGACGACGAGGCCCGGCGCAAGCAGCCCCACGATGCCCACGGTGGTGATGCCGATCAGCCAGCGTTCGAGCCGCGGGTTGTCGGGTTCATAGGCGGCCTTGTGACCGGCGCGGTGCCGGTAACGCCATAGCGTCCACACGAGCACCAGCGACACCACGGCGAAGAAGATGCCGGTGATCAGGAAGGTGATCCACAGCGTCTGGTCCATCCGCCCCCAGTTGGACGCAAGCGGGGTGACCCACCACGGGGTCAGCCAATGGAACAGCAGCGACGCGAGAACAACGATGAACAGGACGACGGCGATCGCCATGGTGGGGGGCCTGTTGTGCGGTTCCGCGCCCCGGTCATTGAACGAAACGCCGCCGCGCGGGTCCGCTTCGCGCGAGCTTCCAGTACAGCAGCGCGGCGGTGACACCGAAAATCACATGCGCTGCAAAGGTAGGCCAGCCTTGCAATTCCATGAACCACGGGAACCACCGCACCATCACATGGAAGTTGATCCCGTACAACAAGGCGCCGAACGCCGCACCAATGCCCGTCATCGCACCGGCGTTGTCTTCATAATGGAAGCCGGTGGCGACAAAGCCCAGCACCATTCCGAACGCGATGCCCAGCAGGTAGTGCGTGATCAGCGCCGCAATGACCAGGCCGGCATCGAAACCGGGAGATGCACTCCACATCGCCTCGGGCCCCAGCAGCAACGCCGCCACGAGGTGCGACGTGCGCCACAGTCCGGCATCGCCTTGCGAGACGCCCGACCAGATGAGTTCGAGCATCATCAACACCGCGCCGCCCGCAAAGCCGGCCACCGCGGCCGCAGTCCAGTCGGGCGTTCGCCGCTCCCACCGATGCAGGTGCAGCTGAAGAGGAAGTTCCATGGTGGCCTCCTGCAAGGAGAAGCTCCAGTGCCTCAGGGGAACGCGGGAATGTTCGGTTCGACGCCTTCGTGGCGTGCTTCCGGATGGGTCGCACGCAGCCGCGCTTCCAGCTCCTCCACCCGCGAACTCGGCACGTCCACCATCAGGAGAATCTGCCCCTCTTCGATCGCCGGCTGGAAACGGACCAGCCGGTTGCTCGGCGTGGATACCCCAATCATGCTCGATGCCCAGGCCCCGATGGCGGCGCCCGCCATGGCGAGCACCGCGGCGATGCCCCACTGGGGTTCATCCCCCACGATGGGAAAGAACACTGCGGCCAGCACACCCGCCACCACGCCTGCGCCACCCCCGATGACGAGCCCGGCCTGGGCCGCGCGGACCACGTCGGACGTCTGAAGCAGGTTGGCCGCATGAAGGCCCGTCATGTCGGCCCCCTCCTTCGCCACGAAATGGATGTGCTGCTCCGCGATGCGGTCGAGCAGCAGATCATTCATGGTCCGCCGGGCACTGGCCAAGTCAGGCAACAGCCAATAGATCCGTCTGCGCATGAGGTGCTCCTTGATTCGCGATACCAACCGTGCGAACGAGCCGTTGCAAACCTTATACACCTCGGGCGGCTGGCGTTCAACCCGTCGCTCTTGGGGGGCGTGCCATGCCGAAAAAGCGGGCAGGCGTGGTGCCCACGGCGCGCCGGAACATCGCGATGAACGCGCTGACGTTTTCGTAGCCCAGATGGAGCGCGATCGTGTTCACCGGGGCGCCTGCCGCAAGCCCTGCCATCGCCTGCATCAGTCGCGCGCGCTGCCGCCAATCCGCCAGGCTGAACCCCGTTTCAGCGGCAAAGCGCCGCGTCAGCGTGCGTGCCGCCATGGAGGCTGTCGCGGCCCATGCATCGAGCCCGCGCGAATCGGCGAGATCGGCCAGCAGGCTGCGTGCCACCCTCTGCAAGCGTGCGTCCTGCGGCATGGGCAGTCCGAACGGCTCCTGCGGCAGCGCCCGGATCTCATCGAAGATGACTTCGGTGATCCGACGCTGCGCCGAGTCCCGCGGACCGGCGCCCCAGCTGGCCGCCCGGGCCACGGCCTCATGCAGCAAACCGGAGGTGCGCATGACCCTCGGCATTTCGGGCAAGGTGACACAGGCGCCCGCGGCCACGTACACACCCCAGCCCGAAAAGGCGCCGTGCGAACGCACTTGACGTTCGCGGCAAGGCGGTATCCACACCGCATGGTTCGGCGGCACCACCCATTGCCCTGCCTCGTCGTCGATCGTCAGCAACCCTTCACCAGTGCCCAGCAACTGGCCTCGGACGAGGCAATGAGGCGCTGTCACACCGATGTTTTCGCCGGACCGTGCAAACGCCAACAGGATGGAGGTGTCAGTTTCAGAGAACGGCACAGCGGCGGAATCGGAAGGCGACATGGCTCGGGAAAGGCACTGATGGAGGCGAATGCGGTATTAGAGCCTGAAGGGCCGGGGGCGGGCGCAGCGCACTTTCAGACTGAGTGAACCACGCACCCAGTGGGTACCGGCGTTCGCCGGTATGACATGGAGGGAAGCTGCGGCGCTTGAACCAGCACGTCACCCCGGCGAAAGCCGGGGCCCACTGCGGCCAGTCGGTGCGGGCGTTTGCAATGGTATGACATGGTGTGATTCGACAGGCATTCGCCTGGGCATTGAGCCGCGACACCGGGCCCCCAAGCCATCGGAGGCACACTCCCCACCTTCAACGCCGCCGCCATGTCCGCTCGTTCTTTCCACCATTGCCTGCTCGCCTGTGGCGCCACCTTGCTCCCGGCCGCCGCTTTCGCGCAGCCCGACATCGTTCAGCTTCCCCCGGTGGTCGTCACCGCCACGCGAACGGACACCCGCTCCGACGACGTGCCCGCCTCCATCGACCGGCTCGACGGCGAGGCCGTGCGCGCCGGTCGCGCCCAGGTCAACCTCTCCGAGTCGCTCGGCACCGTGCCCGGCGTCTTCGCACGCGACCGGCAAAACTACGCCCAGGACGTTCAAATCTCCGTCCGCGGGTTCGGCGCGCGGTCGACTTTCGGGATCCGGGGCGTGCGCCTGTACGTCGACGGCATCCCCGCCACGCTGCCCGACGGCCAGGGGCAGATCACGCACGTCGATCTCGGCACCGTGGGCCACATCGAGGTGCTGCGAGGCCCCTTCTCGGCGCTGTACGGCAACTCCTCCGGCGGTGTGATCCAGGTGTTCACCGAGGAGCCGGCCGGCCAACCACGTGTGCGCTTCGGCGCCTCGGCCGGCAGCGACGACCTCCTGCGGTTCGCGGCCCAGGCGAGTGGCACCGACGGTGGCTTCGGGTACGTGCTCGGCGCGAGCCACTTCAGCACCGGAGGCTACCGTGACCACAGCGCGGCCGAACGCAGGCTCGGCAATGCCAAACTCACCTGGCAACCCGACCTGGAGAGCCGGTGGACACTGGTGGTCAACAGCGTTGCCCTGCCCCGCGCCCAGGACCCGCTCGGTCTGAACCGCGCCCAGTTCGACGCCAACCCGCGCGGCGCCGATGCGGCCGCCGAGGCGTTCAACACCCGCAAGCGCATGAACCAGACCCAGGGCGGCGTGGTGTATGAGCGGCGCATCGCCGCCGACCACACCGTTCGCCTGCTGACCTACGCCGGACACCGCGGTACCGAACAATTCCAGGCGATTCCCACCTCTGCGCAAGCCAACCCGATGCACCCGGGCGGCGTCATCGGGTTGTCACGCGACTACCGTGGCGCAGATGCCCGATGGACCTGGAAAAGCCAGCTCGTCGGCAGCCCGATCGAATGGGTGGGCGGCGTGGCATGGGACGACCTCGACGAGCACCGCCAGGGGTTCGAGAACTTCTCCGGCACCACCCTCGGTGTGCGCGGCGCGTTGCGACGCGATGAGCACAATGACGTCTCGAACGTCGATCAGTACCTGCAGGCGGCATGGCAGTTCGCCCCCCGCTGGGCATTGAATGCGGGCGTGCGGCACAGCCGTGTGCGGTTCAGCTCGACCGATGCGTACGTCACCGGCACCAATCCGGACGACACGGGACACGCCGACTACCGTGCCACACTGCCAGTGGCCGGCCTGATGTACACACCGGTCGAATCCCTCCACCTGTACGTCACCGCGGGGCGTGGCTTCGAGACGCCCACGCTGAACGAGCTCGCCTACCGGCCCGGCGGTGAAAGCGGCATGAATTTCGGCCTGCAGGCTTCGCGCAGCAGCAGCGCCGAGGCTGGCATCAAGGCCAGGCTGGCCGACTGGGGCGCGGTGACCGCGGCGGTGTTCCAGACGAGAACGTCGAACGAGATCGTCACCCAGACGAACAGCGGCGGCCGCGCCACGTTCCAGAACGCAGGCGCCACACGGCGCAGCGGTGTCGAGCTGGGCTGGTCGAACGCCTGGCATCGGCATTTGCAGGCGCAGGTGGCCGCCACGCTGCTGCGCGCTCGGTACCAGGATGGCTTCGCCACCTGCAGCGGCACGCCGTGCGCCACGCCCAACCTGACCATTCCGGCCGGCAATCGAATCCCCGGCCTCGCGCAAGGCTCATGGTTCGCATCGCTCGGCTGGCTGCCGCCGCTCGGGTGGCGAGGCGGCATCGAGGCCCGCTACGTGACACGGGTCTTCGCGAACGACGCCAACACACAAGCCGCAGGCAGCCATGCCGTCATGGCCCTTCACGCCGGCCATGTGATGCAGGCCGGCCCCTGGGAAGTCAACGGCTTCATCCGGATCGACAACCTGTTGGACCGCCGCCACGCCGGCTCTGTGATCGTCAACGAGGGCAACGGCCGCTACTTCGAGCCCGCCCCCGGGCGCACCTGGCTCACCGGCGTGTCGGGAACGCTCAGGTTCTGACGCGCCTGGTGAGAGGCGACAGAAATCAGCGGTCCGCCGCGGCCGCCCGTTCGGCGGCGAGCTTGGCAGCAGCTTCAATATCCTGCCGCGCCTTGTCGATGGTGACTTGCGCCTCGGCCGGCGTCGTCACGGTGACCGTGGCCGGGACCGCGCCGCTGCTGCGCAGCAGCGGCAGCAGCACATGGCGAGCCAGGGCGGCCACCACGATCATGGCAATGAGGATTCCACCGATTCGAATCAAGAGAGGCATGGTCGACAAATGTGAGAAGCGGTGGATCAGCCGGTCCGTCGGCACCGCAAGCGGATCGAATTGAACCTGTCTTGTCGGGCACAGTCAAGCGGCGACAACGCCGGAAACCGCAGACATGCGATGCTTCGGACTGTCCGAAGCATGCGCCGCAGCCCACAATGAACCATGGACGAAACGTTGTTTGCCGCCGAAGTGAACGAGGCTTACCGGGCGGTGTATCTGCTGGGGGCCCGGCGTGTCGCGGATCCACGCCTGCTGCCCTCGCCCGAAGCCGTGGGCCTGCTGTGGCACCTGGCCCAATCGGGCCCGCTCACGCTCTCTGAAATGTCGCGGCACCTGCAACGCGCGCCGTCGACGCTCAGTGTCAAGGTGGCATCACTGGAAACACAAGGTCTGCTGGCCCGCCAGCAAGATTCCGATGATGCACGGCGCGCCCTGGTGTGGCTGACCCGGAAGGGCCGCGAGGCGCTCGACGAGGCCATGCACGTCCTCGACCACACTCGCCTCAGGGAAGCCGCCCGCCGGCTTTCAGCAACCCAGCGGTCGCGCATCGCCGGCGCGCTTCGGGAGCTCCATGAGGCCCTGGCACTGCACCGATCACCCGAACCTGAAGGAGACACCTGACATGACCCATCCGTGCCAAAGCTGCGGCATGCCGATCGAAGTGGGCCCGTATTGCCCGCACTGCGTGGATGCACAGGGCCAATTGCAGGACTTCGACACACGCTTTGCCCGCATGGTGGGCTGGGCCCTTCGGGAGGATCCGCGGTTGTCCCGAGAACAGGCGGAGGCCCGGACACTGGCGTACATGGCCCGCATGCCAGCATGGCGGCATCACCCGCGGGTCGCAGGCTCGTCGGACTGACATGGGCCGGGAAGCCGTCATCAGCTGCACCGTCGGTCCCCGGCAGGAAGTTCTGAAGGTGCTGCTCGAACCCACGGAACTGATACTTCGCGGCACCGCCATTCGCCACCGTTGGCCGATCAACGCTTTGAAGAACGTCGCACCGCTGGGAGAGGCCCTGTGCTTCACGGCCGATGGGCAGGACGTGGCATTGCAACTCGGGAGCAAGCGGGCCATGGCCTGGGCCCAAAAAATGATGGAACCGCCGCCCACGCTCGCCCACAAGCTGGGGCTCAAGGCCGGCATGCGCGCACTCGTCCTGGGCATCGTCGACGACGAGGCGCTGCGCAGTGCATTGGACGGCGCCACCGTGCCCGATGCGGCACAGGCTGACTTGCTGGTCGCGGTCTTGCGAAGTGCCGATGACCTGGACGCGGCACTGGCACAGCATGCCCACATGCGATCCCGCCCGGTGTGGATGGTGCATCGCAAGGGCAAGAACCTGGGCAACCACCCGGGCGATTCCGCGGTCCGCGAGACCTGTCGCGCGCGCGGGTACATCGATACGAAGACGTGTGCTGTTTCGCCAGCCTGGTCGGCCACCCGCTATTCCGCCAAGGCGACACCACCGTAAGGGGAGACGATGGAGGTGATATCCCCCATCGACCACGTCTCTGCCGGCCCGGCTCGACATTTCATCAAAATCGGCAAGTACCTTGTCTCCCCGCTGACCAGGCGACTGCCCGATCCCCGGAGCTACCCCAACGGCGGCGCATGGAGCGCGGTCAATGCCATCAATACGTCCGCATACCACGCGCAGCCCAGCCCCAGCGATTCATCCGCGTCCAGGTCCCGGTTATGCATGTCCATGCGCGAGGAATGCACGCCCAGCAGCCACCAGGGAAGCTTGTCATGCGGCGCATCGAGCCGGTGCACGACCGGCGCGCCGCTGCTGCCGCGATGCGTGCGCGCATCCGTGAGGAAGTAGCCCTGGCCTTGGAATCTCACGCCGAAAGAGGAGGCGATACAGCCGAAGCGCAGCACCGGTAGCCTGTGCACGGTGTCGTAGAAGCCGAGTGGGTAGCCCGGCACCAGGATGGGCGCGCCGGCCTCCACGCGCTCCAGCGGACCGACGAGGTTGTGGGGGGCGAAACAGTTGAACGCGGCACCCTCGGGCAATGTCCCTCCTTGTATTTCGAGAACGGCGACGTCCACTTCGCCGCCGGTGTCCTCGGCCTGACGCCAAGCAGCGATCCCGTCGCGATACAGTGGCAGCGAGACCGTGGCGACGTTCGACAATTGAGACGCGTCGCGGTGCAGCTCAAATTCGACGCGCTCCGGCAGGTGCCCTTGCCGCAGGTCATACAGAACATGGCGGCTGGTGACCAGAAACAGCCGGCCGTCCCGTTCAAAGAAGAAGCCGCTCGCAGCGGTGAGCAATTCGCTCCCTCGGTAGGTGCACAGGCGAACAGTGGTCAGGAGCAAGGATTCGATCAATTCGCACCTTCAGAGTCCACATGGAAAGTCGCACTCAAAGCATCTGCCGGGGCGACTGCTACTTCCGCCTGCCTCGTGGGTTCCCGATTGCCTCAGTGGCATCGGGAATTTGAACACGCCGCTGGTTCCCCCGCTGGCAGCGTGCGCGGCCACTCGAGAGAAACCCCCCACTTGTGACTTCGCTCTTCATAGATGCAACACTCAAGTGCATTGTCGCCCGGACTCGTCTGGCAGAGGCGGCCACTCAAAGATCAGCGCAGGAATTTGGAGGTGAACGATGACACCAAATCAGAAGATATCGCGCAAGAAGCGCGTGCATCCTGCCAATCCCAAACTCTTGCCGAGCTCCGAGCGCGCCGAACTGCAGCGCCAGGGAGCCAAGGCCGCTGCGCGCGGAGACGACGCGACATCCAACCCCATGCACGACACACCCAACATGCCAGCGGCAACCGGGGAATCGACTGACCTGTGGCGAGAGCGCGAAGAGGCGTGGCAGCAGGGGCATAACGCTCAGTCCAGCGTACTGGACCGATCACCCGAGGCGGACGATGGACGCCGTTAGGCATCATCGCGGGGATCGCTTGGCCGCCGCTCCTTGCCTGCGGCAGGCGTTGTCGGCCCCATTGGCTTTGCAATGACATGAAGAGCCCATTCGGCGAAACGGTCCTGGAGCAAGAGGGTGCCCGCGCTGCTCAAGCGGGCCGCTCATGGCAGTCGAACCCGTACTTGCGACGAGAGAACATGCCGCAGGCAACAGGCGAGACACTGCGCGAATGGTCGTGCAAGCATGACGCCTGGCAGCGAGGCTTTGAGGCCCAGGCTCCCGTGGTTCAGCAGACAAAGGAAGTGCTGACAGCCGAGCTCATTGCCTCAATCATCGAGCACCGCATCGGCGCGTTTCCTCCCGTTCGCGAGGAACTCGCGCGCGACCGGTACTGCCTCGTCCGTGTGGAGTTGCCCAGGGCACATGCACGCGATGACAAAGGCCGCAACTGGAACGTTGGCGGCTTTGCATGCGGTACTGTCGACCCGGCCAGCTGCCGCACCGATTTTCGTGCGGAAGTGGACCGTATTCGCGACCGCTACGACCTGGCCTGAAGGGCCTTGCATTTCCGCAGGGCGGGTAGCCGGTCCTCCATACCCCTTGTCCCTATCGATTCGGCTTGCCCGGCAACGAGAGGTCACCGGACGCAGTCTTGAACACATCAACGACGCACAACAGCGGGTTGTGCACGCTCTCATGCACACGCAGCGCGGCCGTCACGCCGTCAAAGCGCGCACCGCCGACCACGCCAATGTCGTCGAACGGCACACGCACCTCGAGCGAACGGCCCTGGAAGCTCGGACTCCACCCAGGGCTGTCGATCAAGATGGGCAGGCCCGGCCAGGTCTTGGGCAGGCGCGGCTTGGCACCCGGCGGAATGTCCGCAACCTTCAGCGCATTCTTGCCGCAGGCGTTGTCTGGCTGCAGCACCACCCAATGCGAATGCCACACGTTGCCATCGTTGCCCCGGTCGCCGTCACCGTTTTCATCGAAGAGCGGCGTGTCATCGAAGTCAGGGTGCGATGTGACGGCCAGGGCCAGAATGCCGCTCTTGGGCTCGAAGCCCACCGCGGACGGATCGATCGTGGTCGGCCACACGTACGAGAACACCGAACTGCCGGCCAGCTTGCCGGACTTCGCGGGCTTGCTGCCACCCCCCTCGCCCGAGACAGCGATATGGAACACCGCCACGTTGCCGATCGTCGTGATCTTCGTGTGGACGATGTCGAAGGCCGGCGCCACGGTGGCCGACGGTGCGGTCTGAATACCACCGGTGTGCCCGTCGTGGGCCCCAGCGGAGGCGCATGCGAGAACGCAGGCGGCCGAGGAGAACAGACGGCGAGCACCGGCACTGCAAACGCCACTGTTGCGCGGCGGCCGAACAGCAACAGCGGTGGATGGCGAGATGGGGGAGGACATGGGATTCCTTGTCAGGCGATGAGATGCGTGCGGGATCTGCACGCCACCAGTGTCTGGCGCATCCCTGGACGGAAAAATACAATTCGTCTTCAATACCATCCCATTCGTCCATGGCATGCGCCCCCCTCTCGACCGACTGACTTCGCTGCTCGAGCGCTTCCATGCGCGCGCCCGTTTGTTCCATACCGGGCCCCTGTGTGGCGTCACGCATTTCGCTGCCGAACCGGGGCGTGGCTTTCTGCATGTGCTTCGGCGGGGCGAGATGGCGGTCACGCACGGCACCCGCAGCGGCGTTCGCCGACGCATCCAGGTGAGCGAACCGAGCCTGCTTTTCTATCCGCGGCCCCTCTCACACGATTTCCAACCATGCACCGGCCGAAGGCTCCGATTTCACCTGTGCGTCGATTGATTTCGACGGTGGGCAAAGCAATCCGCTGGTGCGGGCGCTTCCGCCCCTGGTGATTCTCCCGTTGGCCCAGGTGCCGGGGCTGGGCCAGTCACTGGCCTTGCTCTTTGCCGAGACGGATCAGCTGCGCTGCGGGTCCCGGCTTCTCGCCGACCGGCTGTTCGAGGTGGTTCTGATCCAGCTGCTTCGATGGGTCCTCGACCATCCCCAGCAAGCCGGAGTTCCTGGGGGTCTGTTCGCCGGGCTGTCACATCCACGCCTGGCGGCGGCGCTCGTGGCGATGCACGAGCAGCCCGGCGAAGCCTGGACCCTTGAGCGCATGGCACAACAGGCCGGCATGTCGCGCAGCGCGTTCGCGGGCTGCTTCAGGGAGGTGGTGGGTCAGACCCCGGCCGACTACCTGGCCGGCTGGCGGCTCAGCCTGGCCCAGGCCGAGCTGCGCAATGGGCGGCCGCTGAAGGCCATCGCCACCGACCTCGGCTACGCCAATCCGTCGGCCTTCACCCGGCTGTTCACCCACAAGACGGGGTGCTCGCCGCGACAGTGGCTTGCCGCGAATACAGACGCTTGAACCCAGCGCCCATCGCAGACGTTAAGCTTCACGCCATGACCGTCGCCACCCCATCGAACACGTTTTCGGGCGCCAACAGCTATTTGAACCCGGGCGCCAGGAAACCGGAGGGCATCCTGCGGCACATGCTTTCGCTCGACGACTTTGAACGTGCCGCCCGCAAGCGCCTGCCGCGCCCCATATTCGGCTACATACGTGGTGCAGCGGAAGACAACCGCTCGCTGGACGACAACGCCCTTTCCTTTGCGGAGTGGGCCTTCAAGACCCGGGTCCTGATCGACGTGTCGGCACGCACTCAACAAGTCGAACTATTCGGCAGGGCATACGCCTCGCCATTCGGCATTGCCCCGATGGGCCTCAGCGCGCTGTCGGCCTACCGAGGCGACATCGTCCAGGCCCTCGCCGCCCGGGCGGCCGGCATTCCGATGGTGCTGAGCGGCTCCTCGCTGATTCGCCTGGAAGACGTTATCGCTGCCGCCCCTGACACCTGGTTCCAAGCGTACCTGCCCGGGGATGAGAAGCGAATCGATGCCCTGCTCGATCGCGTGGCCGCAGCTGGCTACCGCACGCTGGTCGTCACCGTCGACCTGGCCGTGGCCGGCAACCGGGAGAACAACGTGCGCAGCGGCTTTTCCACGCCGCTGCGGCCATCGCTCCGCCTCGCTTGGGACGGCTTGACCCGGCCACGATGGCTCGTCGGCACCTTTGGCCGCACCCTGCTGCGCCACGGCATGCCCCACTTCGAGAACTCGTTCGCCGAACGCGGCGCCCCCATCCTGTCGTCCAGGGTGCTCCGCGACTTCTCGGCCCGTGATCATTTGACCTGGGCTCATGTCGCCCGCATCCGGGCCCGCTGGAAAGGCACGCTCGTCTTGAAAGGCATTCTGGGCGCCGAAGACACCACGCTGGCACGAGCGCATGGGGTCGATGGCATCGTCGTTTCCAACCACGGAGGCCGCCAGCTGGACGGCGCCGTGGCGCCGCTGCGTGTGCTGCCCGAGGTGGTCGCAGCCGCCGGGCCGATGCCCGTGATGCTCGACGGCGGCGTGCGGCGCGGCACCGATGTGCTCAAGGCGCTGGCCTTGGGTGCGAAGTTCGTTTTCCTGGGCCGCCCCCTCCTCTATGCCGCAGCCGTTGCCGGCGAGTCGGGCGTCGCCCATGCCATCGGCCTCATGCGCGACGAAATCGACCGGAACATGGCGATGCTCGGCGTGGGGCGTTGCAGCGAACTCACGCCCGCTCTTCTGATGCGCCTGGAGTGCTGTGGCAGGCGGCGGGAAGAGTGACTGTCTGCTGGAGTGATGCGGGGCTCATTCTCCCAGCACTCGTTTCTCGGCGAGAAAGTCCACGAAGACCCTGAGCTTGGGCAACATGTATCGGTTGCCGGGCCACACCAGCGAGAACTTGCCGCCTTCCGTGATGAACTCGTCGAGAACTGAAAGCAACGTGCCCGCGCCGATGCCTTCGCGCACCGCGAAATCGGGCAAGCATGCGATCCCCAGCCCGGCCATCGCAGCAGAGATGAGGGCCTCGACGTTGTTGAATGTGTTGGCAGCGGGTACGGCGATGGGGGCCGATCCGGTTCGCCCCGAATCGAACTTCCACGCCTGCAATTGACCCGTCGTGGGAAACTTGTATCGCAGGCAGGCATGGTTCTCCAGATCGGCGGGCCCTTGTGGGGTGCCTCGACGGGCGAAGTACTCCGGCGTCCCCACCACAACGAAGCGGAACGTTCCCAAGGTGCGAGCCTTGAGAAGTGAATTGCCCAAGTCCCCGCCGCGAATCGCAGCATCGACACCTTCGGCAACGAGGTCGATGCATCGGTCGTTGAAATCGATGTCGAGCTCCACATCCGGATACCGGGCCACGAACTCAGGAAGGACCGGCATCAACAGGCGATAGCCGATGGCTGGAACGCTGAGCCTGAGCTTCCCACCCGGAATGCCTGTCCACCGGCACAGCTCAGACTCCGCCTCCTCGATCTCCGCGACGATTCGCCGGCAGCGCTCGAAGAAGAGTGCCCCCTCTTCTGTGAGGCCGAGTCGACGGGTGCTCCGATGGAACAGGCGAACCCCGAGTTCGTCCTCGAGCCGCGCCACGCTCTTGCTCACGGCAGAGGCAGACACGCCCAGGCGTTCGCTCGCAGCCACAAAGCTGTTCATCTCGGCGGAGCGCACGAACGCCATGAGCCCGCTCAAGCTTTCCATCTGCATCCATTCATGAATTGGTATCCGCTCACAAAGGAACTCTAGCTTCTTTCCCGCGCATTGATGACTCCACATCATGGATGCACTCTGTCGCATTGGAAAGATTGCCTTTGAAAACGACCCCGACGGCCTCGCCGCCACAGCCCCATGTCCCATCGCGCCGAGATCAGGCCGGCGCCCTCGCCGCCGTCTGTCTGGCGGCGCTGACCTTGCCTCTCAGCTTCACGGGCGGCGCTGTTGCCACGCCAGCGATCGGCCGGGATCTCGGTGGCAGTTCGCTGGCGCTGCAATGGATCACCAACGCCTTCATGCTGAGCTTTGGAAGCCTCCTGCTGACGGCCGGCGCATTGGCAGACATGTTCGGCCGCAAACGGCTCTTCACGGGCGGCGTCTCATGCTTTTCTGTTGCTGCCCTGGCGATCACCTGCGCACCGAGCATCGCCTGGCTAGACGTGCTGCGTGCCGTTCAAGGAATCGCTGCTGCTGGCGCGCTCGCGGGAGGGACGGCCGCGCTCGCTCAGGAATTCGATGGCAGCGCGCGCGTCCGGGCATTCAGCCTGCTGGGCACCAGCTTCGGCGCCGGATTGGCGTTCGGCCCGGTGCTGGCGGGATGGTTCATCGAACACTTCGGATGGCGTTCGGTGTTCCTGTCCAGTGCCTTGATAGGGATGGTTGCGCTGCTGCTCGGCTTGGCAACAATGCGGGAATCGCATGATCCGGCAGCGATGGGCTTTGATCGCTTTGGCGCCCTGAGTTTCTCCAGTGCGCTCGGCCTGTTCACCTGGGGCATCCTGCTATGGCCAGCCAGTGGCGGGGCCAGCTTGCACGCATGGGGATTGCTCGGTGCCGCTGCGCTGGCCCTCCTCGTCTTTCTTCATGTCGAACGGCGAACGCACCGCCCCCTGCTTGATCTCTCGCTTTTCCGATACCCGCGCTTCATCGGCGTGCAGATGCTGCCGGTGGCCACCTGCTACTGCTACGTGGTCCTTCTGGTCCTGTTGCCCTTGCGATTCATCGGCGTCCAGGGACAAGACGAAGTCACGGCTGGGCTGACCATGATCGCCCTGTCCATCCCGATGCTGGTCGTTCCGAGCGTCGCTGCCGGCCTCACCCGATGGGCTTCGGCCGGCAACCTATCGGCCATCGGCCTGTTGATCGCTGCGCTTGGCTTGTGGTGGCTCAGCCACGTGGCTCCTTTGGACGCCCAAGCCTCCCTCCTGGGGCCGCTGCTTGTCATCGGCACCGGGACCGCGTTGCCATGGGGACTCATGGATGGCCTGGCGGTCAGCGTGGTGCCGAAGGAGCGCGCAGGCATGGCCACCGGAATCTTCAGCACCACCCGTGTGGCAGGAGAAGGCGTGGCGATTGCCATCGTGAGCACGCTGCTGACCTGGCTCATCGAGGCCCATCTGCCAGAAAACCTTTCGGTTCATCGCCTCGCAACGGCACAGCATCTCGCCATGGGCGACATCGGTTCAGCAGCAAGGCAGGCCAACCTCGACGCCCATGCCCTGATTCACGTCTATGACGATGCGTTCCGATGCCTCATCTACTTCCTGATCATCATCACCGTCGCTTGTGCCCTGTTGGTGAGCTGGTTGTTGCGTGAAACACTGCGGCCCGTCCAGGTTGATCTCACTTCCTGCGAAACCGGGCACCGCCCTCGATGATGCAGCTTCGCTGTTGCGCAAGAGCACCGGCGAAAGTTCCCGGCTCGCCATTTCCATTACCGTGAACTGTCAACGGGAAGAGCTGACACAAGAACCTCTTCCGGTAGCCCTTGCCCCCAGGTATTCATGCTGAGCAAAATCGATTCGAGGGATGTGCCCAACGGGCGTCAGCTCGTTACTTCAAGCGATAGATCACCATGCCACCCAGCCCCAGGACAAGTGTGATCAAGCCCCAATACTCAAACGCAATGAATTGGAAAGAGTGCCGTCCACCCGACACGACTTTCTTCGTGCCAAAAAAGTTGCGCTCGTAAGGCGTCTTGTCTCGATTGAGCCACTTGCCTGCAGCGAAGATCAACAGCGAGCTGACCAGGATTCCCATCCCGATGCGCGTTTCGGTGTAGACGGTTTCAAGCGGAAGACGAACCGGGAAGGTCAGCCTGGTGCTGCAGCCGAGGATGGCCAGCAGCCAGATGACTGGCACAAGAACGCCATAACCTGTATAGAGCATGTCTTCTCGGTTCCTCGGGATCACTCCCACTCGATCGTCGCCGGCGGCTTGCTCGACACGTCATAGGCCACCCGGTTGATGCCGCGCACCTCGTTGATGATGCGGCCCGACACCTTCTTCAGCAGGCTGTAGGGCAGCTCGGCCCAGTCCGCGGTCATGAAGTCGGTGGTCTGCACGGCGCGCAGGGCGACGACGTGGTCGTACGTGCGGCCGTCTCCCATCACGCCCACGCTCTTGACGGGCAGGAAGACGACGAAGGCCTGGCTCGTCAGCTCATACCAGGTCTTGCCGGACACCGTGTCGCGGGTGTTGCGCAGTTCCTCGATGAAGATGGCGTCTGCGCGACGCAGCAGATCGGCGTACTCGCGCTTGACTTCACCGAGGATGCGCACCCCAAGGCCTGGTCCAGGGAACGGATGGCGATACACCATCTCGGGCGGCAGGCCGAGCGCCACGCCCAGCTCGCGCACTTCATCCTTGAAGAGTTCGCGCAGCGGCTCCAGCAGCTTCAGGCCCAGTGTTTCGGGCAGGCCGCCCACGTTGTGGTGGCTCTTGATGGTGGCCTTCTTGCTCTTCGGGCCCCCGGACTCCACCACGTCAGGATAAATCGTGCCCTGCGCGAGCCAGCGCGCGTTCGTGAGCTTCTTGGCCTCGGCCTGGAACACTTCGACGAACTCGCGGCCGATGATCTTGCGCTTTTGCTCCGGGTCGCTCACGCCGGCCAGGTGGCCGAGGAACTGCTCGCTCGCATCCACATGGATGACCTTGGCATGCAGGCGGCCCACGAACATGTCCATCACGAGCTGGCCTTCGTTCAGGCGCAGCAGGCCATGGTCGACAAAGACGCAGGTCAGCTGGTCGCCGATCGCGCGGTGGATGAGTGCGGCCGCGACGCTGGAATCAACCCCGCCGGACAGGCCGAGGATCACCTCTTCGTCACCCACCTGCTCGCGGATGCGCTCGACGGCTTCAGCGATGTAGTCGCGCATGACCCAGTCGGGCCTGGCCTTCGCGATGTCGAGCACGAAGCGGCGCAGCAGCGCCTCGCCCTGCAGGGTGTGGGTGACCTCGGGGTGAAACTGCACGCCGTAGTAGCCCCGCGCCTCGTCGGCCATGCCGGCAATGGGGCAGCTCGGCGTGGAGGCCATCACCTTGAAACCCGGAGGGAGTGCGGTGACCTTGTCGCCATGGCTCATCCACACCTTGAGCATGCCGTGGCCCTCGGCGGTGCTGAAATCCTCGATCGATTGCAGCAGCTGGGTGTGGCCGTGCGCACGCACCTCGGCGTAGCCGAACTCGCGGTGGTCGCTCCATTCGACCTTGCCGCCGAGCTGCGCGGCCATGGTCTGCATGCCGTAGCAGATGCCGAGCACCGGCACGCCCGCATCCCACACGGCCTGCGGGGCGCGCAGTTGGTGGTCCTCGTAGGTGCTGCCGTGGCTTCCCGACAGGATGATGCCCTTCGGCGCGAACTCGCGAATGAACGCGTCGCTGACATCGTTCGGATGAATTTCGCAGTAGACGTGGGCTTCCCGCACGCGGCGTGCGATGAGCTGGGTGACCTGGGAGCCGAAGTCGAGGATCAGGATCTTGTCGTGCATGCTGGTGCCGGGAAAAAAACAGTCAATGGGCGGCACCGGCAGCAGGTTGGAAAGCCCGCTGCGCGTGGTGCCTGAAATGGCGGAATGCGATGAGCGCGGAGACACCCAGCAACGCCGCGGAAAAGAAGAATGGTGCCCCCACCCGCCAATCACCGGGCGGCAGGTGCGAGACGATGCCGAGCAGCGGCGTGGCGATCATGGGCGCCGCCACGGCCGTGAGGCTCGACAGCGAGGCCAGCGCCCCCATCGCCTGGCCTTGCGTGCGCGGATCCGCTGCGTTGGAGACGATGCCTTGCATCACCGCTGCCACCGTGACGCCGAGCAGGTTCAAGCCGATGACGACGTACATCATCCAGCCCTGGGACGCCAGCCCCCACAGCAAATTGGCCGTGGTGGCCGACACCAGCCCGCAGAGCGCGAGCCGGGGCGCGCCGAAGCGCTTGAGCAGACGCTGGAGCAACACACCCTGAACGAACACCGACATGGCCCCCACGGCGAAGAGCGACCAGCCATTCTGCTCCGGCGTCCAGCCAAAGCGGAAAGTGGTGTAGAGCACCCATGAGCTGTGGAGCATGAACTGGGCGAGGTTGCCCAATGCGATGACGACCACGAGCCCGCCCACACTCTTCAGGTCGGCGAGGTGCCGGAACGAGGCGATGGGATTGGCCGAGCGCCATGAGAGCGGTCGGCGCTTGCTGGCATCCAGCGACTCGGGCAACACGAAGTAGCCGTAGATGAGGTTGGCAATGGCCAGGCTGCCCGCCGCATAGAACGGCAAGCGGATGTCCATGTCGCCCAGCAACCCACCCATTACCGGCCCGACGATGTAGCCGATGCCGAACATGGCGCCCACCTGGCCGAACCGCTTGGCGCGGTTCTCCGGCTGCGAGATGTCGGCCACGTAGGCATGGGCCACGGCCACGTTGGATTGCAGCGCACCACTGACGATGCGGATGGCCACCAGCATCCACAGCTCGGTGGCGAGCGCGGTGCCGAAGAAGCTGAACGCGAAGCCGCAAAACCCGATCAGCAGCACCGGCCGGCGCCCGAAGCGGTCGGAGAGCGCGCCAAGGATGGGGGAGCAGATGAAGTTGGCCGTGCCGAACGTGGCCATGATGGCACCGTACCAGAACGCCTGGCTCGCCTTGTCCGCGGTGAATTGCCCCACCAGCACCGGCAACACGGGGATGATGAGGCCGATCGCCACCATGTCGAGCAACACGGTGAACAAGATGAAGCGCATCGCCGCCGACCGGCCGGTGGCCGGCGGCGGGGTGACGGTAGCAGTCGTGGTCAACGGAACGTTCGACGCGGGCATCCGGCCCGGTCACTCCATGCGGTAGTTGGGCGCTTCCTTGGTGATTTGTACATCGTGGACATGGCTCTCGCGGATGCCGGCCGAGGTGATCTCGACGAACTCCGCCTTGCTGCGCATGTCCTCGATGGTCGCTGCGCCGCAGTAGCCCATCGAAGCCCGCAGGCCGCCGGCCATCTGGAACACGATGCTGATCATGGAGCCCTTGTAAGGCACGCGGCCCTCGATGCCCTCCGGCACGAGCTTGTCCGCGTTCGGGTTGGCGCCGGTGTTGTCCTGGAAGTAGCGGTCGGCGCTGCCTTGCTGCATGGCCCCGATGGAGCCCATGCCACGGTAGCTCTTGTAGCTGCGCCCCTGGAACAGCACGATTTCTCCGGGGGCCTCCTCGGTGCCGGCGAACATGCCGCCCATCATGACGGTGTTCGCACCGGCGGCGATGGCCTTGGCGATGTCTCCGGAATAGCGGATGCCACCGTCGGCGATCAGCGGCACGCCGCTGCCCTCCAGGGCCTTGGCCACGTTGTCGATCGCGGTGATCTGCGGCACCCCCACCCCGGCAACGATGCGCGTGGTGCAGATGGAGCCGGGGCCGATGCCGACCTTCACCCCATCGGCGCCCGCCTCGGCCAGCGCCAGTGCCGCGGCGCCGGTGGCGATGTTGCCACCGATGACATCGACCTGCGGGAAGTTCTGCTTGACCCAGCGCACGCGATCGATCACGCCGGCGCTGTGGCCGTGGGCCGTGTCGACCACGAGCACGTCGACACCGGCCTTGACCAGCAGCTCCACGCGCTCTTCCGTGCCATCGCCCACACCGACTGCAGCGCCCACGCGCAGCTTGCCGTGCGCGTCACGGGCGGCATTGGGGAAGTTGGTCTGCTTGGTGATGTCCTTGACCGTGAACAGGCCGCGCAGCTCGAAGGCGTCGTTGACGACGAGCACCCGTTCGAGCTTGTGCTTGTGCATGAGCGCCTTGGCTTCCTCGAGCGTGGCGCCTTCGCGCACGGTGACGAGGCGCTCGCGCGGCGTCATGATCTCGCGCACCGGAATCTGCATGCGGGTCTCGAACCGCAGGTCGCGGCCGGTGACGATGCCCACGACATGGCCGTTCTCGATGACCGGGAAACCGGAGATGCCGTGCTGGCGCGACAGGTTGATGACGTCGCTGACCGGGACGCCAGGAGAGATGGTGATCGGATCGCGGAGCAGCCCGGACTCATAGCGCTTCACGCGGGCCACCTCGGCCGCCTGCTGCTTGGCCGTCAGGTTCTTGTGAACGATGCCGATGCCGCCTTCCTGGGCGATGGCGATCGCAAGACGCGCTTCAGTGACGGTGTCCATCGCAGCCGAAACCAGGGGGAGGTTCAGGCGGATGTTTCGAGACAGTTGGGTGGAGAGCGAAGTGTCGCGCGGCAACACTTGCGAGAACGCGGGCACCAACAACACGTCGTCGAAGGTGAGCGCTTTGCCAAGAAGGCGCATGAGGGAAGCTCCTGACGCAAAAGCGAATTATACGGACTTCGGAACGCCCCTCATGTCTCGGACTGAACGCAAGTTGCGAAACCCGCACGGTTGCGTGCCATGCCGTTGTTCAGGAGAGACGCTGCACCCGTGCCTCAGGCGGTCTTGCACCGCGCTTGCTGCTCCATACCGTGAAAACATCACGAACGGAGGGCAATCCCTGCCCTGCGCCACACAAACCGTGACAGGGTCAGCGGCACTGCACGATGATGGCGCACTACACTTTCGCCCATGACAATCAGTCGTTCACGCCTTTCGCTGCAGCTCGGCCTGTCGATGGCCGTCGCGGGCCTGGTGCTCGGAGTCTGCACCGCGGCACAGGCCCAGTGGAAGTGGCGCGACACCAACAACCGCGTCCAGTACAGCGACCTGCCACCGCCGAGCACCGTCCCGGACTCGGCCATCCTCCAGCGCCCTGCAGGCGCACGCCGCACCACGGCCCCGGCGCTTGCGCCGGCCGCATCGGCGGCCTCCGGCGCCCAGGAGACCGCCAGCGGCCCGGCCCGCACGGTCGACCCCGAACTGGAAGCCAGGCGCAAGAAGGCCGAACAAGATCAGGCTGCCGCCCGAAAGGCCGAAGAAGACAAGCACAAGGCCGCCAAGGCGGAGAACTGCGCGCGCGCCAAGGCCTACCTGAAGGCCATCGAAGAAGGCCAGCGCATGTCTCGCACGAACGCCCAGGGTGAGCGCGAAGTCTTCGACGACAAGATCCGGGCCGAGGAAAGCAAGCGCACCCGGGACGTCATCGCATCCGAGTGCAAGT
>Ga0070661_100000957_pt1 | contig 20562 bp, 23 predicted proteins | sample KBSC43metaG_FD_64663 | JGI IMG/M metagenome (GOLD analysis project Ga0070661, IMG submission 64663) | Corn rhizosphere microbial communities from Kellogg Biological Station, Michigan, USA - KBS C4-3 metaG | ecosystem: Host-associated > Plants > Roots > Rhizosphere > Soil ... | reverse complement strand
ATTCGCGCAAGCCAACGCCCTCGACTATGCGATCCATCGCTATGCCGTTGAGCGTCTTCAGCGCGAAGCCGCCGGGCTCGACCTCGGATGATGGCGGAGAAAAATCTGGTCTGGCATTTCGCTTGCTGCCAAAAGGCAACGCACCCTCTCGCAATTCATAGGCGTCAACAGTCCCGACTCCGAAATCCCTCCGCATGAAAAAAGTCATCTACCTCTACCAGCACATCCCCAAGTGCGGCGGCGTTTCCTTCATCCGCACGTGCCGGCAGTGGTTCCCCGCCCTTCGCGAAAAAGTCGGCAGCTATCCCGATGCGGAACGTATCGCCGAGTTCGCCCGCACCCGCCAGGACTTCGACGAACTCGCGCCGGATACCTTTATCTACGGCCATCTCATCAACAAAGGCATCCGCCCCTTCGAGCGCTACGGCGACCACATCGACGCCGGCCGCTGCCGCGTCATTACGATCATCCGCGACCCGCTCGAGCGCTGGATTTCCGCCTACTACCACCGCCAGCGCATTGGCAAGCCGTGGCCGGAACCGCTGAAAAACTGGCTCCAACGCGGAAAAAATCCCCTCGCCGATTATTTCGACGTCGATGAGCGCACCTGGAAGGCGCGGATGGACCGCTACTTTCACGTCGGCACAACCGAGTCCATCCAGCTCACGACCGACACCTTCGCAAAGAAAGTCGATCGTCCTCCCGTTCCCATCCCGCACCTGAATATCTCTCCGCGCGATGGCTGCGAACTGGACGCAAAGACGCGGGAGGAATTCCGCGAACGGCATTCGCTGGACTATAAAATCTACCGCTACGCGACCGAGCGCTTGAAGAACGACGCCGCCCGGCTGGGCCTCGCGATCCGGGTGTTCGCGTTTTTCCTCCTCCAGTTCCTTGTCGATTCCGCCGACGATCTGGACCTGATTTTTTGACGCGACGACGTCAGGCTCGCACGCATGCCCCGTCTCATTCTCGCCACGCGCAATGCCCACAAGACCGCCGAGATCGCGACCATGCTCGCCGGCGTCTTCGAGGTGACCGACCTCCACGGCCAGCCCGACGCCCCCGAGGTCGAGGAAACCGGCGAGACCTTCGCGGACAACGCCGCCCTCAAGGCGTTCGCGATCTCGCGCTTCACCCGCAGCTGGGCGCTGGCCGACGATTCCGGCCTCGAGGTCGATGTGCTCGGCGGCGAGCCGGGCGTCCGTTCGGCGCGCTTCGCCGGCGAGGACGCGACCGACGCCGATAACAACGCCCTCCTCCTCGAGAAACTCGCCGCCATTCCGGCCTCGATGCCGACCGCCCGCTTCCGCTGCGTGCTTGCCCTCGCCCGCGACGGCGAGCTCATCGCGACCTTCGATGGCGCCGTGGAAGGCCGCATTCTTCCGTCGATCCAGGGCCGCGGAGGCTTCGGCTACGATCCGCTCTTTCTTCCCGACGGCCACGACCGCAGCTTCGGCGAACTGCCCGCCGAGGCAAAGAACGCCATCAGCCACCGCTCCCGCGCCCTCGCGAAATTTCGTGCCTGGCTCGCGGATCATCCGCTCGACGGACTGTAACCGGCTTGTTTTCGCGCCGCGGCTGTGCGAACGATTTCGGCATCCATGAACTTCCGTCGCACCGTCGTCGCACCGACGCCGATTCTCTTCAACGTTACGGCGTTCATCGACATCCTGCTCGTCCTCTGCTTCTTCTTCCTCCTCACGTGGTCGAACCGCTCGAAGGAGACCGACCTCAAAATCGCCCTTCCCCAGTCCGCGCAGAAAAAGGCTCCGCAGGCCCCGCCGTCTCCGATGATCGTGAACGTGCGCTCGTCCGGCGAACTCAGCATCAACGGCCGCATCGTCCCGTTCGAGGAATTCAAAACCCTCGTCGGCAAACTCGCAGCGCTGAATCCCGATCAGACCGTCGTCATCCGCGGCGACCGGAAGTCGCAATATGACCTCGTGCTCCGCGTGCTCGATGCCTGCAACGCCGCCGGCATCACGTCGGTCGGCTTCGCGGCCAGCATCCCGGCCAACGATTGATCGTTGGCAATCTCCCTGACAAAGGGGCTTGAGACCGCCCGGCTGCGGTGATAATCAGGACCGCGCTTGGCCTTCCTCCCCACGGATCGCTGGCCTCGCATTCCCCGCCATTCTTCTCCCTTCCAACCATCATGCCGTTGCCCTCCCCTCTCCTCGCCGTCGCGGTCAACCTCGCCTGGATCGATTACACGATCCTCATCGCCTACACCGCGTTCGTCGTCGGCATCGGCTTCGCCCTGAAGCGCTACATGAAAACGTCGGCGGACTTCCTGACGTCCGGCCGGAGCATTCCGGCCTGGGTAACGGGGCTCGCCTTTATGTCCGCGAACCTCGGCGCACTCGAGCTCGTCGGCATGGCGGCCTCCGGCGCGAAATACGGCATCGCCACCGCCCATTTCTATTGGCTCGGCGCCGTGCCGGCGATGGTCTTCCTCGCCGTCTTCATGATGCCGTTCTACTACGGCTCGAAAGCCCGTTCCGTGCCGGAATACCTCAAGATGCGTTTCGATGAGCGCGTGCGCGCGTTGAACTCCATCACCTTCGCCGTGATGACCGTTTTCGCCTCCGGCATTTCGATGAATCTGCTCGCGAAGCTGCTCCACCAGCTCCTCGGCTGGAACTATCACGCGAGCCTGCTCGTCTGCGCCGGCATCGTTCTTCTCTACGTGCTCAAGGGCGGCCTCACCTCCGCGATCTACACCGAGGTCCTGCAGTTCTTCATGATCGTGCTCGGCTTCGCGCCGGTCGTATATCTCGGGATGAAGGACCTCGGCGGCTGGGGCAAGCTCAAGGACACCCTCCAGGGCGTCGCCACCCATCCGCAAACGCTCGCCCTCTCGGACAAGAGCTTCGCCCCCGACGCCTGGACCTCCGCGTGGCAGCCCCTCCTCGGTGGTGCCACCGCCAATCCCATGGGCGTGGATGTTTTCGCCATGGTCTTCGGCCTCGGTTTCGTCCTCTCCTTCGGCTACTGGTGCACGAACTTTCTGGTCGTCCAGCGCGCCATGGCGGCCAAGAACATGACCGCCGCCCGGAACACGCCGCTCATCGCCGCCGTGCCGAAAATGCTCCTCCCCGTGCTGGTCATCCTTCCGGGCATGATCGCCGTCGGCCTCGCGACGCTCGGCAAGGGAAATTACGATCTCCCGAAGGTCCCCGTTTCCGAGTCCGCCTACACCGCCGCCGCCGCCGCCTTCCAGTCCGCCACCGCGGCCAAACTGCCCCCCGTCGACGTGGTCAAGGCCGTCCAAGCCAAGCTCGACGTCTTCTCGTTCAAGCAGTCCGAATTCGCCACCCTCGTGACGCAAGCCGAGGCCGCCCCTCTCACGGAGGCCCAGGTTGTCGCCGGACTCAAGGCAACCGCCATTCTTAAAAACAGCTACGACGACGTGATCCTCTCGCTCGTCGAGCGCTACTGCCCGCCCGGCCTGCTCGGCCTCGCGTTCACCGCGCTCCTCGCCTCGTTCATGTCCGGCATGGCCGGCAACGTCACCGCGTTCAACACCGTCTGGACCTACGACCTCTACCAGGCCTACTTCGTCAAAAACAAGAGCGACTCCCATTACGCCTGGATGGGCCGCTTCGCCACGGTCGCCGGCATTCTTCTGTCCATCGGGTGCGCCTATTTCGCGAGCAACTTCTCGAATGCCATGGATGTCGTGCAGCTCGTCTTTGGCTTCGTGAACGCCCCGCTCTTCGCGACGTTCGTGCTCGGCATGTTCTGGGCTCGCGCCACCGGCACCGGCGCCTTCGTCGGCCTGCTTTGCGGCACCGCCACCTCGGCCATTTTCCACGGTCTCACGCTCGCCACCGGCAACGTCCCCGGCGTGAAGGGCGGCTACTTCGCGGAAATGCTCGGGATGCATCCCGCCATCTATCCAAGCGAAATGGCCCAGAATTTCTGGCTCGCGATCTGCGCCTTCGCTGTCTGCCTGCTGGTCACCGCCGGCCTCTCCATCGCCACCCGCCAGACCAAGACCCTCGACGACCTGCGCGGCCTCGTTTACTCGCTCACCCCGCGCATCGTGAACGACGAATCCGCCTGGTATCAGAAACCCGCGTTCGTCGGCGTCATTCTTCTCGTCGGCTGCCTCATCCTGAATATCATCTTCTTCTAACGCTATGGGCCTCGATATCCGCCTCCCCATCGGCCTGATGTTTTCTCTCATCGGCCTCCTCATGACCGGTTACGGCCTCTGCACCCCGACCGCGATCTACGAGCGCTCGCTCGGCATCAACGTCAACCTCTGGTGGGGACTCGTCCTCGTCGTCTTCGGCGGTTGGATGCTTATCTCGAGCCTCCTGCCCGAGAAAAAGAAATAGCCGCGTCTCAGGATGGCTTCGCTGCGACGAGGTGGATCATCGGCCACTGCCAGGTGATGCGCCCGTCCTCCTCGGCCAGCGAATAATACTCCCGCACCGGCCGCGACGCGTTCGCAACCAGCTTTCGCACCCGCTCGCGATTCACCGCCGAGGTCGCCGCCGTTTCGAAATACCATTCGAGATCGGGCTGCTTGCGCCGGCGCACTTCGCACCGCCGCACGTCCAGCCCCGCACCGGCGCAAAGTTGCCGCCACACCGCCGGCCGTAAAAAACGTCCGTGGCTCGGGTCGCGAAATTTTTCGACTTCATGCAACCAGGCCTCCGCCTCGGGGCGATCGTCGGGCGCGGTGCCATCGACGACGATCAGGAATCCCCCCGGCGCCAGCACTCGCGCCGCCTCGCGCACGAATGCCGCCGGATCGCTGAAATGATGCGCCGCCACGCGGCACGTCACGATTTGAAAGCTTCGGCCGGAATACGGCAGTTCCTCCGCCGCATGCTGTCGCGTTTCCGGCAGGAACCCCTCCTCGTCGAGGAGTTCCGCCGCCCGGTCGAGCATCTGCTGCGAAATGTCCGCCAGCGTCACCCGGTAGCCGCGCCGGGCCAGCCACAGGGCGGTATGGCCGCCACCCGTGGCCACATCCAGCGCCAGTCCTCCGACGGGCAGGTCAATTCCCTCCACCGTCGCGTCGAGATCGGAAACATCCGCCAGCACGTGCGACCGCCCGTAACGCTGGCTCTGCCGGTCAAACTGCGCCTGCGACGCCCGCTGCGAGTCGTCGAGGTTCATCGCACCTCGAGAATGAACACCAGCCGTCCCTTGCCCCAGGCCGGGCCCCGAATGTAGAGCGGTGCACCGCGCGCCAGTTTCACCTTCGACGTCACCACCAACTTCTTCCGCACGAAAAGATCGAGCTGCACGGTGTAGGACGTCGCGTCCCGATCCAGACACCGCACTTTCAGGAAAACCACCTTCGACGGCACGATCCACGCCCCCACGCCCTCGCGCAGGTTCTGCGTCTTCTCACCAAGAAGGTAGAATGTGTTGAAGCCAAAGACCGGGCGCAGCCCGCGGACATAGGGTGCGATTTCCTTCGGGGCGGCTTTCGCCGGATGCTCGTTCGTCGCCAGCACCAGCGCCGCCCAGATGTTGTCCTCCGCGCGCGCGGCTCCCGCGACCGCCAGCATTGCCAGCGCCACCCAGAAAATCGCTCCGAACCTGCGACCACCCATCCCTATTTAATCCGTTCGTTCGCCGGGATGTAACCCGCGTCGGTCACCCACAGTACCGCGCCCTTGCCGCCCGGCGCCGCAAAGGCATACGCGCCGAGCTTCGGGTCGGACGACCGCGCATCGACGACCTGCGAAATGAATTGCGACTCGGTCGGCGCGCCGCCATTGCGAGGCACGAGCACGAACGACAGGGCCGCCGCGACGGCGAGCAGGAACGCGCCGGCCCAAGCCAATCGCCCCGCCGAAAACCAGCCTCGCCCGACAACCTCGCGAGCGCTCTCCGTCTTTGGCTCCTCGCGATGAATCGCCGCAAGCACCTGGCTGTTCAGAAAATCCGCGTGCGGCATCGGGGCGGGAACGAGCGTCTCGCGCAACAGCCCACGCAGCTTCGCCCATTCCGTCGCCTCGGCTCTCGCCGCCTCGCAATCGGGCAGCCCGGCCTCGAACCTCTCGCGTTCGTTCTCATCGAGCGCGCCGTCGAGCCACGCGGTGTATCGCTCCTCAAAGTTGTTCATAAAGGTCTCGCAGTTGATCTTGCAGTTTCTTCCGGGCGTAAAACAAACGCGACATCACCGTGCCGAGTGAACACCCGACCGTATCGGCGATTTCCTGATACGACAAATCCTCGATCTCCTTGAGCACGATCACCGCCCGGTGGTCGTCGCTCAACGTGCCAAGCGCCTGCTCGAATCGCGTCCGGATCTCGGCGCGGTCCAGACTCTCGCTCGGCTTGGCCGGCTGGGACGGAGTCGTGCGCGAGGCCGCGTCGATGGCCATTCCCGGCACCGCATCGAACTCCGTCTGCGGATGCGACTGCCGTCGACGCACCACGTCGATGGAGGCATTCGTCGCGATCCGGGTGAGCCAGCTCCGCAGGCTGGAGGTGCCGTCGAACCGCGCGAGGCTCCGCCACGCGCGCACGAAAGTGTCCTGCGCCACGTCGAGAGCCTCCTCGTGATTTCGCAAAATGTGATAGGCGACCATGTAAACTCGATCCCGGTGGAGCGTGATGAGCTGGTCGAAGGCCGTTGTTTCGCCCGTCCGACTGCGCGCCAGCAGGTCGGCCTCGTTCGCCAGTTCGCCACTATCCATGTTTGGAGACGCGCGCGGCCCGGCTTTATTCAAACAAATTTCACGACTCGCCCCGTCGGCGGCGCAACTCCGCGCGGAACTCTCCCATCATGTCCACGATGCGTTCACGGATGGGGAAAAGCAGCTCGTTGACCTGCCCGAGATCGTCGTCGTCGATCAGCCCCGCATAGCGCAGGCGGCTGGCGGCCCCGAGGGCGTCGTTCGCCGCCTTCAGGCTCCGCTTGAGGTAGGCGATCGTCATTCCGACCTCGGAAAAATCATCCCCGCACAGCGCGGCCGCGAGCTTGGCGCCGCAGATCGCCACGCGCGTGGCCAGCTCGACGGCGACGGGATGGTCCTTCAGCGTCTCGCGCTCCTCGACCATCGTGAAAACACGCCGATTGAGCTCCATGCTCTGCATGTAAACCTCGGACTGCTGAAGCTCCTCGAACTCCTCTTCGTCCTCGTCGGATTCCTCATCTTCCGCGTCCTCTTCATCCTCCTCCGCGGTGTCGAGCCAGTCGGATTCCTCCTCGTCGTCATCGTCGTCCGAGTGGTTCCAGCCCATCTCGCGCGCGATGATCTCATCCCGCTCGGGATGATCCTGATATTTCTCGAACAACTGGAAATATTGCTCGGTCTTGCGGTCCTGCTGCTGGAGAAATCGTTCCCATTGATACTCGTCCCAGAGCTCGGGACACCCGGAATTCTCTTCGGCCATTACCTTTTCCTTAATTCACGCCCGGATCGGCTGCAATGGGTTTTTCATCGGCTGTCGGAGCGACCTTCATCGTCTGCAAACGCAACTGCCCGCAGGCCGCCGCAATGTCGTGGCCCTTCTCACGCCGCAGCGTCGCCACCGCCCCTCCGTGCCGCAGCACGGCCATGAATTCATCCTGCACTCGCTCGCTCGGGCGGCTCCACTCCAGCCCCTCGACGGTGTTGTAGGGAATCACGTTCACCTTCGCGTCGAGGCGCTTCGTGAGGCGCGCGAGTTCCGCCGCCTGCTCGAGGCTGTCGTTCACCCCCTCGATGAGAATGAACTCGAAGGTCAGCTTCTGCTTTTTCCGCGCCCGAAAATACGCGCAGGCCTCGAGGAGCTCGGCCAGCGGGTATTTACGGTTCACCGGCATGATGCGATTGCGCACCTCGTCGGTCGCGCCGTGCAGCGAGATCGCGAGACGGATCTGCAACGGCTGGTCGGCGAGATCGCGGATGCGCGGCACGAGGCCACTCGTGGAAACGGTGATGTGGCGCGCGCCGATCTCCGTGCCCCACGGCGCGTTGAGAATACCGATGGCGCGCAGCAGGTTGTCGTAGTTCGCCAGCGGCTCACCCATGCCCATGAAGACGATGTTGTTCACGCGCTCGCCCGATTCCGCTTCGACGCGCAGGAGTTGATCCACGATCTCCCCCGCGTCGAGATTGCGCTTCCAGCCGTCCAGACCGCTCGCGCAGAACTTGCAGCCGTAGGCGCAGCCAACCTGCGATGAAATGCAGATCGTGCGGCGGTCCGAAACTTCGCCGTAGAGCGACGGCGACGCCGGAATGAGCACCGTCTCGACCATCTGCCCGTCCCGCAGCCGAAAAAGAAATTTTTGCGTGGTGTCGCGCGAGCCGGTCTTGCGCACGACCTCGAGCGGCCGCTCGTCGAATTCCTCGCTCAATTTGCCACGCAGCTCGGCCGGGAGATTCGTCATCTCGGCAAAGCGGCCCACGCGCTTGCGATACAGCCATTCGATTACCTGCCGGGCCCGGTAGGCACGCTCGCCGATGGCCTCGAAACGGCCGGCGAGTTCGTCGAGGGTAAGCGATTTGATCGACTGCATCGCGTCAAGCTACCACACGGCCAACGCGCCGCGACAGGGAAACTCCACCCGCTAACGCAGGGCGTCATCCGTGTCCGCCGCGACTTGCCAGACGCCGGCCTTGTCCTGCCGCGAGGAATGGCGGCAGGCGCCGACCATCGTCCCGCCGTCCGCAAAAAATGTGGCACTCACGTCGCGAACCGCTATCTTCCCGCCGAATGGGTCGTAAACGCGTGCGGATCGGGAATGTCTCCCTCGGAGGAAAGGAACTGCCATTCATCCTTGGTCCCTGCGTGATGGAGAGCCCCGCGTTCACCCGCCGGATGGCGAAAAAAATCCAGCGCATCTGCAGCGATGTGGGCGCGACCTACATCTTCAAGGCGTCCTTCGACAAGGCGAACCGCAGCTCGGGAAAATCCTTCCGTGGCCCCGGCATCGAGGAGGGCTGCAAACTCCTCGCCGAGATTGGCGCCGACCTCGGCGTCCCGGTGACGACCGACATCCACTCGCCCGCCCAGGCCGAGCAGGCCGCGCCCTACATCGATCTCCTGCAAATCCCGGCGTTCCTTTGTCGCCAGACCGATCTCATCCTCGCCGCCGGCTCCGTCGGTCGCTCGGTGAACGTCAAAAAAGGGCAGTTTCTCGCCCCGTGGGACATGAAGAACATCGCGGCAAAGCTCGAATCCGTCGGCTGCGCGAACTACTGCTTCACCGAGCGCGGCACGACCTTTGGCTACAACAATCTCGTCGCCGACATGCGCTCCATCCCGTGGATGCAGGAGCTGGGCGGCACCGTCATCTTCGACGCCACGCATTCCGTCCAGCGTCCCGGCGGTGCGGGCGACACTACTAGCGGCGATGGCGAACTCGCGCCCGTGCTCGCGCGGGCCGCGGTTGCCGCCGGCTGCGACGCCGTCTTTATTGAAACGCACGAAAATCCGTCCCGCGCCCTTTCCGATGGCCCGAACCAAATCCCACTTCGCAACCTCGCCGCGCTTCTGCGGCAGCTCCGCTCCATCCGTGAAATCGTGGCTTAGCCTTCTTCTCGTCCTGGTCGCGCCCGTCGCGCTCCACGCGCAGTCCGACAAGCCCGCCAAGGATTCAAAGAGCGCCAAACCTTCCGCCACACCCGCGAAATCCACAGACAGCGGCGCGAAGGAGGACGCCATTATCGACGGCATACCCTCCGGCCAGACCTACTATGGCCTGCGCATTCCGAATTTCAGCCCCACGGGCAAGCTGCTCATGCTCTTCGATGCGAAGGCCGCGAAGCGCATCACCGATCGGAATCTCGAAATGCAGGACCTCAAGATCGAGATCCATAACAACGACGGCACCACTTTCCACGTGTCAATGTCCCATTCCGTGTTCAACCTTGACACTCGCATTCTCACCAGCGACACGCCTACGACGATCAGCCGGGAGGACTTTGTGATCACCGGAGAGCGGGCGGAATTCCACCTTAAAAACAAGTTCGGCCGCATGCTGGGCGCGACAACCATGACCATCAATTCGGAAAACGTGAAATGAGCAGCCATCGACCTTTTTGTAAAACCCTCGGCCTCCTCGGCGCCCTCGCCACCGCCGCCCTGCTTTTCCCCGCTCCTCTCGGCGCGCAACAAACGCCCGACCTCTCACTCGACTCCGCCCCAACCCCAACTCCCGCGAAGAAAAAGACCGACCCCAACGGTCTCGGCCTGATGCAAAAGGATCGTCCCAAGGGCGCGAAAACGGAAATCACCTCGCAGACCGAGGCCACCTTCGACAATGCCACGAGCATCGCCACCTTCGACGGCAAGGTGATCGTGAAGGATCCGCAGTTCAACCTCTTCTGCGACAACCTCACCGTTTACCTGCGCAAGGACCGCAAAGGCATCGACCACGCCGAGGCTGACGGCCACGTCGTCATCGTCCAGGACAATACCAACGACAAGGGCGAGCCCGTGAAATCCATCGGCCGCGCCGGCCACGCCGTCTTCGAACCCGCCACCGGCGACGTCACCCTCACGATCTGGCCGCAGCTCCAGCAGGGCATCAACAACCAGATTTCCACCGACGAGAAAACCGTCATGGTCCTCAATCGCGCCGGCCGCCTGAAAACCACCGGCCCCAGTCGCGTGACCCTCGTCGATGCCGACAAAGCCGCCGGCGGCAACTAGAATGAACGTCGTGGAACCCGCTCCCGCCCCTGCCGCTCCCGTCGAGGACACGCGCAAGCCGCTCCTCGAGACCGACAAGCTCGTCAAGGTCTATGGCGGCCGCGCGGTCGTCAATGGTGTCGATATCAACGTCAAGAAAGGCGAGATCGTCGGCCTGCTCGGCCCCAACGGCGCCGGCAAGACCACGTCGTTCTACATGATCGTCGGCCTCGTGAAGCCGAACGGCGGCCGCGTCTTCTTCCAGGGCCTGGATGTGACCAATCAGCCGATGTATATCCGCGCGCGCCATGGCATGGGCTACCTCCCGCAGGAGGAATCCATCTTCCGCAAGCTCACCGTCGAGCAGAACATCATGGCCATCCTCGAGACGACGAAGGCCTCGAAGAAGGAGCGTAAATCCCGTTGCGCCGACCTGCTCACGCAATTCGGCATCGAGCACGTCGCGAAACAATACGCCCTCACCCTCTCCGGCGGTGAAAAGCGGCGTCTCACCATCGCGCGCTCCCTCGTCACGAATCCCTCCCTGCTCATGCTCGACGAGCCGTTCAGCGGCGTCGATCCCATCGCGGTGTTCGACGTGCAGCAAATCATCACCGACCTCCGCAAGGACGGCCTCGCCATCATAATCACCGACCACAACGTCCGCGAGACGCTCAACATCGTGGACCGCGCCTACCTCATCTTCGAGGGCCGCGTCGAAAGCCAGGGCAACAAGGACTTCCTCCTCAACGATCCCATCAGCCGCAAGCTTTACCTCGGCGAGAGCTTCACGATGTAACCGGCGGAAACCGACCCAAGCGCGATGCCCGAGAAATCCCCAACCCGCGCCACTCCGCTCACCGTCGGGCAGTTTTACGCCAACCACGCCGAGCAGCTCGGCCTCCGCCTCGAGGGCCTTTCCCTCGGCATGAATCGCGTTATCCGCGAGCCCACCATCAACCGCCCCGGCCTCGCGCTCGCCGGCTTCTACAACTACTTCGCCAGCCGCCGCATCCAGGTCATCGGCAACTCCGAACTCAGCTACCTGAAGTCGCTCAAGGCACCCGTGCTGATGGAGCGCTGCCGCCAGCTTTTTTCCCGCAAGATTCCCTGCCTCATCGTCGCGCGCGACGCCACCATTCCGACCGTCCTGCTCCAGCAGGCCGCCGAGTTCGAAACGCCGATCTTCCGCACGCCGATGATCACGATGAAGTTCATCAACGCGGCCACCATCGCGCTCGAGATCGAATTCGCGCCCTCGGGGCAGGAATACGGCAGCATGGTCGATATCCAGGGCATCGGCACCCTCATCCGCGGCGCCAGCGGCATCGGCAAGAGCGAATGCGTGCTCGGCCTCATCGAGCGCGGCTACAGCCTCGTCAGTGACGACATCACCAAGATCAAGGCCATCGAGGGTCGCGAACTCGTCGGCATGTCCTCCGAGCTCACCCGCTTCCACATGGAGGTGCGCGGCATCGGCATCATCAACGTCGCATCCATCTTCGGCGTCGGCAGCGTGCGCCCCGAGAAGCGCATCGACCTCGTCGTGTCACTTATGGATTGGCATGAGGTCGAGGACGTTGATAGATTGGGCATCGACCGCGACTATTACGAGATCCTCGACATCCGCGTGCCGCACGTCACGCTGCCCGTGCGCACCGGCCGTGATCTGGCTCGACTCGTCGAAGTCGCCGCGCTTGACCAGAAACTCAAAAGCATGGGCCACAACACCGCACTCGAATTCAATCAGCGCCTTCTCAGCATGATGCAACAAAACCCCGAGCGTTAATTTGATCATGGGTCTGCTCTCCCGCAAAAAATCGACGAATGACGCGAGCCGATGTGCACGCGAGGTGGTCATCCAGAATCGGAATGGCCTCCACGCGCGCCCAGCGGCCATGCTCGTCAAAGTCTCCAGCCGCTTCCGCGCCGAAATTTGGATCGAAAAAGACGGTGAACGCGTCAACGGCAAAAGCATCATGGGCCTCATGATGCTCGCCGCCGGCAAAGGCTCCAAACTCAGCCTCATCGCCGAGGGAGCCGACGCCGATCGAGCCATCGAGGAGCTCCAGTCCTTGATCGAGAGTCGTTTCGGCGAGGAGTAAAATCCCTCCCGCCACGCCCTTCGCCCGCTCAAGACCGAATCTCTCACTTTTTTGTGATTTTGAGGGGGGCGTTCTCTGAATGCCCCTTTACCGATTTCTGGAATCCTGTTAGCGATGCTCCCCATGATGGGCGATGCCGTTGAGTCCCGGGAAAAGCGCTTTGAAGGCATCGCCGTCGCGCCCGGGATCGCCCGCGCCCCGGCCCTCGTCCACTGGGTCGAGGAGGAGGAAATTCCGCTCCGCAAGATCGAGCGAAGCGCCATTCCCGAGGAAATCGCCCGCTTCGAGTCCGCCCTCATTGCCACCCGCGCCGAGCTGCTCGAAATGCAGCAAAAAATCGCCGAGGCGATCGGCACCAGCGACGCCAGCATCTTCGACGCCCACCTTCTGGTCGTCGAGGACCGCACCTTGATCGACGAAGTCCTCAAAAGCGTCGAGTCCGATCTGCACAACGTGGAATATGCCTTCCACCAGGTCACCGAGCGCTACTGCAAGACGCTCAGCGAGATCGACGATCCCTACCTCCGCGAGCGCGTCGTCGATATCGAAGATGTCTCCCGCCGCGTGCTCAGTCACCTGCTCGGCAAGGCGACCGGCGGGCTCCACGACCACGCCGAGGCGCACATCATCGTCGGTCACAATCTCACCCCTTCCGACACCGCCCTTCTCAACCGAGCCCTCGTCCTCGGCTTCGCCACTGAGGCCGGCAGCAAGACGTCGCACACCGCCATCATGGCCCGCTCGCTGGACATTCCCGCGATCGTCGGCCTGCACGACATCACCGATCACGTCACCTCGGGCGACCCGCTCCTCATCGACGGCTACCGCGGCATCCTTATCGTTCATCCGTCTCCGCAGACACTGAAGGAATACGATGCCTACGAGCGGGAAAAGGATCTCGTGGAAGAACGGCTCGAGCTCATCCGCGACACCACGAGCACGACCACCGATGGCATCAACATCACGCTGTCCGCGAACATCGAGCTGCCCGACGAGATGGACGACGTGCTCGAGCATGGCGCCGAGGGCGTCGGCCTCTACCGCACCGAATATCTCTTCCTCAATCGCACCACGATTCCGACCGAGGAGGAGCAATACGAAAACTACCGCCTCGTCGCCGAGCGCAGCGCGCCCCATTCCGTCATCATTCGCACGCTCGACATCGGCGGCGACAAGGAAGCCACCGGCCTCGAACTGCCCGAGGAGGCGAATCCCTTTCTCGGCTGCCGCGCCATCCGCCTCTGCCTCGAGCGTCCCGAAATTTTCAAGCCCCAGCTCCGCGCCATTTTAAGAGCCTCGGCACACGGCCATGTGCGCATGATGTATCCCATGATCTCGGGCCTGGCCGAATTCCGCCAGGCCAACGCGATTCTCGAGGAATGCAAAGCGGAACTCCACGCGGAAGGCCGCGTCTTCGACGACCAGATCGAGGTCGGCCTCATGATCGAAGTGCCCAGCGCCGCCCTCGCCGCCGATCTCCTCGCAAAAGAGGCGAAATTTTTCAGCATCGGCACGAACGATCTCATCCAATACACGATCGCCGTCGATCGCGTGAACGACCGCATCGCCCATCTCTACAAGCCGACGCATCCCGCGATTCTCCGCCTCATCAAGATGGTCGTCGAAGCCGCACGCGCGAACAATATCTGGACCGGCGTCTGCGGCGAAATGGCCGGCGACATCGTGCTCACGCCCCTGCTCCTCGGCCTCGGCATCGACGAACTCAGCACCAGCGCCACCCTCGTGCCGCGCGTGAAGAAAGCCGTGCAAAGCGTCTCGCTCACCGATTGCCAGGCTCTGGCCGCGCAGGCGCTTCAATCAAGCACCTCGAGCGACGTCCTGCAGCTCTGCCTCGACATGGCGCGCTCGCGCTACGACGACCTCGTCTCGTAGTTCCCGCGCGTTTAATGTCCACGCGCCGGCTTTTCGGGCGCTTCGGCGCGGTCCTTATACCAAAGGATGCCGTGCGCCCGCAGATTCGCCACGAGAGCCCTGAGATTCGCCGCCACGGCACGATCGCCGATCAACGTGCCCAGCGCCCCCTTGCCATTGCGGGCGTCGTGAACCAGCAGCCGGACCTCGACCATTGTCTTGTCGAAGGAAATCGCCGCCGCCTTGGTCGCCGCGAGCGTGTCCGCGGTTTTATCAACCGTCGCCGTCACATGCCCCACGGCCGCGCTCACGTCCTTCATCGCGCTGGTGGCCTGGTCCATCACGCCATCGAGCTTTTTCGATGCGGTGCTGAATTCCGCCGACGTCGCCTTGAGATTCTGCACCGTCTCGTTCACCGCCGCCACGGTCTGCTTGTTGAGCACCTCGTCGTTCAAGCGCACGACCACCGTATTGATGTTCTTCACCGCCGTCCGCACATCCTCGAGCACCTTGCCGCCCTCGCCGGCCAGTTCGCTGATGCCGCCGGAATCGCGTTTGCCGATCACCGTCGTGCCCGGCTTGATCGCCACGTAATGCTCCACGTCGAGCGTTGCCGGCATCGTGATATCGACGAAGCTGTCGCCGAGAAGGCCGGAGCTGCCAATCGTGAACGCCGAGCCCTCCGGAATCTGCACGCCCTCGTAAATCTTCAGGATCACATACACGCCGCGCATGCTCTCCAGCACGTAGGGCCCGTCCTGCACCGAGCCGACCCGCGCACCCGCCAGCAGCACGTCCGCGCCGGAAAACAACCCGCTCGCATTCGGATACTCCACCCGCAGCGTGTAAAACTTCTTCAATCCATCCCCGAAGCGACCGAAATACACCACCATCGCGCAGATCGCCACCAGCCCAAGCAGGATGAAAAATCCCACCCTCACCTGCGTTACTTTTTCCGAACTCATTTGCGTCTCATTCCTTTATTCGGCTTCATCCGAGCGTCCATCCACAAAATCGCGAATCACCGGATCCTCGCTCTGTTTCAGCTCTTCCGTCGTTCCGTAAAAATAAACCCGTCCCGCGTTCAGCAAGGCCACGCGGTCCGCGACGTGGTAGCAGCTCACCATGTCGTGCGTCACCACGATCGACGTCACCGCGAGCTGCCGCTGCATGCGGCGGATCAGCCGATTGATGCTGTCCGAGACGATGGGATCGAGCCCTGCCGTTGGCTCGTCATAAAGAATCACCTCCGGCGGCGACACGATCGCCCGCGCCAGCGCCACGCGCTTGCGCATGCCCCCGCTCAGGTTCACCGGCATTTTCTTCTCGTGGCCGGTCATGTTCACCAGCGCAAGCGTCTCGTCCACCTTGCGCGCGATCACCGCTTCGTTCCGCTCTCCGCGCTCGCGCAGCGGAAAGGCGACATTCTCGAACACGCTCATCGAGTCGAACAACGCGCCATCCTGAAACACCATGCCGATCTTCCGTCGCACCGCCTCGAGCTGGCGCTCGGTGAAATGCGTGATGTCCACGCCCTCGACGAGAATCTGTCCCGAGATCGGCTTCATCAATCCAATGAGATGCCGCAAAAAAACGCTCTTCCCGCCGCCGCTCCGGCCGAGCAGCACCAGCGTCTCGCCCTTGATCACGGGAATCGAAAACCCGCGCAAAATTTCCTGCGTCCCGATGCGCTGCACCAGATCGCGCACATCGATCATCACCGCGCTCATCCGCTGATCCCCGCCGGAAAGAAGATGTTCAGGAACATCGTCAGGAAAAAATTCGCGATCAGCACCGAGAGCGAGCCGATCACCACTGCCTCCGTCGTCGCCCGGCCCACGCCCACCGCGCCATCGCGCGCGTGCAGCCCCTCGCGACAGCTCACGAAGACAATGATGATCGCGAAGACAAAGCCCTTGATCACGCCCATGTAAATGTCCTTCGCGTCGGTGAATTTATACATGTTCATCATGTAATAAGCCGAGCCCACGCCCAGCACCTTCGTCGCAACGAGGTAGGCCGCCAGCATGCCGAAGAAAATGCATTCGCCCACGAGCAGCGGCACCGAGATCAGCATCGCCAGCGCCCGCGGCACCACGAGGTAATCGACCGGATGCACCGCCAGTGCCCTCAGCGCGTCGATCTGCTGCGTCACCTTCATCGTGCCAAGCTCCGCGCTCATCGCCGCGCCCACGCGCCCCGCGACCATCAGGCCCGTCAATACCGGCCCGAGCTCCCGGCACATCGCAACGGAAACTACCGGCCCGACCGCCGACTCCATGTTCAACCGCGCAAATTGAAAATACGTCTGCGCCGTAAAGACCGCGCCCGTGAACGCTCCGGTCACAATGACCACCATCTGCGAGCCAAAGCCAATGTGGCTGATCTGCCGCAACACCAATCCGAAACGAATTCGCCCCGCGAAAACGGAGGAAACCGTCTCGCCCGCCAATCCGCCGACCTGACCCAAATACGCGCAAAAGGCGGAAAACACCGCCGCGATGGCCGATAAAACGTTCATTTCCGCCAATTCCCGATCCCGGAGGCGGAAGGCTTGCCGCCCGTCACACGCTCAACCTCTGGGTCTTCTTCTTGTCGGAGTTGACCTCCGGCGGAAGCGCGCCGACGAATCTCGCCTGCAAACCCGCCTTGTTGAAAATCGACTTCAGCGCGGCCAGTGCCGGCGCCTCGTGCATGAACTCCATGTAAACAATGTCGTGATTCGTATCGACCTTGTAGCGAATGCCGGAGAGCGAATCGAGCTCGAGCGCAAGCGCCATCATTTTCTCGGGGCTGCGCACGCCGGCGGCATAAATTTCGACCTCGACCATGCCTCAATCATTCGCACGCCAGCCCCCAAGGGCAAGGCGGTTTTTCCGGCTTTCGCGCGCAGCTTGCCGGAGGGGCGTCAATCCTTCGGAGTGATGCGGACAAACAGCGTCGCTGCAAAAATAATGATCGCTCCGCCCACCCCGAGCGCCAGAAATTCCACGCCCGGCACGAAGGCTGGATGGGATTCCACGCGAACGATTCCGGTGACGGAATCGGGACGTTTTTCCGCGATCTGCGTTTCCGTCCAGCCCATGCGTCCGCCCAGCCCCGCCCAGAGACCCACCGTCGCCAGGAGCAACACGAGCGCAAATCCGCGAACGACCATTCTCATGACGGCAACCCGCTGTTATGTGGCGAGCGCGACTTCCTCGTGCTCGGACTTCAAATTGCCGTGCTTGCCAAAGCTTTCGGCCACGCTGCGCGGGCGGGCCTGCGTGTCGTCCGTGCCGCCAAACTTGACGCCGACGATCTTGCTCACGCCGTGCTCTTCCATCGTGACGCCGAAAACGGTGTCGGCGCGGGCAATGGTGCGCTTGTTGTGCGTGATGACGACGAACTGACTCTGGCCGACAAAGCGGTCGAGGATCTTGATGAAACGGTTGATGTTCGACTCGTCGAGCGGCGCATCCATTTCGTCGAGCACGCAGAACGGGCTCGGCTTCACCATGTAGATCGAGAAGAGCAGCGCGACGGCGGTCATCGTCTTTTCACCGCCGGAAAGCAGCGTGATGCTCTGGAGCTGCTTGCCGGGCGGCTTCGCAATGATCTCGATGCCGCTCTCGAGCGGATCGCTCTCGTCGGTGAGGAGCAGGTTCGCTTTTCCGCCGCCGAAGAGCTCGGTGAACATTTCCTGAAAGTTCACGCGGATCTTTTCGAACGTCTCGGCGAAGAGTTCCTTCGTCGTGCGATTGATCTTCGAGATGACCTCCAGCAGTTCGGCCTTCGAATTCACGAGGTCGGTATTCTGCTGTTCGAGGAACGTGTGACGCTCCTCGAGTTCGTCGTATTCCTGAATCGCGTCGAGGTTCACCGGACCCATGGAATCGAGCTTGCCAGTCAGCTCGGCGACAAGTTCCTCGATGCGGCCCCACGGCACCGCACCGGCTTCCTCATCAGCAACCGGCGCCGCCTCGGGCTCACTCTCGACGCTCTCCCCTTCCCCACGCGCGCGCTTTTCCCGATCCCGGAATGCGACGATCAAGGCGTAGGAATCGGGTTGAAACTCCGCGAGCGTCAGCTGGTAGCGCTGCGTGACGTGCTCGCAAATGTGCTCGATGCGCATCTCGAGCTGCGTGCCGCGGACTTCGAGCCGACCGCGCGAATCCTGCAGCTCGCCGAGCTGACGGCGCGAGAGCCGCAGCGCCGTCTCGAGCGCCTCGACGCTCTCCTGAATCTCGCCGCGCTGCGCGACGAGGCCGGCGATTTCCTGTTCGCCCGTTTCGAGCAGCACCTGCCAGTTCTCGATGCTGCCGCGGAATTCCGCCGACTCCGCCTGCAGGCTCGCGATGCGCGCCTCGTATTCCGCGATGTCGCGTTCGCGCTGCACAAGCAGATCGGTCAACTCCGCCACGCGCGCCGTGAGCGGGCCGCGCTGGCGGGCCAGCGTCTCCTGCTGCTGGCGCTCGGTCGCAACGCGCACGCGCAGCTCGTTCAGCTCATCGGTCACCGCGCGTTCGCGCTCACGCGCCGCGTCGATGCGCGCGCCCGCCTCGCTCTGGCGTTGCCGCGCGTCGAGCAGGCTTTCCTCGAGTCCGCTCATGCCGCTCTCGAGCTCCGCCGCTCGCGTCGCCGCCTCGCCGACCGATTGCTCGAGCGCGCCCGCCTCGCGGGAAAAATTCTCCAGCCGCCGCTCGGCCTCGCCGCGCTGCCGCTCGAGCATCGTCACTTCGTTCTGCGCCGTGGAATGGGCGATCTGCGCCGCCTGCACCACCTCGCGCGCCCCGCGCAGACGCTCCAGCGCCGCGTCGAGCCGATCCACCGCCGCGCCGCGTTTCGTGAGCGCTTCCGCGGCAATCGCCTGGCTCGCGGCGACTTCCTTCTCGAGGGCAAGCATCTGATTTTTGCGCGCCAGCGCGGAACTCGACGTGTCGCCCGTGCGGCCGCCGTGAACAATGCCTTCGCGCGAAACGAAATCGCCGTCGAGCGTGACGAATCCAAGATTGCGATGCTGCGACTTCAACGCGAACGCCGTCTCGATGCGATCCACCACCGCAACGTCCGCGAGCAACTGCCGCGCGAGTTCGCCCGCGGGATCGGTCACCTTCACGCAATCGCACGCCCACTGCAGCGCACCCTCGGGCAGGCCCGTCGGACCAAAGACCGTCTCGCCCAGCCAGTCGCGCGGCACGATGGCGGCGCGGCCGAGTTTCTTGCCGCCGAGCGTCTGAATCGCAGCCTCGGCGACGCCGGGGTCCTTGAATACGATGGCCTGCAAGTTTCCGCCCAAGGCCGCTTCGACGGCGGGAATGAAGCGCGACTCGACCTCGATGAACGACGCGAGCGCACCGTGCAGCGCGGGTTTGAAGAAGTCGGCGTTATCGAGACCGCGGAGCACGGCCTGCGTGCCTTCGCCAAAGCCCTCGCCCGCCTCGGCGAGCTGCCGCAGCACCTCGAGGCGCGACTCCTGCTCGGCCAGCGCGCGGTTCGCGGCGTTCAATTCCGTCTCGGCCTGCTGCCGCGCGCGCTGCGCGTCGTCGTGACCCATCTGCGCGTCGTCGGCCTCGGTCTGCGCAGCCATCAATTCGGCGGCGGCGGCCTCCGTGCGGCTCTGCGCCTCGGCGGCGCGGCCTTCGGCGGCGGCAAGCGCCTCGTGCGCTCCCGCTTCCTCGCTCTTCAAAATCTGCAACCGCGCCTCGCCCGCTTCGCGCTTGCCGGAGGCCGCGGAAACATCGCGCCGCAAATTGCTGAGGCGCGATTCGATCTGCCCGATCTCGGAATTCAGCGCCTGCGCGGCCTGTTCCTCGCCAACGCGGTCGTTCCGCACGCCGCGCAGCCGCTCATTCGCCTCGGCAAGCTGTTGCTCGCCGGAGCGAAGCAAATCGAGCATCTCGGCGATCATCTCATCGGTGCGGACAATTTGATTTTCCTGGTCGCGGCGCTTTTCCTCGCACGCGGCGATTTCCAGCCGGTTGCGCTCGATCATGCCCTCGGCTTC
>Ga0070661_100000955_pt1 | contig 20593 bp, 15 predicted proteins | sample KBSC43metaG_FD_64663 | JGI IMG/M metagenome (GOLD analysis project Ga0070661, IMG submission 64663) | Corn rhizosphere microbial communities from Kellogg Biological Station, Michigan, USA - KBS C4-3 metaG | ecosystem: Host-associated > Plants > Roots > Rhizosphere > Soil ... | reverse complement strand
CCGCCGCCGAGCGTATTGGAAATGAACCAGGTGTCGGTCGCCGGACTGTTCTTGCCGCCAGCAGTCTGGTAGCAGAGCCAGTTGGCGAGGCTGCGGTCCGAGCCTTGCGTCTGGATGGTGCCGCCGAACACCTTGCGGATATCGGCGAGCCGCGTGTGCTGCAGCGTCATATGCATGGGGCCGACAGTGATCCCGTGGACCATCGCCTTGTTGATGTTCGGCTTGTTGCCGAACTTGAAGTAGTTGCCGAAGAGATTGGCGCCCATACCGGAAAGACCGCCTGCCGCAAGGACAGGAACAACCGATGCCGCGAGAGCAATCAGGGCGATGGTGGTGCGTTTCATGTGCATGAGAAGGGCCCGCAACGATTGGGGCGAACATAGCGCGGCGCACGAAGAATGCCAGCGGTCAAATCTCCGGGACGGTGCCCCTGGCGCAGTTTGCTTGTTCCGGTGCCGCCCGGCGGTTATGGCTGGCCGATGGCTGTATCCCTCGACACCTTGCTGGCTGCGTCGCCGTACCTGACCGAGCTTCACGCCCGACATCGCGAGTGGTTCGAGGCGGCCGGCCGGGCTGATCCCGATACCGCGCTCCAGGTCATACTGGCGCAAGTGCGTGGCAGCGGCGAGCGCGACGCGGCTTCCGAAATCGAGCTCGGCGACGGCCTGCGTAGGCTCAAGCAACAGGTCGCGCTGCTCGCGGCGGCTGCCGAAACCGACGGCCGCTGGAGCACGGCCCAGGCCTGCCAGGCGCTCTCCGATTTCGCCGATGCCGCGCTCGATGCGGGCCTCGCCTCGCTGGTGGGAAAAGCCGTGGAAAAGGGCAACCTGCGCTCGGACATCACAGCGAACAATTCCGGCCTCGCCATCTTCGCCCTCGGCAAGCACGGCGGGCGGGAGCTCAACTACTCGTCCGACATCGACATCGTTGCCTTTTTCGACCCTGCCATCGGAGCGGCCGCCGAGCCCGACAGCGCGACGAAGGTCTTCTCGCGCATCGTCCAGCGGTTGGCCGCACTGATGCAGGACCGGATTGGCGGTGCCTACGTGTTTCGTACCGACCTGCGCTTGCGTCCCGACCCCGGGTCGACGCCCGTCGCGCTCTCAACCGATGCCGCGCTCGCCTATTACGAAAGCCGCGGCCAGAACTGGGAGCGTGCCGCCTGGATCAAGGCCCGGCCCTGTGCCGGCGACAAGACCGCGGGCGAGGCATTCCTCGCCGAGCTCGCACCCTATGTGTGGCGCAAGCATCTCGACTTCGCGACGATCGCCGACATCCAGGCGATGAAACGCCAGATCAACATTTCCAAGAATGTCGGCGAAGCGCGGGTCGAGGGGCACAACGTCAAGCTTGGGCGCGGCGGCATCCGCGAGATCGAATTCTTTGCCCAGACCCAGCAGCTCATTGCGGGCGGGCGCGACCGGACCCTGCGGGTGCGGCCTACAGCGGAGGCGCTGGCGGCGCTCGGTCGCGCCGGCTGGATTGCCGAGCTTACGGCCCGCGATCTCACCGATGCCTATTGGTTTCTCCGCGCAGTCGAGAACCGGCTGCAGATGCTCCGCGACGAGCAGACGCATGTCATGCCTGATACGCCGGAAGGCGTGGCGACCATTGCTGGCCTGATGGGCATGTCGCGGGAAGCGTTCGAGGCCGGGTACCGCGCGGCCCTCAGTAAAGTGCAGACTTACTACGGGCAGCTCTTCACCGAAGGCGAGTCGCTTGGCGCTGCTGGTGGCAATCTCGTTTTCACTGGCAGCGATGACGATCCGGGAACCATCGAGACGCTGGCGAAAATGGGGTTCGCGGATCCTGCGGCCGTGTCCGCGACGATCCGCAAATGGCACTATGGCGGCTATCGGGCAACGCGAGCTGCTGCAGCGCGGGCGCAGCTCACCGAGCTGCTGCCAGCGCTGCTTGTGACCATGGCCGAGACACGCAACGCCGATCTCGCTTTCCAGCGCTTCGACAATTTCCTCGACCGCCTGCCGTCGGGTATTCAGCTCTTCGCGCTGTTGCGTTCGCATCCGGACCTGCGCGCGCTGCTTATCCAGCTGCTCGCGTCGGCGCCGCGGATGGCAGAGGCGGTGATCCACCGCGCGCACGTGATGGACGCGCTGATCGATCCCGCTTTCGCGGACGAGGTAGGGCGACGCACCGTGCTGGTCGGCAAGGTCGAGGCATTCCTGGGCGATGCCCGCGACTATCAGGACGTGATCGACCGCGCGCGCATCATCGGGCAGGAGCAGCAGTTTCTTATCGCTGCAGGCTTGCTCTCGGGCACCGTATCGGCGCGGCAGGCCGGGGAGCAGTTCACCGCGCTGGCCGAAACCCTGCTGCAGAAGCTCTTTGTAGCGGTGCGGCGTGAGTTCGAAAAGCAGCATGGCACCGTGCCCGGTGCCGATGTCGCTCTGCTCGCCTTCGGCAAGATGGCGAGCCGCGAGATGACGATGTCGTCCGACCTCGATTTCATTCTTCTGTACGACGCGCCCGCCGAAGCGGAAGACTCGGATGGCCCCCGGCCGCTGGCAACGAGCCAATACTTCTCGCGCCTGACGCAACGGCTCGTGGCGGCACTCAGCGCGCCGACATCGGAAGGCGTACTCTATGAGACGGACATGCGGTTACGGCCATCCGGCAATTCCGGACCATTGGCGACCAGCCTACGCGCTTTTGAGCTCTACCAGCAGGACAGCGCCTGGACCTGGGAGCATCTCGCTCTGACGCGCGCCCGTGTGGTGCAAGCGGACGACGCATTCGGGGACCGGGTCAACGCCGCGATCGACGAAGCGCTTGGCCATTCGAGAGACTTCGCCAAGACCGTCGCGGATGTCCTCGACATGCGCGCTCGGCTTGCCAAGGAACGGCCGCCGCGCCATCCGTTCGACCTCAAGCTCGTCGAGGGCGGGCTCATGGACCTCGAGTTCATCGCCCAGTCGGCGCAGCTCATCGCGCGTGCGCAGATTGCTCGACCTCAGGCTCCCACTGTTGATGTGCTGGCACGTCTGGACGAGATTGGCTTCCTTCCCGAGGGCGCACGCCTCGCGGAAATCCACGTCCTCTATTCGACCGTGCTGCAGGCCATGAGCGCGGCGCTCGCCGATCCATTCAAGTCCGACGGGTGGACGCCGGCCTTCCGCGAACTGTTGGCGCAGCTCGCAAATGTGCCAAGCTTCGCGCGGCTCGAAGAAGAGCTGGCGGAATGCGAGGCCGAGGTGAGGGCAGCGGCCAGCGCCTGGTACGCGCGTGCGAAGAGCCTTTAGGCTGCGACATCGATCGCCATCTCCCCGCTGCTGAGCGGAAGTGAAATCGCGACTGTTGTCCCGAGCCCGGGACGGCTGTCGATCGCCATATGCCCGCCGCTCAGTTCCGCAATGGTGCGCGCGATGGCAAGTCCGAGGCCCGCCCCCTCGCGATCCTTGGTCAAGGCGGCATCACCAAAGGCGAACGGCTGCGATACAGTGGACAGCTTCTCCGGCGCCATGCCGATACCGGTATCGGTCACTTCGAGCACGACACCGTCGAGCCCCGCATGAGCGGCGACGGTGACGCGGCCGCCGTTAGGCGTGTAACGGATCGCATTGTCGACGATATTGCCCAGCATGCGCTCCAGAGAGAAGCGGTCGCCGATCAGCCGTGCGCCACAGGGCGCACCGATCGTAAAGGTGATACGAGCGCGCTGCGCTTCGGCAGAAAAGCGCCGAGTGGTCGCGACCAAAAGGTCATCGACCCCAAGATCCGCCTGCTCCAGCACGCGGCGTCCGCCTTCGAGCTCAGCCAGATCGAGGATAGAGCCGAAGAAGCCGAGCAGGCGTTCACCGGAAGCGCGGATGGTATCGACGTAGTCCAGATAACGCTCGTCGCCGAGGGGTCCGTAGGTTTCGTGCCGCATCAGCTCGGCAAAGCCGATGATATGGGTAAGGGGCGTGCGGATGTCGTGGCTGAGGTGGGCGAGGAATGAAGTCTTGGACCGGCTCGCCGCTTCGGCCCGGAGTTTCTCTTCGTGATACCGCCGCGCGAGGACACGCTGCTCCTCGCGGATCGAGGTGAGCATCTGCAAATAGCCATCCTGCGGTACGGCTTGCGCGTCCGCTTCCCGGCGCCGAAAGGAGAGACCAGTAATGAAGAACGCGAGGCCGTAAGCGCTCAGCGCCCGGATCAGGATGCCGGCCAGGGGTTCAACCGAGTTTTGGCCCGAGCCGAAGCCAAGCCTCGCCATGAGCGTGGCATGGTCGTTGACGTCAAGCACGGTGCGCGCGACGTCGGACGCGACATACAGCGTTGCAGCAAAGAGCGCCGTCAGGCCCACCGCATATGTCACTGATGAAATGGAAGTCAGAAATCCGAGAACGCGTTCGGGCAGTGTCGCCCGTCCCGAATCCGCCGTGAATCGCCCCGCCCCAACGCCGGATGCCTCCGTCGCCCGCATGCAATGCCCCGCCAAAATGAGAAATCAGGTTTTACGCCACAACCTGATTTGCAATGTGAATCAGCCGCTTGCGTCTGTCCATAGGGGCATCGGGCATGGTCGCGATTGTTACGGGAATTCGTGAGTCGGCAGAGTCACTTAGCGGCCGAAGAAAAATTCTTCTCCGGTTAGCGTTTCATTAACCGCCGAGCGTCCGCTCCAGAATGTCGTTCGTGTTGCGGCTCAATCCGCCGGCATCGCGCAAGGCGGCCAACGCACTTTGGGCCGCGGCCTGGCGGCCCGGCTCGTAGCTGCGCCAGGTCCTGAACGCCGTAAGCAGCCTCGCAGCGACCTGCGGGTTGCGGCCATCGAGTTCGCTGACGACGCCCGTCACGAAACGGAAGCCCGCGCCATCGGCTCGAGCGAACTGCGTCGGATTGCCATTGGCAAAGCTGGCGAGCAGGGCGCGAAGGCGATTGGGATTGTTGGCGGGAAAACTCGGATCGCTAAAGATTGCGCGGATCCTGTCGATCACGCCGTCGCGCGCAATAATTGCGCTGAGCGAGAGCCATTTGTCGAGGACGAGCGGATCGCCCGCATGGAAGGTTCGGAAATTGCCGAGCAGGGCCTCTGCGTCGCCCGTCCAGGCAGCAACCGCGGACACCAGCGCGGCAAACCGATCTGTCATGTTGGCGGCTTGCTCGTATTGCGTCCGAGCCAGCGGGGCGCCGGCGGAATAGCCACCGAGCACCATTACCGAGAGCAGTTGGTTCTTGAGGGCGCGCTTGCCGCCCTGCTCGGTGCTCGGAGAATAGGGCGCGAGGCTCATGTTCTCGCGATATCCCTGTTCGAGCGTTTCGCCGATCCGGCCCACAATGTCGGAGAGGAGCTTCAGACGGACCGCGCGGACACGATCGGGATCGACATTGGTGCCGAGACTGCGCGCGACCATCTGTTCGGACGGCAAACTGACCGCCAGTGCCTTGAATGCGTCGTCGAGGGTTTCCGAAGTGACAGTGTCCTCGAGCGCATCGGCAAGAGCATCCACGGCATCCGCGGTCCACTCGTTGCCGCCGAGTGCGCCCAGCATCAGGGACGTGGCGACGTCCTGTAGCGCCTGCCAGCGATTGAAGGGGTCGCTGTCATGCCGCGCAAGGAAGAGACGGTCGGCCTCGCCCATCGACGATGCGATCTTCACCGGCGCGGAGAATTCGCGGAACAAGGAGGGGACCGGTTTGTTGGCGACTCCGTTGAAGGTGAAAGTAGCGCGGTCGCCATCGAGCACGAGCAGGTCATCGCGGACGTCGCCGCTGACCGACGACCAGCCCATCGGCGAGCCATTGGGCCCTATCAGGCCAAACCTCACAGGGATCACCAGCGCGGACTTGTCGGGCTGGTTCGGGGTCGGCGCCGTCTTCTGCGATAGTGTCAGGCTATAAGTTTGCGAGGCCGCATCGTAGCTGTCAGCGACGGTGACCTCAGGGGTGCCCGCCTGCAGGTACCAGGTCTGGAAGCGCTGTAGATCGACATCATTGGCGTCTTCAAAGCTCTTGATGAACGCTTCGATCGTCGTCGCCTCGCCGTCGTGGCGCTCGAAATAGAGATCCATGCCTTTGCGGAACTTGGTCTCCCCCAGAAGCGTCGCGAGCATGCGCACGATTTCCGCGCCTTTCTCGTAGACGGTGGTCGTGTAGAAGTTGTTGATCTCCTTGAAGCGATCGGGGCGTGGGGCGTGCGCCAGCGGGCTCGCGTCCTCCGGAAACTGTGCGGCCCGGAGCGTGCGAACGTCGTCGATGCGTTTGACAGCCCGGGAGCGCTCGTCGGAGGTGAACTCCTGGTCGCGATAGACGGTGAGCCCTTCCTTGAGGCAGAGCTGGAACCAGTCGCGGCAGGTGATGCGGTCGCCTGTCCAGTTATGGAAATACTCGTGCGCGATGACGCGCTCGACATTGTAGTAGTCGTCATCGGTCGCGGTGTCGGGCTTCACGAACACCAGCTTGTCGTTGAAAATGTTGAGGCCCTTGTTCTCCATCGCGCCGAAATTGAAGTCGCTGACGGCAACGATGTTGAACACGTCGAGATCATATTCGCGGCCGAAGCGCCGCTCGTCCCAGGCCATCGAGCGCTTCAGCGAATCCATCGCCCAGTGGCACTCGTCTTCTTTGCCATGAGCACAATAGACGCCGAGCGCCACCTTGCGGCCGGAGGTCGTGGTGAAGCTGTCGTGGATCGAGCCGAGATCGCCCGCAACCATTGCGAACAGATAGCTTGGTTTCGGGAAGGGATCTTCCCAGACGGCAAAATGCTTGCCGCCATCGACATCGCCGTGGTCGACGAGATTTCCGTTCGCCAGGAGCACTGGCGCCAGGCTCTTGTCGGCCGTCATCTTCACCCGGAACCGCGCGAGATTGTCGGGACGGTCGAGATAATAGGTGATGCGGCGGAAGCCTTCGGGCTCACATTGCGTGCACCACGTGCCGCCGGAGCGATAGAGGCCCATGAGCTTGGTGTTTTTCTCGGGCTCGATGGTGACCTCGGTATCGAGCACGAATTCGCGCGGCGGCGGCTCGTTGATGATGAGGCTCTTGGGCGTCGCAGAGTAGTCGGTGAGCGAGACGGGAAGCCCGTCGATCGCGATCGACGTCAAAGACAGCTCGTCGCCGTCGAGCGCGAGCGGCGTCCCCGGCGCCGTGCCGTCGCGCGGGATAATGCGTAAATGGGCGCGAATATGAGAAACACCCGGCTCGATGCGGGCGTCGAGGTCAATGTGTTCGATCCGATAGGGCGCCGGCGCATAGTCTTTGAGATAAATCGTCTGGTCGTTCTCGTCGGACATCACCCGCTCCGCTGAAGTGGCGTCCCTGGTGGACAGGAGCGCGACTCGTCTTATATCCTGACCGGCTGGCTCGACCGGTCCTCTCCCTCTGCATGCCAAGTGCGGCGAGGGAAGGGCCGGCGGCGCCGGCGCGCAACAAGCCCGCGGCATGCCGCGGCGTCAAGCCTTGCGCTCAACTCCATCGACGGGTGTCCAATTGCTGCGCTGGTTCCAACGCCGCCTCGATCCATATCCGACCGCGGGAGCCGGCCAGCCGCCGGGGACCCTGCTGGCGTTCATGCTGTACTACCTCAAGGGCACCAAGGGCTGGTTCGCGGCCATGGTGGTACTGACGGCGCTGGTGGCTCTCAGCGAGATCGTACTCTTTGGCCTGATGGGTCACATCGTCGACTGGCTGGCGACGGCCAACCGCGACACTTTCCTTGCAGAGCAACTGCCAAAGCTCTGGCCGATCGCGCTCGCCGTGGTCGTCGGGATGCCAATTATCGTCGTGCTGGAATCGCTTGTGATCAACCAGACGCTGATGGGCAATGTGCCCCAGCGGATACGCTGGCTGCTGCACCGCTACGTCCTCGGACACTCGATGACCTATTTCCAGGACGAGTTTGCCGGGCGCATCGCAACCAATGTCATGACCACCGCCCTCGCGGTGCGCGATGCGGCGATGAAGGTGCTCAACGTCCTCAACTATGTCGGGTTCTACTTCGCGGGCGCGGTCGTGCTCGCCATGAGCAACGACTGGCGGTTGGGCATTCCGTTCGTGCTGTGGATGATCGCTTACGGCATACTGCTGCGCATTTTCGTGCCGCGGTTGGCCAAAGTGTCCGAACAACAGGCCGCAGCGCGCTCGCTGATGACCGGTCGCGTGGTTGATGCCTACACCAACATCTCGACCGTGAAGCTGTTCTCGCATTCGGGGCGAGAGGCGAACTACGCCAAGGAGGCGATGGAGGAGTTCCTGCCCACGGCCTACCGCCAGATGGGCCTCGCGACACTCCTCAATATCGAGCTCTACGCGATCAATATCGCGCTCCTCGTAGGCGTGCTCGCCACCGGCATCTGGCTGTGGACGCAGAGCCTTGTAACGCCGGGGGCGATCGCGGCTGCAGCGGCGCTGGTGCTCAGGTTCTTCGGCATGGCGCAATGGATCATGTGGGAGATCTCCGCCCTGTTCGAGAACATCGGCGCGGTAAGAACGGGCATCAATGCGTTCTCCGTCGCGCCCACCGTGGTCGACAAACGTGATGCACCGGTACTCGCCAACGTAAAGGGGGACATCCGTTTCGACGACGTCACTTTCCACTATGGCAAAGCCGGCGGTGTGATCGAGGCTCTCGATCTCAAGATACGGCCGGGAGAGAAGGTCGGACTCGTCGGGCGGTCGGGCGCGGGGAAGTCCACCATCGTCAACCTGCTGCTACGCTTCTACGACCCGGAAGCCGGGCGCGTGCTGATCGACGACGTGGACATCGCTACCGTAACCCAGGACTCGCTGCGCGCCACTGTCGGCGTAGTGACGCAGGACACGTCACTGCTGCACCGTTCGGTGCGCGACAACATCGCCTATGGCCGCCCCGATGCGACCGATGCCGAAATCATTGCGGCGGCAAAGCTCGCCGAGGCACACGATTTCATCGAGACGCTGGCCGACGCCAAGGGTCGCCGCGGCTACGACGCTCATGTGGGCGAACGCGGGGTGAAGCTCAGCGGAGGGCAGCGGCAACGTATCGCCATCGCGCGAGTGCTGCTCAAGAATGCGCCAATCCTCATCCTCGATGAGGCCACCTCCGCCCTAGACAGCGAAGTGGAGGCTGCGATTCAGGGCCAGTTGCAGCTGCTGATGCGCAACAAGACGGTGATCGCGATTGCGCACCGCCTGTCGACGATTGCTGCGCTAGATCGGCTCGTTGTGCTGGAGCAGGGGAGGATCGTCGAGATGGGGACCCATGCCGAACTGCTCGCGCTGGGCGGCATCTATGCCAGGCTCTGGCAGCGGCAGTCCGGTGGCTTCATCGATGTCGATGCTGAGGCGGTCGAGGAAGCCGCGGAGTAGGCGGGGCGCTAGAACTGCGGCTCCGTAAGGGCGTCGCCGGGAAAACTGCGCCAGGGGATGATTTCGACATGAAAGAGCCCGGCCTGCACGGCCGGGTCGCCATCCATGATCTCCCGAGTCTCCTCGGGCGAGACTGTAAACACCGCCATGCCGGCAAAGGGCGGTTTCATAAGCGGCCCGACCAAGGACATCTTGCCGCTTGCACGCAGCTCGAAATTTCTGCGGCCATGATTCCAGATCGTCTTTCGCTGCTCAGACTCCGGAGCGGCGTTCAGATCGTATTTGTCGGTCATGGTCAGCAGCACGACGGTGAATACCCGCGACTTGCCGAGCATTTCCCGCATGTGTTCGTCGGTGATTTGGGTAGGCACGGAAAATCCTCGGTCCCCGTGAGAGGGACGCGGCCAGGTGCCGCATCCCCGATCACCTTACATCAGCACCATGACTTCGCTGACTTCAACCGAGCCGTTCGACTTAAGTTGCGGGCAGCCCTTGGCAAGCTTCACGGCATCGTCGAGCGACTTGGCTTCAATGACGCTCCAGCCGCTCACGGGATTGACGCCGCCGCCGTCGCTGACCTTGCCACCCGGCGTGATCGTCTTCGCGGCGGCGGTGGGATTGCCCGCTTCGACGAGAGACTTGCCCAGGTTGCCCATCCAGTCGGTCCACGCCTTCATCACGCGATCCCCTTCTTCTTTGCTGGAAGGCTGGTCGCCGCCGTGATAGCTCAACAGATATTTCGTCATTGTCGTCTCCCTTGTTAGAACCTTGATTCAGCCGGCCATCACCGGAATGTTGAGCGGCTTTCCGGTTTCCAGGTAGGTTTTGAGGCCGGCGATGATGATCGGCCACCCCTCCTCGACCCCGGCCATCGATTTTTCGTAGTCGAAGTGTGTAACGGTAAACTTGCAGACCTCGCCCATCGGCTCGATCTCGTACATCACCCGCGTCGTCTGTCCCTCCGGCGGCGACCAGGCCGCCTTGAAGCTGGTAATGAGCTTTCGCGGCGGATCGAGCTCGAGCACTTCACCATCGAGGTTCACCTCGCCCTTGGGGTCGAGATAGTAGAATCGCCCGCCAACCCTCAAATCCGCCTGCACTCGTCCGCCATAATAGAAATGTTGCGTCAGTTCGGGATTGGTCAGCGCCTCCCACAGCCGGGCCGGCGTTGTACGAATGTAGGTGGAGAAGACGAAATCGGGTTTGTCGGCCATTGGCGCAGGACTCTCCAAAGCATTCTTCAAATCCAACGCGAAACGAGCCAGTGGCTTGGCATAGGGCGCCATCCATCGGTCCGCGACTTCCTGGATCGGAAGCGCGTTGAGGTAGTGGTACTTGAACCGCCCATCGCGGCGGGTCAGCACGAGGTTCGCCTCCTCCAGCACCTTGAGGTGCTTCATCACTCCGAACCGCGTCATGCCCATGCCCGCTTCGAGCTGGGTAAGAGTCAGTCCGCCCCTGTCGCGCAGGGTGTCGAGCAATTGGCGCCGGGTGTGATCGGCCAGCGCCTTGAAGACGGCATCCACAATCCAGACGATAGGTGACCGTAAGGTCACGTGTCAAGAGGCTTGGAAACCGGCCTTGGCGAGCGCGTTTGGCGGGGCTACGACGAATGGAGCGGCGTGGAACGGCGGTGAACTTGGACTATTCGGAAATCGACCTGTCGGGCGCGTTCGAGTTGACGACGCCGGCCCGTCCCCTCCGGACGACCATCGCACTGCCGGGCGATGTGCACTCGGCCCTGCTTATGGCGGGCCACATCCCCGATCCCTATTTCGGCGACAACGAGAAGGCCGTGATGTGGGTCCACGAGGTGTTGTGGACAATGGAACGGCGATTCACCGCGACGCGCGAGGACATCGATGGCTACCTGACGCTGACGCTCGACAGGGTGGATTGCTTCGCAACGATCATCCTCAACGGCGAGGAGATCGGCCGCACGCAGAACGCTTTCGTCCGCTACGATTTCGATGTGACAGGAAAGGTGAGGGCAGGGACCAATACGCTGCGGCTCGAGTTTGCGGTGGCCAAGGACATCGCCAAGGCCCGCGCCGACGCGCACGCGTTCCCGATCCCGTTCACCTACAACTACCAGTCAAACGGCCTGCCCGGGTACCATATGAACTTCATCCGCAAGGCCGCCTGCCATGCGGGATGGGACTGGGGAATCTGTCTCATGCCTATCGGGGTCTACGGGCGGCTCGTGCTGCGGCGCTCGCCGGTTGTCCGGAAAGATAGCGTGACGGTGGAGCAGGCGCACGGAGCCGGCAGCGTCGAACTTGCTATCAAGACGCGCGTCTTCGCCTTCGCCGCGGGGAGCATTGAGCTCATCCACGAAATTGCTGGCCAGAAGATTGTCGACAAAGTTGCGGTGCGTCCCGGCGAGAACGTGTTCGTCCATAACCTTACCATCAAGAGCCCAGAACTCTGGTGGCCGTCGGGGCAAGGTGAGCAGCCGCTCAATGAACTCTGGACGACTGTCGATGGCGAGCTGACAAAACGAAAGATTGGTCTCCGGCGTCTGGAGTGGATCGTCGAAAAGGACGACATCGACCACTCGTTCAAAGTGCGCATCAACGGCCGCGACATCACGGCTATGGGCGCGAACTGGATTCCAGCCGACGCGCTGCCGCTGCGCATCACGCCGGAAACGGTACGACCGCTGCTCGAGAGCGCGCGCGACGCGAACATGAACATGATCCGCGTCTGGGGCGGCGGACAGTATGAGCCGGACTGGTTCTACGATCTCTGCGATGAGCTCGGGCTTATGGTCTGGCACGACTTCATGTTCTCGTGCATGAGCTATCCATCGAACCGGGAATTCCTCGAGGACGTCGAACTCGAGATCACCCAGCAGCTGCGCCGGTTGCAGCATCATGCCTCGATTGCGCTGTGGTGTGGCGACAACGAAGTCATTGGCTCGATCGGCTGGTATCCCGAGACCAAGTCCGACCGCGAGCGGTATGTTGCCAACTATACGCGGCTCAATTCGCTGCTGCAGAAGCTGGTCGAGGACGAAGACCCGAGCCGTCGCTTCTGGCCCTCGTCGCCCTCGCTAGGGTATCTCGATTTCGCCGACGGGTGGCACACCGATACGCGCGGCGACATGCATTTCTGGCAGGTCTGGCACGAGGCCGCGCCGTTCGAACGCGCGCGCGAGGTGAACCCGCGCTTTGCCTCCGAATTCGGCTTCCAGAGCTTTCCATCGATGCCGGTGATCGAAAGCTTCGCGGAGCCGGACGACCGCAATCCGTCTTCGCCCGTGATGGAGGCGCATCAACGCAATCCGGGAGGCAATGCGCGCATCCTCGAAACGATGACGCGCTACTTCCGCTTTCCACGCGATTTCGACGAGATGGTGTTCTTGAGTCAGGTCCAGCAGGGCCTCGCAATCAAGACCGCGGTCGAATACTGGCGCTCTACCAAGCCACGCTGCATGGGGACGCTCTTCTGGCAGCTCAACGACATCTATCCCGTTGCCAGTTGGTCGAGCCTCAACTACGGCGGCAGCTGGAAGGTGCTGCACCACATGGCGAAGCGGTTCTATGCGCCGGTGTTGATGGTCGCGCTTCCCGGTCCAGGGCACCACACGACCCTTCGGGCCATCAACGATGGCGCGCGTTCGATCAATCTAGCTGTAGACGCTCATGCCGTTGATATGGATGGCACTGTGCGGTCGGTAGGGGGCGTCCAAACCATAGCGTCACCAGATCGGGCGCACGATGTGCTCCTCATTTCCGAGATCAAGCGGTCGGAGATCTTGTATTTCACGTGGAGGGACGAAGAGGGCAACACCCTGGGGGAGAACAGCCATCTCCCACGGCCCTACAAGGACTACGAACTTCCCGAAGCCCACATTACTGCACAGTGGAACGACGGGGCCCAAGCGCCTGAACTAGTGCTTACCACCGACAAGCCCGCTCTGTTCGTCACCGCGTCCGTCGATGTACCCGGGCACTTCTCGGACAACGCCGTTACCCTCATTCCCGGCCGCGAAACGCGCCTTGCTTTCATCCCCGCTGGGGGCGCTAAAATGACCCGCAAGGCGCTGGCATCGAGCCTGCGCGTCCGCCACCTGAGACAAACCTACTGAGATCGACCATGCCCAATTCCATCAAGCGCAGCGACGTCAACCGCATCATGCGAGAGGCGGATAAGTTCATTCGCTCGTTCGGCTACGTCCTGCCCCCCTTCGCCTACTGGTCGCCGAGCGAGTTCGAGACCCGCAAGGCCGATGCGAGATGGATCGTCGAGCACAATTGCGGGTGGGACATCACCGACTATGGGCTGGGCAAGTTTGCGGAAGAGGGCCTCTTCCTGTTCACGGTACGCAACGGCAACAATGCCGATCTGAGCCGCGGCCGTGGGATGCTCTATGCCGAGAAGGCGATGATCTCGCGCAAGGACCAGTACTCGCCGATGCACCGGCACAACCTCAAGGCCGAGGACATCATCAATCGCGGCGGCGGCACGCTGGTGCTCGAACTCTATGGCGATACCGGCGGCAAGTGCGACCGCAGCAAGGGAGTGTCTGTTATGACCGACGGCGTGATGCGCCAGATCGCCCCGGGACAGATGCTGAAGCTCGCGCCCGGAGAGAGCGTTACGCTGATGCCGAACGAGCACTGGCACGCGTTCTGGGGCGAGGGCGGTGATGTCTTCATTGGCGAGGTGTCGACGGTCAACGACGACAATACGGACAATGTCTTCGAGGATCCTCGCATCGCCCGTTTCTCGGGTATCGAGGAGGACGAGGAGCCGTGGCATCTGCTCGTCAGCGACTACGGCACCTGGCTCAAATAGTGCGCGGAGCGAGGGATGCCGGTCGAACTGATCGAGGCGCGGCTTCCCGATTTCGGTGTTCCGATCGCACGGCCCGAGCTCGCGCGCGGCTTGTATCTCCGCAGGGCCGAGGCCCTCGACGCGGCCCGGATAGCGGCAGGGCTTGACGCGCTCGCCATCTATGCCGACCGCGAGCACTCGGCCAACCTGCAATGGCTCACCGGCTTCGATCCGCGCTTTGAGGAAGCGTTGCTCATCATGGTGCCGGGGAGGGTCCCGACGCTGCTGGCCGGTCCGGAGAATATCGGCCGTGCCGGCAAGGCTATGATCGAAGTCATGCCGCAGCTCTATCCGCCGTTCGGACTCTTGGGGCAGGATCGATCCAAGACAGCGGCTTTCGCCGAGCTCCTGATGCAGGCAGGCATCACGGCCCGCCAGCGGGTGGGAGTGCTTGGCTGGAAGTACTACGGCGCCAACGAGACGGACAATCCAGCCGGATGGCTCGAGGTGCCTGCCTACATCGCCGATACATTGCGCGCATTGGTGGGCACCAGCGGCGGCATAACGAACGCCAACGCGCTGTTGATGCATTCGGTCAGCGGGCTGCGAGCCACGGCAGAGATCGAACAGATTGCCCAGTTCGAGTTCGGCGCAGTGATGGCGTCGGAGGCGTTGAAGGCGCTGTTCTGCAATGTGAAGCCCGGCATGTCCGAATTCGCGGCGGTACAGAGCATGGGGCTCGGCACGATGCCTTTCACCTGTCACCCGATGCTGTCGACCGGCGCCCGATTGTCTGGACTCGAGAGTCCGTCGGGCAAGGTCATCGAGCGCGGCGACCCACTGACGACAGCGGTCGGCTATCCGGGCGGGCTCTCGAGCCGCGTGGCGTGGATGATCGCCGATGCTTCGGAGCTGCCAGCTGATGCATCGGACTGGCTCGAGCGGCTCGCGATGCCTTACTTCGCGTGCGCGGCCGAGTGGTATTCGACCATCGGGATCGGGGTCAGCGGCGGCACGCTGGATGCGATTGCGCGGCGGCATTTGGGCGATCCGTTCTTCAACCTGATCCTCAATCCCGGCCACCTCATCCATCTCGATGAATGGCTCAACACGCCGGTCTATCCGGGCTCGACCGAGACGCTCCGCTCGGGGCAGGTGATCCAGTGCGACATCATTCCGGCCGTCGGCGGCCCGTATCATTCGGCCAATATCGAGGACGGTGTCGCGCTGCTCGACGCTGATGGACGCGCTGAGCTTCGCGACAAATTCCCCGCGGTCGCAAGCAGGATCGAGGCGCGGCGCGCCTTCATGAGCGATGTGCTTGGCATCCCGCTAAAGCCGGAGGTCATGCCGCTCTCGAATCTCGCCGCGGCTTATCCGCCGTTCCTACTGTCACCGAACCATCTGCTGGCGATGCGCTAGTTTCGTCCTGCGTGATCAGCCGCGCGCTGCGATAGCCGGTGAGGTAGATCCACAGCCAGTTGAGTGCGATGAAGATCCGATTCTTGAGCCCGATCAGGAAATAGATGTGGGCGGCGCCCCACACCCACCAGCCAAGCCATCCCGTAAGCTTGATCCAGCCAAAATCGATCAGCGCGCGGCTGCGGCCGATGGTGGCAATGTCTCCCAGATGTTTGTAGTGGAACGGCATCGCAGTCGTGATGCCATCGAGGCGAGCTCGTATGACGCGGGCGGCGTGGCGGCCTGCCTGCTTCGCGGCATCGCCTATGCCTGGAATGGGGGTGGGCAAGACAGCGGCGTCGCCGACGACGAAGATATTCGAATGCCCCGGAACGCTGAGGTCATCCGCCACCTTTACTCGGCCAGCGCGATCGGCTTCGGCACCGAGCCATCTCGCTGCCGGTGAGGCGAGAACGCCGGCGGCCCAGATGATTGTCTCAGAGCGCAGCGTTTTATTGCCATAGCTGACGCTGTGCGCGTCGACCGCTGTTACGGGCTCGCCGAGGATCACTTCGACACCGAGCTCCCTAAGCGCCTTCTCGGCATAGGCCGACATGTCGGGCTTGAAATTCGCCAGCACGCGCGGCCCCGCTTCGATCAGGACAACCCGCGCTTCTTCCGGACGGATGCTGCGGAAGTCGTTCCTGAGGGTAATCCGGGCGAGCTCGATGATCGCGCCGGCAAGCTCGACGCCGGTGGCGCCCGCGCCGATGATGGCGAAGGTCAGGAGCGCACGGCGCGTATCGGGATCGGTCTCAAGCTCCGCCCTCTCGAACGCCAGCAGAAGACGGCGGCGCATCGCCGTCGCGTCCTCGAGGGTCTTGAGGCCCGGCGCAAAAGGCTCCCAATCGTCATGGCCGAAATAGGCGTGGCGCGCGCCGGTCGCGACGATGAGATAGTCGAAAGGCACGCCCGTTCCATCTTCGAGATGGACCACCTTGGCGGCGGTATCGATACCTGCCACCGAGCCGAGCAATGTCCGCACGTCGGCGCGATTATGAACCAGCTGGCGGATGGGCCAGGCGATCTCGGACGGCCCTAGCGATGTGGTTGCCACCTGGTAGAGCAGCGGCTGGAATAGATGATGGTTGCGCTTGTCGATGAGCGTGATGTCGGCGTTGGCCCCCTTGAGTGTCTGGACCGCCGCAAGGCCTCCAAAGCCACCCCCGATGACGACCACCTTTGCGCGTTTGCCTGTGTTGTCCATTTAGCTCACCTCATGGCTATCCATGATATAGGCTTGCGCGTGGACGACCTCCATTGACGTTGCCATCCGCGGTGAAAAGGGAGCAATGCGCGTGACGCATCGGTCGCTCAGCGAACCGTCCAACCCCCGTCGATCATGAGCGTGTGCCCGGTGATCATTGCCGCCGCATCCGAGCACAGGAAGGCGACGGCGCCTGAGACTTCCGGGGGCTCGCCGATGCGGTGGAGCGCAGCGATGCGGTTGAGCACGTCGGCGTGGAACTCCGGATCGCTCAGCATCTTGCGTGTGCCGTCGGTGCGGAAAAAGGTCGGGGCGACGCAGTTGACGCGCACATTGTGCTTCCCCCATTCGACAGCAAAGCAGCGCGTCATATGCGACACTGCCGCCTTACTGAGGCAGTAGATGGCTTCGCCGGGGAGGGCGACGGCGCCGGCCTGCGAGCCCATGTTGACGATGGCTCCGCGCTTGTGCGCGATCATGTGCCGACCGGCATATTGCGAGATGAAGAACGTGGATTTGACCGTGAGGTCCACAGTGTCGTCAAAGTCGGCCTCGGTGAAATCTTCGACGGCACGCGGCGTGCCACCTCCAGCGTTGTTGACGAGGATATCGATCCCGCCCAGCGCAGAAATCGCCGCGTCGATTGCGGCATAGCTCTGCGGCAGGTCGAGAACGTCCATCTGGAGCGGAATGGCGCGCCGGCCCTTGGCTTCGATCTCTGCAACGAGGTCGACAGCACTCGCGGCGTCGCGCAGCCCCAGGGCCACGTCCGCACCTGCGTCGGCAAGGCTGAGCGCGATGGCGCGGCCGAGCCCCCGCCCTGCCGCGGTAACCAGCGCCTTGCGCCCGCTGAGATCGAACATTCCCATTTCCGCTTTCCTTCGCTATTGGACCTTCCGATGAGCCGCCCGGACCCTACATGCTGGGCGGACCCCATGGATAGATCGATGCCGACGCTTGAGCAGGCCCGCCGCTTTTCCGTGGCGCCGATGATGGACTGGACGGACCGGCATTGCCGGGCGCTCCATCGGCTGCTCACGCGCAATGCGCTCTTGTTCACCGAGATGGTGACGAGCGCTGCGATCATTCATGGCGACCGTGAGCGGCTGTTGGGCTTTTCGCCCGATGAGCATCAGGTCGCGGCGCAGCTCGGGGGTTCCGATCCGGCGGAGCTGGCCGAGGCGACGCGGATTGCGACCGAGTTCGGCTACGACGAGATCAACCTCAATGTCGGCTGTCCGTCCGATCGCGTGCAGTCGGGCCGCTTCGGGGCGTGCCTGATGGCGGAGCCGGAGCTGGTCGCTGAGTGTGTGCAGGCCATGAAGCAGGCAACAGCGCTGCCGGTGACGGTGAAGTGCCGACTTGGGATCGACGACCAGGACACCGAAGCGAGCCTCGACCGTTTTGCCGACACGATGATCGCGGCGGGTGCCGATCATCTCTACGTCCACGCGCGTAAGGCCTGGCTCAAGGGGCTTTCGCCCAAGGAGAATAGGACGATCCCACCGCTCGACTATCCGCGGGTCTATCGGCTGGCCGAACGGCTCGTACCCTTCGCGGTATCGATCAATGGCGGGATCGAGACGCTGACCGCGGCAGGCGAGCATCTGCAGCACGTGTCCGGCGTCATGCTCGGGCGCGCGGCTTATCACGAGCCGGCGATGCTGGCGGAGATCGATCATCGGTTCTTCGGCGATGTGGAACGGCATTTCGATCTTGCGGAGGTCATGCGGGCGATGGCCGAGTATGCCGAGGCGGAGATTTCGCGCGGCGCGCGGCTCAACCAGATCACGCGCCACATGCTGGGCCTCGCCAATGGCCGGCCTGGGGCGCGGGCGTTCCGGCAGATCCTCAGCGTCGACGCGGCGCGGCGCGGAGCAGGGCCTGAGACGATGCTGCGGGCGCTCGCCGCCGTCGAGACCGGGCGCATCGCCGCCTAGCCGTTCGCTTTCCAGAAATCCTCCTGCAGTTTTGCCGCTTCGTCGGCGAGGAGCGGGCCGACGAGCTCCGTCGGGCGCTGTCCGGCTTCGAAGACGACATGGCAGGGAAGGTCCAACGTTGGATTTTCCTCGTGCGCGCCGGTCTGCGCCTTGAGATCGCGCTCGGTCTGGCCGAAGACGACGCGCCCGATGCCGGCCCAGTAAATGGCGCCTGAGCACATCGCGCAGGGCTCGGCGGACGTGTAGAGCGTGCAGTCCCGCAGCTCTTCGATGGTGAGATTCTTCGCTGCCCACGACGCGAGCAACTTCTCCGCGTGCGCCGTGCGATCGTGGCCCTCGGCGGTGTAGCCATTGCCCTGCGTGCGCAGGATATTGCCATCGCGATCGGCGAGCACGGAGCCGAAGGGATGATCGCCGCCTTCGCGGGCGCGCCGTGCGACATCGAAGGATTGGCGGAGCAGGCGTTCGTCATAGGGGCGTTGCGGCATGGGTTCCTCTGGGCGAGCGAAAACGTCCGGTTGCCCGGTGGTGGCGCCTTCGCCGGGTGGCGAAGGTAGACAGGGCCCGCGAGGCGCGTGCGCCCCGAGGTATTAGTATGAGGCACAAGCGCCTCGCGGGCGGCAGGATTTCAGTACGGGGGTCAGTCAAGGGCACTGTTTCAGCCCCGGTTAAGCCCGAACTTCGCGAGGCCTACGGAGCCCCACGCCTACCTGTCCCCCTGCACCGTCCGTTAGACCGGTCCCGTCCGTCGCGGGGGTGATGGGGGGAGATTACACCCGCGGGAATCGGCATGGATAGATTGCCCGAAAAATCGCGGAGAGGGCTGGGAATGCTGGGGACTCAGCCAATGGCCAAGTGACACGCGGAGTTCACAGTCGGGGTGCCTCCCCCTAGACGGGGGAGGCAAGCGAAGCTTGGCCTAAGGCCTAGCGCAGCTCGGAGGGGGTGCGAGGCAAACTCAATGCTGACTGCTCCCCCACCCGAGCTTCGCTACGTCGCTTCGCTACGTCGCTTCGCTCCGAGCTGCGCTACCCTCCCCGCGGCGGGGGAGGGCAAAGACGGATGGTCCTGCCCTAGTCCGCGAGTTCCAGCTTATCGCCGGCTACGGTGTAGCGGCTTAGGGTCTCGAGGAAGGTCATGCCCAGGAGGCTCCCATTCAGCGCGCCGCGGTCGGCGACGAAGGCGGGGATGTGGCTGCGCTTGATGCCGCCGATTTCCATTGAGTCGAGTGTGACGACGGCGGCCCGGCCGGTGCCATTGGCGGTGGTGACGGGAGTGTCGAACACCAGGTGACCGACATCGATGCCGGCCCGGCGGGCGTCGGCGTAGGAGAGGACGACGGCACTGGCACCGGTGTCGAAGAGCAGCGGCATGTCCTTGCCGTTGACGGTGGAGGCGACGAGGAAATGGCCGTCGAAGCCGCGATGGAAGGTCGCCGTGCCGTTCTTCGAATCGACGATGGCGGTGGTGGGCGACAGCTCGCCGAAGACCTGCGCGGCGACGGTCTTGATGTCCTCGCGGTAGGTGTAGCCGATCAGCGCGATCGCGAAGAGCCCGAGCCAGACCGCGAGATTGGCGGCGATCGCACCGAAGCGCTGGCGGCGCGAGAAGGCCGCAGCGGCAAAGACGATGACGAGGACAACCCCAACCAGCAGCTGGCCGAACTGCATCTGGGTGAGCCCCAACTGCGTCGCGGCATCGACGCTCACGAGGAGCCCGATGCCGGCCGCGATCAGCAATGCAACGCCCACGAACAGCATGGAACTGATAATGGGGCCGATTGGGCCGAAATCAAGCCGAAGCCGACGGGCCTTACCGAGGTTTAATGGCGGAATAGAAGATCGTCTGCAGCGAGGTCACGGGCGAGCGCTGCAGCTCGGCCGAAAGTGCCTCCATCGTCGCCGCATAG